>Ga0206970_10044_pt1 | contig 34620 bp, 26 predicted proteins | sample Alteio_BWOrgHeat_88_FD_152964 | JGI IMG/M metagenome (GOLD analysis project Ga0206970, IMG submission 152964) | Enriched cells from forest soil in Barre Woods Harvard Forest LTER site, Petersham, Massachusetts, United States -... | ecosystem: Environmental > Terrestrial > Soil > Temperate forest >... | reverse complement strand
TACCACGCCGTCCAGCCAAACGGATTCCCCGGCTCCTCGTATTTGTCGCCATCACCTACCGCGCCATCCATCGCCACGCTCCGGCTGCGCTGGCTCCAACCGATGGCGGACTCCGCCGGACTGACGAAATTCGCCGCCGGACACTCGAACACTTTATACGACCGCCCAAGGTAACCGCCCAGAAGCGAATGGGTATCATCAGTGAGGTAACTCGTATTGGTGTTAAAAGAACCGGTACTCCAGTCCAAGCTCCCGGTAATCCACGACTGGCCGCCGCCCGTGGCAGGAAACATCGTGGTGTTATGGACATGCGGATCGGAATTGATTGCCAGATGGTCGCTGAAGTCACCGGAATACATGATCCAAGCCAGGCATAGCTGCTTGTTGTTGCTCATGCAGGAAGCGGCTTGGGCCCGTTGCTTTGCCTTGTTCAAGGCCGGCAACAGCATGGCCGCCAGGATGGCGATGATAGCAATGACCACCAACAACTCAATCAGAGTGAATCCTGCCCGGCGACGTTGTGTAACATTCGTGTTCATTTGATTCCATCGGTTAATTCACCGTGTCCGCCCAGCCGGCTTCGGCCGGGCGGACTTAAACTTGTTAACCAGCCTACGGTTTAACCAGACGGAAGTAAGCCTTGCTGCTCGCCGGCCAGTTCGTAGTGCTGATAAATCCGTTGGTTGAACTATAACCGGTGGTCCAGTTGGTTCCGTCGGTGGCCGCCAGAGTCTGCCAGCCGCCGCTTAACAGATCTGTGCCCACTTGCAAACGCGCACCCGGCCGGCCCAGCCATGATACCGGTACCGTGCCCGCAACCGGGGTTCCCACACTCAGATTACCGCCGGAAAGGCTTCCATTGGCTCCGATGTTCCCAGTGCTGAAAAACGGTTCCACATACGGCTGGCTGCTAAAGGTGTCCGTCGGCATCACATACGGATTGAATTGAGTTGAGCGCACCGCGCGATAGTGAACAGTGCCTGAAGCCGCCTCGTCTTCCACCGGACCGCCATTTACGCCGCCAATGTCCATGCCGTATTGATAGCTTAGACCCACAGGTGTTCCCGCAGGCAGGACAATGGTATTGGTGTAAACGGTCGTTGTCCCCACCTCTACCATTTGATACCCCGCTGGAGCCGCAACCGGATTGGGGCCACCTGACCAGGCATACCAGTATTGAGCAGTGCCCGCAGTCGGATTGGGATTGGACGGTGTTGCGCCGGCGAACATGCCATTGATGTAAACACCATCGCCCGAATTGAACACATGTCCATCCGTTCCCACTGCACCGTTCATGTCCACGCTGAAAAGCACCGGCGTGTCGCTGGGCAATACGTCATCCGGGGCCAAGTCGTTAAAGTAAGCCACCGGCATGTTGGTGGTGAGAACCGTGGGAGTAACCGGCAAATAAATGGTGCGCCGGTAATTGTTATTGTTGACCCAGTTTGGGCCGCCATCTTGGGCATAGTCATACACCCAGCCACCGTATGAAGAGTTGGTATATCGGTATTGCAAAATAAAGGAGGCGCCCTCGCCCATGCTGAGAGTCGCACTGTAGAGATTGGTGTTCGGAGCGGTGATATTGTTGGTTAATGTCAATGGGCCAGCCCAACCGTTAAATGTCCCCCACGCCGTAATACTGTTGGGCACAAAGTTGGAATCATAACGAGCCACCGTCGTCATATCCAAATTAAGAGTTACCTTGGCAAGTGGAGCCACGGCTTCGTCGCTAAAATTTACAATCGGCAGTGTCTGGTCGCCTTGGGTAAAAAACCGGTTTCCACTGTCAGGATCGTCATTGGGATACTGCGGACCGTCATAATTGTATTCCGGCTCGATAATGTATTTGTATTCCTGTGCACAATTGACCGTCGCCAAACCGGATACGGAAGGCCTTGCATTTGCACTCACGGCAATGGTCGTTACATAGACATTAGACTCAATCAACGGCGGAGTGAAATTATGGTTTGTCACTAAAATAGTTGGGTCGTTGGTCAATATGCAATTGCCTCCGGCCGTGGCGCTCCAACCCTGAAAGCTGCCAAAAACGACCACAGTATCCCCGCTTAAGGGGTGAAAATTGCCCAGCTCTATCTGTTCAGACATATCAACTTGAAACTTCACATTGGAAGTTACCGCGGGCCCGATATCATTAAAATAGGCAGTTGGCAGGACAAGGCTGGCGTTGTTGCCCGGAGGCAGGTAAGCCATTCGGTTTTGGTAATCTCCCGGCGCCTCGCCGCCGTTTTCGGAGTCATCATAGATGAAATTCACGTTCCCGTCGCTCTGATCCTGCGCGCTTGTGTCATCCGTCGTGTTTGTATAAACCGAGCTGTTGCCGACTTGAACCAACTGAAGACCCGGATAAGCCCATCCGTCAAAAGTTCCACGAACAGCAACGATATCCGAACCTGTCCCGCCATAGGAATTCCCTCCAATATTCGCCGGCGTCGGCGGGTTGAAGGTTCCGCTGACGAGATTCGTGGCCTCATCCACGCTGAAAGTGATAAACGTGTTTTGAGCTTGAACGGTCATCATTCCGGCTGCGCAAAGCAAAAGCCCCGCCCGGAAGCAAGTTAACAGTTTTCGTTTCATAGGATTCACAATGTGCAGTTTGATCAATATGGTTTGCTGACGGACCCCGCTGGGATTGCATGGCTGTTCAGCCATCAATTATTCAATCGGTGTCAGAGCCTAAACTAACAAACGAATGTGAACGGTGCTATCGCATGAATTGTGCGTCACAGACATTGGTAGTTACAGAGACGGGAAGTCCGTTCCAACCCCTGTTCGCCTGTTCTCGCCCTTCTATTGGGGTGTTAAAAACCGGTGCTAAGAGAGTGATTCCAGTTTAAAAACGAAGATTTCAATTAGCTCAAACTGCCGGGTCGTAAGTCAATGTCGAAGATATTTCGCGACCGCTTCCGTCCGCGACTGTACGTGCAGCTTCTCATAAATGTGCCGGAGGTGGGTGCGGATGGTATTGATGCTGATGCCAAGCTGGTCCGCGATTTGTTTGTAGGCCAGCCCTTCGGCCAGGCAATCCAACACCGCCTGCTCGCGCTGCGAAAGCAGATTCTGCTGCTCGCCCGCCTGATTGGCCGCCTGAAATGACGCCACCACTTTGCGGGCGATGGAGTTGGACATTGGAGAGCCGCCGGCATGAACATCCCGGATGGCTTGCAGCAGTTCCTCCGGCTCAAGCCGTTTCAGAAGATAGCCCGTGGCGCCGGCAGCCAGGGCCTTGAAAATCCGCTCGGTATCTTCATACACCGTCAGCATCAAGATCTGTATTTGCGGCGTCAATATCTTGAGCCGCCTCACGCATTCAATCCCGTCCATGCCTGGCATGTTAATATCCATCAAGACTACATCAGGCTTGTCAATCTGCAGGTGTTGCAGCGCTGCTTCGGCGCTCCCGTAAATGCTGGCGCAACGAAACCCGTCCGATCCGTTCAGAAAAGTGGCTATGGATTTGCAAAGTTTTTTTTCGTCGTCAACGATGGAAACGGAAATCATTTTTTCATTCCACTATACTGAACCATTGAAGGAAAGCACAAATTGGATTGTCGTCCCGTGCCCAAGGCGGGATTCCACCACACAACGCCCGCCCAGCTTGGCCAACCGCTGGCGCATGTTACCGAGGCCGTTGCAAAACCCGGCAGTTGAACTGGCCGAACCGGATTCACCGGAAGCCGGATCAAAACCGGCTCCGTTGTCCGAAACCGAAATTGTCAAACCATCGTTCTCGCAGACCATGGCGATTCTTGCCTTGGTCGCCCCTGAATGTTTGAGTATGTTTGTCATCGCTTCATGGACGGCTAAAAACAGGTGATGGCGCGATTGCGAGGAGAGCGGCTGCGTCGGCACATGGGCGGGAAACTCCAGTGTGCATTCGATGCCGGTTTTCCGGAAGTATTCCTCGGCATACTGCCCGATGTAGGAGACCAAATTATCGAGGGAATCTTTTTCCGGATTGACCGCCCATACCATTTCGTCGAGCGACCGGAGCACTTCCCGGGAATCGTCTGAAATGGAGCGGATCTCATCCTTTAGCTCGGCCGAAACTCCTTCGGACCGCCGGGCGTGCTCGCTCAAAAATGAAATCCGGCACAGCTTGGCGCCCATGATATCATGCAAGTCCTGCGCAATGCGCGTGCGCTCCTGTTCCAAGATTCGTTCCTGTTCCAGACGTTTCAGGTGTCGTTGCAATCTCCGGTTTTCAAGCACCCGCACGACCCCCGTGACAGCCGCGACCGATCCCAACGCCAGCAACCCGATAAACCACCACGTCTGCCAGAGATGCGGGAGGACCGTCAGTTCGAGATTGGCACCGGTTTCGTTCCAGACCCCATCACCATTGCAGGCTATCACTTGAAAATGGTAGGAGCCGGGCGGCACTGAGCTGTAAAAAGCAACGCGCCGGGTTCCTGCCTCAACCCAGTTCATGTCCAGGTTTTCCAGCCGATAGCGGAAGCGCACCCGGTCTGGGGCGTCAAAACTCAGCCCGGTGTAATGAAATTCCACGATGTGGTTGCCGGGAGCGAGACGAAGCGAAGCGACTGTTGATTCCTTCATATCGCGGTCATTGTTTTCATCGCTGGCAGATTTTGGAGACGCAGCCACTCCGTCCACCAGCGCCTGCTCCAAAATCACAACCGGAGCAGGTGATCTGACGGCATAATGCGGGTCAATCACCACGGTCCCCTTAAGCGTGGAAAACCAAAGTAACCCTGATTTGCTTTTCAAACCGGCTGGGCAAAAGCCTCCCGAGCATTCCTCGGACAACATTCCATCGGCGCGACCATAAACCTCCGGATAAACCGCCGGAATCTTATGTGCCACCAGATCGTCCAGGTCTTTCTTCTTTATCCGGGCGATTCCCCGGTTGTCGCCCAGCCACAGGTTGCCGTCATCATCTTCCAGAATCTGTGAGATGGTATTATCTGGCAATCCTTCGCGCATCGTGAAGGTGGCGATTTGGCCGCTTTGAAGCCGGCTCAAGCCGCCGCCAGCGGTTCCAATCCAGAGAATGCCTTGGGCGTCCAGACATAATGTTCTAATCCAACTGCTGGGCAGGCCGGGCAACTGCTCAACCCGAAGATGCGCGCCTCCGTCAAACCGATACAGCCCGTCGCCTTCCGTGCCAACCCACAAGACGCCGTTCAGATCCGGCACGATTGCCGTGATTGCATGGCCGCGCGGGCAATTGGTCTGAGCCTGCCAATTTCCGTCCGCAAAATGCCAAAGCTCACCATCCTGGGTGCCCGCCCAAATCCCGTCCTTAAGGTCCTGCCCCAGTGCGCTGATGCTCAATTTCGTCAAGTCCTCCACTCCGCCCACTTCTTCGGCAGCTTGTGGATTTTTGAAATGAAGCAGCCCGTGTGCCCCCGCCGTCCAGCAACTGCCATCCCGAGCCGCCAATAGCCCGGCTGCAAACGGCGCCGATGGTAACGATCCGCTGAACATCAGCCGGCGGAACATACGGCCATCCCATTGATACACTCCGTTTGGCTGGGCGGCCCAAATGACGCCCGGCTGGACTTCTGCCAAACCCTGCACCGCGCCGTAATCGAGTCCCTCGTTGTGACTCAGAACGGACACCTTTTTAAGACTGATCCGGTTCAGCCCTCCATGCGTGCCAGCCCAAACTTTTCCTTCCCGGTCAACCAACAATGATTCGACGAGGTTATCGGACAATCCGCTGCTGGCGTTGACCACCACCAATTTGCCGGCCTTGAACTCAAGCAAGCCCTCGCCCACCGACCCCGCCCAGACCGTTCCATCCGGTTGTTCCGCCAAAGCGCTGATGTAGTGTGTGGCCAGATGCCGGGGAATCCCAAAACGCCGCCACTGGTTGCCCTCCAAGCACAGGACAAAAGCGTCCCCTGCCCCAATCCAGATTCGCCCATGCTCGTCCACCAGCAGACAGTGGGGATCCTGAAGCAGGCTGTCCAGTGCCGCGTCCCGGAGTTGATTAAACTTGCCGCCCTGGTATGAAAAAACCCCCGTGCCAGTCACGCCCACCCACATCGTGCCGTTGCGGTCACAGAAGAGCGTCGCGATGGATTTGCCCGAAAAGTTTTCGGTGCCACTTAAAGAAACCGCGTGTCCGTCTTGCAAAACCGCCAAACCAGCCTGCGTTCCCACCCAGATTCGCCCATCGCCGTCTTGGGCCAGCGCGGTAATTGACTCGGACGGCAATCCATTGCTCATCGTGAACTTGCTGAGCTTTCCTCCCTGCCAGCAGCTTAACCCACCGACCACACTTCCAATCCATAACGCGCCGCGATTATCACCGAATAAAATTTGCACGCGCCCGCCTTGAAAACCTTCCTGAAGCCCGAGCGGGAAAAAACTCACACCGTCAAACCGGCTCACTCCATCGTCGCTTCCTACCCAGATATAGCCATCACGCGTTTGAGCCAGCGCACGCACATAATTCTCCGGCAACCCCTGCTCCCGCTGCCAGGAACGGAACGAGAACGGCACTTCCCCGTATCCAATACCCAGACTGTGGTCGTCAGTCGCCGATCCGTTGCCGTTGATGAAGTCGTCAAATGAAGTTGCAATGGCCATCTCGTTGAACACCCATCCATTTCCGCCCCCGCCATGGCGGAGATGAATTTGATCAAAGGAGGCATTGGCCTTGAACTGCGTGATTAGGCTCGGCGGTTGATTGCTTTCAGTAGCCCCCGGGCGCAGGTCTGGATTCAACCACACCGTCACCAAGTCGTCTTCACCCGCCCTGTATTGAACTTTGAAAACGATCGTCCGCTCGATGCCCGAGTGGACCAGCTCATAAGTATAAAAAGTCCCGATACCCGACGGCGAAGGATTTGCGGATTTAAAGTCAATGTCCCCGACGGCCCGGTTGGACGGCCCGGTTTCTCCCGTAGCGAAAGCGCTATAAGCAAAAGCATCCAAGCCATTCCCCACCGCCAGCCGTTCCGTGTTTCCTTCAAACAACTGGAATGCCGCAAAATAAAACTCCGTGCTGGCGTCCGACCCTGGATCCACATGAAACTTAAAATAGAGCGTGTCGGTGGACGAATCGTCTCGCCTCAAAACACCTCCCAGAATGTCTGCCCCGGGTCCGGTCTCATGAACTTGTGTGTCGCCCAAGTCACTCCACAAAAGAACCGCCCGGCTGGGATATGTCCATGCCAGTAATGCAAATATTGTCAGCGCGATGGTTAAGGTGCGGCCGTTTTTGAAAATACCCGCGCGATAGCAAATCCCAGCCAGCCTCATCAGCAGACCATCCGGACAGGAAGCAATCGGGGCTCGAACCATCTGGTATAAATAGTAAGTTTTCTGAGAGGCACAAGCATTAAGGCTAACATCTATGTCAACCTGCAAGCCCCGCAACAGTTCCGGAATAATGCCGGAATTGTACATTCATTGGAGCTTTTACAAAGTTGATGAAAGTGAAAATTGTAAGCGGCGCCAAGGTTGTTTAGGCTGGAGCCTCAAGGCTTCTGATGGGGCGTCTTGGAGGCCATGTAGCGAATAACCGCCTCGGTCCGCGAGCTTACATGCAGTTTGTTGAAAACGTGCTTCAAGTGACTGCATACCGTATCAACGCTCAATTCCAGTTTGTCGGCAATGAGCTTGTTGGAATAACCTTGTGAAAGAAGCATTAAAATTTGCTCTTCCCGCATCGAAAGACGCACGGTTTCATCGCGGAGTTTGGATTTTTGCCGAAACGTCTCTATTACACGCCGGGCAATCTGGCTGGTCATCGGCGCTCCACCGTTAAGGACATCAAGCAAGGACGTGCGTAAATCTGCCGGTTTGGTTCGTTTTAGCAGATAACCGTCGGCTCCCGCTTCCAACGCAAGAAATACTAGTTCCTGATCATCCATGGCGGTAAGAATGACAATTTGCGTTTGGGGCACCAATTCCTTGAGCCGGACTGTGCATTCAATACCTGACATGCGCGGCAGAAAAATATCCATGAGCACCACGTCGGGCTGCTCCTGCGGAATGGTTCGCACAGCTTCCTCGCCGGTGGCGCAGGCGCAGGTGCAGATAAAATCAGGAAAGGAATTGATGAGCTTCGCCCAGCTCTCCCGAACTTTGGGCTGGTCTTCCACCAAGGCTACTTTGAGCGGACGCTTGGGGTTAAATTCAGTCGAACGGTTGTTTCTTACCGGCTTGCTTGTTTTAGTACTTTGTGGGGTCATAGCTTTGTAATGATTCTTTTGCCCGGGAGGTTCTTGGTTCAGCCTGAGTATACGAAAATTGTTTGGGGTTCCAGAACCACGCCCAAAGGCTGCGACGTGGCTGCTTCACTGGAATACTTAACTCGACCCGGCAACCCTTCCCCGGTTGGCTGCTGACGCGGCAACTGCCGCCAAGCTCGTTCATCCGCTGCATCATATTGCTCATGCCATTGCGTTCGGACTTTGCCACGCTCGAATCAAATCCCTTTCCATTGTCTTCCACGGCGACGAGCACCCGCTGATCCTGCCAGTGAATTGTTAACTTTAGCTCGGTGGCCTCGGAATGTTTCACCGCGTTGTTCAGCGTTTCCTTGATGGCCATGAGCAGGCTGCGCCGCAGCGGAAGATTAAAGTCGGCGGCGGACATCTCTGAATCCACTTCAAACCGGCACTGGATGTGTGTTGGCTTCAAAAATTCCTGTGCATAGTTGCAAACATAAGCGGTAAAATCGCGCAGGGTGTCGCGGCGCGGATTTACGGCCCAGAGGATTTCATCCATGGTGGACAGCAGACCGCGCGCCTCCTCGCAGATTTGCCCCACCTGGACCTGGCTTTCCGATCCTTCGGGCAGCCCGCTCTGCGCGACTTCCCCTTGGAGAACCAACTGCGTCATCCGCGAACCAATGTCATCGTGGATCTCACGGGCAATCCGCGCGCGTTCCCACTGCAAAAGCGTGCGCTCTTTTTGATGCAGCGCAAGTTGAGCCATGAGTCGAAGACTGAATAAAATCACCAAACCGCAAATGCAAATCAGCGTGACTTGAAACCAGCCCGTTTGCCAAAACAGAACTTTGATCGGTTGCAGCGATGGCATCATGTTCACCGCCGTGGGCGCTGTCCACCACGGGTCGCCGCCCAACGGAGCTTTAATGGTCGCTGCCGGCCAGTTGGGTTGTGCCTCGGTTCGCATTTCCCACCGGCTTGCTCCTTCAGGAACTATCCTCCAGCTTTGGTCCGATTTGACTTCAATACTTTGTCCATCCGCCAGGTCAACCCGAAAACCAAGGAGCATTCCCGCGAAAAAAGATCCGTTGTAACATTTGACAGCCAGAACATGCAAGCCGGGTGGCAACAACTTGGTCAAATCGAAGACAAACAACTCGCGCCATTCGGCTCCCCGTCCCAGTTCACGGCCGTCGAGATAGAGCGTAAACTCATTGTCCACTGTCATTACGAGTCGCGCATTGGTGACCTCGCCTCCCTTTGGAATTTCAAATGTTTTCCAAAGTTGACAGGTCTGGTCATCAAGCGTTTTTTCCTCCCAAATCCAGGAACCCAGCCCGTTGGTCGGACTGACATAGAAGTCTGTCGCTTCCGGCTGGATTTTCCGGCTGTCAGACAATGTACTCTGAGCACACACCAGCGTGGGCAGGATCAAAAACAATAGGTACAACGCACGCCCCCTGACTTGGCAACGCCATAGACATGAACTGAGCAATCGAACATGAAAAATCATATGAGGCGAACGCGGTTAGTCTAATTGATTTTTTGCACAACACCAAGCGAGATGCTTGGGTTCTATGTGTTGTCCATGTCCCAATTCAGTATTCCCGGGTTTTCTTGCATTGATCACAAACCGCCCCACAGCTTGCTCCACCTGAAGAAGCTGGCCGGTTGTGAAGCGTTAATCGGAATCGCATTTGAGAAAACACCTGCACTACTTAGCGTGCCGGTGCTTTGGAGACAACCGGCGTGGCTGTCAGTCGCACATTATCAAAATCCGCCTGAATTGCTTCGCTGCCGGCAACTGACAGCACAATGGTGAGGTCCCCGTTGACCGAAGCGCCGGTGGTGAAGGTCACAGTATAATCCTGCCAGAAATTCTGGGCAACCGGAAGTCCCCCGCCGCTTGCCAACACCGTGCCAGCATTGTCAGTGCCGTTGATCAGCGAAATAATTCCAGGTGAGTTTGTGCGGTCCGCCCGGGAGCCGATGGCGACGGTGAGCGTATAGGCGGTGTTGGGCTGCAGCGGTCCCACATCCTGATAAATGCCGCCCGGAATTCCCGCACTGAACATATTGATGTAGCAAAACTGGTTTCCGTTCGCCGGGGCGGCCAGTGGATTGTTAACTGTAAAATCGGCGCCCCCCGCATTCTGTGAGCCGATATCGGAGGGCCCGCCCTCATTGAATGCGGTCCAGCCGATGGGAACGCTTGTCGCAGTAGTGCCAGGGGGAGTGGAATTAAGCTCAAAACTGTGGTTATTAACGGTGACTGGGGATGCTTGGGCGGCAGATTGCGTGAACAGGGCTGCCGCGCTCAAGACGATTGCTGTAGTGAATGCTTTTTTCATAAATAAGCATTTATGTTATTTCTGGTGTTCAGTTGCTGTTTTCCAAGGCTAAATTGCAAACCTGAAACCGTATATGCCCGATAGTGGTTAGGGCAGCATCACCGAAACTGGTTACCGTTCGGCGACCAGCTCCTGCAATATTTCCCGGCATCGCCCGCAGTGCACAGAACGCGCAGGCCTGCCGGAAAATGTTCCGGCGGGCCTGCGCCAGCATATTCAGGAACAAACCCCGATCCTGAGTGGAATCCCATTGCCAGTTAATTACCAGAACGGACTACAATCCTCCTCACGGGTTGGCCACAAAGCCGTCCGTGTTCATGGAGGAATCCAGATAAAATCCGACAAGCTCTCCGAAATTATTGACCCCGTTGACAACGGTCGTGCCAACTCCATTCGGATCATCAACCGACGTAAAACGGCGGTTGAAATAGACAAAGCCGTGGCTGTTGTTGCCCGAATCCTGATAGACTCCGACAACTTCGCCGCGATTATTCAAACCCAAGGCCTGGGTGAAGATGGATTGCGGGTAGTCGAGCGTCTGCAATTGGCCGCTGGCCGTGAAAACGAAACCGTGGTTGGTTCCTAGGCTGTCAATATAAAACCCGCAAACCGTCTGGCTGTCATTGATGCCCGTGGCCTGCGCGCTTATCGCGCCCGGTAGTGTAAGGCTCTGGAACACACCGCTGCTGGAATTGTAGATGTAGGGGAAATCATTGCCGTTTGTGTCGGCGTAATATCCGGCCGCCTGGTTGAGGGAGTTCACGCCCAAGAGCTGGTTAAACGTGGTGCCTGGAAAATCCACGGTCTGAAAATCCTGCTTAATGTCTAGAAACCCGTGATTGATGCCGCCATCATCTATATAGAAGCCGGCTGTGGCGTTTTGATTATTGATGCCCACGACCTGGGTCTGCGCCGCGCCGGGAAAATTCTCCGGGGTAAAGTGGCCGGGCAGGGTCAAGGTGAACCCAAAAAAATTTGTCGAGTTATGGTAACCAGCGATGCGTCCCTCGTCATTGATGCCCAGCAACTGGGTAAAGTTGTCACCGGAAAAGATGACGGTCCGGAATTCATAGCCTGACTCCACGACACGGGCGGAAACCGCCAGCGAAACGAGGAGAGTCAAGCCGAGCGCCAGGGCCATGGGATTTCTTGTCCGCGCACACCGGAATGTATGGATGAGTGTTTGTTGTTTCATAATTTTATTCAGCCCGATTTATGTTCGCCGGGCTTTGTTTTGTTGTTTTGATTGCAAACTTTTAATGGAACTTTCATTCCAACTCTTCCAAAAGCGCCGGCGCTAAATCCTTTCGCGGATTTTTGAAGTTTTTTTGAACTAGCACCCTGAAAAGCCGGCTGCACACGTTTTCCCGTTGTTTTTCATAAATCAGCAATCGTAAATTTGTCTCCGGTGGGCTATTTTCGTGCAGAAATGGATGCCGTTAAACCACAACCGAGATTTGCCCCACAAGGCTGGTTGGGACTGCTGCTGCTGGCCGTCTGCTGGCCGCTCAATTGGACTTTGCCCGGCATGCGCACGGCGTATTTGTTCTTTCCACTGTGGCTCGGATACATTCTCGTTATTGACGCCTTGGTTTTGTGGCGGACTGGAAGCTCGCTGTGGTCGCGTCAGCGGCGCGGGTTCATTTTGCTGTTCATTCTGTCCGCACCGTCCTGGTGGCTGTTTGAATTCATCAACCGGCGCACAGGCAATTGGGAATACCTTGGCTCCAGCCATTTCACGCTGCTCGAATATTACTTGTTGTGCAGCCTGTCCTTTTCCACGGTCATGCCCGCTGTTTTTGAAACGGCGGAACTGGCGCGCACATTCAGGTGGATAGATTCGCTCCGACCCGGCCTCAAAGTTCACGATACGCCACGACTGGGACTGGGACTGTTCTTCGCCGGGTTGGCCATGCTCGTATTGACCCTGCTCTGGCCGAAATACTTTTATTCGCTGATCTGGGTTTCGCTGGTCCTGATTCTGGAGCCGATGAACCGCCTGCTCGGCCGCCGGCATCTGCTGCAATGGCTTAACCACGGCGACTGGCGGCCGGTGGTTTCGCTGTCCGTCGGCGCGCTGATTTGCGGATTTTTTTGGGAGATGTGGAACTACTGGTCGTGGCCGCAATGGATTTACCACACTCCGGGAGTAAACTACTGGCACGTCTTTGAAATGCCCCTGCTCGGCTATGGCGGCTACATCCCCTTTGCGCTGGAACTCTTCGCCTTGGTGAATTTTCTCTGGCCGCGCGCACCGCAGCTACAACTTTAAGACCAGCCTTGATAATTTTGAAATCTTTTCCCATTTTTTGGCGTCCAACAAACTAATGAATGGAAAACGCGCATTTACATTGATTGAATTGCTCGTAGTCATCGCCATTATCGCAATTCTCGCGGCCTTGCTGCTGCCCGTGCTGTCGAGCGCCAAGGCCAGGGCCAAATCAATCTACTGCTTGAACAACCAGAAGGAGATCATCTTGGCGGCCAAGCTGTACATGGATGACAACAATGGCGTGGTCCTGCCGCTGTGGGTCCAGGCCGGCGCGCCGAACTGGCAAAATGTGCCGTACGATCCAAACACGTTTTCGATTCAGGTTCCGTCCATGTTCTGGTGGCCGGATAATTTGCGCACAGGCAAGCAAGGAGTGGCCACGACCATGGTGGATTGCCCGGCGTTGTCCCAACCCGCCACGCTAAACGACGGCGGCTCGATTAACACCAATCTACCGCTCGGCATCGGCATGAATTTTCCGGAATATGGCTGGTGCGAGACCGCCGCCAACGCGCCGTATTATCCGGGCCCGCTGCCAAATGAGAATTCGGTGGCCCAGCCGGGCCAGTCCATCTTTTTCGGCGATGCCGGCGAAATTTCCAATCCGGCCGAACCGAATGCGGACAATTGGAAGGAAGTGGCGGGCGGCGGTTCCGTTTTCTTCCGCGTGCCGGACGACGCGCAGAACTATCCAACCGGCGATGCCCGGACCGTGCCCCGCCATTCCGGGCGCGTGAACGTGACCTTTTTCGACGGTCACGCCGGGGCCATCAAGAACAGCTCGATTGGTTATCAGGAACAGCGCACAGCCGATGACGCCCTCTGGGCCAGAAATCACGCGGGATTGATTCCGTAAGCATCTTCCCGGCTGCTCGGCCCGCAAAGCCGCCCGCTCTCACCGCGAAATGTCAGACTGCGTCAGCACTGAAAAATTGTGGCGTTTAAGCGTCTGTGCGGCCACTTCGTTGTCCTCCACGTTCATGGCGATGATGGATTTTCCGCGGGGATGGGGAATGAAGGTATACAGATAATTGATGTTTAATTCGGCTTCCAGCAAGGCCGCTACGAGCTTGTTCAAATCCGCCGCGGAATTCACTTCGGTTACAACGAGCTTGCATTCCGCAAATGGAAAATCATTTTGCTGCAACAAACCCCGCGCCCGGTCAGGATCATCCACCACAATGCGCATGACCGCGCATTCAGTTGTGTCCAATATCGTGAGAGCCAGCACATGTACGTTCTGCGAACCCAATAAATTGATGAGCGCGTGCAAACGGCCCAGACGGTTCGGCGTGAATACGGAAAATTGCACCACCGCCTCGGCCGGGGGCGCCACCATAGTTTGTTCAACCATCCCGAAAAATCCCACACCTTTCTCCTTTTTACCACGAAAAAAATCAGCAAACGTCCGCGTAAGGCATAATTCGTAAAGCCGATCGGGCATGGCGCCGTTCGCAAGCATTGGATGTCGGTTGTTCGATGTTACTGCCAGGCCGGGGTTCGGCTGTCGGATGTTTTGGAATTCAACCTTTGCATCCTCTGCCCGCTCCAATACTTTCCAAATATGACAACGAATTTCCTGAACGAGCCGGTCGGGGCCTTGGCGGAAAAAGATTTTACCGCGCTCGCACAAGACCTCACGGTCAACGGAGCGCTGGCTCAAATCCGCGAACACGGTGCGGCCCAGCAAATTATTTATTTCTACGTGGTGGACGCGGACAAGCGTCTTGTTGGCGTCCTGCCTACGCGCCGCTTGTTGCTCGCCGCACCCGACGTCCGTTTGCAAGACATCATGATTGATCGCATCGTGACCATTCCCGAAACCGCCACCGTCCTGGAGGCGTGCGAAATGTTCGTGATGCACAAATTCCTGGCGTTCCCGGTGGTGACAACCGACCGCCGGCTGGTCGGCGTTATCAATGTGGCCATGTTCAGCCAGTTCACGGAGGAAGCTTTGGGCATGACAGAGCGCGCACATGTGGAAGAAGTTTTTGAACGCATCGGCTTTCACGTTGCCGAGGTGCAAAGCGCCTCGCCGGTCAGGGCGTTCCGGCTGCGCATGCCGTGGCTCGCGGCAACTCTCGGCGGCGGCATTTGCTGCGCGTTGGTTTCCGGCCTTTATGAAACAACGCTGACCACGCGGATCATCCTGGCATTTTTCCTGACCTTGGTGCTGGGCCTGAGCGAAAGTGTCAGCGCGCAATCGGTCACCGTCACAGTGGAAACTCTGCGCGGGCGCACGCCAAACCGCGTTTGGTTCCTGCGGGCTTTTCGCAAGGAAGCCCTTTCGGCCCTCATGTTGGGCGGCACTTGCGGTTTGGTGGTGGGCGTGATTGCGTGGGTGTGGCGCGGACACGCAGCAACCGCCCTGGTCATCGGCGGCAGCATCACCGTCTCCATGGTGGCCGCCTGTCTCATTGGCCTGACCGTGCCGGCGATGTTGCACCGCCTAAAACTCGATCCCAAAATTGCCGCCGGCCCCGTGAGCCTCGCGCTGGCTGACATCTGCACACTGTTGATTTATCTGACCGCGGCCACTGTTGCACTTTGACGCGCGACCGGCCGGGCGGGCTTCGTTAACAATGCGTTTTACAATCAACTCCCAAGTCCGGTCAGAACGACCAGTTAAAAAATGGGAATCCCGGTGCCAGCTTGTCTGGAAATTCAGTGAAAGCAGGGTTGTTCATGGCCACATTCACCAGGCCGATCTGCACACCGTGCAGCTTTTCCGCATAGTTGACCACGCCAAGCTGCAGCCCAGTGGTGTCCTCGGAGATGTTCACCAGTCCATACTGAAGACCTTTGAAAGTCCCCTGCGCGTAGTTGACCCATGCATCTTGGAAGCCCACAAAGTGTTCTGTGCTGATATTCACCCAGCCCAGTTGCACCCCCGTGTACGATTCAGCATAATTGACCAGGCCCCAGCTCAAGCCAGCGCTGTCACCCGTGCTACCGTTGACAAATCCGATGGCCAGGCTTTGCTGCGGATTCTCGCCCCAGATGCTCAGCGACAGGCCCTTGACCATTGTGTCTCTCGGATACAGCGCAATGTCCGGCGTGAGCGAAAGCTGTATCGGCGTATCGGCGTACAGGCTGGCGGCACCCCCGACTATCAACGTGGCTAGGACGAATTGTAGTTTCATAATTTAATGTCGATGCGGAAATCCCATGCTAGTACCGTGCCAGTTTCAAACAAGAATTATCCCGCGGTTCTCGGTTGAAAAGGCCGGGACGCGTCGTCCAGTGTGCAAGTTTCCAAAGTCGCGTTGCTTATTGCAAAATGGCGGTTGCATTTTGCAGATCCGTAAGAAGTTCCCATGCGCATGCTGGATAACTTCCATCCGCCTAGATTTCAAGCAGCATGCGCGCCGGGCTTTCGATGGCCTGCTTGATGCGCCGCAGAAACTGCACCGCTTCGCGCCCGTCCACAATGCGATGATCATAGGTCAGCGCCAGATACATCATAGGCCGGATAACCACCTGCCCTTGCACGGCCACCGGCCGCTCTTGTATGGAGTGCAGCCCGAGAATCCCGGATTGCGGCGGGTTAATGATCGGCGTGGAAAGCAGTGAGCCAAAGATCCCGCCGTTGGTGATGGTAAATGTGCCGCCAGCCAGTTCGTCCGGCTTCAGCTTTCCTTCCTTGGCGCGCCGTCCAAAATCCCCGATGGCCTTCTCCACTTCTGAAAACGTCAGGCGTTCTGCGTTGCGTAAAACGGGCACCACCAAACCCCGCTCGGTTGACACCGCCACGCCAATGTCGAAATAATTGCGATAAATGATGTCAGTGCCGCGGATTTCTGCATTGATTTGAGGAAATTGCTTTAAGGCATCCACCGCTGCCTTGACAAAAAATGACATCAACCCAAGTTTCACCTGGTTCCGTTTCTCAAATGCCTCCTGATACTCATGGCGCAAAGCCTGCACCGTTGACATGTCCACCTCGTTAAAGGTCGTCAACATGGCCATCGTCTGCTGCGCCTCGACCAGACGTTGCGCCGCCGTGCGCCGCAGCATGGTCATGGGCACAACCTCCTCTTCCCGTGCGGACGTGGACTTCTGCTTCACGGGTTCCGGTGACGGTTTCGTCTCGGGCGTTTTCGCACCCTTCGCCGGGGCTGGCGGAGTCTCCTTGTAATAATCGCCGGGGCTGGATTCTTCCTTCTCGACGGTGGCAGCTTTCTTGTTTTCCGGCTCCTTTGACGGCGGCGGCGCTGCGGCCTTGGCCTTGGCCGTCTCCTGGGTTTTGCCTTCCGCCGGCTTCCCGTTTGATTCCACCTTTTTGGCGTCACCGTCTGGTTCAAACTGCGCCACCACTGCTCCTACCGCCACGGTATCCCCGGCTTGGTGCAGAATCTTTGCCAGCCGGCCGCTCTGGGGGGCGGGCAGTTCAAAAGTCGTTTTCTGCGAGTCAATGACCGCCAGCGGTTCATCTTGCTTCACCACGTCACCCTCGGATTTCAACCACTCGCTGATCTGCACTTCAGTGATTGATTCACCGACCTCTGGAATTTTTAGCTCAATAGACATGAAATAATTTCACTGTTTCGGTTTCACCACCAGCGTGGAGGTTGCGTCACGCACACCGTCCGCGTCAAGCGCAATGGCCATCGCCCGGCCAATATCATCGGGCGATGAAACCGTGCCGGACAGCTTGACGTGGCCCTGGTCACAGCTCACTGAAATGTCCCACGCCGACAATGTTTTATCCGCCGCATACTTGGCCTTGATTTCCGTCACCGCGCGCGCATCCGAGGTCGCATCCGCCGCCTTGTCGCCGATGTCCTCGGCCTTGCGGCGCACAATTTGGCCGCCGTTGGCAAGTTCCTCTTTTATCTTGTCCGTGCTCAGATCGAGCGTGTCCAGCTTGGCGCGCATGGCGTCGCCCAGGTTATGCGCCGCGTCCGCCGCATTATCACGCAACTGCGCGGCGGATTGCTCGTACCGTTGCTGCGCTTCCGGATGTTCACCCGCCTTTTTTTCGACAAACCAATACCCAACTGCGCCTAAAACGATGCCCAGCACCAGCCCGTTAAAAAAACCTCTCATAACTTTCTTTTCCTTTGTTCGTCGCTCTTGCTGCCTGAAGATTTTGTCTCCGCGTCGCCAAATGCGCGCCGGACCAGATTTGTCTGCTCCAGTTTGTGCGCGTGCGCCGAACCGGTCGCGGGACTCGCGGACTCAACGCGGCTGACCAGGGCGAATGGAAACCGGTCAAATAGTTTCTTTCCAAATTTCTCGTGCAAGTAACGCCACGCGCCCATGTTCGCCGGCTCCTCCTGCACCCAAAGCACCGGCGTATGGTCGGCGCAACCCGCCAAAGCCTGTTGCAACAACCCCGGGTGCAGCGGGTAAAGCTGCTCCAGCCGGATGATGGCCACGTCCTGACGCTGGTGCTCTTCCCGGTAGGCGTCCAGGTCATAAAAAACTTTTCCCGTGCAAAGCAAAATGCGTTTGATGTTTTCCCCGCTGATCTTCTCCGGCAACAAACGCTTGAACCGTCCGGTCAGGCACTCTTCCAGGGGCGAAACCACCTTCGGATTCCGCAACAGGCTCTTGGGCGTCAGCACCACCAGCGGCTTGCGCCATTTGCGGACCGCCTGCCGCCGCAGCACGTGGAAATATTGCGCCGGCGTGGTCGGCTGCACGATTTGAAAATTGTCGTCCGCGGCGAGCGCCAGAAAGCGCTCCAGCCGCGCGCTGGAATGTTCCGGCCCCATGCCCTCCAGCCCGTGCGGGAGCAGCAGCACCAGCCCCGATAAACGGCGCCACTTGGCTTCCGCGCTCGCGATAAACTGGTCAATGATGACCTGCGCGACGTTGACAAAATCCCCGAACTGCGCCTCCCAAAGCACCAAGCTGTTCGGGCAGTCCAGGCTGTAACCGTACTCAAAACCGAGCGCGCCGTTTTCGCACAACGGGCTGTTATGAATGGCCACCGGCCCCTGGTTGGCTGCCAGATGCTGCAACGGCACGAAGGGCGTACCATCTTCTTGATCGTACAAAATTGCATGGCGCTGGCTGAACGTGCCGCGCCCCACGTCCTGTCCGGTCAGCCGGATGCGCACGCCTTGGGTCGCCAGGCTCGCCAGCGCCAGCGCCTCTGCCGTGGCCCAATCAAGCGGTAATTTCCCGTCGGCCATCTCGCACCGCGCCTCCAGGTTGCGTTTCAACTTGGAATGTACCTGGAATCCTTCCGGAACTTCGGCCAGTTTGCGAAGCAACGCCGACAGCGCTTCCTTCTCCATGCCCGTCTCCGGTTCAGCCTCGGGTTCCGGACCGCCGGAATAATCCCGCCAGGCATCGCGTCGTTCGGGCTGCGTTTCACATTTGTCGGTCCGGGCGGCCTGCAACTGCTGCTCCAGTTTGTTGTGGCATTCGGCCAGGATTTTGTCCGCTTCCTCACGGGAGACATTCTTAAGGTCCAATAAATGGTCCAGATAACTGTCGCGGATGTTTGGGCGCGCGGCGATTTTGCGGTAAAGCACCGGTTGGGTAAACGTCGGTTCGTCCGCCTCGTTATGTCCCAGGCGGCGGTAGCCGTACATGTCTATGAACACGTCAGACTTGAATTCAGCGCGAAAATCCATCGCCAGTTGCACCACTTGCGCGACCGCTTCCGGGTCTTCGCCATTCACGTGGAAAATTGGCACCTGTAGCATTCGCGCCACATCGGTGGCGTAAATCGTCGAACGGCCCTCCTCCGGCGGGGTGGTAAATCCAATTTGATTATTGACGATGATGTGAACCACTCCGCCCACCGAGTAGCCCGTAAGCCGGCTCATGTTGAGCGTTTCTTGAACCACGCCCTCGCCGGCAAATGCCGCATCACCGTGGATGATCAATCCCAGGGTCTCGCGGCCGCCAGCCACGGCACGCCGGTCCTGATGCGCCCGCACGCGGCCAATCGCCACCGGGCTGACAAATTCCAGGTGGCTGGGATTGAAGCAGAGCGAAATGTGGATTTTCCGCCCGTCCGCCGTCGTCCAGTCGCCGCTATGGCCAAGATGATATTTCACGTCGCCGCGCCCCTGCCACAATTCCGGCTCGGCATCGGCAAATTCACGGAAAATTTGGCAGGGCCCCTTGCCGGCGATATGGGCCAGAACATTCAAACGGCCGCGATGCCCCATGCCGATGATGATATTTTCCACGCCTTGGTGCCCGGCTTTTTCGATGGCCAGGTCCAGCAGCGGCAGCAAGGTCTCGCAGCCTTCCAGTGAAAATGTTTTTGCGCCCAAAAATTTTGTGCGTAGAAACTGCTCAAAAACCACCGCGTCCGTGAGCCGCGTGAGAATCCGGATCTGCTGCTGGTGCGAAATGGTGGGGCGGTTGTGCGGGTTTTCCATCCGGTGTTGCAGCCATTGCCGCGCCGCCAGGTTGTCAATATGCATGAACTGCACGCCGATGGAACGGCAGTAAATGTCGCGCAACCGCTGGAAAATTTCACTGATCGTCAGCGGCGTTTCCGAGGGGAACACAGGGGAATTGACCAGCAGCTTGAGGTCGCTCTCCGAAAAATTGTAATAAGCCAGTTCCAGTTCCGGCGGGCACGGATGGCCTGCTCCCAGCGGGTTCACGCTCGCAATGATGTGGCCCCGGACGCGGTAATTGTGAACCAATTGATTCAGCCGGTCGCTCAAGCTTGTCACGCGCGGATCTGATTGCAGCGGCGGAGCCGCAGCCGGAGCAGTTCCGCCCGGGTCAAACAGGCTCCGAGGTTTGAATGTGGGACCCAGTTGCGCCGTGCCGCCATTGCCATTGCCGTTGCCGTTGCCAAGTTTGGCAAAATAGGCACGCCATTCCTGCGGAACGGACTCTGGATTACGCTGATATTCGGCGTAAAATTGTTCTATGTAGTTGAGGCTGTTCATCCCTGCGAGTTTTGTCTCACATAAACATGTCATCGTATGTCACGATTGCAAGACGAAAAAGCCGTCAGCGGTTCGGATGGGCGCTCCTCGCCCATAGTGGCACGGGCGTCTCGCCCGTGTGTTTCCATGGAGAAGCCAACCCGGCAGTTCCCTGGTCGCACAGCCAACCTCCCAAGTTGAAAGGTCGGATTCACTCGGATCAGGTCGGATTCAAAAGGGATTTTCAACCTAAAATCCCACCGCCATCCCGCCCTTGGCCACTGCCAAGTGGACGTTTCCCCCGTAGCGGCGTCTCGGCAGAGCGCTGTCAACATAACTCCGTCTCGCTCAGACATTTTTACATTTTTCATTCCGTTCATTGGTGTCAAAATAAACATCCTTTGCCTTGACCAGCCTTGACCAGCCTTAACTCAGATTAACTTGGCTAAATCCGGCCCCGCAGCGGCGTCTTGCGAGGCCGACGTTCGGCTGCCGAGCCGAGGTTCGACCAGGCCGGCGTCCGCACCGTGGCGGCATCTCGTGAGAGTGCCGCAAACGATGTCTTTACCATCAACAATCAACTATCCCCTATCAACTTCTTCGACTGTCAAAGAACTGCCCCAATGCTACCACATCCCCGCCCCGCGTCATGTGCCCGGGGAATATAAAATGAATTATTTGAGATTCATTTCGGCTCAAGAAACAACCCCACATCTGCCATCGCCGGACACACTGCCGCCTGTGTGATGCGCAGCCGGACTTTCTCAGTGGTAATCGGCTGGCCACGTACCAGCCGGCAGTTGCCAATGCTCGTCCCGGAACCAAACTCAATCCATTGGCCGTCCTTCCACTGATCAAGGGCAAAGGCCTCGACACGCTGGCCCAATGGCAAATATTCGCGCAGCCGGACTACGTTGAAAGTGACTGGCTTCTTAAACTCCAGTGTCAGGCTGGCATTGGTCACCCCGTCATCGGTCGCCCAGTATGAATTTGCTTTGCCGGCAATCACGTTGCGTGCGGCAAATTGCCGGTCACCGCCGCGAACATTGGAACCACTAATTTTTGCGTCAACTGCCAAGTCATGGCGGAACGTGTCATCGAGAAGTTTGCGGAATCCATGGAGCGCCTCTATATCGGGGTCGGCAATTTGCCCGCGCCGGTCCGGCGGAATGTTCAGCAGCAGCGACGCACCCTGCCCGACCGAGGCGTAATAAATATCCGCCAACTGCTGCGGCGTCTTCACCTTGCCGTCCTGGTCCGGATGATAAAACCAGCCGGGCCGTATGGATACGTCGCATTCCGCTGGCTGCCAGAGGGTGCCCGGATGATCTCCCAGTTCCAGGTGCGCCCGATGGTTTCCTTTCTGATTCAAACCCGGCACGAAATCCGGACCGTTCACCGTTTCCCAGCACGTTTCCGCCGCCAGGCCATTTTCATTGCCCACCCAGCGGATGTCAGGCCCGTGGTCGCTAAAGATGCAGGCGTCAGGCTGCAGTTCGCGGATGATCCGGCACGTATTCGGCCAGTCGTAGTAGTTTTCCGGGATCACGCGCTTTTCCCGCGCGCCACCGTAATATCCGTCGCCGCCATTGGCCCCGTCGAACCACACCTCAAAGAGCGGGCCGTAACCGGTCAACAATTCACGGAGCTGGCTGCGATAATAATTAATGTAAGCAGGTGTGCCATAGTCCGCGCGGTTGCGGTCCCACGGCGATAGATAAACGCCGAATTTCAGTCCATTTTTACGGCAGGCGTCGGAAATCCCCCTCACCACGTCGCCTTTGCCGTTCTCCCAGCCGGAGCTTTTAACCGAATGTTCCGTCATTTTCGAAGGCCACAAGCAGAAGCCATCGTGATGCTTGCAGGTCAGAATGAGCCCCTTCATTCCGGCAGCTTTCGCGACCCGGACAATTTGACCGGCATCGAAGTTCGATGGATTGAAAACCGTTTCGTTTTCATCTCCATAACCCCATTCCTTGTCGGTAAATGTATTTACCGTGAAATGAAGAAACCCGCAAACCTCCATTTGCTGCCATTGAAGTTGTCGGGCGCTTGGCACCGGGCCATACGGCGCGGGAGGCTCCGCAGCCAGCGCGTTCGGAACCGTGAGCAGGGCTGTTGCAAACGACGCAATCAATACGGCCAGCCCGCGGCGAACAAGAGTCATCCCGTTCATATCACATCAAGTTTGGTATGCCGCATTGCTCTGTTTAAAAAATTTAATCGTCCCGGTCAATCCATCGCTCAGATTCCCTTGCGGCACGAAACCCGCCGCCCGGATTTTTTCAATCGCAGCCATCGAATGCTTCACGTCGCCCGCGCGCTCAGGGGCGTGCTTGATCTTCGATTCGGAACCAGTGATCCCGCAAATCGTTTTGCAAAGCTCATTGATGGTGATTTTTTTGCCGTAGGCTACATTGAAAACCCCCGTGGCCGGCGACTGCGTTGCAAAATAAGCATTCGCAGCCGCGATGTCCTTCACGTAAATAAAATCGCGCGTCTGTTCGCCATCGCCGTAAATTGTAATCGGCTCGTTTTTCAACGCGCGATGAATAAAAATCGGCACCGCTGCCGCATACTGGCTTTTCGGGTCTTGCCGCGGGCCAAACACGTTGAAGTAACGCAGGCAAGCCGTTTGCAGGCGCTTTTCCTCCGTAAACATCCGGCAATAATATTCGCCGTCCAGTTTGGTGATGGCATAGGGACTTTTCGGCTCCGGCAGCATCGTCTCCAGCTTCGGCACCACGGGATTATCGCCATATATCGCCGCCGAGCTGCTCAAGACCAGTTTCTTCACCCCGGCCCGGGCCGCTTCTTCCAAGACGATCAGCGTGCCCTTGGTGTTGATTTCATCACTTTCAATCGGATTCGTCATGGACTCCGGCACGCTGATCATTGCGGCCAGATGAAAAACATAATCCACATCCTGCAACGCCCGGCGCACCGCATCGCGGTCAAGAATCGAAGCCTCAATCAATTCGCAATCAAACCCGGCGAGGTTGTGCTTAAAGCCGGAACGCAGATTATCCAGGACACGCACCCTGGCCTTGCCTTGAAAATGCTCAACAATATGGCTGCCAATGAAACCCGCGCCGCCCGTGACCAAAATTTTCATGTCAAATGGCCTCCACCAGCTTGTTCATGGCCGCTTCCTGCTGCTCGATGGATTCCATCAGTTTGAACTGCGTGCGGCAGCGGTCGAGATTATGGCCTTCGCGATGCACCTTGAAATAAATGTCGCCGGCCAGAAAATCCGCGAGAAAGCGGATGCCGATTTCAAACGTAATGAGCTTCCCGGCAAAAGGCAGGAATTTTTTCTCCGCGGGCGTCAAAAATTCCGCCGCCGAACTCAAATACCCCCGCGCCAGCGCCTCAAACATCGGGAACTGCATTTTCACCTTGGACAAATCCAGTTCATCCTCCTTCGCCGGGCTCGTCGTCGTGCGCACCATGTCGCCGAAATCGTACAGCGCCAGTCCGGGCATCACCGTATCCAAATCAATCACGCAAATTCCCTCGCCCGTTACGTCGTCGAGCATGACATTGTTGAGCTTGGCGTCGTTGTGGGTCACCCGCTCCGGCAATTTTGCCTCCAGCAGTACACCGCACATATTCTTATGGCGCATGGCAAACTCGATTTCCAGCAGCGCCAGCTTGGCGCGGTTCGCCGTATCGGCATGAATTGCCGCTTCCAGCGCGGCAAAACGACGCGGCGTGTGATGAAAATCCGGCACCGTGTCGTGCAGCCGCGGCGCCGGCAGGTCGGCGAGCAGCTTTTGAAACTGCCCAAATGCCTTCGCCGCCTGAAACGCCTGGGCCGGCGACTCGACGGCATCAAACGTCCGTGACTGCCCCACAAAAATATATGTGCGCCAGTGGTTGCCCCCGGCATCGCGATAATAGGCCGCGCCGTCCCGCGTCGGTATCAGCGTCAGGACCCGGCGGGTTTCATCTGCCTGGCCGGCGCACCGTTTTCCAAGGTGTGCCGTGACGCGCTGGACGTTTTCCATGAGCGCCACCGGGGTTTTGAAGACATTGTGGTTGATGCGTTGCAGAATATAGCTGACGGGCGTGCCACCCTGGTCAAAAGTGACCCGGTAAGTGTCATTGATATGTCCGCTACCATACGGTTCCGCGCCCAAAAACGCGCCGTAGATTTGAAATTGCCGCGCCACTGCGCCAACATCATGTTTCAGGTGCATATTAAAATTGTTGCCACTCGGGCTTGTGGTCGTACACCCACCGGTAATATTCCTTCAGCTTCAACTCAGACGCTGAATCTTCATCGAGAAAAACCGTTACCTTCGGGTGCTGCTGCAGCGCGCTGGCAGGATTCATGGACGTGATTGGCCCTTCAACCGCCTCGGCTATCGCCCGCGCCTTGTTCTTCCCGAACGCCAGCAGCACACAATGCCGCGCCTCCAGTATCGTCCCAATGCCCATTGTAATGACGTGGGGTGGAACTTTTTCCTCGCCGCCGAAGAAGCGCGCGTTGTCCTTGCGCGTCTGCGGCGTCAGCGTCTTGATACGCGTGCGCGACGACAGCGACGACGTCGGCTCATTGAAGCCGATGTGCCCGGATGTGCCGATGCCCAGCAGTTGCAAATCAATTCCGCCCGCGCCACGGATTTGCTTTTCGTAGATCGCGCATGATTTCGGAATGTCCTTCGCCAGCCCGTCCGGGATATGCACATTCTTTGTGGGAATGTTAACGTGGCGGAACAGGTTCTCCCACATGAACGAATGGTACGATTGCGGGTGCTGCGGCGATATGCCCACGTATTCGTCGAGGTTGAAGGTCGTGACCTTGCGCCAGTTGAGCTTGAGCGCCACCAATTGCTGGTACAACGCCAGCGGTGTGCTGCCGGTGGCCAGGCCCAGCACAACGCCGTTTTCCTGGCGAATCACGTGTGCAAACAGGCGGGCAGCCACATTATTTGCCGCAGTTGCATCGGGTTGGATGACGATTTCCATAACTTAGATTTTCCCGAGCCGCCGGCTCAGTTTCGATTTCACGTCCGCCGAGAATTTCTCAATGTGCCCGCAGACAAATTCGACGATGTCCCGGGACTCATCCGCCACCACCGGCGTCAAATCCATCCCAAAAATCAACTGGTTCGAGTGGTCCGTGGCATGAGATTCCAGGAAGGTCGCATTCGCCGCACGCCGGCCCAGCGTGGCCAGATCGTAACGCTTTCCGCCGGCGATCTGCGAGTCAAACACTCCGTTCAGCGCTGCCGCGAGGTTGTCGTGGCCGCTGACATCCATCAAAACCTTTTCGCCGTCATCCAGCCAGTCGAGGTTGCGCCAGACTTCGCAGCCGATGATCCTTGCCGGGCGTTGCTCGCGCGGCAGCTCGCGCATCGCCTGTAATGCCGCAACGGCCACCCCGATATGCGTGTCGTGCTTGTCCGCGAGGTTGTGGGTGTAAACCAATTGTGGTTTTGTTGCGGCGAGAATTTCCATCAAATCACTTTTTAGCGGCAGGTCGGTCGCGCTTTTCACCGCGCTGCTGGGATAATCCAGTTGGATCATCACTCCGTATTGCCCCACAGTGGCGGCGTTGTTCTGTTCCGTGCGGCGCACGGCCATCATCTGCGCGTCAGTGAACTGCGCATACGCGCCAGTGCGGGAACTGCCGGAACCGTTGGTGCAGGTCACGCCGCCAAACCATTTCTTCTCGCTGGCAAAGCATTCGAGAATGCCGTGGAACGCCATGAATTCCAGGTCGTCTTGATGCGCTCCAATCCCCAGATGCGTGATGCGCTTGAGCGCCTCCGCTGCAGGCTTGCCGTCGGGGACAAAAATCTGGGCCGATGAATTGTGCAGTTTCATAAAATTATTTGCCCTCAAAAAATAATGTTCCCCATTCTTCCCTTCGGTGAAAATCCGGCTGCGCGTGCGGCGAGGTGGATGAAATCACTGGTTCATGCCGCCCGCGGGTGTAATCGTATCGGCTAAATGAAAACCGCCATTCCCCATCCGCGGGCAATTGAACTTCCCCGCTGACCAGCGCAGCGGGAATCTCCGCATGAACATACCATTTGCTCTTTTCCGGCTGGTTCCATGTGCGGGAGTGAAACACTCCGTCGGATAAAATCAGGTCGTCAAAAAAATTCTCCGCCTGGGCGCGTCGGAGCCTGGGGGTATCGGGAAAAGACAACTGCAAACGCAGGTTGCTTGGTGTGACGTGAAGCTCTACATAACCTGGCGAGCCGGCCGATTGCAGGAAAATTTCCAGCACGTCACCCAATTCCCACATGTGCTGGTTGTGGGAGGTGGCACAAGTGAAAATATCCGCGTCCTCCAGTTCGGCAAACACCCGCAGTGAATTTCCCGCCCGGCCGGCGCGCACGGTTGCGGGCCTGAAGCCTCTCTCCGGCTGCGCGAGCCAGGCCTGCCGCAGCACACAACTGTCTGCCTGCTGGAAAGCGGCGCGAACCGCGTCGAGCTTGTCGGTGGCATACGCTGGCAGCTCACGGCATGAGAGCAACGGCAGAGTTTTGGATACGACAGTCTCCATGATTACTTTTTTCCCGTCTCCGGCAGGCTCGCGGCCGCAACCGCCTGGCCAACGCGGCGCATTTTCTCATCCGGCACATGCACGGCAATCTTCGCGGCCACCTCGGGAAATTCTTTTTTCAAAACCTCGTGGGCCTTGTCCAGCACAATGTCACCGCCCTGCCCCGTCGTGACCCGGCCCAAAATCAACAAGTGTTGAAAATCATAAAAGTCCGCATAGTGCGGAATCGTGTAGCCCAGATAAACCCCGATGGTCTCGTAAATCTGCGCCGCCCGCGCGTCTCCCGCCGCCATCAATTTTTGGACTTCCTTCAGTTTCTCCGGCAGGCCCATCTCCGCCGGCAGTTTGATCTTGGCCGCGGGCAATAACTTGCCGACCGCCTGTTGCGAAAAATACAGCGCTCCCACGCCGCAATCTCCCGACCATTCATCGGCCGGGGCCTGAGCATTGTAATCCACCGGCGCAAACGCCAGTTCGCTCAGCCAGCCGGTCATGCTGCCCTGCGGATCGAGATAGCCACCGGCTTCGCTCGACCCCATGGCCACGCCCAGCATGGCATTTGCCTTCAGCGACATCGCCCCGGCGAGCGCCGTTACGTCGCCATCATTAAGCACGTCCAACGGCACATTCCACTCGCGTTGCAGACGGAGAAAAATATTCTTGGCGTCATCGAATTTCCCGTTTGAGACGGCGCGAAAAAGCGAAGCCGCCATGATTTTATTGCCCACAATGATGCCCGCGGAACTGCCGCCAATGGCGTCCACGCGCGGCAGGTGGGCCGCCGCTTCCTTCAACCCGGCATTAATGTGCTCGTAATGATATTTCGGGTCCGGCTGGTCTTTCGGATTCCATGGAAATTCGTCGCTGTAAACCACTTCGCCGTTTTTGACGGCGGCAACTTTGTAGTCGCTGGCGCCCAGGTCAAAACCAATGCGGCAGCCGTCGAGATGCCCGCCAAGCGTCGAGGCCGATTCACGCGCGGCCGGAACATTGTCAGCCGTTGTCGGCAACACTTCAAACGGGCGTTCATAGACGCGGCTCATGAAGTTGAAGTCAAAACTTCGCGTGCCAATCTTGGAATAAACCAGCGAGAGATGATTGCCAATGGCCATCGGCCCGCCCAGCCGGATTCGCCAGCCGCCGCGTGCCCACAACAGGAACTTCACCAGCCGCTCAACGTACCGCAGCGTCTCCGCGTCAGGTTCACGCTTGACCACGGTCTCAAAGCGCGACGACAAACCGCCTTCGCGTTCCAGCCCGATGACCAGCGGCACGGTCTGGCCGGACTTTTTTGCCGCAGCCACATAGCTGCGGTTGAAAACTGTGGCCGGCAGAAAACCGGGATCGAGGGGCGCTGGAATTTTAAGTTTTGTCTGCGGATTCATTGTTACGGAAGATCTTGGTCGGGATTTTCGACAGAGGCATGGCGGTAATTAACTCCCATTTCGTCCAGCCGCCGGGCGTGGGTTTGCAGCCGGCGCTTGAAATCATCCCAGTCGCGCGCCGGTTTGGCCGACCATGCCACTTCCGCCAGGGCTGACAACCGCGGGAAGGTCATGTATTCGGCATGACTAAAATTGGGAACATATTCGGTCCAGAGATTGCCCTGGGCGCCAAGGATGTGTTTTTGAAATTCCGGCGACATTCCGTCCGGAATCGGCTCATAGGTATAAACTTTTTTCAGTGGCAGATAGCCGCCGATGGCGTGCGGCTCGGTGGTACGATTGGTGGACTGGAAGTAGTCAAAATAGCAATGGGAAGTCGGCGTCATCACCGCGTCATGGCCGGCGCTCGCAGCCTCCTTGCCGCCGCCGATCCAATCCATCACCACCGCGTTCTGCGCCAGGCCGCCCTTTAAAATCTCACTCCAGCCGACCAGCGTCTTGCCGTTCGCGTTGATAAACTTTTCCATGCGTCGCGTAAACCAGCTCTGCAATTCATCTTCGTTCTTCAGGTTTTCCTGCTTCATCAAGGCCTGGCACGCCGCATCCTTCTTCCACGGCTCCCTCGGCACTTCATCGCCGCCGATATGGATATATTTGCTCGGGAATAATTGAAATACCTCGGTCAGCACGTCGTCCAAAAATTGGAACGTCCCATCCTTCGCCGGCGAATAAATGCCCGGGTTCACGCCACCCGCCAGTGGCACCGCAAACGGCCCGTTGCCGGTCCCATACTGCGGATACGCCGCCAGCGCCGCCAACGAATGCCCCGGCATTTCAATTTCTGGAACAATCATGATGTGCCGTGCCGCCGCGTAGTTCACCACTTCGCGAATATCTTTTTGCGTATAAAATCCCCCGTAGCGGCCGTCCGGGCCATACGCCGTCGTCGAATTTGACGCGAGTCCAAAGCCCACCCCGCCCCGCCAGGCGCCGACGCTCGTCAGCTTTGGATATTTTTTGATCTCAATCCGCCAGCCCTGATCATCCACGAGGTGCCAGTGGAACGTATTAAGCTTGTGTTCCGCCATCACATCCAGCATTTGCTCCACCTCGGGCTTGGTAAAAAAATGACGGCTCACGTCCAGCATATAGCCGCGCCATTGAAAACGCGGCCAGTCCTCGATGTGCACGCAGGGAGCCTGCCAGTCTGTATTCGCAACCGCGTTGGATGAAAAAATCTCCGGCGGCAGCAACTGCAACAGCGTTTGCGCGCCATAAAACAGTCCCGCCTGAGTCGGCGCACGAATGACCACGCGGTTTGTAGCCACCGTCAGTTCATAGCTCTCACCGCCCTCGCTCGCGTCCGCCCCGTTGGTCGTCAACAAAATGCCATCGCCAATTCCAGCTTCCTTGTCCGCTGAAATCTTTCCGCTGATCTTGAAACGGTAGCCGGTGGATTTGGACAAATGCCCCACCAAGAACTTGCCAGTTTCAATCGAAGCCCGGTCGGTATAAATGCGCGTCTCCGGCGACAGTTGAAACACGCCATCCAGCCGCTCCATTTTTTGCGGCACAGGAATAAGCGCGGGTTCATCAGCAGCGATGGCCCAATTTGCCGCCGCACATAAAAGGATTCCGGTAATAAATGATTTCACGATTAGATTAATTTTTTTTGCCTTCAAAATATTCTTCGATTTCCTCGAGCGTCTTGCCTTTCGTCTCCGGCAGGAAAAACGCAGCGGTGATGAAATAGACCACAGTACAGCCGGCAAAGATGAAAAACATCGTGGAATAGCCATGCTTGCCAACGCTCGGCAGGAAAACGGCGGCTATCGTTGTCGAGACCGCCTGATTAATAAGCAGCGCGACACTCATCCCGTTGGAGCGGATACGCGTCGGCATCAATTCGGACAGCGCGAGCCAGACACAGACGCCCGGACCCATGGCAAAGAAGGCCATGAAAGAGAAAATACAGATGGCCGTGAGCCAGCCGGTACTCTCCGGAGGCACGGGCGTGATCAACGCATTCTTAATTTCCAGCGGCGCGATCCTGGATTTGTCCAAGTCGGAGAAGGGATTTTGGAAGAACGCGGCCACTTTGTTCGGGGGCAGACAGTCATCACGTTTGATTTGAATTTTCGCGCCAATATCATCCGAGCGAACAACTTTCGAGGCAGCATTAAAATCACCGTACGAATAAATTACCACCAGTGTTGAGGGCTGGGTGCCACCGCTGGTTCCGAACAATTTGGCGGCGGCATCGGAATTGAAACTTACAGTCGCCGTCTGATTTGATTGGTCAACCATGGCCTGCACAGCGTCTTTCACATCCACCCGGTGCTTTTCGCTTTTCTGAAAGACCAGGCCGGTGCAAATGAGCGAAGCAATGATGCCCGCGCTGCCGACAGACAAGAGAAACTTGCGTCCCTTCCGGTCCACCAGTACTACGGCAACGATCGTGACCAGAAAATTTACGAGGGTGAGGATGACATAACCCAGATGCGCATGTGCGTCGCTCAGTCCAGCCTGAATCAAAATCGTGGCGTTGTAGCCGATGATGGAATTAACGCCTGTGGCCTGATTACAGGCAAGAATGACGCAGGCAAGAACAAATGGCAGCACATACTTGCGGCTCAACAGTGATTCTGATGACCGTGCGCCAGCAACCTTGCTGGCCTTTTCAGTCGCGGCCGTTTCCTCCATTTCCTTCAATTCGGTTTCAGCCTCTTCTTCAGAACGCGAACGGAGAAGCGCGGCGCGGGCCGCCTCTTTTTTCCCCCTGCGAAACAGCCAGCGCGGCGACTCGGCAACCAGCAAACTGCCCAGCACAAATAAAATTCCCGGCGGCAGCGAGACCCAAAAAATGCTGCGCCAGGCAATATCCTTGAAATCAAAGATTCTCTTTGCGTCGTTTAGTTTTTCAATGTCCGCCACTTTCAGGCTGAACCAATAACCAATCACTGCCGCCGACACGATTCCTAGCGTAAGCAACCATTGAAACATCCCTGTGCCCTTGCCCCGGTTCTCGGCACCGAGACACTCGGCCAGGTAAAGCGGCACGACAACGCCGATGAGCCCGGCACTGACGCCCTGCAGCAAGCGGCCAAACACCAGCGGTCCGTACGCGTGTGCCAGGGCAATCACGGGAATGCTGACAACAAAGAGAAGCCCGCTGAGAAACATCATTTTTTTGCGGCCCATCAAATCCGCAAGCAACCCGGCAAACAGCGTGGAGATGACGCTGCCCAACAACACAGCGGCGACGATGAAAGACTGCTGGTTGCCGGTCAACCCCCAGGTGTCGTTTAGATACGGCAACGCACCGGCGATAATGCCCACGTCCACGCCATACAGCAGCCCGCCCAGACCCGCCACAAGCAGCAGAAAGCGGTTGTAGTTGGTTTTGGCGGCGCTGGTGGTTGTGACTGTCGGATTGGTCATGATGTTGGTCTTTCTTCCGTCAGACCTTGCCGGTTCGATCGGAACTTTAGCGTTGCCTCGTTTTGGAGTCAATGCCTTTTTATCACGTGCTAAATCAGGGTTTCACCCGCCATTATCAGCCGGGCGAACTTTTCGCGTGCTCGATTCGCGGATCACCAGTTTCGGCTTCAAAACCAGGCTTTGCCGCTTCAATTCCGGCTCCTCCAACCGTTTCATCAGGAATTTCCAGGCCGTGGCACACATCTCTTCCACCGGCTGAACCAAGGTTGACAAGGGACATTCCAGATATTCGATATCCTCGATGCCGTCGCAGCCCACCAGCGCCACGTCCTCCGGGACCCGCAATTTGAGATCGCATAACCCGCGGTAAACTCCCAACGCCGCATCATCTGAGTGGCAAAAAATTGCCTCCGGTCTTCCGTGTTGGCGGATGTATTCTTGAATAAATTGGCGGGCCGTGGGGCGCAGCCGCTCGGTGAGCGGGTAATAAATAAATTCCGGCTTCAAACCGGCTTTTCGCATCGCCTCGTTGTAGCTTAACCAGCGCCCGGCCTGGGGCTCGTTTTTATGCACAAAGGTCGCGTGCGCGATGCGCCGAAACCCGGCGTTGAGCAGATGGCTCATGACCAGCTTGGTGCCCGCATGAAGATCCACCTGCACCGAATCCGTCTCCGGGGAACCATAGGCGCCCATGCTCACCAGCGGAATGGATCGTTCCGCGGCCGTCTGCCGATAAATCTTCACTTCTCCGGGGATGTCCACCGCAATCACGCCATCCACCGGCACATTTGATAAAACCTGCCGCGCTTCCGAGGCGTTCATCTCACTGATGATTAATTCCTGCTGTTCGCGCCGGACCAAGCGGTTCAGTTCGCGCGCCACATGGCTGTAATGCGTGGAAATTTGGTCGGGAATCCACAGTGCGATGATGCCGGTGCGCTTGCGCTGGAGGGCGCGCGCATGAGGGTTTGGCTGATAACCCATTTCCTTCGCCGCCGCCAGGATGCGCTGGCGCGACGCCTTGGAAACTTGCGGATAACCCGCAAGCGCGAAGGTGACCAATTGCCGGGAGATTCCCAGCTTACGGGCAATATCTTCCTGAGTAACCATCGTTAATCTGAATGGCGATAAAACGCGAAATTCATATTAACTCGCGATAATTATGTGTTTGGATAATTTGTCAAGCTTCTCCCGCAAGGCTCAAAGCGGCCCGGTGTTTACCTTTAAGACGGCTGGAATGAAACTTCCTGCGGCGTTCCACTGCCCCCAACGCTGCATTGGCAACTACACCTTTCCGGCCAACGCCGCCAAAGTCAGCGCCAGCACTTGCACACCTGTTTCAATTTGTTCAGGAGAAGAAAATTCGTCCGGTCTGTGGCTGACACCACCACGGCAAGGAATGAAAATCATTGTGCTCGGGCAAATCTGCACCATAAACAGCGTATCGTGATAGGCACGGCTGATCATTTTCTTGTGTGAAACACCCGATTGCCGGCAAATAGCACTTACTGTCTCCACAATTGATGCGTCACAAATGGCGGGCGGATCCACATTGAGACGTTCAACCTGCAAAGCCACGCCGCGGCGCTGACAGATCTCGGCCGCGGCAGTTTCAATGCTCGCAAGGGCCGCGTCGCGCGTTTCCACTTTCGTATCACGCACATCAATTTCCAGCCAGGCGCGGCACGGCACGCTGTTGACCGCACCGGGTTCGATTCGGAAAATCCCGGTCGTGCCCACGGTGTCTGCATTGCCCGTGCTGGTCACAGCCCGCTCCACTGCCAGGGAAATTTCGGCGCCGGCCAAGCCTGCATCATGCCGCTCCGGCATCAACACCGCGCCGGCATGTCCGCCAACCCCGGTCAATTGCATCCGCAGCGTGCTCGGCGCGGCGATATTTTCCACAATGCCAATGTCCGTACCCTCGCGCTCCAGAATTGGCCCTTGCTCAATGTGCAATTCCACAAAGGCCGCATAACAATCTTTGGCCAATCGAACGGATTCCAGCGAGCCGACGCAGCCTGCACCCTGACGCCATTCGTCAAGGGTCTTTCCATCGCGATCATGCACAATCGCCGCCAGCTGCGGCCCCAGGACTCCGGACAGCAATCGGCTCCCAATGCAGCCGATGCCAAAACGCGTCGGCTCTTCTGCCGTGAACACAATCAATTCGATTGACCGTTGCGGGTGATAGCCAGATTTCTTTAATGCCCGGATGGCCTCGATTGCGCCGAGCACACCCACGACACCATCGAATTTCCCGGCATTCGGAATCGCGTCAATGTGTGAACCAGTGGCAACAGCGGGCAGCTTTCCGTTGACTCCCTCCCAGCGTGTAAAAATATTTCCAACCGCGTCCGTGCACAGAGTCAATCCAGCCTCACGGCAAAGTCCTTTTACAAATTCTCGCCCGCGCAGGTCGGCTTCAGAAAATAACACGCGCGTAACGACCGGCGGTTCACCTTCGGTGATGAGCGCAAGTTCATCGATTTCCTTTTGCAACCGGTTTTTATCAACGGACAGTTTCATCATGCAGGCAGGCGATTTACATTCTTATAGTAGATGTAGCGGGCCGGCTGCGGGCCGGCCGCAATGAACCATTGCGGGCAGTACGGCGCAATCCA
>Ga0206970_10043_pt1 | contig 37730 bp, 39 predicted proteins | sample Alteio_BWOrgHeat_88_FD_152964 | JGI IMG/M metagenome (GOLD analysis project Ga0206970, IMG submission 152964) | Enriched cells from forest soil in Barre Woods Harvard Forest LTER site, Petersham, Massachusetts, United States -... | ecosystem: Environmental > Terrestrial > Soil > Temperate forest >... | reverse complement strand
GCGCGAGCTGATTGACGGCATCGCTTCGTGGTGGAGCGCCTGCCACGGTTATAACCATCCGCATATTATCCAGGCCATCGAGGCGCAGCTTCACATCATGCCGCACGTCATGTTCGGCGGGTTTGTCCATGAACCGGCGCTGACGCTGGCCAAGCGTCTGGCTGCCATTGCGCCTGCGGGATTGCACCGCGTATTCTTCGCCGATTCGGGATCGGTCGCGGTCGAAGTGGCGCTCAAAATCGCCCTGCAATACTGGCGCAACAAAGGCAACCATAAGAAAGACCGCTTCATCTGCTTCAAGGACGGCTATCACGGCGACACGCTGGGCGCCATGTCGGTGTCCGATCCGGAAAAATCGCTGCACAAAGCCTTCCGCAATTCGGTGATCAAGCAATACGTGCTCGACATTCCGCATGACGAATACAGCTTCGCCGAGTTCGACGCCTTACTGGGCGAGGTGCATGGCAACGTCGCCGGCCTCATCATCGAGCCGCTGGTGCAGGGCGCCGGCGGGATGCGTTTCCACAGCGCCGACATCCTGGGCGAAATGTACCGCATCGCCAAAAAGCACAATATCCTGTTCATCGCCGATGAAATCGCCACCGGCTTCTATCGCACTGGCGGCCTGTTCGCCTGTAACGAGGCCGGTATCGCGCCCGACATCCTGTGCCTGGGCAAGGCACTGACCGGCGGCGCGATTACGCTCGGCGCAACGCTTGCTAGGGAAGAAATTTTCGCGGCGTTTCTCGATGACAACCCCGATTTCGCCTTCATGCACGGCCCGACGTTCATGGCCAACCCGCTGGCCTGCGCGGCGGCCAATGCGTCGCTCGATTTGTTTTTTGGCTCCCCCCTTGGGGGGGAGCAGCCGAGAACGAGTGCGAAGCACGAAGTTCGAGGCGTGGGGGGTAAAAAAGAAAAAATACCCCCTACCGCATCGCTTTCGGATGCTACGCATCCTCAGCTCTGCGACTCCCCCTCAAGGGGGGAATGGGTTCAACGCATCGAATCCATCGAATCCCAACTCGCCGAACAACTCGAAACCTGCCGCCACCTGCCGCATGTCGTCGATGTGCGCGTCAAAGGGGCAATCGGTGTCGTGCAGATGGACCCATCAGTGGACGTGCGGGCGCTGAGGCCACAATTCATCGAGCGCGGCGTTTGGCTACGGCCATTCAAGGATATTATTTACATCATGCCGCCGCTGGTGATTACGCCGGAGGAGTTGGGGAAATTGACGGAGAGCGTGGTCTCCGTCATTGCGAGGCCATGAAATGGCCGTGGCAATCCAGCAGCGCCGCGTCTGCGGCGCAGAAGGATTATATCGCGCCCACGGCGCTTTAGCTGGATTGCTTCGTCGCTGCGCTCCTTGCAATGACGAGTAAAACTACGCCGCTTTCTTCGTGCTGCCCGAGAAATCGTTCAAATCCTCGATGATGCGGCGCTTGATGGCGTTGCGATCGCTCGAAGATATGCCGTAGCGGATGGCGAGCAGCGCGTAATCCTCGTCGGTCAGCGTCACCGGAATCTGCACCGATTCCTGGTTGGCCACCGGCAGTTCGATGATGCGGCGCACGATATCGGTCAGGCGCATTTCGTTGCGGATGGCCTCGTCGATGATCTTGTTGGCGACGCGCAGATCGCATTCAATGGCGTCGGAATCAAAATTATTTGTTGCTCCATTGGTCAAGGTCTTTATCTCCTGTTTTGAATAGGTTTCCGGGGCGGTGGGTTGCACGTATAACTTCGGCTTATTGCTTTCTACGGTGGTATTCATATTGTTCTTTGCTCCGTTGATGGGGGTTTCAGTGGGTGTCATGACAGGTTTTTCCTCAGTTGCGGCAGGAACGTTAGCCGATGGAACCGCCTTCCTGACCGGTTCCGGCTCGGCTTTAACTGCCGGTTTCTGGGCTTCAGGCGGCGAAGATGGCGGCGTTAATTCCTGCAGCTTGATGGGCGATGCCTTTACCGGTTCGGGCGCTTTCGCCTGGCTCATCACTGGCGATCCGACCGGCAGTGGTAGCGGCGCATTCTGCGGCGTCGACGCCAGCTTGATATCCGGCCGCCCAGCCTCCCGCGCCGGGGAGACGGCAGGATGGGTGATTTCGCCGATGTCGTTCATGCGGCGATATATCGTGGCATAAGCTTCAATGCGCCCATCGCCGTATTTCTCGATTTCGATGGCATGCTCGTTACTTTCGCTGACCAGCAGGAAATACTCGAACTCCTGCGCCTCAGCGATGGCGGGCAACAGGCTTTTGCGGAAATCGCCCTTAAAGATGCGGCCTTTCAACCCCTGGATTTCGCGCTTGTAGGCGGCGACGATCCAGCCTTTATAATCGATCACGTTATCGTTGCAGGCCAGCCGGTCGGCGTCGGTCTTGGTCATGATGTTCTCGAGGTCGAGGCTGGTAAACAGCTTCATGCGGTCGCTGGCCGATATGCGGCGCGAAATCGCCAGATATTGCTCGCCTTCCGACTCGGCGACGATCATCGACACGCCGGGGTCTTTTTCCTGCGTCAGGATGAACGACGTCAACGCCTCCTCCCCGAACTGATAGGTGTTGATGGCGCTGACATGTAGGCGACGCCCGCTCAATATCGCCTGCGGAACGAATCCGAAGCCGAGCGAACTGCCGACCTGCAGCAACTCCGGCTTCAGCGGCTCCGGCTGCCCCTTCTTCATCGGTTTCCAGAAATCGGTTATTGCTTCTAGCATAAATGCCTCACGTTAAATTAATTATCTTCCTACGCCTTGAGATTGTTCATCATCATCCCTTAAACCAGAACCTAAATTTTTATCATCTTGCCTTTGGCTCAAAGGTCTTCCGAGATGTTTTCCTAGAATTTTTTTTGCTGCACTAGAAGCGTCTGAAGGTTGTATAGCGATTTTGTTTTCATCGTCTTCCTTGGGCATCATTTCTATTATATCCGCATCTTCTTCAGTGAGCTTTTCAGACTTCGATCCTTTTTCTTGCGCCTCAAATGCATAAACCTCAGCCTGTTTACGATCTTGCAAAAGTATCATCATTTGTTCGTAAATCCTGTCGTAATTTGCCTCAGGAGTCACTGTAATAGTAAGAATCGCCGTTGTAGCGCCTTTTGCATTATCAATCCGTAGAGGGCTGATTTCTACTAGTTTCGGCTGTCGCAAGAAAAATCTTCCAAGCTTTTGTTTAAGGCCGTCAAATTCCTTACGGATGATCTTTACTATACGTTCTGCTTCTTCTTTTTTTCGTTTATCAATTGCTGGATTTTGATTTAAATAGGTAACTGTTAAGTTTGGATGGTGTTCCCTCACCATATTATCGCCGCTATCCACATCAAAAACTATTCTTATCTGCCGCTTTTCCTTATCTGTTTTTTCTGCATAAATATTAGCGACCGTATCAAGACGTTTAAAAGATACTGTAACCCTATCTTTCTGATCAAACTGTTCTTTCTTCATATGCTTTCCTATCCGTTTTTATTCCTCATGATCCTGGCCTTATCCCGCTGCCAGTCACGTTTTTTTATCGTATCGCGTTTCTCGTACTGCTTCTTGCCTATGGCCAGCCCCAGCTTCACTTTGGCCAGGCCACGGCTGTTAAAATAAAGCGACAGCGGAATCAGCGTCACTCCCTTCGTCTTCAGCCGCCCGAGCAGTTTATTCACCTGCTTCTTATGCAGCAACAATTTTCTCGGCCGCCGCGGCTCATGATTGGCGCGGTTGCCATGCGCATATTCGTCGATATGGGCGTTGATCAGCCAGATCGCTTCTTCCTTCGCAGCGGCATAGGCATCGCCGATGCTGGCTTTGCCGCCCCTCAGCGATTTGACCTCGGTGCCCGTCAGCACAATGCCTGCTTCAATCTCCTCCTCAATCGTGTACTCGTAGCGCGCCTTGCGGTTGAACGCTACGGTTTTGGATTCGCCGGACATGGGGTTAACCAGTAAACATCAATAAATATGAATTTTTCTTTTAGAGCAAGCGCAAATTTTTTAACACTTGCGCGATGTGTTTTTTATGGTCTTCCTGAGGCTGGACCAGCGGCAGGCGCAGATCGGGCTGGCATTTTCCCAGCAGCGAGGCGGCGTATTTAACCGGCGCCGGGCTGGTTTCGCAGAAAAGCACGCTATGCAGCCCGACCAGCGTCTCATGCAGCTTCAGCGCCCGCGCATAATCGCCGCTCAGGCAGGCTTCCTGCACTTCAGCGCAACGTTTCGGCATGATATTGGACGTCACCGAGATGCAGCCCTCCCCGCCCGACGCATTGAACGCCACGGCGGTCATGTCCTCGCCGGAGAGCATGACAAATCCCTTTTTAGTATTCATTTTCGCTCTAAGCGTATAAGGCCGCACCAGGTCGCCGGTGGCATCCTTGACGCCGACGATACGCGGCAGCTCCGCCAGGCGCGCCAGCGTCTCATCGGTGATATTGACGCCGCTGCGGCCGGGAATATTATAAATGACGATGGGGATTTTCACCGCATCGTGAATCGCCTTGAAATGGCGGTAAAGCCCTTCCTGCGTCGGCCTGTTATAGTAGGGGGCCACGATTAGCGCGCCGTCGGCCCCGGCTTGTCTGGCATGGCGCGTCATCATGATGGCTTCATCGGTTGAATTCGAGCCGGTGCCCGCCAGGACCGGCACCCGGCCCTTCGCTACCTCGATACACAGATCGATGACGCGGTTGTGTTCCTCATGCGATAGCGTCGGCGATTCGCCGGTCGTTCCGCAAGGGACAAGCCCGTGCACGCCCTCGCGAACCTGCCATTCGACGAAAGCGCGAAACGCTCGCTCGTCAATCTTCCCCTTCCTGAAGGGGGTAATGAGGGCGGTATAGATGCCTTTGAACATAGTGATTAGTGCTGGTGCTGGTGACTAGTGTTAGTGAAAGCATAGGAAATAGTATATTATTGTAAAGCGATATCGTTTTTTATTGACGGGCTAACCCACTAGCCACTAGCACTAGCCACCAGCACTTCTTGTCGGGGAGTAGCGCAGCCTGGTAGCGCATCTGCTTTGGGAGCAGAGGGTCGGAGGTTCGAATCCTCTCTCCCCGACCATTTAGTTATACTACTGACGTGGCAACCTATTATGAGGCGTTATGAAAGTGGCAATGAGCAAAAAGAATCTCTCTCAGGCTCTCCAAGCTTACGTGCGTGACGTACCCGATTTTCCAAAGCCTGGAATTATGTTTCGTGATATTTCACCTTTGCTGCGCGACCATTTCGGTGAAACCATTACCGAGATGGGAAGGTTATTCTCCACGCAGGAGTGGAGTGACATTGACCTGATCGGCGGCATCGAATCGCGGGGGTTTATTCTGGCAGCCGGTCTGGCAGCAGTACACCATAAAGGTTTTGTTAAAATCCGTAAAAAAGGCAAATTGCCAGGACCGGTGGCCATGCGGCACTATGGGCTGGAATACGGTGAAGACGCACTGGAAATGCAATATGGCAGCGGCCGTATGCTGATTATCGACGACGTGTTGGCTACTGGAGGAACACTGGCCGCCGCCGCAGAGTTGGCTAGGGAAAGTGGGCACACCGTATGCGGTTTTGCTTGCCTGATCGACCTGATTTATCTGAATCATTTTTCATGGCAGGGCTTTGTGCCACGTACACTCATCCAATATGAAGCGTAGATGAAACCACTTATCGTCATGGCGCTCAAGGAAGAAGATCAGGGCAAGATCGAGGGCTGCGGCTTTGAGGTGATTTATTGCGGTTTGGGCAAAGTCAACGCCGCTTATCGACTGACACGCAGGCTGGTAGAAGCATCCCTGCAAGGGCGGCCTTTCCCTTATGTGCTCAACTTAGGCTCGGCTGGTAGCCAGTCTTTCACCAAAGGTAGCCTTGTCGCCGCCGACCGTTTCGTACAACGCGATATGGATGTCACCGGCCTTGGATTTGCTTGGGGCGAGACGCCTTTCGAATCAGAACCAGCCATGATCACCTTTCCGCGCCGTTTTACCCACTTGCCTCACGGCATCTGCGGTTCAGGCGATTCGTTCCTGCAGGGGGTCCCTCCTATTCCCAGCGATATCATCGATATGGAGGCCTATGCGTTAGCGAAAATATGCTTGCGCGAATCCGTCTCTTTCGCCTGCGTCAAATATATTACCGATGGAGCAGACGACAGTGCCTCAGAAGACTGGCAGACCAATCTTACTCATGCGGCACAGGCATTTGAAAAGTTTCTTATCAATCTATAATGGATATGGAGTTACTATATCCATCTCTAAAATAAGCAATCTCCAATCGTCACAGGTTCTAAACGCGTCCACTAAGGCCGACCATTTTAGTCAAGGTTAGTAACCCTAAAAATATATTATTTGGGTCACCAGAATTTTGATGTTGCTTTTCGGAGTGCTCGCACTTTGCATGTTTGCAAAAGGATCAACTACTATCCTAAATATTTTTGAGAGTTCTTAGTGACGATAAATAATCACCCCGCCTTCTTCGCCAGCCTCCCGCAAGTCTGCTTCCACGCCTCGGTAAAAAGCTGAATATCATTCTCGGTGGTCTGCCAGCCGCCGCTGATGCGGATGGCGCAGGAGGCCAGGGGTTGCGGTATGCCCATCGCCACCAGCACGTGCGACGTTTCAATGCGTCCCGATGAGCAGGCCGAACCGGCGCTCACCGCGAATCCTTTGAGGTCGAAATCCATCAGTTGCACTTCGTTGGATACGCCCGGCATGGCGACGCAACTGGTATTGGGCAGACGCAATGCGCTTTTGCCGAAGACCGTCGCGCCGCAGGTTTCCATTTCGGCTTCCATCCCATCCAGCCAGCCGCGCAGCCTGCGCATATGCTCAAAATCGAACAGCTCCACGGCTTTGGCAAACCCGGTAATGGCGGCGACATTTTCCGTGCCCGCCCGCCGTCCCAGCTCTTGGCCACCGCCGGTCAAAAGCGGCGCAATAGCCAGATCGCGGCACACGATTAATGCCGCCGCACCCACTGGCCCCCCGCATTTATGGGCCGAAAGCGTCATCATATCGTAACCCAGCGCCCCGAAATCGACCGCGATTTTCCCAAGCCCCTGCACCGCATCGCAATGCAGCAATGCGTGATGTTTTTTGCACAGGGCGCTGACGTCACGGATCGGCTGAATCACCCCGGTTTCATTATTGGCCAGCATGACCGACACCAGCGCCGGGGCACTGTCAACGAGCATGGCATCAAGGGCGGACAGGTCGATGAGGCCGGAGGAAGTGACGGGGATAATATCGTCATTGCGAGCCGCAGGCGAAGCAATCCAGTCCTTGTCCGACTTGGCGAAGGCGAATGGATTGCCGCGTCGCTCCGCTCCTCGCAATGACGAAAGCACCGAACTATGCTCCACCGCCGATACCAACACCCGTCTGCTAATGCCGCGCAGCGCCGTCACGTTGGCCTCGGTGCCCGACGCGGTGAAGATGATTTCGTTCGGCCAGGCGCTGATGGCATCGGCGATGGTTTTGCGCGCATTCTCCAGATGTTTTTTCGCCTCGCGGCCAAAACGATGCATCGACGACGGGTTGGCCGGCAACGCCAGCAATTCCTGCATGCGGGCAATGACTTCGGGGCGAACCGGAGCAGTGGCGTTGTAGTCGAGGTAGACGGGCATCAGGAATCAGGTATCAGGAACCGGTCCGATACCTGATGCCCGATACCCGATCCCTGCCTCACATCCGCCAACGAAACCGAATGCAGGTAATCGTAAATCCGTGCGCCCAGCCCTTCCCATAAATCATGCGTCAGGCAGCGCGCTTTGGTCGCCATGCAGCCGGATTCGCTATGGCCGTCGCAGCGCGTCATCTTCAGCGACTCGTCTACCGCCTGAACGATATCGGCAATGCGGATGTCGCCCGCCGGACGCGCCAGCGCGTAGCCGCCGCCCGGCCCGCGCACGGATTTCACCAGCCCGCCATGTTTAAGCTTGCTGAAAATCTGCTCGAGATAGGGCACGGTGATTTCCTGCGCCTCCGCCAGTTCCGAAAGACTTACCAGCTTATCCGCCTCATAGCCGGCCAGCTCAACCATGGCCATGACGGCATAGCGCGCTTTGGTGCCGAGGATCATTGCGCCTCCCACTTCTTGGCGCTACCCACCAGATCGGCATTCTCCGCTTCCAGTTCGTTTACCCGCATCTGAAGGTTGGCGATATCGTTGCGCAGTTTCTCAAGCAGCGCGACCACCGGGTCGGCCTCCTCGTCCTTGGGCGTGCCATAGGCTTCGAAAGGATGGGTTGCCGCTGCTACCTTTTCCACCACGGCGCGGGCAGGAATGCCGACCACGGTCGTATTCGCCTCAACATCCTTGACCACCACGGCATTGGAACCGATATGCGCATAGTCCCCGATCCTGATCGGTCCCAATAGCTGCGCCCCGGCGCCGATAATGACATGATTGCCGACCTGCGGATGGCGAATGCCCTTGGAAAACGACGTTCCGCCCAGCGTCACGTCGTGGTACATGGTCACATCGTCGCCGATGGTGGCTGTTTCGCCGATAACGACGCCTATGCCGTGATCGATAAAAAAGCGCTTGCCGATAGTCGCGCCCGGATGAATTTCAATGCCGGTAATAAAACGCCCGATGGTGGAGAGGAAACGCCCGGGAAGCTTGAGGCCGCTTCTCCATAACCAATGGGACATTCTATAGAAAATAAGAGCATGCACGCCGGGATAGCATAATAAAATCTCGGCGCGCGAGCGGGCGGCAGGGTCGCGGGCGAACACCGAATCAAGATAAGAACCTATCGACATCACTATTTCCTTGAATATTGCACTGAAAATTCAATATAACTACGCACTTAATTGAAAACTAGTATATCATAACCGCCCAATCAACTTAAACGTTTATTAAAAAACATGCCTGAAATCATCATCAGCGGTTCCGAAGGCCGCATCGAAGGACGTTACCATGTCAGCGAGCAGAAGGGTGCGCCGGTGGTGCTCGTCCTGCATCCGCATCCGCTCTATGGCGGCACCATGAACAATAAAATCGTCTACCGGCTGTATCACCTTTTCGCGCAGAACGGTTTTTCGGTATTGCGCTTCAATTTTCGCGGCGTCGGGAAGTCGCAGGGCAAATATGACGACGGCATCGGTGAGCTGACTGATGCCGCCACGGCGCTCGACTGGCTGCAGCAACAGAACCCGGACGCCCCGACCTGCTGGATCAGCGGCTTTTCCTTCGGCGCCTGGATCGCCCTGCAACTGCTGATGCGCCGCCCGGAAATCGAAGGCTTCGTAGCCATCTCGCCGCCGGCCAACCTGTATGATTTTTCGTTCCTCTCGCCCTGCCCCGCCGCCGGCCTAGTCACGCAAGGCGACAAGGACGACGTCGTTTCCGAGGAAGCCGTCGCCAAGCTGGCCGACAGGCTGGGCGCACAACATAATTCGAAGATCGAATACCGCCCCGTCTCCGGCGCCGATCATTATTACCGCGGCGTCGAGGATGATATGAGCGCCATCGTCAATGACTACATCGTCCGGCGCATGGCCGATTTCAAGCTGAAGCGCAAAGTCAGGCCGGATCGGAAAAGGCGGCAGTTGCCGAGGGATTGAAATCAAAGAGTCGAGTGATTAGAGTCGAGAGTCGTATATAATTTTTTACTCGGCTCTCAATTCTCGACTCTAGTCACTTTCTAAAACGGAATCTCATCATTCAGCGTTTCAGTTCAACGCGCAAAAACGGAACGGGCGATGACGGCGGATGTAATGCTTCGACGACCTGGATGTCAGGGACATATCCCGGACGGATATACCCATAATCGGGCACGATAGAGAACCCCTGAGGGATTACCGTCTGCCAGAATCCTTGTGCTTTGTATTTTTCCAATTCGCCTGGACTGGATACCAGCCTCGTATACGTTGGACCCGGCATGTCCAGCAAATACACAAACATGCCATCAAAACTGTCTACCAGCTTGGCGCCCGGAGCCTTTTCCTCGAGAAAACTTCGGATCGCGTCGCCCTGGTTCCAAAGCGTGTATGCAACATCCGCATAGTTTTCATTGTTCGTTGACATGGTAAGAAAATTGATATCGTTTGGCATCCGCAATACGATGACCATGAGGTAAAATGAGGCGGCAACAAGCGCCTTATTGCCGGTCTTGAAACAAGAGGCGATAACACATGCAAAAACGGCATTGGCCGTAAGAATCATTGAAAAATAATACCAGTAACCTTGACTCCACAAAGGAACCCATAAAAATAAAAAAATCCCCTTCATGGCCATGAAGTATCCGGCTATCGTCAATAAAAATTTAAATGAGCCGGCAGATAATTCGTGCAAAATATGCCTATGGCGCCACCCCAGACCTATGCACATTATTCCTCCCAGCACGGAAAAAATTATGGGAGTCATGCGGGCGGCGATAAACCACCACTGGTCGTTTTGCAGATGACCGAAAAAAAGAGCGTAAAGATGGTGAAAATTTTCCCGGAAGCTAAACGTCATCTTGGCCTTCGCGCTTACTGGCAAAAGCACGCCGACGGTCAGTGCATTGAACACTATATAGATTTCAAAACCCAGAATCGCAGGCCACACGACATGGAACAATGCCCTTGCTCTCTCAGTCAATGAATAGGCTGTCTGGGTGAGCAGAAATAAGCCGATCGCCGCGATCAGAAACCCATCGTCCAGCCTTGAGAGAACCAATGCCGCCAAGCATATCCTGCTCCCCAGGGGGAAAAATGTCCCCATCTCGTACGATGCGTAAGGCGCCTTTTGTGCCAGAAAACGAAAGCGGACTATCAAAGTGAGAAAAAATATTGACCATAATGCCAGCGATAAGGAGGTTTCCATGCCGTTAACAGCGCTATACGGATTGATGTCATACAACATTCCCGGGTCACCGAAATAATGGCGCCGCGGTTCAAGGCAAAGTGCATACACACCTGGAAAAAGCGCCAATATCGCAAGCAAGCCCGGCCAGCGGCCAAGCATTATCATCAGCATCCAGGCAATCATCAGGTACGTGGCATACACCAAAAGCAACGAGGCAAAAAATGCTACGTATACCTGGTCATGGTGACTGACCGCCGGTAGCTTGAACATGGCTATCAGCATGAATTCCCACAATGGATGAAATCCATTGGTGACTGTTTCGCCGTCCAGCGTCGGTACGCCAAATTTCACGAAATTGTTGGCTATGCCCATATAATACATCGAGTCAGCAGCGAACAGATTAAAGATAACGCGGCTGCCGATGAGATAATAGCTGACCGCTATGGGGCCCAGCAGCACCATGCTTACGGCAAAAAATGGCAGGAGCAAATGAACCGCTTTATATTGAGGGAACACAACCTCTTTGACGTTCTCACTCATAAAGACGATTCACCAGGACGGAGCCTGGGTATCTAACGCGGATGCAGTAATTAAAACGGTATCTCGTCATCCAGCAATTCGCCCGCCGGTTGCTTGGCGGGAGCGGCGGATGACGCGGGAGCGCTATTCTGAGCATAGCCGCTGGAATCGCCGCCGCCGGCATTGGCTGCGCTGCCATCGCGCTTGCTGTCGAGCATGGTCAGCGTCGAGCCGAAGCCCTGCAGCACCACTTCCGTCGTATATTTTTCCTGCCCCGACTGGTCGGTCCATTTACGTGTCTGCAGCGAGCCTTCGACATAGACCTTAGCACCTTTTTTCAGGTAATTCTTGACGACGCCCACCAGCCCCTCGCTGAAAATCACCACGCGGTGCCATTCGGTTTTTTCCTTGCGCTCGCCGCTATTGCGGTCTTTCCATGATTCCGACGTCGCCAGCGTAAAATTAGCGATCTCCCTGCCGTCCTGCGTCGTGCGGATTTCCGGGTCGCGCCCGAGATTGCCGACCAGAATCACCTTGTTTACGCTGCCTGCCATATACTGCTCCTATGCTTAGAATGTGCTGGACACTCTAGCCAAGATTAACAGATGTTCAAGTAGATAGTTGCGTGGAGAAAAATTAAGCGCCTCGCGCCGGTTGCAGCGCGTCTTTGCCGACAACTTTTTCCTGCCAGTTTGCCATGATCTGCTGCTGTTTTTCAGGATCGTTCTCAGCCGTTTTAAGCTGCTGCAAAAGTTCCGGTACGCCAACTGCATTCACACTATCCTTTGCAATTCTACCGAGGTTTTCTTCTATAAGCAGTGGTTCCTGCCCCATGCCAATTTGCTCGATGCTGTCTCTTTTCGTCGGCGCCAGCGCGAAATAGGCCAGCAGGGCCGTACCGCCGGTAATGGCTGCCGCGCTAAACGTTATCGGCCAGCTTCCGAATTTTTTGACAAACCTGGCGAAGGGATATTGGCCGGATTGCGCCACATTATATTCATGCGCAAGCCTAAGGTTATGACTGGAAATTCCCGGACCGAATCCCCCCAACGGCATAGAATGATCAACGGCGGAACCGGCGCTATCCACTGCCGCGCCGATGCCGCTTTTACGGTTCATAATATCATTGCGCACCAGATTATCGACTTTACCGTCGAAATCCCACATCTTGGCTTGAATATAGGTTTCAGCGCCTAACCAGCCAAGCACCACGCCGACGCCGCCCGCTATCCAGCTTCCGATTGACCGGAGGGATATAGGTCTGGCCTCTCTGTCCTCGCCATTCTTATCGACGTGAATGTGCATCACGCCGCCACTGGGCGGAGCCGGCACTTGAATAACGTCCGGTTGTTCCTTATTCGACTCGGCCATGAATTTTCCCGCGACAACGATGATTAATTAATGATATAATAATCGCCTTTCGGCGTACAGCGTTATAATATGACAGTTTTATTACAATTCCCGCGCCCTAGCTAAGCGTCAACAACTTATTGATTATATATAATATTAATGACCGACAATTTCATCTCCATCCGCGGCGCCAAGGAGCATAATCTCAAGAATATCAACGTCGAGATTCCGCGCAATAAGCTGGTTGTCATCACCGGGCCGTCGGGCAGCGGCAAGTCATCCCTCGCTTTCGACACCATCTATGCCGAGGGGCAACGGCGCTATGTTGAAAGCCTGTCATCCTATGCGCGGCAGTTCCTGAATATTCAGGACAAGCCGGACGTCGAATCGATCGACGGATTGTCGCCGGCCATCGCCATTGACCAGAAAACGACGTCGCGCAACCCGCGCTCGACGGTCGGCACCGTCACCGAGATCTACGATTACCTGCGCCTGCTCTATGCCCGCATCGGCATCCCCTATTCGCCCGCCACCGGCCTGCCCATCGAAAGCCAGACCGTGTCGCAGATGGTCGACCGCATCATGGCGCTGCCGGAAGGCACAAAGCTTTACCTGCTCGCCCCCATCGTGCGCGGCCATAAGGGCGAATACCGCAAGGAAATCGCCGAACTGAAGAAGAAAGGCTTTCAACGCCTGAAGATCGACGGCGAATTACACGAAATTGATGAATTGCCGATGCTGGATAAAAATAAAAAACATGAAATCGAGGTGGTGGTTGATCGCATTGCCGTTAGTAAAGACCTGGGCAACCGGCTGCCCGAAAGCATCGAGACGGCGCTGGGATTGGGGGATGGGCTGGTTAAGGTAGAAATTGTTGGAAGTCGAGAAGTCGAGAAGTCGAGAAGTCAAGAAAAAGAAAAAAAGGAACAGAAAAAAAATAAAGATGAATCGGAAAGTTTCCCGACTTCTCAATTTCCCGACTTCCCGACTTCCTTCACCATGTCCTCCAAATTCGCCTGCCCGGTCAGCGGCTTCACGCTGTCGGAAATCGAGCCGAGGCTGTTTTCTTTCAACAGTCCCTACGGCGCCTGCCCGGCCTGCGACGGGCTGGGCACGCAAGCCATGTTCGATGAGGCGCTGATCGTTCCCGACCGCAAAAAATCGCTGGCCGACCGGGCCATCGTGCCGTGGGGAAGCATGCCGTGGGCAGGCAATACACGCTTTTTCCAGGATGCGCTGGCCTCGCTGGCAAAACATTATACCTTCAGCCTTTATACGCCGTTTAAGGATTTACCCGCCGCCATTCAGAAAATAATCCTCCACGGCTCCGGCGGCGAATCGATCAAAATGACTTATCACGACGGGGCGCGCAGCTTCACGGTAGATAAACCGTTCGAAGGCGTCATCCCCAACCTCGAACGCCGCTACCGCGAGCTGACCAGCGATCATGTGCGCGAGGAATTCGCCAAATACCAGAATGAGCATGACTGCGAGACTTGCGGCGGCTTCCGCCTTAAGCCGGAGGCGCTGTGCGTCAAGGTTGCGGGCAAGCATATCGGCGAGGTCGCTCAATTCACCATCGACACCGCCCATGACTGGTTTGAAAAAATCGAGAAAAAACTGAGCAAAAAACATCAGGATATCGCCAGTAAAATCTTCAAGGAAATCTGCGAGCGCCTGCAATTTCTCATTAATGTGGGCTTAGATTACCTGACGCTATCGCGCGAATCGGGCAGCCTGTCGGGCGGCGAATCGCAACGCATTCGGCTGGCATCGCAGATCGGCTCCGGCCTGTCGGGCGTGCTCTATGTCCTCGATGAGCCATCGATCGGCCTGCACCAGTGCGACAACGAGCGCCTGCTGGTGACGCTGAAACACCTGCGCGACCTCGGCAATACGGTCATCGTCGTCGAGCATGACGAGGAGACGATGCGCGCCGCCGACCATCTGATCGACATGGGCCCCGGCGCGGGGATTCACGGCGGGCATCTGGTGGCGCAAGGCACGGCGGCGCAGGTGATGAAGGTCAAGAACAGCCTGACCGGGCAGTATCTGAGCGGCGCGAAATTCATCCCCGTTCCCGCCGCACGGCGTCCCATCCATAAAAACCGGAGAATCATCATCACCGGCGCGCGCGCCAATAACCTAAAAAACGTGCATGCCGAAATCCCGCTGGGCATTTTCGCCTGCGTCACCGGCGTTTCCGGCGGCGGCAAATCGACGCTGGTCATCGAGACGCTGTACAAGGCGCTGGCGCGCCGCCTGCACGGCAGCCGCGACATGCCCGGCGCGCACGACAACATCTCCGGCCTCGAATATATCGACAAAATTATTGAGATCGACCAAAGCCCCATCGGCCGCACGCCGCGCAGCAATCCCGCCACCTATACCGGCGCCTTCACCCCTATCCGCGACTGGTATACCGGCCTGCCGGAAGCTAAAGCGCGCGGCTACCATCCGGGACGATTCTCGTTCAACGTCAAGGGTGGGCGCTGCGAAGCCTGCCAGGGCGACGGGCTGATAAAAATCGAGATGCATTTCCTGCCCGATGTCTATGTCAAATGCGACGTCTGCCACGGCAAGCGCTACAACCGCGAAACGCTGGAGATTCACTACAAGGGCAAATCCATCGCCGACATACTGGAAATGACCGTGGACGAAGGCGTCGCTTTTTTCACGGCGCAGCAATCCATCCGCGAAAAACTGCTGGCGATGCAGGAGGTCGGCTTAGGCTATATCGCCATCGGCCAGTCGGCGACGACGCTGTCGGGCGGCGAGGCGCAGCGCATCAAGCTCGCCAAGGAACTCTCCAAGCGCGCCACCGGACGCACGTTATATATTTTAGACGAGCCGACTACCGGCCTGCATAGCGACGATATTAAGAAATTATTGGTGGTGCTGCACAAGCTGGTCGATGCCGGCAACACGGTGCTGGTCATCGAGCATAATCTCGACGTCATCAAAACCTCCGACTGGATCATCGACATCGGCCCCGGCGGCGGCGACAAGGGCGGCAAAATTATCGCCACCGGCACACCCGAAGACGTGGCGCGCAATAAGGAAAGCATCACCGGGAAATATCTGGCGGGGTTGCTGAAGAGGAATAAGGCGGCTTAGATTACTGCCTTACATTCTCCTGCGCCGCGGCCAGCAATTTTTCCTCCAGCGCCTGTTTTGCCCATTGTTTGTCATGTGCCATCCGGTATTCGACGGCCTGAGCCATCTCGGGTGAGACGTTCTGGCTGATCTGCTGGACAACCTGCTGCTGTCTGGCTTGCTCGTATTCGCGTTCCATGCGTTTTTCGCCATGCTTGCCGCCGATATAGGCTCCTGCAACTACGCCCGCAAGACTAACGATGGCTCCTAATACCTGTCCGACTGGACCAGTAATATCCAATGCAAAGCTCACACCCATAACTAAATAGCTTCCGAGCAACCCGCCCAGCAGCGTATCCTTATTCCAGAAACTGGGCGTGGCGCTGACCGGTCTGCCCTCTCTCTGTTCTCTTGCCATCCTGTTCTTGCCGATCCACCCGCCGATGAAAGTGCCGACGATGGGAAATATCAAAGTCCCAATAACCATTTCCTTATTAAAAATGGTCGGTTCTGCATTCGTTTTAAGCCTGAGTTCCTGCGTCATACCGCCTCCATTAACGCTTCTTTATTAACTATACGTTTTCAACCGGCAATGGGCAAATGAAGCTTTTGTGACAATAATAAAAAAGCGGCTCATCTTTAAAAATGAGCCGCTTTTTCAACTGCTTGCCATTCCCACGCAGGCGGGAATCAAGTTTTCTGCACTAGGTCCCCGCCTTCGCGGGGACGGCTGATTTTCTAAGCTCTCCCTTCGCTACGCTCGGGATCGTTAAGAAAATCAAGCCGCTTCCTTGGCGACTTCCGCCGCGGCGACCGCTGCTGCGGCATTAGCCGCAACCTTGGCGCGCAGGAGCTTCATCAGCTTATCGGTAGCCGTTTCGTGGGAGATGGCTTCGGCGGCGGCAAGTTCGCCGACGAGGCGCGACAGCGCCGATTCATAAATCATACGCTCGGAGTAGGAACGCTCGGACTGATCGACGTTCTGGTGCAGGTCGCGCACCACTTCGGCGATGAAAAAGATATTGCCGGAGTTGATCTTGGCCTCATATTCCTGGGCGCGGCGCGACCACATGCCGCGGCTGGTGCGGGCGCGGCTCCTCAGCGTGTTGAATACTTTTTTCATCTGGTCGGTTGAACTGACCGGACGCAATCCCGCCGCCCCGGCGCGATGCACCGGCACGCGCAGCGTCATCTTGTCTTTCTCGAAAGAAATCACCAGCATGCGCAATTCGATCTCGCCGATCATCTGCGTTTCTTCGGCCATGATGCGCCCTACCCCATGCGTCGGATACACGACATAATGCCCGACCTTATACGCAGCCTTCGGCGCGGCGGTTTTCTGCACCGCGAACTTTTGCGCTGCGGGTTTCTGAACCGCCTGCGGCTGCACGGCCGGCTTTTGCGGCGCAACTTTCTGGGCCACAGGTTTTTTGACGGCAGGTTTCCGCGTCACCGTTTTCTTAGCGACAACCTTAATAAGGGGCTTGCGCGCCACTATTTTTTTAGCCGCTGCTTTTTTAACTATCGGTTTTTTAACCGCGGCTTTTTTAGCGACGATTTTCTTCGCCGTAGATTTTTTAGCCGACTGCTTTTGTTTTTTAGCCTGAGCTTTTTTATGTTTATTCTTGGCCATAGTTTTTCCTTAAACTAGTTGCTGCAGTTGCCTGCATGGTTAAACTATATGTAGTGTGTCTTTCTGAGAAAACACCCCATAAAACGGGGTCTGCCCATAAAACAGGCGTGAACATATCACAATTTTAACGGAAAAGAAAGACATTTCGATAATCCGATGATCAGATGATTGGATAATCCGGGAAGGAACCTGTTTTTCCACGGATAATCGGATAATCCTCTTACTTACCATCCGCCGGCGCAGCCGGCTTGGGGCTGAAGAATTTCTCGAACTTTCCTTCCATGCCCTCATACTCCTTGGCATCGGGCGGCCCGGGTTTTTTGACGGTGATGTTGGGCCATTTGGCCGAGTATTCGCGGTTCTGCTCGACCCATTTCAACAGATCGTCGGATTCGGGATGAATGGCTTCCACCGGGCATTCCGGCTCGCAAACGCCGCAATCGATGCACTCGTCGGGGTTGATGACCAGCATGTTTTCGCCCTCATAGAAGCAATCGACCGGGCAGACTTCCACGCAGTCGGTATATTTGCATTTGATGCAGGCATCGGTGACGACGAAGGTCATAAAGTGGTCATGGGTTGTTAGTCATGGGTTATGAGTGGAAGGACATTTATAAACCAACTTTGAATATCTGGCAATATGTCCAAGGATTTTTTATCATAAAGGACCTGAATCCCATAACCCATGACTCATGACCCATGACCAAACCGCATCCTCCGGATGCGCTGCTCCAGCAGCGCCGCCTTGACGCGCACCACGAGCAGCATAACATAAAACAGTATAAACCCGAATCCCATGGCCAGCAAGGGGGTAAGCATCGAGCCGTCGATGGCCGGGCCGCCCATGCGGATGAGGCTGGCCGGCTGGTGCAGCGTGTTCCACCATTCGACCGAAAAACGGATCACCGGGATATTGACGAACCCGGCCAGCGCTAAAATGGCGCAGATTTTCTTGCCGCGCTCCTGGGCGGCGTAGGCGTCGGCCAGGGCGATATAGCCGATATACATGAAAAACAGGATCAGCACTGAAGTCAGCCGCGCATCCCACACCCACCACGCGCCCCACATCGGCTTGCCCCATAACGAGCCGGTGACGAGCGTCACGAAGGTAAACGCCGCGCCCAGCGGCGCGCTTTCGCGGGCGGCGATGTCGGCCAGCGGATGCTTCCAGATCAGGAACGACGCTGAAGCGCCTGCCATTATTGTATAAATCATCATCGCCATCCACGCCGACGGCACATGCACATACATGATGCGCACCGATTCGCCCTGCTGATAATCCGGCGGCGAAATGAATAGCGCTTCGGCGACGCCGAACGTCAGCAACATGACCGTCGCCGCCAGCAGCCAGGGCAGGAGTTTGTCCGAGGTGCGGAGGAAGCGGGAGGGGGATGCGAGGGTGTGCATGATTTTCCTTTGTCATTCCCGCGAAGGCGGGAATCCAGCTATTGTTTCAAGAAGAAGTGGTACTATATTGAATGTAAAGTGGATTGCCACTTTAATCAGCAGTTTTAATGGGATTCGTTAACATGACCGATATTTATCCAATCCGTTTTTCAAAAGCACAGTTAGATTCTGCTCCAGAAAAAGAGCGCCTATTTTACCTAATGATTTGTCAGCTTGCAAATGACCTCAATTGTCTCAGCAAACTCATTATCATTGCCGCAAACCCTATAAAAGGTCACGAGATAAAAAACATCGCTAGTACAATGATGTGCTGGTTTCTTGTCAAGCTTTTAGCTGGAAAATTAAATGAAGGATGGGAACTCATAAAAAGTGATTTTTTTCCACTGTACAAAAAATATGAAAATGAATTCAGTGATGAAGAAAAGAAAAAATTGAAGGAACTAAAAAAATATTTTGGTAAAAAAAATATTATCTACGAAATGAGAAATAAATTTAGCTTTCATGCAGACCAAAAAATGATTCGCCACGGGTATCAGATTTTGCCCGAAGGAGATTACGTTGATTTTCTTTCGGTATATGCTGGACATTGTATTTATTTAACTTCAGAAACTATTACCACTTTAGCCATGACAAAAATGGTAGAAAGTGAAGATTGGAAGGAAGCAGTTAATAAGATCACAGGCGAAATAATGCAGGTGACTGGTTGGATGGGAGATTTCATTCTCGATTTTATAAAAATATTTGCAATTAAATACATTGCACAAAAAATTGACGTTAAAGATAAGATAACATTTGAAGATTCGCCTGATATTCTTTCTATTGAAATTCCTTTTTTTAGTAACCCTCCCAATAAATTTGCATAAGTATCAACCATGTCCCTCTCCTCCAAAACTATCTTCATCACCGGTGCGACGGCGGGGTTTGGGCTGGCGTGTGCCAGGCTGTTCGTGGCGAATGGCGCGCGCGTCATTGCCAGCGGGAGGCGCCAAGACAGACTGGAGAAGTTGAAAAAAGAATGCGCATCCTTTCCCTCTCCCCTTGTGGGAGAGGGTGGCGAACGTAGTGAGCCGGGAGAGGGGTTATCTTCAAAAGAAAATTCTTCATCAAGAGACCCCCTCCCCCTAACCCCCTCCCACAAGGGGAGGGGGGATAAAAGAAGGGAGAGGGTTTATACGCTTCCTCTCGACGTGCGCGATAATAAAGCCGTTGAAAAAGCCGTCGCATCGCTGCCGAAGGAATTTTCGAAGATCGACATTCTCATCAACAATGCCGGGCTGGCGCTGGGGATGTCGTCGTTCGACAAGGCGGAACTGGACGACGCGGAAGCGATGGTCGAAACCAATATCCTCGGCGTGATTTACTGCACCCGCGCCATTCTCCCCGGCATGGTCGAACGCAACAGCGGCCATATCGTCAACCTAAGCTCGGTGGCCGGGACTTATCCCTACCCCGGCGGCAATGTTTACGGCGCGACCAAGGCCTTCGTCACGCAATTCTCGCTCAACCTGCGCGCTGATTTGCTGGGCAAAAACATCCGCGTCAGCAACATCGAGCCGGGCATGGCGGAGACCGAATTTTCGCTGGTGCGCTTCCACGGCGATGCCTCGAAAGCCGATACCGTCTATGCGGGCGTGCAGCCGCTGACGGCGGACGACGTCGCCGAGAGCATCCTGTGGTGCGTCACGCGGCCGCCGCACGTCAACGTCAACCGCATCGAGATCATGCCGACGCAGCAAGCCTTCTCGTCCTTCGCCATCAGCCGCACCAAAAAGTAAAATCATTTTTCTGGCGGCGGCGCACTAAGCACCGTCGGCGGTTTTTTGAATAGTTTGTATTCGACCACGTCGCCGGGATTGATCGATAATTTCTGGCATAAGCCGCCTTTCAGGAACAGAAACGCCAGCACCGGCGAGGAGGGCACGATGTCCTGATCCAGTTCGGACAGCTTGATGTCCGGGATGATCTGAAGGACGGTTCCTTCACGGTCGATCAGCAATATATCCAGCGGCGCATATTGCGTCGCCGGAGTAACCGGCGGCAGCCCGGGAGCGTCAAAAACCATCAGCACGCCGTTTTTCTCCGACGGGCTGCTCAGGTTGAACCAGCCCTTCTGGTTATACAGCGTCATCCCATCGCGTACCTCGACATCGAAACCCACGCCCGCAGCGTCCGGCACGGTGGCCGCCGGCCCTTTCTGCCACGGCAGCGGCGGAATCGTTTTCAGCGGCACGACCTTGCGCGTGATGACGATATTGGCGCGGCTATATAGCAGCGGCGACGATGGGTCGGCCATCACGGAAGCCACCGGCAACGCCAGCAGCAGCATAAAACAAGCGAGCGGCTTCATGGCTTGAAATAGGCGTGCGCCACCCGATCCCCGACATGGATGCCGCGCAGGGCGGCCGTCCCGCCCGCCAATTCCAGCACGGCGCGCACCGAACGCCCGGCGGTGATGATCGCCGTTGATTCAGGGGTCGCCTGCGGGGCGATATAGACGATCTGTCCATGCCCATCGATGAAGAGCATATCCAGCGGAATAAGCGTATTTTTCATCCACATAGAGACAGGGCGGTCCTCCGGCATGATGAACAGCATGCCATGAGTGCCGGCCAGCGTTTTGCGGTGCATCAGGCCCAGCTCCAGCTGAGCGGGCGTTTCGGCGATTTCGATGGTAAAACGATAATCCGAAGCTGCCGTCTTGATGGTCAGTTCGTCCTGCTTGAACGTTATTTGGGGGCTGTCGTCGGCATGGGCTGGCGGGCAAACCGCCCCGGCCAGGCAGAGAATCCACAGGAAATAAGCCGCTATAGCGTTCGTTTTCATTGGCAATCCGATTTGTTACAGTTTGATGAATTTTCTAAGAAAATACCTGAAAGAGCTAGGTCACGCACCATGTTTTATATATAATAAATGATATGAGCACCATACGTTTTTTTAATGGCGGCAGGGGAACGGGCGGGCGCAGCATCGCCGGCGAGATTATGCGCATCGAAGTCCAGAAAAAAGGGAAGATGCCTTCGGCCGACCGTTTTAAATATATTTTTAAGAAACGGCTGGAGGAAAACAAGAAAAAAGCGCTGGGCGGCAAGACCGTCGGCTTCTCTTTCCCCACCAGCTTCAAAGAAGCGCGCCAGATGTCTAAAAAAGCCGAAATAGCGCTCAAGCAAATGGCGCAGAAGAAAGCGACCAAGGAAGCCAAGGCCTTGCGCCAGATGGTGATCGTGCAGCCGCGTGTTTTTCCCAATGGCCGCATTGTCAGGGACGGCAAAATTTTCGACGTCGCCGGCAATATCGTGGCGAAAGTCAATACCAAAAACGGCAAAATGGCGACGATGATGGGATGGTCGCTGGGCAAATACAAACCGCGCTCCGCTTCCACCAACGCCGTCATATACGACGCCATCGACAAATACAGCCCCTATTACATTAACCTGCGCAAAATGCAGGCCCTCCAGCAGGGGCAGCAAAATGGCGCTACCGGAGACGTTATCAATGTCTATGGTCATTCCTCCCCCCGTTTGCACACCGATAATTATGGCTACGCCAGCGACGGTTCCAGCATGCTTTCAGGTTACGGCAGCGACGCCGGCGGCCCGCGCCAGAACGTAGGCGCGACCTCCTGGGGCGCCATGAGCGATAACACCTGGGGCACCTTTGCCGATAACGTCTGGGGCACTTCGACCGATACGGCATGGGGCACCAACACCAGCGACGTATGGGGCGGCATCGGCGGCAGTCCCTTTGGCAGCTTCGCCAAAACCGTCCACATCTGGGGCACCGGCAACGGCCATAATTACCTCAAAGGCCTGACCAGCCGGGTGGCAGCCTTTTTCGGCCTCAACCTCAAATCCAAAGCCAGCCGCGCCGCCTTCCACGAAGCGGTCAGCGGCGTCCGTAACTCCAGAACCGCCGTGCACGAGCAGTCCACCCGCGCCGTCGATCATCATAGCAGCGCCAGCGCTACGACGCGCAGCAGCGCCCCGGCGCCTACCACGCGGCGCTGATATATTCCTTCTATTTTTTATCGCCGCTGTTATCCTCACTTACAGTATTAGCACGGGCTTCAAAACATGAAACGGCAATATATCAGGCTGGGCTGGTGGTATGGATGCGCCGTCCTCTATCTATGGTTTTTTGCCGTTTCCGCTCTCCATGCCTACCGCCATCCTTTTCTCAACTGGGACATGATCGCCTATATGGGCGTGGCGGAATCTTTCTCCAGCGGCGACCCGCAGAAAATTTATGACGCCACCATGGAGCGCGCCCGTGACGTTTACCCTCCAGGCGCTTATGAGAATATAACCCGGAAAAACGCGCTGTCCAACCAAGCCGACGTCTTTTACCAGCAATTGCCGCTCTACAGCATCAAACCCTTATATACGGGTGGTATCTGGTTATTGGATGCACTCGGCATGCCGATGCCGAAAGCCACCTGGGTGCTATCCATTAGCGGATTTCTGGGACTCGGCACCGTATGCTATTTTTTTGTGCCGGCGGCTATGGATGCGGGTGCGTGGTGGATCATCGTCTGGCTGTTTTGCGCCTATGGTCCGTGGCCGATGCGCGCCATCGTCCACCTGTCCACGCCGGATACGCTGTGCATCGCCCTATCGGCCGCCGGTTACTGCCTGTGGGTATATTCGCGGTCTTTCGCCGGTTTTGCCGCCTGCTTCCTGCTGGCGCAACTGGCCAGGCCCGACACATTGTTACTGTCGTCACCGCTGGCGTTGTTTTTTACTTTTTTTGCCCATGCTCCCTATCGCCTGACGCGGCGGCAAGGAGTAGGGTTCACCGCTTCGGCGGTTATCCTCTATATGGCGGTTCACCACCTTGCCGGAAACTATGGCTGGAAAGCGCTGTTTTATTATAACTTCATCCATAAATCCGCGCATCCGGCCGTTATCGTACCTTTGTTCGGCTGGCGCCAGTACGTAAATATTGTGTATTATGGAATAGTGCGCATAGCGGCCAACGCACGGTTGCAATGGCTGTTTGCCGCCTCGCTGGCCGCCAGTGCCTGCCACTGCCTTTTGCCAACGAAAAAACGGGTGTTTATCGGCATTTTATGGCTGGCGTGGCTGGTTTTCGCGGCACGATTCATGCTTTTCCCCGCCTGGGGGGAAGACCGCTATTATTATCCTTATTATTTTATCATGCTATATGCGCTGGCCGAAACAATTTCTCCATATCTATATAAATATTTTGCTGAAACGAAAAAATTGTTCTACAGGTGAGCATTATGAGCACCACTAAAAAATCCTCACTGCCGAAAGCCGCCTGTAAACCCCTCTACCGGCGCGTCCTGCTAAAAATCTCCGGCGAGGCGCTGATGGGCGACCGGCCCTACGGGCAGGATTACAAAACCATTGAGCGCATCAGCCGCGACATCAAAAGCACTCTAGCCATCGGCGTCGAATTGTGCCTGGTGGTAGGCGGCGGCAATATCTTCCGCGGCATCGAGGGCGTCGGCAACGGCATGGAGCGCGCCAGCGCCGATTACATGGGCATGCTAGCCACCGTGCTCAACGCCCTGGCCATCCAGAATACGCTGGAACGGATGGGCGTCGATACGCGCGTGCTGTCGGCCATCAACATGATGCAGGTGTGCGAACCCTATGTCCGCCGCCGCGCGCTGCGCCATATGGAACGCGGCCGCGTCGTCATCTTCGCCGCCGGAACGGGCAATCCCTTCTTCACCACCGACACCGCCGCGGCGCTGCGCGCCAACGAAATGGGCTGCGATTTATTGATGAAGGGCACGCAAGTCGACGGCGTTTACGATGCCGACCCGCGCAAGGATAAAAAAGCCAAGCATTTCGATACGCTTTCGTATCACGAGGTGTTAGTGCGCGATCTCAAGGTGATGGATCAATCGGCCATCTCGCTCGCCCGCGAAAACAAAATCCCCATCATGGTCTTTTCCATCCACAACAAAGACTCCATCGCCCAAGCCGTCTGCGGCAAGGGCAAGTTTACGGTGATAAAATAATCCTTGCATAAAGCGCCTGGATATATATAATTATATATATGTCTATATATATCAATAATCCGGCGGCGGAAGAATTGGCGCGTGAGCTTGCGGCGCGCGAGCGCAAGACGATTACGCAAATTGTCCTGGAATCCTTGGAAGAAAAAGCAGGGCGCACGCCACTTAAGTTGACTGCGCAGGAAAAAAAACGGCGCAGGAAAAACCTGAGGGAATTTGTGAAGAATCGCCCGAAACTGCGTTATAAGGATGGCCGCAGCCTTAAAGAAATCACCGACGACTTATGGGGACAATAGCCATCGACAGTTCAGCGCTGTTGGCCATATTGCTCCATGAAGCCGACGCCCAGCATATGCTTACAGTCATTGGAAAAGCGGAACCATTGTTACTTTCAGCGGTGACTTACATGGAAACGGGCATCGTCTGGGATAATCAGGCGAATATACGAACCAATCCCGATGATTTAGAGCAATTGATGAGTCTGGTGAAAGCCGAGGTCGTTCCCGTTGATATGGGAATGGCGCAGGCAGCGCGGGCAACCTATAGCCGATATGGAAAGGGCAGGCATCCCGCCGGTCTTAACATGGGCGATTGCTTTGCCTATGCGCTGGCGAAGGGCTATGGCGTTCCGCTGCTCTACAAAGGCAAGGACTTCGCCAAAACGGACATCGTGAGGGCCAAGTAGTCCTAAAATAATACTTGCGAAAATTGCCGCTACGCTTATCCTCCTGATTCCTAAATCATAACATGGATGGCCTCTATGACCGCTGACACCAACGAACTGCGCCGCCGCATGGATGGAGCACTGAAATCGCTCCATACGGAATTCGGGGGACTGCGCACCGGGCGCGCCAACGCCTCGCTGCTCGACAACATTCAAGTCGAGGCCTACGGCAGCATGATGCCACTGAACCAAGTCTCGACCGTCAGCGTGCCTGAGCCGCATCTGCTGTCCGTGCAGGTATGGGACAAGGGCGTGGTCAAGTCGGTCGAAAAAGCCATCAATGCTGCCGGGCTTGGCGTCAACGCCGTCGCCGACGGGCAAATGGTGCGTGTGCCGATTCCGGGGTTGTCGCAGGAGCGGCGCATCGAACTGAGCAAAATCGCCAAGAAATACGCCGAGGAAGGCAAAGTCGCCATCCGCAACGTCCGCCGCGACGGCATGGAGAGCCTGAAGAAAATGGAAAAAGACGGCGAAATCTCCAAGGACGAGCACAAAAAGCGCGAGGGCGACATCCAAAAACTGACCGACGAGTTCATCAAGAAAATCGATGACGCGCTGGCGGTGAAGGAGAAAGAGATTCTGGGGAATTAGTGCTAGTGGCTAGTGCTAGTGGCTAATGAAACGGATAATTATGCAGCCAATAAAAAAACACCAGCCACCAGCACTAGCCACTGGCCACTCCCCCCCCCTGCCATATCGCCATCATCATGGACGGCAACGGGCGCTGGGCGAAATCGCGAGGGCTGCCGCGCACCGCCGGCCATAAGAAAGGCGCCGATAGTTTGCGCACCGTGCTCAATGCCTGCCGCGACGCCGGGGTGCAATATCTCACTATTTATGCGTTTTCATCCGAGAATTGGAAACGCCCCAGCGACGAGATCAGCGACCTGATGCAGCTCCTCAATCACTATCTCGAAAAAGAACTCGATACGCTGCATGAGAATAACGTGCGGCTGCGCTTCATCGGTGATCTTGGCCAGCTGGACAAAGACATCCGCGCCAGCATCGGCGAGGCGATGGAAAAAACTGCGCGCAATACCGCCTTTAACCTGACGGTGGCGCTTTCTTACGGCAGCCGCCAGGAGATCGTGCGCGCCGTGCGCCGGATCGTGGAAAAAGGCGTGGCGGCGCAGAATATAACCGAGGAAACGCTGGCCGAAGCGCTCGATACCGCCGACCTGCCGGAACCCGATTTGCTGATACGCACCGGCGGCGAGCAACGCCTGAGTAATTTCCTGCTGTGGCAGGCCGCCTATACCGAGTTTTATTTCACGCCTGTTTTGTGGCCGGATTTCAATACGAAACATTTTACGGAAGCTTTGCAGGATTATGCTAAACGGGAAAGAAGATATGGAACCACTGGGGAGTAATAACGACATCGCCTCGCGCTGGGCCGGGCTGAAAACGCGCATCATTTCCGGCGCGGCACTAGCGGCGCTTACGCTGCTAGCCTTATGGCTGGGCGGATGGCTGTTCGCGCTGCTGGTGACGGTGGCCGCCATGCTCATGATAAAAGAATGGGATGTCCTTACCGAGGACGATGGCCGCCTGTGGCGTTTTGCCGGGCTGGCTTATGTCGCCGTTCCCTGCGCCTCGCTGATCTGGCTGCGTGACGTCAGGTTTGAAAACAATGCCAATGCCGGCGCCAGGCTGGTGCTCTTTCTCATGCTGGTCATATGGGCGACCGATATCGGCGCTTATTTCGCCGGGCGAAAAATCGGCGGACCTAAGCTAGCGCCTCGCCTCAGCCCCAGCAAAACATGGGCCGGGCTGGGCGGCGGCATCCTGAGCGCCGCCATCGTCGGCGGCATCAGTTGCAGCTTCACCCCTTACCCGCCGTCGCTGATCGCCTGCATGGATATGGGAGCGGTGCTCGCCATCGTCGCGCAGGGCGGCGATTTATTCGAATCATGGCTGAAGCGCCGCATCGGCGCCAAGAACAGCGGCGACCTCATCCCCGGCCACGGCGGGCTGCTCGACCGCGTCGACGGACTTATTTTCACCACGCCGCTTTTCGCCTGGCTCGTTTATATGTCCGGAGCTATCCTGTGAGTCGCCCTAGTCCTGTGCGAGCACAGCGAGGCACAGGACATCATGCAATGGATAAAGATCCTGTGCTGCCACTACGTGGCCCACAGGATGACGGCAAGGCTATAACCATCCTCGGTTCCACCGGCACTATCGGCCAGAACACGCTCAAGATCATCGCCTCGCATCCCGGCCGCTTCCAGCTGGCAGCGCTGACGGCGGGAAACAATGTCGCGCTACTGGCCGAACAGGCAAAAAAATTCCGTCCCCGCCGCGCCGTCATTGCTAACACGGCACTGTATGGCGAGCTTAAGGAATTGCTGCAAGGCAGCGACGTCGAGGCTGCCGCCGGCGACGATGCCGTGTGCGAGGCCGCCGCCATGCCGTCGGATGTCGTCATGTCGGCCATTGTCGGCGCGGCGGGATTAAAACCGACGCTGGCCGCCATCAGGAGCGGCGCAACTGTGGCGCTGGCCAATAAGGAATGCCTCGTCTGCGCCGGGGCGTTGATGACGAAGGAAGTCAAAAAATATGGCGCAACGCTGATTCCCGTCGATTCCGAACACAATGGCATTTTCCAGCTCTTCGATTTCGATCATCCCGAGCGTATCGAAAGCGTCACTATCACCGCTTCCGGCGGCCCGTTCCGTGAATTTACGCTGGAGCAAATGCGCGGGGTGACACCGCAGCAGGCCGTCAAGCATCCCAACTGGAACATGGGCGCGAAAATCTCGGTCGATTCGGCGACGCTGATGAATAAAGGGCTGGAGCTGATCGAGGCGTTTTATTTATTCCCGCTTAGACCCGAACAGTTGAAGGTGCTGATCCATCCGCAATCCATTGTCCATTGCCTGGTGCAGATGATCGACGGCTCGGTGCTGGCGCAGATGAGCCTGCCCGACATGTGCACGCCGATCGCCCACGCGCTAGCCTGGCCGGAGCGCATCGAAGCGCCGGTCAAAAAACTCGATCTCGCAGCGATCGGAAACCTGCAATTCGAAACACCCGACACGAAACGTTTTCCGGCGCTGCGCATCGCCCGCGACGCGCTGGTTGCAGGCGGCAACGCCCCGACCGTGCTCAACGCCGCCAACGAAATCGCCGTTTCCCGTTTCCTGCGCAGCGAACTCGGCTTCCTCGATATCGTTAAAATCGTTGAAAAAACCCTCGAAACCGTGGATAATGTGCCATTGGAAACCATCGACGACGTGCTGGCATGCGACCGGGCAGCACGGCAATTTGCGGAGAACATATAACTTAATGGACATCGCCATTCACCTTCTTCACACGCTCTGGTCGTTTTTTATCGTCCTTTCCGTCATCGTTTTCATTCACGAATTCGGGCATTATCTCATTGCCAAATGCTGTGGCGTGAAAATCGTGGCCTTCTCGATCGGCTTCGGCAAGGAGCTGATCGGCTGGAACGATAAGTCCGGCACGCGCTGGAAAATCTCGCTGCTGCCGCTGGGCGGCTACGTCAAAATGTTCGGCGACGCCTCTTCGGCCAGCACGGCCGACGTCGAGGCCATCGAGCGCATGAGCGAAAGCGACCGCCGGCTTACGTTTTATCATAAATCGCTGCCCAGGAAGGCGGCCATCGTCGCTGCCGGGCCTTTCGCCAATTTTATCCTCACGGTGGCCATCTTCACCTATTTCATCATGACCACCGGGCTGCCGTCGGCCGACCCCGTTGTCGGGCAGGTCATGCCCGATTCTCCTGCGCTGGCGGCAGGCCTGAAAACGGGCGACCGCATCCTGAAAATCAACGAGGACGAGGTCTCCAGCTTCAACGACATTCCTTATCTGATCTCGACCAATCTCGGCACGCCGGTCGTGCTGCTGGTCGAGCGCGGCAGCAAGGAAATCACCATGACCATCACGCCCAAAGAAGTGGAAGACGATGACGGGCTGGGCAACAAGATCAAGCACCCGCTAATCGGCATCAAGAGCGCCGAAATCAAATATCAGGATGTCGGTCCGGTGCGCGCGCTCGGCGAGTCGGTGCGCCGCACCTATATGCTGTGCGCGGCGACGCTGAAGGTCGTCGGCCAGATGATTACCGGCCAACGCGGCGTCGGCGATCTCAAGGGCCCGATCGGCATCGCTCAGCTTTCCGGGCAGGCCACCGACAAGGACTTCCATACCACCCTGTGGCTGATCGCCATGCTGTCGGCCAATCTCGGGCTGGTCAATTTGTTTCCTGTTCCGCTGCTCGACGGCGGCCATCTCGCCTATTACGCCGTCGAAGCCGCCCGCGGCCGCCCGCTGGCGCAGAAAGTTCAGGAATACGGCTTCCGCGTCGGCTTCGCCCTGCTTGCGATGCTGATGGCCTTCACGCTGATCAATGATTTGTGGAAGCTGTTTTAATTTGTCAACCCGCATTTATTGCGGGGTCTCCATCCCCTTTGTGGGAGATGCCGCAACGAGTGCGGCATGACAAGACTTTCCGCTTGATTTATCCCCCCTTTTGCCGCATGAGTATTAGCCATGAAAATGCCCGGCTATATCCTGTCCGCCTTCGTGGGGAACCTGTTGCTGGCCGGTGCCAGCCTGCCGGCGCTTGCCGCCCCGGCAGCTAATGACGAACCCGCTATTACTGGCGGCGTCATCAGCGGCATTACCGTCGAGGGCAACCAGCGCATCGAGAGCGGCACCGTGCTGTCCTATCTCGGCCTCAAACCGGGCGACAGTTTCAGCCAGAGCGACATCGACGCCGGCCTCAAAAATCTTTTCGCCACTGGCTTTTTCGCCGACGTCAAGCTGCTGCGCCAGGGTAATATGCTGCTGGTGCATGTCGTCGAAAACCCCGTCATCAGCAAGGTGGCGTTCGAGGGCAACGACAAAATCGAAACCAAGGACCTGGAAAAAGAAGTCGAACTCAAGCCGCGCTCCATTTTCTCGCAAGACAAGGTGCAGAGCGACGTCAAGCGCATCCTGGATATTTACCGGCGCAGCGGCCGCTACAACGCCACCGTCGAGCCGAAGATCATCAGGCAGGATCAGAACCGCGTCGACCTCGTCTATGAAATCAGCGAAGGCCCCGCCGCCAAAGTCGCCAAGATCAGCTTCATCGGTAACGAGCATTTCGACAGTGATACGCTGCGCAAATCCCTGCGCACCGAGGAAACGCGCTGGTATAAGTTTCTCACCGACAACGACAAATACGATCCCGACCGCCTGCAGTTCGACCAGGAATTGCTGCGGCGCTTTTACAATAACGAAGGCTATGCCGACTTCCAGGTCAAATCGGCCAATGCCGAGCTGTCGCCCAATAAAGACGCTTTCTATCTGACCTTTGTTGTCGAGGAGGGCCCGCAATATACCTTCGGCGACGTCAAGGTCGCCAATGAACTGCAAGGGAAAGACAAGCCCGATTTAGAGAAGATAATCACGACCAAAACCGGCAAAACGTATGACGCCGGCAAAGTCGAGGATACCATCGACGCCATGACCAAGGAGCTGGGCAACCACGGTTATGCCTTCGTCGATATCCAGCCCAGGCTCGAGCGCGACAAGGAGAAGAAGCTCGCCAACCTGACCTATGTCATCAAGCCCGGCCCGCGCGTTTATGTCGAGCGCATCAACATCACCGGCAACGTGCGCACGCTCGACGAAGTCATCCGCCGCGAATTCCGTCTCAACGAAGGCGATCCGTACAACACTGCCCTGCTGCAACGCACCGAGCAGCGGCTCAACAATCTCGGTTTCTTCGAAAAGGTGACCATCAAGGACGAGCCGGGCAGCGCGCCGGACAAGACGGTCATAAACGTTGACGTCAAGGAAAAATCCACCGGCGAAATCAATCTCGGCGCCGGCTATTCGACCACCGACGGCGTGCTCGGCAACCTCGGCATCAAGGAATCCAACCTGATGGGCACCGGCCAGGAACTGAAAACCAACTTCGTCCTCGCCGCCCGCCGCCGCGATGCCGAACTCAGCTACACCGATCCCTATTTCATGGACCGCGAAGTGGCGGCCGGATTCGATATTTTCAAGACCTATGAGGACTTCACACAGGAAAGCTCCTATGTTAGCAATATCGTCGGCACCACCCTGCGCATGAGCTACTCCCTGCAGGAAAAACTGCAGCATACCCTGTATTACACCATCCACCAGAACACCATCAGCGACGTTCCGGATACGGCGTCGATCTACATTCAGGAACAGGCGGGCACCAACGTCACCTCCGCCGTCGGGCAAACGCTCGCTTACGACCAGCGCGACAACAAGCAAAATCCTACCAGGGGCTATTTCGGCAGCATCACGCAGGAAGTGGCGGGCCTGGGCGGCACGGACAAATATTTAAAGCATGAGGCGAAAGCCAGCTATTATTATCCGATTGCCCCGAAATGGACGATGAGCTTCCTCGGCTCCGGCGGTTATATCTTCGGGTTTAACGGCCAGGACGTGCGCATCACCAACCGCTTCTTCGTCGGCGGCGACAATTTGCGCGGCTTCCGCGACGCCGGTATCGGCCCGCGCGACATCAGCACCCTCGATGCCCTCGGCGGCAACGAGTATTATACCGGCACCGCCGAACTCAAATTCCCGGTCGGCCTGCCGGAAGAACTGGGCGTCTCCGGCGCCGCATTCAGCGACATGGGCGATCTCTGGCACACCAGCGATAGCGGTCCCACTGTGTTCGACAAAAGCTCAGTGCGGGTTTCCGCCGGTCTCGGCGCCTTGTGGTCGTCGCCGTTCGGCCCGATCCGCATCGACTTCGCCCACGCGCTCATCAAAGACCCGGAGGACCGGACGGAACTTATACGTTTCAGCTTCGGAACACGATTCTAAGTATTTTTTAACCCCATCAACAAAAGGACAACGATTATGAAATTATTCCGCCTCACTGCTCTAACCGCCGCTGCCATGCTGGCCGCCGCACCCGCCGCGCTGGCCGACGGCAACACCATCGCTGTCGTCAACATCCAGAAAATCACAACCGAAGCGGGCGCCGCCAAGTCGGTACGCGAGCAGCTCGAAAGCAAATACAAAGCCTTCCAGGCCGATATCAGCAAGAGAGAAGGCCAGCTGCAGAAGGAAGACCAGGAACTGGGAAAACAGCAGAGCGTCCTGTCCAAGAGCGCGTTCGACGAAAAAGCGCGTACCTTCCGCAAGAAGGTGACCGAAGTGCAGAAGGAAGCACAATCCAAGAAGGCGCTGCTGGATAACGCTTCGGCGCGCGCATGGGGGGAAATTCAAAAGACGGTGACCGACATCGTCGCCGACCTCGCCAAGGAAAAAGGCTTTCTGGTGGCCATTTCGTCGCAAAGCCCCACCTCGCAGGTTCTCTATGCCGACAGCTCGCTCGACATTACCGACGAAGTGCTGAAGCGCCTCAACCAGAAATTGCCGAAGCTGGACGTCAAATTCGGTGCCGAAGGGGATTCGGATTCCAAGCCGGACAACAAATAGGTAATTCGTCATTGCGAGGAGCCGCAGGCGACGAAGCAATCCAGCCTGTTGCAACATTCTGGATTGCCGCGGTTGCTTCGCTTCCTCGCAATGACGGAGATTCTCTCATGGTTGACACTCGCTTCTTTCACAGCGCCGGCCCCATTCGCCTGAACGAGATCGCGTCGCTAACCGGCGCCACCGCTGCCTCGGCAGACGGCGAGCGCATTTTTTTGGGCGTCGCGCCGCTCGACCGCGCCGGCGCCGGTGACATCAGCTTCCTCGACAACGTCAAATACGTCGAGGCCTTTGCGCAGAGTAAGGCGGGAGCCTGTTTCGTGCGTCCGCACTATGCCGGGCGCGCGCCCGCTACGATGGCGCTGCTGGTCACTGACGATCCCTATTACGCGTATGCGCTGACGGCGCAGCGTTTTTACCCCCAGCCGGAATTTGCACCGGGTATTTCACCCCAGGCGACCATCGCCAAAACGGCCACACTCGGCAAAGGCGTGCGCGTCGATAAAGGAGCCGTCATCGGTGAAAACGTCAACATCGGCGAACGCTGCCGGATTGGTGCCAACACCGTCATCGACGACGGCGTGGAGATCGGCGACGATTGCCGCATCGGTGCGCTGTGCACCCTCAGCCACGCCATCCTCGGCCAGCGCGTATTGCTGCATCGCGGCATCCATATCGGCCAGGACGGATTCGGTTTCGCGCCGGGCAAAAAAGGCGCCGTCAAAGTGCCGCAGCTGGGGCGCGTCACCATCGGAAACGATGTCGAGATCGGCTCCGGCACCTGCATCGACCGCGGCGCCGGGCCGGACACGGTGATCGGGGCGGGCAGCAAGATCGACAACCTGGTGCAGATCGGCCATAACGTGCAACTCGGTTTGGGCGTGATTATCGCCGCGCAATGTGGTATTGCCGGTAGCACACACATCGGCAACGGCGTGATGCTGGGCGGACAGGTCGGCATTTCCGGGCATCTCAATATCGGCGCCGGCGCGAAACTGGCGGCGCGCTCCGGCGTCATGACCAACATTCCGCCGGGCGCCGCCTACGGTGGCGCGCCGGCCGTGCCGATCAAGGACTGGCACCGCCAGACGGTGACATTGGCGAAGCTGGCAAAGAAAGAGGAATAAATGGAGTCTAAATCAACAAAAACGCAGCCCGTCGTCCCCATCGAGCGCATCATGGAGATGATACCGCACCGCTATCCTTTCCTGATGATCGACAAGGTCATCGACATGGTGCCCGACCAGTACGCCGTCGGCGTCAAGAATGTCAGCATCAACGAGCACTATTTCCAGGGGCATTTCCCCGGCAAGCCGGTGATGCCGGGCGTGCTCATCATCGAGGCGATGGCGCAGACTTCCGCCGTGCTGGTGGTCGAAACGCTGGGCAAGGCGTCGGAAGGCAAACTGGTCTATTTCATGTCGATTGACGAAGCGCGGTTCCGCAAACCCGTCGTTCCTGGCGATGCTTTGCATATCCGTGCCGATAAGGAACATAGCCGCCGCAATGTGTGGAAATTCAATTGCACCGCCACCGTCGAGGGCACAAAAGTCGCCGAAGCCGTTATCTGCGCGATGATTCTGGATTGAGAAATGGTCACGGGTCATGGGTCATGAGTTATTGGCATGTTAGTATTTTACAGGATAGAAAAGTATCAACCCATGACTCATGACCAATAACCCATGACTAATAACATCCATCCCACCGCCATCATCGCCTCAAGCGTAACACTCGCCAAAGACGTCGAGGTCGGGCCATATTGCGTGCTTGATGGCGAAGTGGCCATCGGCGAAGGGACTGAGCTGCTGTCGCATGTCGTCATCAGCGGGCGCACGACGGTTGGCAAAAACTGCAAGATATTTCCTTTCGCCTCGCTGGGGCACGCCCCGCAGGATCTTAAATATAAAGGTGAGAAATCGCAATTAATCATCGGGGATAACAATATTATCCGTGAACAGGTGACGATGAATCCCGGCACCGAGGGTGGCGGCATGGTCACCTCGGTCGGCAACCATTGCCTGTTCATGGTCGGCGCGCACGTGGCGCATGACTGCCGTATCGGCGACTATGTCATCATGGCCAACAACGCGACGCTGGCCGGCCACGTCAATGTCGGCGGCCATTCGATCATCGGCGGGCTGGCGGCGGTGCATCAGTTCGTGCGCATCGGCGAATATGCCATCGTCGGCGGCATGTCCGGCGTTGAGCACGACGTCATTCCCTACGGCTCGGTCATGGGCGAGCGCGCCAATCTCGCCGGGTTGAATCTAGTGGGGCTGAAGCGCCAGGGCTTCGACCGCGACACCATCCATGCGTTGCGCAACGCCTATAAAATCCTGTTCGAAGAAGAAAACGGCACCCTGGCCGACCGCGTCCATAAAGCCCGCGAACAGCATGGAAGCGTCGATGCGGTGACGCAAATGCTCGCCTTCATGGACGATAAAGGCTCGCGCTCACTCTGCGTTCCCAAAGCGTTTTCACGCCAGGACGCTCCGCAGGCGGCGTAATGAGTAACATTCCCACCCTCGGTATCATCGCCGGCAGCGGCCGTTTGCCGGCACAACTGGTGGAAAGCTGCCAGGCGGCGGGACGGAAATGTTTCGTGCTGGCGCTTGAAAATGCCGCCGACATGGATGCTATCTCGCATGTGCCGCATGCCGTGGTGAGAATCGGCGCCATCGGCGCAGCGCTGGAATATTTGCGCCAAGCGGATGTGAAAGACATCGTGCTGGCCGGAAACGTGCGCCGCCCGTCACTGCTGTCCCTGCGCCCCGACCTGGCCGGAACGAAGTTGCTGGCGCGCCTGGGCACGGCGTTTTTCTCCGGCGACGATACGCTGCTCAAAGCCGTTATCTCCTTTCTCGAAGAAGAAGGATTTAAAGTGGTGGGCAGCGACGAGATATTGCGCGGGCTGATGGCGCCGACGGGCGTCCTCGGCAACGTCAAGCCCGACGCGCGCGCTGAGGCCGACATCGTCCACGGCATCAACATCGCCAAAACGCTGGGCGCATTGGACATCGGGCAGGCCGTCATCGTCGAAAACGGTTATGTGCTGGGCGTCGAAGCCGCCGAAGGTACCGACGCGCTGATCGAGCGTTGCGGCAAATTGCGCCGCGAGATGAAAAGCGGCGTGCTCATCAAGGCAAGAAAACCGGCGCAGGAAGCGCGCGCCGATTTGCCCGCCATCGGCCCGCAGACGGTCGAAAAAATACACGAAGCCGGCTTCGCCGGCATCGCCATCGAAGCCGGCGGCGGCATCATCGTGGATAAGGAAAAAACCATCGCCACCGCCGACGCGCTCGGCGTGTTTGTGGTAGGCGTCCTTACATGAATTCCGCAAAGCCCATGATAATCTACATCATCGCCGGGGAAGCGTCCGGCGATCTGCTGGGCGCGCACCTGATGCGCGCGCTTAAGCAGCAACCCACGCAGCCGATCGTTTTCCACGGCATCGGCGGCGAGAAGATGACAGAGGAAGGCCTCACCAGCCTGTTTCCCTATTACGAACTTTCCATGATGGGGTTCATCGAAATCCTGCCCTATATCTTCAACCTGGCGGCGCGCGTCAATTCAACCGTGGACGATATCCTGACCAAACGCCCCGATGCCGTCATCACCATCGACTCGCCGGGATTCTGTTTCCGCGTCGTAAACAAACTGCGCAAGGAAAATTTAAAAGCGAAATTCGTGCATTATGTCGCGCCGACCGTCTGGGCGTATAAGCCGAAGCGGGCGGAGAAATGCGCCCGGCTTTTCGATCACCTGCTGGCCTTGCTGCCCTTCGAGCCGCCCTATTTCGAGAAAGCCGGGCTGGCCTGCACCTGGGTCGGCCACCCGGTAGTAGCGGAAACCTCCGTCGGCAATGGCGCCGTCTTCCGCGAAAAATATCAGATCACGGAGTATACTACCCTGTTCTGCCTGCTGCCCGGCAGCCGCAAGGGCGAAGTCGAGCGCCATATGCCCATCTTCGCCAAGGCAATCAGCCTGCTGGCGACGCAAACCCCCGACCTCGCCATCGCCGTTGCCGTTCCCAAAAACGTCATGCCGTTCATTGCGCCTTATTTTCAGGGCTGCCCGTTTCGCGCCGTTGTCACGGCAAGCGAGGAGGATAAAAAAAACGCCGTCGCCGCTTGCAATCTCGCGCTGGTCAAATCTGGCACGGTGGCGTTGGAAGTGGCCATGGCCGGCGCGCCCATGCTCGTCGCCTACCGCGTCAATCCTGTATCGGCCTGGTGCTTCCGGCGTATGAGCCTGATAAAATATGCGAACCTTATCAACATCCTTCAGGAAAAAGAAATCATCCCCGAATTATTGCAGGAGCTGTGCACGCCGCTACTGATCGCCAATGCCGGCGCGCATCTGCTGGCCTATCCCGGCCAGCAACGCCTGCAGAAAGAACAGGCGGAAGCAGCGCTTAAGCAACTTCTGCCGGCGAACGCGGAACGCCCCAGCCATATCGCCGCCCGGACAATTTTAACGCTGCTCGCTGGCGACAAGGCGGCTTAATTTGTTGCGCTAATCTATAAATATATTTAGTGTGGAAAGAGGCTTATTTTATTTATCCGCTTCTCAAGGAGCAGCTTTGCGTGTCGTATAAAATGAGGCATGGCTACGAGAAAATCGCAAAAAGACAAAGGCTTGCCCATCAGTGGCGGATTTTCCTGCTGACTTCGTGCCTGTCCACCGTTCCTCACCAAAGCCACGCCGCCAACGATGTCCGAGACGCGCCGCCTCCGGAAGGCGGCCATGAGCCATCCGTTTTGCCGCAAAGCCAGCACACGCTGTTGCAATTATCCATCCATCAGATC
>Ga0206970_10042_pt1 | contig 38044 bp, 23 predicted proteins | sample Alteio_BWOrgHeat_88_FD_152964 | JGI IMG/M metagenome (GOLD analysis project Ga0206970, IMG submission 152964) | Enriched cells from forest soil in Barre Woods Harvard Forest LTER site, Petersham, Massachusetts, United States -... | ecosystem: Environmental > Terrestrial > Soil > Temperate forest >... | reverse complement strand
TAAGAACTACTGCCGATTCGGATGCTCGTTGTTCGGCTTCGGCGCAGGCTTGTTCGGCTGCTGATGTTGCTGCTGTGGAGCCGGGTGCGCTTGCTGCGGTGCCGGATGCTGTTGTGGAGCCGGGTGCTGCTGTGGTGCAGGCCGGGACTCCGGCCGGGATTGCTGTTGTGGTGCGGGCCGCGCCTGTTCAGGCCTTGCCTGCGGTGCCGGACGCTGGGGTTGTTGCGGAGTAGGGCGTGCCTGTTGAGTGGGATGCTCCGGGGTAGCAGGTTGTACCTGAGGCCGCGTTACAGGGGCCGGGTGATTCTGCACTGGAGTAGCAGGGCGAGCCACTGTGTTCGGCCTGTTCGGTTGATTTTGATTAGGCTGGTTCCGGTTCGGTTCCGTCCTGTTAGGCTCAGTGCGGCCAGGTTCCACTGTAGGCGCTCGTCGAACCGGCTGCGGCGTAGCTTGCATACGCTGATCGGGACGCACTACTGGCTGATGCGCCTCCTGTACAGCCGGGGCATGCATCACAGGCGCAGGCCGAATTCCTTTGTCTGCGGGAACAGGACGCGCCACTGCAACCTGCGCGGGCCTTCCTCGATTCACCGAAGCGAACTGTTCGCGGTTTGCCTGGGAGGTTCTCGCCAGATCCATCTGCGCTTTCATCGGCGGCGCATGCGGAGCGCGGTACGCCGCAACCTCGGCGCGGCTGGGTCGAACTGCAACGCCATTTGGTCCGCCGTTGTAGCTGACGCGATTATTGACCACTGTGCGATTCACCACCACCGTGCGGTTATACACGTTGGTGATGTGCACGTTGGTGATGTTGTTGACGGAACGATTGTAGTTGAAATTATTGCCATGCCAGTAACCGCCCTGGTAGCCGGTGCCGACGTAACCGAAGCCATAATTAACGCCTCCATAGAAGCCGATATACCGGCCCCAGTAGCCGTGATAGAAGCCGTAGCGTCCACCCACAAAACCCCAATAGCCCGGAGTCCAAAGCGCTCCGACATACGGCGGCGCTACCCAAGCTCCTGGAACCCAGTAGTAGCCCGCTGGAGCGAAGTTCCAATAGCCCGGGGTCCAGATGTAGCCAGGCGCGGGAATAGGAGGCTGCTGATATTCAGGCAGAGGAGGCGGTGCCTGCTGCGCGTAGACTGCAGGCGCTGGATTATAGTTGGCTTCTGAGTAGTCCTGATCAGATGAATAATCCGCCTGTTGTTCTGGCTGTTGATAATCCTGCTGCGGCTGCTGATAAGTCTGTTGGTCTTGCGGCGGAGGGGGCGGAGGCGCAGCCTGGCTCGGTGCTTGCGCAGGAACTTGCTGGACGGGAGCAGGTGCAGGTGCAGGAGCTGTTGCACGTACCGGCGCAGCAGCTACAGGAGCCACGGGAATCGGTGCAAGATTTGCGTTCGCCGGATCGCCCGGGTCTTGCGGGTTGTTGTCCGTAGTCGCTTGTTGGTTCGGATCTTGAGCACTTTGAGCGATCTGATCGGAGGAGCCCTTGCAGCCTTCCACGCCCAGAGCCCCCAGGCTTGCTACTGCGAGCAGAGCTAAAATCGAAAGCCTTGCAGGTAAGTTCTTACTGTTTCTTAGTCTCATAGGAGTCTTTCTCACTTTCTCGTGTTGCTGTTCGATCATCCATCATCCCGGACGAGCCGTTTCAGACTTTAACCCGATGTGGCAGGCGATGTTGCTGCCTACATAAAAGGCACGCTCCAAATCGAGCTTCTCATCGCGGACCAACATCTATCTGTGTCAATTTGATCAAGCGGTTGACAACCTCCCCGGTCGAGCCGCGAACCACCATGCTCGCAATGTTTTACGCCCATCTATACTGAAAGACGGAATGAGCAATTTTTTACCAGTAGAAGACCAGCTCGACCTGCTCCAGAAAGGCGCCGCTGAGATCATTCGCATCGCAGACCTGCGCGAGCGTCTTGAAGAATCGCGGAAGACCGGCCGTCCCCTTCGCGTCAAAGCCGGCTTCGACCCAACTGCTCCAGATCTGCATCTTGGTCACACAGTCCTGATGCGCAAGCTGCGGCATTTCCAGCAGCTCGGCCATCAGGTGATCTTTCTGGTCGGCGACTTCACTTCGCTGATTGGTGACCCAACCGGCCGCAACGTCACCCGCAAGCCGCTCACACGCGAACAGATCGACGAGAACGCCAAGACCTACCAGGAGCAGGTTTTCAAGATTCTTGACCGCGACAAGACAGAGGTTCGCTTCAACTCCGAATGGCTCGACAAACTTGGCTACGAGGGAGTCGTTCGCGTCGCTTCGCACTTCACTGTCTCGCAGATGCTCGAGCGCGACGAGTTTCATAAGCGCTACCAAGCTGAACAGCCGATCGGCTTGCACGAATTCCTTTATCCCGTGATGCAGGGATATGACTCTGTCGCGCTCGAGTGCGACGTCGAACTAGGTGGCACCGATCAAAAGTTCAACCTACTCTGTGGCCGCGAACTGCAGCGCCACTACGGGCAGAAGCCGCAGATCGTTCTTATGACTCCGATTCTTGAAGGCCTCGACGGTGTGCAGAAGATGTCGAAGTCGTTAGGCAATGCCATCGGCATCAACGAGCCACTATCGGAGATGTACGGCAAGCTCATGTCTATCTCAGACGAGCTGATGTGGAGGTACTGGACCTTCCTCACCGACCTGCGTCAATCAGAAGTCGACGCCACGCGGGCTGAAGTCGCCAGCGGAGCACTCCACCCGATGGAAGCCAAGAAGCGCCTCGCCCGCACCATCGTCGCCGGCTTCCATAGCGAAGAAGACGCCCAGCGCGCTGATGCAAACTGGGCTCAGATGTTCCAGCAGAAAGCAGTCAGCGAAGATCTCGAAGAAGTCGCGATTGCCTATGCGGATCTCGTTGGCCCCTCAGGTCTACCCGGCGGTTTGGCGATACGCCTGCCCAAGTTGCTCGTCCAGCTTGGCCTTGCCGCATCAGGTGCTGAGGCGAGTCGCAAGATCGCCGAAAAGGCCGTCAAGCTCGATGGCGAAGTGGCCACCAACGCCGTGATCCCAATCGAAAAGCTGCCGTCGCGCCTAGCCGTTCGTCTTGGTAAACGCGCGAAAATGGCTGTGATTGCTTAGGAAGCGTTCTACGCGCTTCAGTCTGTCTATGCCGACCGCCGTGCAAATGTCGGCATGCTGATTGTTGTCGTTGACTCCTGGCCAGTGGCCAGGCGCACGAGGGTCAGGACGGTGATGTCGTCGTCCTGCCCAAAGCTCACTGCTGCATCCACCGCCTTAGCTGCATCGGGACGCGCCGCGAAGAGTGTATGCAGTCGATCGAATCCGTAGAGTTCCCCACTGGTGTTCTTCGCTTCAAGCAGTCCGTCAGTGTAGAGCGCCAGATGATCACCGGCTTTGAGCCGGAGGCATCCCTCTTCATAAGCATCCTGTGCCACCAGACCGAGCGGCAACGAGCCAGAGAAGCCAAGCTCGTGGCCGTTAATAACCAGAGGTGGGTGTCCTGCGCTTGAGACCAGGCAGATACCGTCTGAGTCGAGGCGCAGTGCGATACAGGTGACGAACCCGCCCTGCAGCCGGCCGTAGAGGCGGCGGTTCAACTCGGCCAGTAACTCTCCGGGCCCGGAAACATGATCGGCTAACGCCCGGATCATGCCGACGACCAGTGAAACCGCCATCGCCGCCCGCAGTCCCTTACCGCTCACATCGCCGAGGATCACCAATGCCGACCCGGCATAGTCACCTTCGAGCGGGACGATCTGGAAGAAGTCCCCGCCAACTTCCTGTGCCGGTCGATAGGCGCTCGTCAGCGTAAAGCCTGGCAGGGTCGGAAGCGTCTCCGGCATCAGCACCTGCTGCAGCACGCGCGCATTCTGGAACTCCTGCTCCAGCGTGGTCTGCCGCCGCCGGTTCTCAACCGAATACCGGATCACGGCGTAGACGATGGAGAGAAAGAGCAGCGTTCGCAGGATCATCAGTGGCACAAAAACGCTGCCGAAGAGGGTAAAGAGCGGAGCGGTCATCTTCGCCGCCAGCGTCCAGTGAGTAAAGCGCACGCCTTGCGCCGTTATGTTGGAAACCGAGTAGAACAGTGCATTGACCGTGGCGACAGTTGCCACCACCCAGCGTGCCGAGTCCAGCTTTTGCCGGCGCATCACGGCGTAGATCACCAGTAACGCGGGAATAATTTCCGACGGAAGGATGAAGAATGTCAGAATCGCGTCCGCGCTCTGGAATGACCCATCGCTGAGGATGGAAGGGAAGACAAATCCCAGAGAGCCGTCAAGTACTCCGGCGGCCAGAGTGATGTACGCCGCAAGCCGGACCCACTTCACCAGCTTCGTTTGCTGATTAAGCTGAAGCAGCCAGATCAGCAGGAACCACTGTGAGATCTCGCGAAACTGAATTGCACCCTGGGTCAAAAAAGTCTGCCAGATGGCAGAAAACGGCAACCGCAAACCCAGAAGCAGCAACTCAAGCAACGGCATCGACGTGTAGATCATCATCCAGAACAGGAGCCGTTCCTTACGGTCGCGCAGCCACGCAACGAGACTGAACAGCATCGTCAGTCCGTAGAGCAGCGTGAGCCCAAATCGGAACTGTTGCTTCTGTAGCCAACGGTAGTCAGCAGCATCCTTTATTGCGCGAATCGCATCCGGGCTTCCGATGATGGGCAGGCCCTCAAAGCCTCCAGCCGTTCCGTCGTCGTTGGTTGCCAGCGGCGCCTTGTATACCCTTACGGCCAATACGCCATCGCCGCGCACCGGTCCCAATCCATAGGTCTGTGACGGTATGCCGGTCATCCAGTCTACTTTCGGGGGAAAACTTCCGAGGTGGCCGACTGGCACGCCGTTCCAATAGAGCGTATATACATCGTCAATTGCCGGAATGAGTAGCGCGATATCCGGTGAAGCTCCTTCAGCGGGAGAAAGCGTGATGTGCTTTCGATACCATGCATACCCCGTATTGCTGGGATGTGTTTGCGATCCCCACGGCGCGTCGGCCGTGAGTTGTTCCCATTGGCTGTCGTCGTAGGTGGGTTGGGCCCACATCGGATCATCGCCCAGGTGAAATTGCCACGGCCCGTCAAGCGGCGCGGAACCTTTGCCGAGTTGATTCAAGACGAGTTTTGGTGCCGATGGCGCAGCTGCATGCGCAAACTGCGTATGAGCAAAGTAAACACACACCAAGGCGAACAGAAAAAACAGACGACGATAACCCGAGAGCATGCCGCAAGCATACGTGTGCGTGCATCTTGTTGAAAGAGAAATTAAAGCGGCGTATGTCTGTTTTCCAACTAGAGTTCCTGTCGCGGACTCATTGGCGAAGGAAAGGAGAATTCGCCACGGGGGAGTTCGTTTCTGGTAATCGGGGCAGAAGAGGGGCAACAGATTTTCTTTGGGAAAACAGCAATGCAACAGCAAATGCTACCTTCTTCATTGTGCGCTTTTTGAGGTTAATTGCACGCAACTCCAACCTGTACTTCAGCGAACCAGGATTACGACAAATGTGGCGCGTAGACAAGACCTGATAGCCGGAGTAGACTTCACGATACTTTGGGCGGGAAGACTGATGGAGGGCTGGCCGACGACTTAAACCGTACAACCGAAGTTAGCCGGGAGTTACCGGGCGGACACGGTTGTGAAGTCTTTTATCCGGAGGACGAGTCTTATGAAAGATGTAAGGAAACTGGTCGCTCTTGTACTTACGCCAATGCTGCTGCCGATCATCAGCTGCGGGCGCCATGGTGAGTCTGAAACCTACTACCTTATTGCTACCAACACCAACCTCGCATATTGGAAGACAGCGGCAGCGGGCCTGAATGCTGCAGCGGCGCGATACAAGGTTAAGGCGATAGTGGCGGGCCCGGATACCTATGATGCCCAGGCCGAGTTAAGGGAACTCAATCGCGCGGTGGCGGCCAAGCCTGCCGGCATTCTGATTTCAGTTGCGGATGAGGCCCTGTTGAAGCCAGGAATCGATGCAGCGGTGGACGCGGGCATTCCGGTGATTACGGTGGATTCGGACGCACCCAGCAGCCATCGGCTTTTTTTCATCGGGACCAACAATCTGGCTGCAGGACGTCTCGGCGGACAACGCATCGTAGAGAAGCTCGGGGGCCGCGGGAATGTTATCTTCTTCTCGATGCCGGGCCAGCCTAATCTGGATGATCGTTTGCGCGGCTTCAAGGATGTTTTCTCAACGCATCCAGACATTCACATCATCGATGTAGTGGATATCAAGGGAGATGCGCGAAACGCCTTTGACAACACGGAGCAGTATCTGACGCAGACTGGGGTAGCGCGGGTGTCAGCATTTGTATGCCTGGAGGCTTCTTCAGGCAAGGTTGTAGCTGACGCCGTGCGGCGGCAAAAGGTGACCGATCGTGTTGTTGTGGCCTGGGACGTGGAGCAGGACACGTTGTCCGAGATCACTGACGGAACGATTGAGGCGACGATTGCGCAGAAGCCGTTCACGATGGCCTTTGTCGGACTGAAGGAGCTGGATGAGATCTTCCACAACAAGCCGAAGTCGCTGACGAAGGACTACAGCGTGGATGCATTCTCTGAGTATCCGGTGTTTATTGACACTGGTACTGCGCTGGTCGACAAGGCAAATGTGGATGTGTATGCGAAGGCTGCAGCGCAACATTAGCAATAGCGCGTCCAATCTTTACGAGCATCGTTGTCTACCGTGGGTGCGGCGGATCAGCGGACGGCGGTGTTGCCCGATGGTGTCGCTGCGACTTCCCGAATAGCCTGGATTACAAGGTCTGGAGCGTCATTCTGGATGTAGTGGCGTGACTGAGGCACCAGGATGTGTTTAGCGTGAGCCAGATGTGTTAGCAGCTCATTGTGGAGCTGGAGCTTCAGATCCTGCTCCATGGGATTGCCGGGAAAGCTCGGGTCTTTCAGTGTTCCGGTAAAGAGGATGACTGGCACATCAGGCAACGGCAGTGCGCCGGCAAGGGCTGCTCCGCTCGATTCGGTGGCGCTCAGTTCGGCGCGCTGCGTGTCGGATAATTTTGGCATCACAGCTGCCATCGCCTGCTGTCTTGCCTTCCACTGATCTTCAGCCAAAGTCTGATGCAGGCGATCGATGAGGCGTCCGTCTTCGGGATCCAGCAGTACCAGAGCCGCGATCTCGGTTGGATAGGTGTGCGCGAAGTACTGGACGAGCGCTCCTCCAAGAGAGTGGCCGACGAGGATATATGGAGGCTGTACTCCAGCCTTGTGCAGCAGCGCGTGCAGGTCGGACGACATGCTTTCAACCGACTTTTGATGCGGCGACGGATCGGACTTATCAAGTCCGGCGCGGTCGTACGTAAAGGTATGCGCAAATTGGGCGACCCGAGGCTGTACATCGCTCCATGTGGAGACATCTTCCCCGAGGCCTGACTCGAAGACGACTACAGATTTGCCTGCCCCGGCTTGGGAGACGAAGAGCTTGTAGCCGCCGAGGTCGACGTAGGAGTCATGTGCCGGTTGTGCTGATCCGAAGAGCGGCAAAAGACAAAGGCTGTTGAGGGCTGCAAGTCGGAAAAGCTGGTTCATGGTGGTGCTCCTGCTGGTTGCTTACGGAGACGGCACGGGCCTTGTTCCATTGGGCAGGAGAAATGTGGTGGGTGTCGCGATAAAGGGTCGAAACATGAAAAACGCGGGACCATGGAGGCCCCGCGTGGGATGAGCTGTAGATGAAATTAAGGTTGTTTATCTTCGTTCAGGTGGCTTTCCTGCTTAGCGAGCTTAACGCGGGCACCTTCGAGCTTCTTCTCCACCCTGGTGACTTCGGCTGGCTCGACATCTGCTGCAGCTGACTTCGCAAACTCGGCGATAGAGATCTCCCACTGTGCGGCGGCAAGACGAATGCGGCCGGTCTTTTCATAGAGATCGCCAAGGTGGTCGTGGACTGTGGGATCAGTCGAGGTCCGTTCGACGGCCTTGCGCAGGTTGTCTTCTGCCTGTTCGTACTGGCCGAGCTTGAGATAGACCCAGCCGAGCGAGTCGAGATAGGCGCCATTCATGGGCTCAATTTCGACGGCCTTGCGAATGTACTTGAGGGCATCGGTGTAGCGGGTGGTTTTGTCGGCGAGCATGTAGCCGAGATTGTTGAGAGTGATGGCGTTGTCGGGATCTATCTCAAGAACTTTGTGGAAGAGCTGTTCAGCCTGATCGTAGCGTTTTTCGCGCTCAGCGAGAGCCCCCTTGCGGAAGTAGAAGTTTATCTTGTCGTCTTTACTGATAGAGAGCGGCTCGGCCTTGGCCAGGGCTTCATCGGCTTCCTTCCAATGGCGCTGACGCTGCTGCAGTTCGGAAATCTGCATGTAGACTTCGCGATCATTGGGCTGTCCTGTGAGCATGCCATTGGCGATGCTCAGGCCCTCGTCGAGCTTGCCGGTGTCGGCGAGCTGCCAAGCCAGCAGCAGCTTGAGATCACGGTCGTTTGGATTGGCAGCAACGGCCTTGCGGCAAGTCGCAGTTGCCTGGTCGAACATTCTCGCGTCGCGGTAAGTATCAACCTGGGCCTGGTAGCCTCGCTTGGCGAACTCACCACCCAGGTCAATCATTTTCTGGAAGGTTGCGACAGCTTCGTTTGTCTTGTTCTGCTCGTGATAGACGGCTCCGAGGCGTTCGAGGAATGCGGAGAGATTGCTCTTCTCTTCTTGGGTGTAGGCGCCATTGGCGTGCTCTTTTTGTTCGATAGTCTTGGAATAGACGGCGGCTGCCTCGTCATAGCGGCCAAGCACATCGAGCAGCAGGCCTTCGTTATATGCGGCTTCAAGCGAGTTGGGGTCTTTGGTGGCGGCCTTACGGGCGCTGGCGAGAGCCTGAGTGAACTTACCCTGACGTCGCTGAATCTCGGCGATGCGATTGAGTGCGGTTACATCTTCAGGGTCAGATTCGGCTAGCTGCTGGAACTGTTTCAGAGCTTCGTCGAGCTGATTGTTTGAGAGGAGGGCCATGCCAAGCGAGCGCATAGCGTCGAGGTTCTCCGGCTCCATGTCGACCGAGCGCTGGTATGCGGCGATGGCCTTCTTGAGGTCCTTGAGCTGCTCGTAGGCTGCGCCGAGGGCGAACTCCTCCTTAGGAGTTCGCTCGTTGATGGGCACAGCTTCAACTAATTCGACGGAGCGCTTCAGATCGCCGGACTCAGCGTAGAGGCGGGCGAGGTTGAGAACGACGTCTTCAGAGGCAGGTTCGATTGCCTGTGCTGCTTTGAACTCTGCCTCAGCCTTGGCGCGGTCATGCTTGACGGTGTAGAGCTGGCCGAGGAGAAGGCGGTCCTCAAGGCTGCGCGGCTGGAGCGAGACAATCTTTGCGAATTCCGCGATGGCGAGATCAAGCATCTGTCCCGACGGCGATTCTCCGCCCGGGCTCTGTTCCTGGCCGAGGGAGCGCAGATAGATACGGCCGAGAAGCTTGTGAGCTTCCAGATTGCCGTCGTCTTTCTTGATGATCTCCTGGGCGGTTTGAATAGCTTCACGCGCGCGGCCCAGGCGGAAGTAGAGCCCTGCGAGGCCGATCGCGAGCTGGTTGGAATTAGGATCGGCGTTGAGGGCTAGTTTGTACTCCTCTACGGCGCGGTTCGCATAGTCCTGGCGGCCATAGTTGGTGGCCATGTCTTCATAGGTATTTGCGAGGGCGGCATGGTAGTAGGCGGTAGAGCGGTCAGGGACTGGATCTGGTGAGGGCTTGGCGGCGGTAGCCTTATCTGCCGGAGGCTGTTTGGCAGGTGAAGGGGTTGCGAGGGCCGGGGCGACCTGCTGAGCTTCGAGGGTCAGGGCAAAACAGCCCGATCCGGCGGCGGAGAAAACGGCAAAAGCGGCAACCAACAGCCTGGAGTTCCAGTTAATCCGAGACAGAGGGACTTCAATCATTGTGGGATTTCCTACGCTCTTTCTACCGCGTTTGAAGGGCCGGCGCAAGGCTGGCCCTGGCTGCGAGGGATAAATGCCAACCCGAGCAATCTGGGCGGCCTGTATGTCGCTATGTGATCTGCACCATTTATGCAACAAAGTTCGTGATCATCCCTGCGAGCTTGAGCGATTTGTCAACAGCTATTGGACGATTGTATCTCTCAAATAGTTCAGATGATACTGTCAGTTCGCTAAGATGCGCGGAAAGTAATACGAGTTTCAGGCCGCTGAGAAAGAGACAATCGTATTAGCCCTTATTCGCTCGAATCAAAGGTTGCTTTGTTCCGGAGCAGCCTATTTGAATCAGCCGGTTAGTTCAGGAGGTGTTTCCTTTCAGACAGTCTCCTGGTGGTTCAGTATTTCGCTCAGTGGCGAAAGTGGCGGAGGCCAGTAAATACCATGGCAATGCCAAGCCTGTCCGCAGCGGCGATTACATCGGGGTCTTTAACTGAACCGCCGGGCTGGATGACAGCGGTCGCTCCCGCTTCGACTACGGTTTCGAGACCGTCGGGGAAGGGAAAGAAGGCGTCGGAGGCTGCAACGCAGCCGGCCAGCGGCAGAACGGCCTTCATGGCTCCGAAGCGAGCAGCGTCAACGCGGCTCATCTGCCCGGCGCCGACTCCGATGGTCTGGCCGTCTTTGGCGTAGACGATGGCGTTGGATTTGACGTGTTTGCAGATACGCCAGGCGAAGAGGAGGCTGGCGACCTCTTCCGGAGTGGGCCTGCGCGTGGTAACGACTTTGAGGTCGGCCTCGTTGATGCGGGCGGTATCGGCATCCTGCAGAAGGAGGCCGCCAGAAACCTGTTTGACTACAGGCTGAGTCGGGGCTGGACGCACGGAGACGAGGCGGAGGTTTTTCTTGGCGGCGAAGATGGCTTGCGCCTCGGGAGTAAAGCTGGGTGCGGCGACGGCCTCGACGAAGAGTTTGGCTATGGCTGCCGCGGCGGCCGAGCCTACCTCACGATTGATGCCGATGACTCCGCCGAAAGCAGAGATTGGATCGGCGGCCAGGGCTTTTTCATAGGCTTCGAGGACTGAACTACCGGTGGCTGCGCCGCAGGGGTTGGTGTGCTTAATGATGGCGACTGCTGGCTCAGAGAACTCCGCGGCGAGAGCCCAGCAGGCCTCGAGATCGACGAGATTGTTGTAGCTGAGTTCTTTGCCCTGAATCTGGTGCGCATTGGCGATGCCGAGACCGCTGCCATCGGCATAGAGAGCGGCGCGCTGATGCGGGTTTTCGCCATAGCGCAGCGAAGCTGCCTGAGGGAGGTTAATGCGCAAGGTCGCAGGCAGTGATTCTGTATCTCTTGTGAAGGGAAGCTCGGGGGCTGGAGCTTCGAGAATCTGATCGAGGGCGTTGGCGATCGCAGTATCGTAGGCGGCGGTGGTGGCGAAGGCTTGTTTCGCAAGGCGCCAGCGGGTGGTACGGCTGAGGCTGCCGCCGTTTCCGTTCAACTCGGCTACGAGGGCTTCGTAGTCGCTGGTGCGGGTGACGATGGCGACGTCTTCGAAGTTTTTGGCGGCGGAGCGGACCATGGAGGGACCGCCGATGTCGATGTTTTCGATGAGATGGCCAAAGGCTACGCCGGGCTGGGTGGCTGTCTTTTCAAAGGCGTAGAGATTGACTACGACCATGTCGATTGGGAGGATGCCGTGTTCGGCTACGGCTGCTTCATGGGAAGCATTGCCGCGGATATAGAGCAGACCGCCGTGGACGCGCGGGTGCAGCGTCTTGACGCGCCCGTCGAGCATTTCGGGGAAGCCGGTAAGTTCGCTGACGTCCTGGACGGCTAGACCAGCTTCACGGAGGGTGCGCGCGGTACCGCCGGTGGAGACGAGTTCGACGCCGATGTCTACGAGCGCGTGAGCGAAGCCGACGAGGCCGGTCTTGTCGGTAACACTGAGCAGGGCGCGCTGAATCTTTTTCTTATCTGTTAGAGAGGCAGTGATGGCCAATTGGCTACTTCCTTTATTGGGAATACGGTTTAGGGAAAGCTTGTCGAGTACGCGAGGGTTAGCTGATGCAATGCACTCTTCAGGGTAAATGGAAATGCGCCGTGAGTGGGATTGCGGAGTTATAAGCCTGTAAACTCTGACAGCGCCTCAACTTTCACTCCGGATGGGTTACATTGCCAGCGCGAGGCAAGCCAAATAGAGTAGTGCTATGGGTAGTCCCCCGCCGCCTGGTTTCACCGCGTCCTCGCCTGAGATTCTGCCTCCGGAGCGAGAAAGCGCTGGCGCTCAGCGCCAGGAATGGCAGGTGGGCGGAGATCCTGCTCCACCGCAGCGCCGGGCACGCCGGTCGTGGGCTTATGCGCCGGCCACCTATCTGCTTGTTGGGATTAACTGCGCTGTGTTTTTGGCGATGGTGCTCGACCACGTCTCGTTCATGAGTCCGACGGGAAATCAGCTTTATCAGTGGGGCGCCACTCATCCAGCCGCTGTACTCTATGGCGGGCAATGGATCCGCGTGGTGACTGCCATGTTCGTTCACGTGGGAATCATTCATCTGGCAACCAATATGTGGTGCTTGTGGAACCTTGGCCTGCTGGGTGAGCCGCTGCTGGGTCCGCTCGGAGTGCTTGCAGCGTACGTTTTGTCTGGAGCAGCGGGCAATCTTCTCTCAATTGGCGTGAATATGGCATTACACGACCAGGTTGTGGGCGCAGGAGCTTCAGGCGCGGTCTTTGGGCTGGCCGGCGTGCTGATCGTACTGCTCAAGTCGCCGCGCTTGCCGATTCCACCTAAAGAATTGGCCGGGCTGCGGCGGAATGTGATTTATTTCGCTGTGCTCAATTTCATCATTGGGTTTGGCAGCAGCAGCGTGCACCTCGGTGTCAATATAGATAACATGGCTCACCTGGGGGGCTTTATCGGAGGCATCATTTTTGCGTTGCCGCTGGTGCCGATGCTGGGCTCACCGAAGCGTGTATTCCTTCTGCGCCGCCGCATCGCGGTAGGTCTTCTGACCAGCGTGTTGGTTTTCTTTGGTTTCTACCTGAGCGCGGTCTTCCCCCGGCCCGCAACAGATCCGCCTAGCGCACAGCAGTAGCGGCGAACTTCTTGACCATGGCCAGCAGCAGCTTGCGGTCGCTCTCATTCAAGTTGGAAGAGTAGCGGCGGATCTGTGTCAGGAAGCGCAGTTCGTCGTCTGAGAGCTTCTGGGCGTTGAGATCGCGATGCAGGGAGTCTTCCGCGAAGAACTGCGATATGGGCAGGTCGAGCGCGGTGGCGATCTTCGAGAGGGTATCGAGCGAGGGAACGGTGTGGCCATTTTCTACGCGAGAGAGGTAGCAGCGCAGCAGTCCGGTCTTCTTTTCAATGTCGCCCTGCGAAAGACCTTTTTGCAGACGATGTCCGCGAATCGTTGTTCCGATTTTCATCGTTGAAGCCCCGAAACTCATACTCCAGTGAGTTGTAGCTTCTCCTGGTAGTACTACCTGAGATGTTGCTCTTATAGTTAACATGGACGTGCGGGGAATGCAAGGATTTTGTGGGGTTCTAGGTCTTTAGTCCTATACGCGCAACAGCGCGACACAACGTAAACCTTCTGGCTGGCTGCAACGTCACACGGATACTGGCAAGAAATGGAGTTTGATTTCCGGATGATGCGGTTGTTCGCTCATGTTTTTGATGGCCTGATCCCTCGCGGACGCGCTACATGGTGCTGTGGCGTGGCTCTTATGGCCGCGTTAGGTATGGCATTGGTCTGCCTGACGCCCGAGCCGGCAGGGGCTCAGGCGAGTGCGCCTCTGCCTTCGCAGACTGGAACGTCGACTAGTGGTGACGCGAATTCTGGAGCGACGTCGAGCGTGGCTGCCAGCGTGGGAGGAGTGCTGCACGGGGTTATCAAGTCAGGAAACATTCCGTTGCCCGGTGTCGCTGTAACCGCCACGAATACGTTGACTGGCAAACGCTTTGCGACAACGACGGATATTACTGGCGCGTGGTCTATGACTATTCCGCAGAATGGGCGGTATGTGATCCGAACCGAGTTTGCCGCCTTTGCACCGAGCACGCATGAGGCGCTGTTGAATGCTGCGAACCATGACCAGGGTGTCAACTTCGATCTCTCACTGGCTTCGCACGTGGCGCAGCAGGAGACCCGAGATGAGCAGCAGGGACAGAGCGCACAGATTGCGCAGGCAATGCGCCAATTGGGTGGCAACGGTGCACAGACGCTGAGCCTGATCAATTCGCTGGCTTCGGGGACGGATGTTGCCGAGGGCGGAACAAATGCTGCAGGTGCGGCGTTGCCGGGCGCGGCAAATAATGCGAACTTCGGGACGGATTCGGTGGCGATCAGCGGTCAGTCGGGTACGGTGAGTCCGCTGGCCGGCGTGGATGTGGATCGGATTCGAGATGCGATCGAGACGGCACGCGCTCAGGGTGGGTTGGGCGGAGGTGGTGGTTTCTTTGGCGGGCCGGGATTTGGCGGTGGGGGCCCGGGCGGATTTGGTGGAGGAGGAGGGTTTGGTGGCGGCCGCGGGAATTTTCGCAGCTTTCGTCCCGATCAGCCGCACGGAGCGATCTTCTGGGATGGCAACAACTCGGCCTTGAATGCGCTTCCGTTTGCATTACGTGGGCAGGAACCGAACCAGCCGGATTATGGATCGAATCGATTCGGCGTGACACTTATTGGCCAGCCGTACATTCCGAAGCTGACGAAGCCGAGTGGTAAGGACACGCTGTTTCTGACACTGTCGGGTACACGTAGTTCCACGCCCTTCCAGCAGTATGCAATTGTGCCTACGGAGGCGGAGCGGGTAGACCAGAATGGGCAGCCGTGTTCTGCTGTGCTGTCGTCTAGTTCGCCGGCTGCCTGCAATCTTCTGACTTTTTTCCCGCTGCCTAATCTAGCCGAAGACAACGGCAGTTATAACTATTTCTTCGCATCGACGGCGCAATCGAATGCCACTCAGGCAGGAGTGCGCTATATCCGGTCTATCGGACCGAATGCTTCCACTCCCACAGGGCGCGGAGGTCGCGTTGGTGGTAGCGGTGCGGGAGGCGGCCGGCGAGGAAACCGGACCCAGAATCAGCCCCTGCGGCAGAGCGTGAATGCTAACTTCAATTGGAGCCACTCGGCCTCGGACCAGGTGAATCTGTTTCCGCAGTTAGGCGGAAAGACGGCGACGAGCAGTTATGCCCTACAGACTGGATATTCACTTGGCTACCATCGCATCAATAACAATCTGACAGGCGGCTGGAACCGAACGGATGGGCAAACGACTAACTTCTTTACGAACGGAGAAGATGTTGCTTCGCTGATTGGTGTTTTTGGACAAGGCGGCGCGCCACTGAATTCAAGCGCGCTGAACTATGGAGTGCCGAATATTGTGCTGAGCGGTTCGACGGGATTGAGTGAGCAGCAGCCGACTCTTAGCCAGCAGCAGACAATCTCGATCAGCGATGTGTTGAGCGTGGGGCATGGCAAACATAACCTCCGTTTTGGTGGTGATTATCGCCACGTGCATTACGATTTTCTGGGAAGCTCGAATGCGACGGGGACTTTTGAATTTACTGGAAATACGGCGGCGGAATCGATTGCGAATTTAGTGGCTGACAAGCCGGCCGGTAGCTCGATTACATCTTCCATTGCAAAGAGCTATTTGCGGCAGAATGTATGGGATTTATTCGCGCAGGATGACTTTCGTGCTTTCTCAATTCTGACCCTGAACTACGGAGTGCGCTACGAGTACTTCTCCCCGTATTCGGAGAAGTACGATCATCTTTCCGAACTGGGAACGAATGCTGATTTCACCGCGGTGGCTCCTGTATCGCCTGGCTGTAGCAGCGCATATTGCAATACTGTACCAAGTACGTTGGTCTTTCCGTTTCATCCTGGCATCGCGCCGCGGTTGGCGCTGGCGTTGCGGCTGCCTAAGTCGACTGTCGTGCGGGGTGGATATGCGATTAACTTTACGAATGGGCAGTATCTGACATTCGCGCGGTCGATGGCGCGGCAGCCTCCTTTTGCGAATGTGCAGACGAATGTTGCGGGGACGACTCCTATCTCCCTGGAGAATGGTTTTCCTGTGCCCGAAAACAGCCAGCCGCCTAACTATTCGTTGCAGACGCATTACACGCTGCCCTATGTGCAGGCCTGGAACATCGATATACAGAAGACCTTTCCGTTGGGGATATTGCTGAACATGGGGTACAACGGCTCGAAGGGCAATCATCTGGATGTTACGAGCGCGCCGTTGCCGGTTGTGCAGACGAGTCCTTATGGGCAGCAGGTGCTTTTCAAGTACGAGCAGTCGTCGGCGTTTTCGAAGTTTAGCGCAGGGACGATTCGGCTACGAAAGCGGCTGCAGGATGGAATTTCGCTTGGAGCGAACTACACCTATTCGCACTCAATTGACGACGCGGGTTCGGTGGATGGGACTTCAACCGTAGTTGCGCAGAACTGGCAGGATCTTGGCGCGGAAGAAGGTAACTCGAGTTTTGACCAGCGGCATAAAGTTACAGGGGATTATCTCTTCGAATTACCGTTTGGCAAGGACAAGCGTTTCCTGTCGGGCGGAGGTATGGCATCGAGGATTCTGGAGGGGATGTCTATCTCAGGAGCGTTTACGTTTGCCACCGGCACACCGCTGACTCCGATCTTTCAGGCGTCGGAGGCTAATGTGGCGACGAATACTGCAGGATCAGGGCGGCCGAACAGGGATTACGCGGCATCGGTTACGGCGGGAGGTGGGTCCCTGCGGAGATGGTTCAATACGGATGCGTTCAGTAGTGACGCTCCGACGAATGGTATTGGCAATGCGAACCGCAACTCGATTCCTGGGCCGGGAGTTATCACCAACAACATGACGCTGTCGAAGACAGAACAACTGGGAGACACGCGGAGCCTTGAGCTTCGTGCGACGGCGAATAATGTCTTCAACACGGTGCAGTATTCGGGTGTAGATACGAATGTGCAATCGCCGACGTTTGGCGAGGTCACCTCAGCGGCGGCGATGCGGCAGTTTACGTTTCTCGCACGGTTCAGATTTTAGGCATGAGGATGATGCAGTTGTTAGGGCAGGTACAACGCGGTGTGGCAATGACTCTGGCTCTTCTGCTGGCCGTGCCGGTCTATGGACAGGCGAATGTGCAGGAGAGTTTGGGGCAGGGTACCGGATTTGTGCTGAGGACTGAATCGGACCTGGTACTGACGAATGTGGTGGTGCGCGATTCGAAGACCGGAGAGGTGATTCGCGGGCTGAAGCAGAGCGATTTCGCGATTCTCGAAAATGGGAAGGCGCAACAGATATCGAGTTTTGATTTTGAGAGCGTGGATATGGCGAAGCCACTGAATGAGGCGACTATCAGCGGGCTGGCTTCGGCGGCGCGGGGAAGAACTGCAGTGGGAGGGGAACGCGAAGAGGACCTGCGCAATCACCGGCTGATTGTGTTTTTCTTCGATCTCACTTCTATGCAACCGGAGGATCTGGATCGGAGCGTCGAGGCTGCGCGGAAGTTTCTTAAAGACAAGATGCAGTCTGCGGATCTTGTTGCACTGGTGTCTTTGGATACGGAACTGAAGGTAGATCAGGACTTCACCTCTGACAAAGATCTACTCACGAATGCGGTGGGTGTGTACAACGGCACCGAGGGCGCAGCGTTTGCCCAGGGAGCAAATGCTAACTCGAATCAGGTGGAGGACTCGAGTGGTTATGCGCCGGATGAGTCGGAGTATAACGACATTAATACCGACCGCGAGTTATATGCGCTGAGAGCGATTTCGAAGTCGCTGGAGAAGATCAACCAGAAGAAGTCGCTGATTTATTTTTCGGGTGGACTCTCGCGAGACGGGATTGAGAACCAGGCTTCGTTGCGGGCCGCGATCAACGCGGCTGTGCGTGCGAATCTGTCTATCTATTCACTGGACACACGGGGATTGCAGGCCGTGTCGCCGCTGGGAGATGCATCGACCGCGAGTTTGCGAGGAGCGGGCGCTTATAACGGTGGGGCGATCCAGAATAACTTCAATGCGAACTTTGCTTCGCAGGAGACGCTGACTACGCTTTCTGCGGATACAGGCGGCAAGGCATTTCTGGACTCGAATGATTTTGCGTCGGTATTTGCACAGGTGCAGAAGGATTCGTCGGCCTACTATGTACTTGGCTTTCATCCGGCGAACCCGGTACGGGACGGGCGCTATCGCAAGCTGACCGTAAAGGTGAATCGTCCGAACGTGAAGCTGGAATACAGGCCGGGCTATTATGCTCCTGCTGACTTCAAACACGCGGGGAAGGAAGATCGCGAGCGTGAGTTAGAGGATGAATTATCAAGCGATCTGCCCGCAACGGATGTGGCTCTGTATCTGGACGCTTTCTACTTCAGAATTGATGAGAATCGGTTCAATGTGCCGGTGTCGCTGATTGTGCCGGGATTGCAGATTCCGTTCGCAAAGGGTGGAGACCGGGACAAGGCAACGCTTGATGTTATTGGCGAAGTGATTGACGAAGCGAAACGGCCGATCGGCCATGTGCGCGAGACAGTAAAGCTGGCGATCGACGGACAGCAGCAGGTAAGGCAGAAGAATATTCAGTACTCGACAAGCTTTAATTTGCCCCCCGGCAAGTATCATCTCAAGTTTGTTGTGCGGGAGAACGAGAGCGGGCATATGGGCTCGTTCGAGACGGATATTACTTTGCCGGATATGCGCAAGGCTCCGATGAAGCTGAGCTCGATTGTATTGGCGTCGATGCGCATGCCCGCGCAAAAGGCCGATTCGAAGGGACAGACGAACCCGTTAGTGCATGACGGGCAGCAGTATGTGCCGAATATCAGCCATGTCTTCCGGCAGGGACAGCACCTTTACATCCTGTATGAGGTATACAGTCCAGCGAAAGTGAAACCCGGTGCTGACGCAGCGAAGACGGTGAAGGGACAGATCAGTCTGATCAGTAGCCTGGAACTGATTCAGGGATCGACGAAGGTCTTTGAGACGCCTGTGGTGCAGGCCACGGCACTGAACGCAGCGGGTAGAGATGCTGTGGCCGTGCAGCTGGATGTGCCGCTGGAGAAGCTGAAGCCAGGAACGTATATCGGCCAGTTGAATGTGGTGGATGACGCGGGCGGGAGCTTTGCTTTTCCGCGGTTTGCGGTGCTTGTGCGCGAGGCTGATGTAGCGGCGGCTCCTGCTGCGGGGAGTGCGCCGTCAAGGTGAAAGCGCACTCCGGAGGGACGATCAGGCTCGCCGGCCTGTGATGAGGCGGAAGAGAAATACGAGGATGACCGCGCCAACAATGGCGATCAGGATGGTGTACAGCATGCCGCCGACAGGCGAAATGCCCAACGCGCCAGCGACGTAACCTCCGATGACAGCGCCTACAATGCCGAGAATGGTGTCAGCAATAAATCCGTAGCCTGATCCTTTCATGATCTTGCCTGTCGCCCATCCGGCGATAACTCCTACGATGATCCACCAGAGCAGACCCATAACTTCCTCCTGAGGTAACACCATCCAGGCGATGTTTTCCTGGGCTAATGTAAGTGAAGCAGTCTTGCGCGCGAACCCGAGGTCCGGTTCCTGCTGTGAGATGGTTGAGGATTTCCGAGAGATGCCTGTACCGGATCGATTTGTAGGGTGAGGTGTAAGTTTGAACTACAGTTTTGCGTCGAGGATAAGGGAAGTTATCTTCAGGGGAGTTTGTTGAAGCCGTAAGGGCAGTGGCGGCAGCCGGATTGGCAGCAGTATCCGCGGCGCAGGTGATAAGCCTCGGTGAAGACGATGTAAGGGCCGTCGTAATAGAACTCGCCAGGTTTGGGAGTTAGTGCGTCTTCCTTCTCTTTGGTGTTATCTGATTCCTGGGATGGCGCGGCCATGCCTTATTGTCGCCGATAAGGGGAGTCGTCAACCGGTAAGATTGAGGCATGAGCGAGATGGCGGACAAGACGCTGACGGCGGAAGAACGCGCGCGACGAATCAAGATCATACTTTTCGATGTGGATGGCGTGCTGACAGATGGCGGCATCTGGCTATTTCCTGCGCCTGCGGCGAATGGAAACAGTGTCCAGCAAGGGTCGATGGCGGAGGCTAAGGGCTTTCACGCGCATGATGGAGCGGGCATAACACTGGCGCGGCTGGCGAGGATCAAGTGCGGCTTTATCACCAAACGGATTTCTGAGACGGTGGCGCTGCGGGCTCGGGATCTGAAGCTGGAGTTTCTGTTCATGGGCCAGTCGTTCAAGATGCAGGCTGTGCGCAAGATTATGTCCGATGAGGGCGTGACGCTGGAGCAGATTGCGTATGTGGGTGATGACGTGATCGATCTGCCGGTGATGCGTGAGTGTGGGCTTGCGATTGCTGTGCTAAATGCGCGTGCGCAGGTGAAGGCGGCGGCGCATTATGTGACTCCGCATAAGGGCGGGCGCGGCGCAGGGCGGGATGCTGTGGACTTTATTCTGCAGGCACAGGGACTGCTGGATAAGGTGATTGAAGAGTATATCGACGAGGGGAATCCGATTTCGCCTTCGATGGATATTGGGAAGGGTGAGATTTAAGTGGATCCCAGGTCTCAGACGCGAGACTTGGGCCGCTCAAAGTTATTTCGTAGCTGAGGCGAGGGCTGTGTCTGGGTGTGTGGCCATCCAGTGTCGGGCTGATTCAATTTGGGGAAGAGTGGCGTCGGCGTTCTTCCAGGCGGTCAAGAATTTTGTGTAAGCTGCGGAGGCTTTTGCGGAGTCGCCAGACTTCTCGGCGAGAAGAGCGAGGCCGTAGAGCGGGTAGCCGGAGTTGGGACGGTCTTCCAGGGCTTGTTTCCAGGCTTTTTCTGCGGCAGTGGTTTCGCCGGCTGCAGTCATGAGCTCGGCTTCCTGTTCGGCTACGGGCTGGATGAAGGCGGGAGGTTCGCGATAGCCCAGGTCGTGTTCTTCGCGGCGGGCTTGGGCGTAGAGAGTTTCTGCTTCGGAGACCTTCTTGTCAGCTGTGAGAATGGCTGCGCGAAGTTCAAGAGACATGATGGCAAGGTTTTTGACCAGCAGCTCGAGGTTGGGGTCGATGGGCTGTGTCTGGTTCATAGGCTTAGCATCAGCGGGTTTCTTTTCAGATTTTGCGTCTTCTTCTTTGACTTGTTGGGAGAGGCGCCATAGCTGCGCGTCGAGTTCGGTGGATTGTTTGCGGGCTGTTTCCAGGTCTTTGTGTGAGACGCTTTCCATGCCATGCGCGAATGCTATGAGTGAGACGGAGAGTGAATGCAGATTTGGCAGGGTGGGAGGGGGCGCGCCGATTGCAAGAAGCTTCTGGACAGCGCGCCAGTCGCCGCTGCGTAGAGCGACAGGGAGTAGCGGGTTGAGGCGAGAAATAGAGTCGCGTGTCGACCAAGGATAGAGAGTTGCCGCGAGGGTGCCGCGGGCAGCGGTAAGTTTGCCGGAGACGGCTGCGGCCTGTTCGACGTGACCTGCTTCGAGCAGGTTGGCGATTGAGTACATGAGGTTGTGGACATAGTTCCAGTCGTTGTCAGAGGCAACGTTCTGCGATTTCATGTAGGCTTCGTCGACGCTGGTGGAGAGGTCAAAGGAAACCTGCGCTCTCTCGTAGTCGCCGGTGCGGTAAAAGATGTGGCCGGGCATGTGGGTCATGTGGCCTGAACTGGATGCAAGGTCGGCGAGGATCTGGGCTGAATGCAGGGCCTGCTCTGGGTGAGGACTGGCTTCGACGGCATGGATCCAGAGGTGGTTGGCCGCCGAGTCGTCTGGCTTTTCTTTGAGGATGTTTTGGAGGATGGTGATCATCTCGGCGGTGCCGGCGCGGGCCTTGCCGGTATCGCGGTCGTAACCGTCCTGAAGAGCTTCAGCGAGGAGCAGGCGGGCAGTCGTGTCACTGGGGTATTTGTGGGCTATCTGGCGGAGAATGGCTTTGGCCTTGTCGTCAAGGTCTGCGCGGGAGGCGTACTTGCCGGTGATAGATCCGGACTCGGCCTGGGCTGCTTCGATGTACATCTTTTCGCGCTTGTCGGCGTGCGAGCGCAGGGCGACCGCTTTGAGTAACTCGTCGTGAGCGTAGCCTTCGACTTCCTTGTTATGGATACCGAGCGATTCTGTGAGAGCCCAGTAGCAGATAGCACAGTTGGGATCGGTGCGAATAGCCTGCTCGAAGGCGCGGTTGGCTTCATAGTCCCAGAAATCAAAGACAAGATTCATACCCTGATCGAACCAGGCCTGCGTCTCTGGATTATGGGAGCTGATGGGGAAGTGCAGGTTGCCGATGCCGGTAAGCTTTTGAGGCGGCGGCAGGTTTTCAGGAGCGACGATCAGAGTCTGAGCCGGCATCTGGTGGCAAGCAGGCATCTGCATCTGGGCGGACAGTACGATGGGACAACAGACAGTTGTCAATGCGAGTATGGCTGCGGAATTGGCCGGATTGCGAGGCATGATTTGTTCCTTCGGCAGAGATAGGTGCCGGAAAATATGCTGGTTTGCGAGATGAGTATAACGCTCTTAGGAATGGGATGCATGGAGGCTACTCAGATCGGAAAATGTCAATACAGAAAGTATTGCAAATGAGACTAATGGGATGGTATACCTAGGCGGCGGCGTATTCTGCCGCTGTATGGGGGAAGCATGACGGAAAGCAATCGGCCACTGCGAGCAGGACTGTGCGGGATTGGGCTTGAGGCTTATTGGAGCCAGTTTGCAGGACTGAAGTCGCGCCTTGAAGGCTATGTGGCGAAGGTTGCGGAGAGACTGGAGCGACCGGGTGTAGAGGTAGTTAATTTAGGGTTGGTGGATACTCCCCAGCGGGCACAGGAGGCTGGACGGCGGGGCCGTCGCGAAGACATTGATGTCCTCTTTCTGTATGTGACTACGTATGCGCTTTCAAATACGGTGCTGCCGCTGGTGCAGCGGGCCGGTGTGCCGGTGATTGTGCTGAATCTGCAGCCTGAAGCAGCTATCGATTACAGGGCTTTCAACAAGCTCGAAGATCGTACGGCGATGACGGGGCACTGGCTGGCTTATTGCTCGGCGTGCCCTGTGCCGGAGATCTCCAATGTGATGACGCGTGCGCGGATTCCTTTTCATCAGGTGACTGGGGTGCTGGATGAAGAGACCACATGGGTGGAGATTGAGGGATGGCTTGGCGCTGCACAGTTGCGCGCTACGCTGGCTGGGGCGCGGCTGGGGCTGATGGGCCACTACTACAGCGGCATGCTCGACATCATGACGGATGTGACACTTGTCTCGATTGTTTTTGGCACGCATGTGGAAATTGTGGAAGTGGACGAGTTGAGCGCGTTTGTGGCGCAGACTGCGGACGATGCGGTTGCACAGCGGGTCGGGGATTTTCGCGATGTCTTTGATGTGCAGCAGGATTGTCCGGAGGACGAGCTGCTGCGTGCGGCCCGGACTTCAGTGGCTCTCGATACCTTTGTCGCGCAGTACGAGCTGGATGCTCTCGCGTACTACTACAAGGGCTCAGGCGTTGCGGCGAATGAAGACACGATGAGCTCGATCATTCTGGGTACCTCGCTGCTGACCGGACGGCATATTCCCGTGGCTGGTGAGTATGAGGTGAAGAATGTGCTGGCGATGAAGATGATGGATTCGCTGGGCGCCGGCGGCTCGTTTACTGAGTACTATGCAATGGACTTCAATGACGACCTTGTGCTGATGGGGCATGATGGGCCGGGGCATATCGCGATTGCGCAGGGGAAGACGAAGGTGCGTCCGCTGAAGGTTTATCACGGCAAGGTCGGGCGCGGACTTTCAGTGGAAATGTCTGTGAAGCACGGGCCGGTCACGCTGCTCTCGGTGGTTGAGGATGAGGCCCAGCGGTTTAAGCTGCTGGTGGCCGAGGGCGAGTCTGTGGCCGGAGAGATTCTGGAGATCGGCAACACCAACAGCCGATATCGTTTTTCGCTGGGCGCGCGCGGGTTTGTGAACGCGTGGAATGCGGCCGGCCCAGCGCATCATTGTGCGGTTGGCGTGGGGCATGTGGCGGAGACGCTCCGGAAGGCTGCAGCGCTTATGGGGATTGGTTTTCAGCAGGTTTGTTGAGAAGGCATCCTCTTTTCGTGCTCGAGTAGCAATAAGCGAATCAGGGTTGGGCGTCGGGGCCTAGTTGCTGGGGTGTAACTTCGTCGGATGAAGGAGGCCTTGGTTCGGATTTGGCCCGGGCTTTGCGGAGTTCCTGGTACTTCGCCATGGCCTGTTGCGTGGCTGCGCTGTCGCCGGCTCCACGTTCAGCCATGGCAAGTCTGTACCAGGCAACCTCATTCGTGGGATTGACCTGCGTAGCGTGCTGCAGCGGCGGCAGAGCATCTTTCGGCTTTTGGTCCTGAAGCAGGACGCCGCCGAGGCCTACGAGAGCTTCTTCAAAGTCGGGGAAGCGGGTGATGACCTGCTCATAGCCTGCCCGTGCTTCGGTGAGGTTACCTGCATCGGCCTGGATGTTGGCGAGTTCGTAAGCGGCATTTCCGTGACCGGGGTCGACGGCAAGTTCCGCATGGAACTCGCGCGCTGCGGCTTCGCGATCCTCGGCTTTCTGTGCGTCCTGAAATCGCTTCAGGTATATGCGGCCGAGTCGGTAATGGATGCCGGGCCGCGATGGGTCAAGGACGAGGACGTGATTGAAAGCAGCGATTGCGCCTTCGTAGTCCTTTTCGCTTTCATCGGCCTCGCCCTGGGCCTGCAGCATCCAGATGGAGTCGGGGGCTTCGTTGTGGAGCTTCTCCATCACGATGTAGGCGTAGTTTCCGTAGATGCGGCCTGTATGGTAGAGAATCTCCGGATCGCTGGGGAAAGCCTTGTTGAGGGCGAGGGCTGTCACGACGGCGTCGGGGTCGCGGTTGAGTCCCGCATAGGCGCGCAGGAGCTGCAAGCCGCACATTCGTTTCACTTCCAGGTCGGCGGATTGTTTGAAGCCCTTTTCGAGGCCAGGGAGCGCTTCCTTGAAACGGCCCATCTCGGCGAGCGACATGCCCAACAAACTGTCGAGTTTGGGCAGACCGGGCTTGAGCTTCTGTGCGGTGTGAATGGAGCGAACAGCCTGGTCGTATTCGCGCTGCCTGTAATAGATCACGGCAAGGGTGGCATGAACCTCAGCGATGCCGGGCTCGAGTTTGACGAGGGCTTCGAAGTTGGTCTGCGCGGAGCGGTAGTCGCCTGCCGCAAGGGCGCTCTGGCCAGCTTCGGCGTATTGTTCGGCGGTGCCCTGTGACTGAGCAAAGACCAGCAGCGGCAAGATGAGCAGTAAAGTACCGGTTGTGGCCAATCGTAAACTCTTCATCGCCGTAGTGTATCTCTTGGATCCAACTAAAATCTGGGAAGAAAAAACCGCCACGCCCGAGGGCGTGGCGGAAGGTTAGAGTCACTGTTGAACGCGGTTAGAAGGTGATCTTGCCGCTGAATTGGAGAATACGCGAGGCTCCTGCACCGGTGAGCTGGCCGAAGGTCGCACTGGTTAAACCGTTGTCGATGCTGCTTCCGCCGCCTGAACCTGCGACGATCAGACCGCCCACATCGCCAGCGTATTGATGATGGTTGAAGGTGTTGAATGTATCCATCTTGAAGAGGAACTTCATCCGCTCGACGATGGTGAATTCCTTGCCTATCGCCATATCCCAGTTGTTGATGCCAGGATTACGGAATGAGTTGCGGCCGAGGTTTCCGTAGACACCCACATCAGGCTGCGAGAAACAGTCGGTGTTGATGCGCTGGAACGGCTTGGTCTGGTTACTGTTGACCTTGCATCCCGGTGTGTAGTTGGCGTGTACGAACTGGCTGTCCAGAACGCCCTGGTTGTCATTCGCCAGAACGGTGTATGGGAAGCCGGACTGGAAGGTGGTGATGCCGCTGAGCTGCCATCCACCGATGGCGAGGTCTGCCGCACGATTGATCTGGTTAGCGAACTTCTTACCGCGTCCGAAGGGCAGCTGATAGACATAGCTGGCCACGAAACGCTGATTGACGTTGAAGTCCGAAGGACCGTAATCAAGGTTGGGGTTGTGGTTGTCCTGGAAGCCTTGGTAACCGGCACCGGTGGCGCCCACGCCGGCCGCAGCCGACTTGTCGTCCATGCTCTTGGCCCAGCTGTAGATGGCCGTTGCAGCCAGGTCATGGGTGCGATGTTCGAACTTCACGTTCATCGCGTTGTAGTTTGAGTAGCCGGCAAAGTCACTGTTGATGTAGAAGCCAGTGAAGTTCGGGTACGGCAGACGTGAGGAGAGAGTGCATGGAGCCTTCTCGAGGTTCTCGTAATTGCCCTTGTCATCCTTTTGGCGGCAGAAGCTGAGGCTATCCGTGGGAATGCTGTACGGCTGAGCGATATTGTGCCGATTCAGCAGATGGGTCGCCTTGGTGCCGATGTAGTTGACTTCGAGCGTTGTGTTGCGTGCAAGTTCACGCTCGACCGACAACGTCCACGACTGGACGTAGGGGTTGTGCGGATTTTCCGACTGGATAACCGCGATAAAGGAGAGTGTTGAAACCGGGAATGCCGTCAACGTGTCGTAGGCAGGGAACATCTCGCTGGTCAGCTTAGGAACGCTGCCAACGCCGGATGGATTGAGGCTGTTACGCACCGAGTAGGGATAGATATCGGCAGAGTCGTCGATTTCGCGCCCTTCAAACGAGTCGAAGAAGATGCCGTATCCGCCACGTACCACGGTTTTGTCGTTGAATCGGTAGTTAAGACCAAAGCGCGGAGCGAACGGAAACTTCGAGCCGGGCTTGGGAACCTTGCCGCAGTAACGGAGGATGGGGCTAGTTTTATCGACGCCAACGCCGGGTGCGACGCCATTGGTGGTCAGCGCCGGATCTGCATAGCAGAGGCCGCCCTGTGCATTACTGGCGTCGAGCCAGAAGAAGTGGTTATCCACCTCGTAGGGCGCGGCGCGGAAGTCCCAGCGAAGGCCATAGTTGATGGAGAGTTTCTGACTGACCTTCCAGTCATCCTGGAAGTACGGTCCGAAGTAGTTGTAGACGTGATCCTGCGGGTTGCCGGCCTGATCGGTCGGGCTCAGAGGACCGGGTACGAATCCGCCGACGCCGCCGATCCAGCCGGTGAGCATGTCGGCGATACTGTTGCCCGTGCCGCATTGTGCGAATTGAGAATATTTGGTGGCGCAGCTGAATTTTTGTTGGTCTGGGGGCAAAGTCGGGTCGATGGCAAGGTTGTTGGTTAGAACCGTCCTGCCGCCGAAGCTCCAATCGCCGTAGAAGTCATCATCCAGGTTGCGGTTGAGATGCCAGTGGCGATAGTCGATGCCCAAACCCAGCGTATGCTTGCCGTGGATGGTGGTGAAGGAATCAGTGAATTCCCAGTTGGGATTCTCCGAGCCGCTGTATGAGTTGACCGGGCCACCACCGCTGGTATAGCCACCGGTGCCAAACCCGACGTTCGGATAGGTCTCCTGCAGTGCAGTAAAGGTCTTAAACGTGCCCGTCAGACCGAGTGAGCTGACGAAGTCGGCAGGCGGGGCGGCTGAGCCCTGAGGTGCGTTTGCACTCAGCTTGCCGAACCGGAAATTGTTCACGTTCTTTGAGCCAATGTTGATAGCGTGAGAGACGACCCAGCTATCTTCCGTCTGGAAGTACTGTTCCTGGCCGTAGTCGACGGACCCGGAGTTGTAGATGTTGCTGTTGACGTACTTGGCGTGGGTGTAACGCCCGAAGACCGATCCGAATTTACCAAGGTTCTGGTCGCCGCGGTAGGTCTGCTGATTCATCGTGAGCGGAGCGCCGACATTTTCGATGAAGTTAGCAACGCCTTGATTCGTATGCCCTGAGACGGTGGGCTTTCCCCAGAATCCCGCGTTAACTGCCGGTATACCGATGTTGCTGGTTTGGGCTGCGGTTGGAACAACTCCGTGCCAGTCCTGACCACCTGTTACCGGGTTGGCGGGAAGGCAGTCATATCCGGCGGCAAGGGCCGCTGTGCAGGCCGCGGTGCCAAAAGCAGGCAGCGGAGAGCCAGCGGGGAGGACCAGATTGCCGTTAGTGTCCTTGATATCCGGCACCGTTGTCTGAGTCATGTCTCCCGACAGTTCCAGAGGTGTCGGCACCGCTTCACGGAGGGTCTGGCCGTTGTTCATGCGCCAGCCTTCGTAGTTGGCCATGAAGAATGATTTGTTGCGTCCGTCGTAAAGCTTGGGAATGTAAACCGGGCCGTCGGCAACGAATCCAAACTGATTGAGGCGGAGAATGGGGTTTGCGGTTGGAGTATCGCCGGTGTAGCTGGCATTGGTGAAGGGCTTGGCGTCATAAGCGTCGTTACGGTTGGACCAATAAGCAGCACCGTGGATCGAGTTGGTGCCGGCCTTGCTGACCAGGTTGATCTGGCTGGCGCCGAATCCGTTTTCAGCAGGATAGATACCGCTCTGCACCTTGAACTCGCCAATGGCGTCCTGCGAGAGGATGACAGCGGGCGTGACCAACGCCTGATCGGTGTTGACCAAGCCGTCAAGCGTGTAGTTGTTGCCTTCAGGACGGCCGCCGTTAACGCTGACCGCGTTGCCTTCTCCCTGGCGCATGGTGCCCTGCTCGCCACCGACGGTAACTGCACCGGCGCCGACCAGCAGCAACTGCATAAAGTTGCGGCCGTTCAGCGGAAGAGCTGCCACCTGCTCGCCGCTCATTTCCTGAGACAGCGCAGCGGAATCAGTGTCCAGTTCCACGGCTTGGGCTGTTACTTCCGTTGTTGTGGTCACTTCGCCGGGCTTCATTGCCAGGTCGATACGAATTTTTTGATCGACGGTGAGAATGAATGGCTTGGTAACCGACTTCTGGAAGCCCGGCGCTGTTGCCGCGACGATATAGCTGCCCGGGTTCAGTGCTGGAGCGTTGAAATCTCCAGAGGAACTGGAGAGGGTATGAAAGGCCTGGTTGGTTGCGGTATTGGTCACCGTCACATCAACGTTGGGAAGAATCGCCCCACTGCTGTCAGTGATGGTGCCTAGAATCGTACCCGTCGCGCCGGCTTGCCCAAACATCCTGCCGGCCGCAACCAACAGAATGATCAGTACGAGGGAGCATCGCATCGATCGCATGTTCTGAACCTCCTAGAATCGTTTACTGCTTCTGTTCGCGAAAGATTTGGTTTATGCCTCTCCCAACGGCTCGGAGGACATGGACGCACTGTTGCTTGCGAAATCTGGACCAATCTCGACGCAGCGGCAAATCTACTCATCCGCTATAAATATTGTCAAGAGAAATATAATTTCTTATTTGGAATTTGGGTTCTCAGGAACCCTATACGGCAAATCGAAAATTTGCCGTATAGGTACATCGATTTTCTAGCAGTTTTTGACGACTGTGCTGGGATTGCCCCGTAACCCCTGCAACTTAATATTTCGATGACATTTCAATTCGTAACCTTTATTTCAACTGGCCGATGGAAAGCGTGATTTATCAGCCTTTGTTGGAGGTTCGGCGCAACTACCGAGCCGGACTTACGCTTCTTGACTCGATTAGCCGAACTGGTCCGAGCAGACCGGAGGGAAGCGGGCTAAGGTTCTCCATATCCTGGGGGACAAAGAGCTTCCCGTAGCGGTCCCAGAGGAGGCGGTAATCGGGCTGGGATTGGCCGGCGAGCGAGTTGATCGCGGTGTTGCCGACGACGATCCTGAGGTCATTTCTGCCACTTTTGAGGTACGGGGTGACGTCGAGTCGATACGGTGGATGCCAGACTACTCCGGCGGATTTGCCGTTGACGTAGACCTGTGCCGCTTCCCGGATGGGGCCTGCCAGGTAGGCATACATATTGTGCGGGGTGTCGGGTGAAGGTACCGTGTTGGGGGTTCCGGCACCGAAGTCGAGAAGGTACTGCGTGTCGGTAATGCTGTTATTTAGCGAAACATCGAAGCTTTTCTGGTAGGTTGCAAGACCGGAAAAAAACCGGGTCTTCGGGGCGTCACTCCAGGATCGAAGCTGGTCCATGTTTTCATCCGTGTGGTTCCCGGCGAAGTTGATTGTCCAGTTTCGTGACAAGTCCTGAATAGGTTTTTCAGTGCGCTTTTGTGGTGTTGGTGCGGTGTCCCCGGTCTCGGAGAAGAAGATCAGGAGAGAGCCATAAGGTTCCAGGTCAATCACGATGCTGCCGGGGTCCGAGACACCGGTAATGGCGCCGCTGAAGGCATCCCACGTCTCCGCGTGCCGGGCTGTGGCTCGGAAATGCGCCTGAACGTGCCGGGGCTCGTTGGAGGTATTCGCCACGAAGTAGAGGTCGCCGCCGTCAAGATGGCGATGAATGAAGCCAATCTGTGGCGTCGATGGCGTCAGGGTCATGTCGGGCGAGGTGTACTTCGCCAAGGCCGGGCCCAGTTCCTGCTCATCCTTCAAAAAGTGCGCAGAGACGATTTTGCCCTGGAATATCTCCTCCGAAAGCTCTTTCAGTCGCGCCGATTCCTCCTTTGCATGCAGCAGACCGGGCGCTGTGGCCGGCATCCGGCCCGTTGCTACTACGATTCCGCCACGCCGGGCGAAATCGGCGATCTTTTCATACGTGGAGACAGGCAGCCTATCGATGGAGGGTAGAATCAGGATGCGATAGGGAATTCCTAGCTTATCGATGGTGTCGGCGTCGATGTAATCAAGATTGAAGCCGGCGTCGAGCACCTGTGCGATGACTTGCTTGCCGAGGAACTTGTCCATCGCCTCGTCCATACTCACGTTGGAACCGCTCTCGTCGAAGCCCGCGGCAGAGGTCGGTGAGGCGTGTTTTGTGAATCCCGCGGAGAAGGACGCCCAGATGTCATCGTTTGGCAGCAAAAGAGCGACGTCGTTGGTCGGCTCTCCCTGACGTAGCGCGAAACTGACCCGTTGTAGATAGCGTGTCAGGTCAGGCATCGCCATGAACCATGGATTATGAGCATCGAGCGCCGCCGCGGCATACATGCGCCATCCGGGTTCGCCGGCTACGTCCGGAGAATTAGGCCATCCATGGCCGATGAGTTGGTTGATCCCCTGCAGAAAATGCAGGTCGGCCTCAGCCTTCATGTCCAGCGGAGTGGCCCGGAAAGCGGGCGAGTGCAGCCAGGTCCATGTTTCGGAAGAGATGACCGGGTGATGGAAGAGATGGCCGGCCGAGGCAGCCCAGCGGGTGTCTGAAAACTCGCGCCACATCTGGAAAGTGGCTTTACCTTCGCCTTCCGGCAGATCAGCGAAGCGGTTGCTGGAAAGCGTTACTGGCGGGAACCCGTAGGTCTGCGAACGCAGCAGTGTGTGGTGTTCGCGGGACCAGGCATGGAGCGGCTCCAGAAAATTCTCGTCTGCAAGCTCAGTGAGTGTTCGGCCCCAGTCATGGCGGATCGCGGTAGTTTCCGGCCCAACGTCTTTGACCAGAGAGAGCAGGTGAGGGCGCAGATCGTAACCACGACGCCGCTGAAATTCGTCCAGCAAGGCCGGCGTCCAGTCCGAGCCGTAGACCTCCAGGCTATCGCTGAAGATGGCGTAAGGTGGCTGGTCGCCGAAGGCTGAGAGCAGGCGATCTCCAACTGCATGCAGGTGCTGTTCAGTGGCTACCTTGTCGTAGTGGTCCAGAACGAATCCGGCGGCGTCGACCGACGGCCTCTTGACCATCATCCCGGTGCGGCTGGACAGAAAACAGATCAGCCTGCGGGATTGTGTGGAGGCAGCGAAAGCAAATCGCCCTGATCGCGGAGCCGCCAGCTGTTCAGCATGTGACATCGTGTTTTCTGCATCAGAAGCCGGAACGAGAAATGCTGCTAGCAGTGACTCGCCGCTATCGACAAAGGGAGCCTGAGCATCCATGACGCCCACAGGCACGTCGATTTGCTCAACGCGTAGCTTGCCTGCCGCTTCAGTGACCGGAATGTGCGGTCCCCCGAAAGGCCAACCGCTACACAACGTGATATCGATGCGCATACCGAGCCTGTGAGCTTCCTGGTTGGCAAAGCGAAGTGCTTCCAAGTGTTCAGGAGAGAGGAACGGCGTATTGTGGAAGCCTGTCGCAGGGTCATCGAGAGCCAGCGGATAGAGGTTGGCAATCTCGACGCCCCCGATGCCGGCAGCCTTCATTTCTTCAAGTTCGCGTGTGATCTCGCGCTTGGTCGCCGCAGGGCCAAACCACCACCAGCGCATCATGATTCGCGTGCCATCAGGGGGATTCAGAAAGCGCTCGTGCAACTGGGTGAGGTCCGTCACGCCGCGAGACTGCTGCGCGGCAAGGCCTGTGACAGCCAACAGCCCCAGGGCGGCTATCGCAGGCCACGCCGCGAACCGGCAGTCGCGTCGCTTGCGACTCAACGAATGAGTAAGCGGCATAGGGCAGAGTCTCCACGAAGAGTGCCACGAACAAGTGCTTCGATACGGTCCTAAGCGAAGCGGCACTGCATCAAACTATCAGAGATTAACTTCTTTGCCTATTGCAGCTTATCGCCTCACTGATGTATCACCGTCTCTGGGTGCATTGCTTCCATGATGATCCCTTGCTCTCGATCTGCACTGTCGCGCAATTGATCGTTGGACCAGGGAGTTACCGGATACGCGCAGCAAACCCGGCAGCAAAGTCACAGTAAGCCGGTGAAGTTATTACGGCCTTTCGTCGTGTGTCGATCGCGAGATGATGGCCTCGATCTGCGGCAGAGACTCAGCTACAGATTCCGCCACGGCGTGCGCTCCCTGTCCCAACAGCTCTGTCTCGGCCTTTTCGAGTAGCGCGCGCTGCTCGTCTGCTGGCGTTGTGTCCCAATCAGCTTTGCTCAGGCCAACCATATTGCCGGTTCGCGTAATGCCGATCGTCCACATGCCGGCGTTGCGGCCCTCAGCGATATCGCTGGGCGTGTCGCCGATCTTGATACATTCATGCGGTTCTATGGCAAACTGCCGGCAGATGGCCATGCACATTGCCGGGGACGGGCGTCCGGCTCCTGAATCTTCTGGTGTCAATGCGGCGTCGGGCACGTATCCTTCTTCTTCTGCGGCTGCCACGAGGGCATCGAGCATTGCACGTGTGTAGCCGGTGGTTGAGCCGATCTGCATTCCCATACCGCGAAAGACGGCAATCGCTTCTGGAACGCCGGCAAGCACATGCGAATAGCGCAGCAGGCACTCCATCTGCAGCGGCAAAAAAGCTGCATATAGCCGATCGACCTCATCTGCTGGCGGTGGTTCTCGATGCGCTGCAGACCACGCACCTACGACCTCCGGCTCAAGCAGCAGACGCGTGATGTGGTCTCGCTTAGCCATCCCCATATCCCGCCGGATCACGGTGTGAGGTACACGAATGCCGCTGTCTGCGAAGACACGTTCCAGTGTAAGCACAGGCGCGAGGCTTCCATGGTCTACGGTAGTTCCTGCCCAGTCGAATATCAGCGCTTTGATCATTGTCCGATTCCCATCTCGCGTATTGTTCTCTCACCCAGGCCCATTGAAAGCGTCATGCCCGATCCTCCTGGTGAAGCGACAATGCGCACGCTGTTCTCCGGTTCCATTGTGACCAGGGCCTTGTCCGGATGCTTGGCATAAACGCCGTGCCATCTCTCCGCGATTTCAAGCGACGGCGCGCGAAGAAATCTTTGCGTATAGGCCATAATCAGTTGATCGATCTCTGTTTTGTCAAAGACGTCAACCGCAAGGCCGTATTCGTGTGAGTCACCCAAAGTGAGTGCGCCGTCTGCTGTTTGCGATACGAGCGCATGAATCCCCCATCGGTCCAGTTCCGGATTTTCCTCCGTGATGCGTTGCTTCAACGCAGGCAATGTTGTGCAGACCCGAAACGCAGGATAGAACCGGAGCGTGAGCCCGGCTGCCAGTGAAGGGCCGAGTCTCCAGCTATGCGGCTGCGGCGCAGTACGCAGCATCTGGAGCTTGCAACGGGTCAATCCACTGGCAGCGAAGTGCTCAGGATAGAGTGTCTCGAAGTCCTCACCACTGCACACGATAAAGCGGTCTGCCTGCCAGCGGCTGTTCGCTGTCTCCAGGTCCGGGGGAGCAATCAAGCGCACCGGTGTTCCGAACACAAACTGCACTCCGTATCGCTCAGTCAGAAAGCGCGGCAGCTCGGCAAGAATTCGGCGCGGATCGACGGTAAGTTCAGTCTCGCTCCACAAACCGCCAATCAGGCTCTCAGGCTCGACGGCATGGCTTCGCTCGAGTACGGCCCCCGCGGTCAGCCACTCGCACCTGTAACCCAGCGCTGGAGCGATTGCTGCAAACTCGTGCGCCACGGCCGCTTCATCCGGGCGATAGGTCAGATGCAGAGAGCCGGTATCGTGAAATGGCAGCCCTGAATCCCGAAGAATCTCGTGCCAAATCTCGCGGCTGCGCAAGGCGAGTTGCAGTAACTCACCGGCTGGTTGGCCGATGGGCCAGATCATTCCGAAGTTTCGGACTGACGCTCCGCTTGCGCGCTGGGAACGCTCAAAGACAACCACGCGCTGCCCGGCCTTCGCGGCCGCATAGGCATGCCCCAGCCCCAGAATTCCCGCGCCTACAATCGCTACGTCTGCGCGATTTTCCGTCATGAAGTTCCCCAGGGCCGTATCGAGGCGCCCTGGTTAGATTACCGCCTGCTCGCCAGAATGCATCTATTCATCGAGCTTGAAGACTTTAATCTGCACGAGCTGGCTGATGGTGAGGTTCTTGAAGCCTCGCGCCTTCATCCGCTCTACAAATGGAGCATCGATCTTGAAGACGCTCATCTGAATGAGTTCTTCTTTGGTCGGAGAAAACCCCATCGCGCGTACTGCCTGTACTTTCTCGGGAGAGACACCAACGGCTTTCATGCCGGTGAGTTTCGGGGCGTCCAGTTCTGGGTAGCCGGCGGCATTCATGCCGCGAATATATGCTCCATCGACCCCGAGTGCTCGCAGGCCCATCAGATTGTCGCTGTTCATCTCAGTGACATGCAGGTCCTTCAGCTCCTTCACCCACTCTGTCGTCACATCCAGCATCGCGTAGCCTTGCAGGCGGTCATGCGTCAGACCGTCGAAACCCATTGTCTTCATTTGAGCGACGAATGTTTCATCCTGCGTAAAGGAGTATGTTCCGCGCAGTGCGCCATCGTGCACCGTGCCGACACAGCGCAGTTCGCCGGCTTCTGCCTTCATGCGCGCGTCAATCGTCGCGCCCTCGCGCTCAAGGTCGCGTGGCGTGATGCCGCTCCAGCGGCTCCACGGCATGCCCGATCCGCCGTCGTGACAGTGACGTCCCTGACTACATTCGCCGGAATCCCAGCTGAGCATCAGCTTACCGTCTGATCGGCCGGAAGTAATCGAGCAGTTTCCGGGCGTCTCGGCTCGGGCTACGGCGGCCGTTAAAAGCAAACACATCCCCAATGCAAGATTTCGCATGATCTTGCTCCTTTCACTACGAGTTGAAATGTATGTTGAGCCGTCTACTCGTCGAGCAGACCTGAGATCTTCAGACGCAAGAGCTTATCGAGATCTTTGCCGTCAAATCCATGGCTCTTTGCTGCGGCGATGAACTTGTCATCGAGATGAAAGACTGCAGCACGTTGCAGCTCGGCCATCGTGGCCTGCGGAAACTGCTGCTTGAACCAAGATACGTACTCAGGCGTGACACCCTGCGCCTTGATCGAAATCAGTTCCTGAAGACTGCCATCCGTAAAGCCAGTCTTTTTCATAGCTGCAGCGTACTCGGGAGTGATGCCCAAAGCCTTCTCCGTCACCGCCTCATGAAAGTCCTTCGGACCGAGACCGCTGTCTTTCATTGCAGACAGATATTCGGGCGTGACTCCAAGAGACTTCAACGAGATTAGTTCCTGCACAGTCGGCTTGCCGTATCCTAGTGTGCCCATCTGCTTTGCGTACTCTGGCGTTACGCCGAGAGATTTGAGTGAGATCAGGGTATTCAGATCATTATTTAAATCGAGTGGATAGCCGGCAGCGCGCATTCCATCGATATAAGAAACACTCTTGGAATTGGTTGTCGCCGCCGCTTGCATCATCGGCGCGGGAGCCGGATCGATCGCACCTGGTGCAATCGATGCTGTCTCGGGCGCTGGCGAAAGCAATACATCCCCGCTGGGCGTAGTGGCCGGTTTTTCATTCGCCATTTGTACAGTATCCGCAGTGCGCGGCGACGGAGCACCTGCGACCATTGCGACAACACGATCGGCCATGGGCCTCGGGGCTGCTATTGCATCGCTCACCTTCGGCCCGAGAAGCAACGCAAGCGCCACCGCACTTGCCACTGCAACACGCACGCCACTTACCATTCTGCTCTCCATTGGTCCATCCTCCCCCAGAACTCTTTTCACTCTTCCCAACAGCGATCCGCTGCATCCTTTGAGCGCCATTGCCAACTGAAGCTCTGCTGTCCGCTGCTCTTCAAGTCGCAGCAATGCTCTCGCGTACACCACGGCATCCGGGCAGCTGCGCACTGCGATCTCATCGCAGCAGATTTCGCGCCGATCTCTGACTGTCGCACTGATCCACCACACTGCAGGGTGGAAAAACAGCATGCATTCCACGGCAGTCTGCATCAGATTGCACAGGTAGTCCCACCGCCGGATGTGGCCAAGCTCATGCGCAAGTACCGCCTCGAGCTCCTCCGGTGCAAGATGCATCACAGCAGAGACAGGCAGTAGTACCGTAGCTCGCCATACTCCCATCGCCAGAGGAGAGATCAGCTCATCTGAGATACGCAATACGACGTGTCGTCCGACGTGGATTCGCTCGCACAGGAGCTTGAAGCAATTTTGGAGAGCCGCGGGTACAGCCCGACGTGCCCTGCGACGTAATTGTTCAAGCTGCCACCAGCCGCCCAAAGCGCGCACGGCAAGTATCAACAGGCCAAGCATCCAGACAGTGTCCACCCAGGGCAGAATCTGCTCCACGTGGCTTGCAGGCCATGCATTGCGCACCGCTGCGATGGAAGAAAATGCATGTGGAATGGTGGGCCCGAGAGTGGCTCTGGCTCCGCGCCCATTCGCTTCCTGCCAACTCATTGAAGCGTGAGCGCTGGGGTCAGCAGGTGCAAGGCTACGCAACTCGCCTGCGAATGTGACGGCCACTGACAAGGGAATCAGCGCAAATGCGCCAAGCGCTACCAGATAGCGTGCTGCCGGCGCTGCGCGGTGCGTAATCCGATCAGCGGCTGCAAAGATCAGTCCGATCGCCGCGCCCTGCCAGCAGAAGTGTAGCAGGGTCCATCCCAATGCTATCCATTCCCATCGAGTAAACCAGCTCACGACCCATTCACTCATCGCCAATCTCCTCGCGGCACACGTCTCTGCCGCAGGCTGCCATCACCGGGCAGCATCTTTCTTCGCAATCAATTGTCGAATCACATCCAGTTCGGCGTCGCTGGCCTTCTCGATTTCCAGCGCGCGTAGTGCCAGTTGCGCCGCGCTGCCCGCAAAGAATCGATCGCTCAGTTCGCGCAGAAATCGCACTTCGGTGTCGGCCTGTGTGACTGCTGCGCGATAAATATGCGCTCGCTCACGTTCGTCGCGTACTACAAGGCCTTTTTCCGTCATGATCTGCAAGAGTTTAAGCACGCCTGTATAGACGACCTCTCTCCCTGTATTCACGGCCTCAAAAAGATCTCTGACAGTGGCGGGGCCGCGCTCCCACAGAATTCCCAGCAGCTCCAGTTCCGCTTCAGTCGGCCTCGGTATTTCTCGCTTCTTCATCATGGAAAAGACAATATACGAGCTATTTCGTAGTTGTCAACGAAAATGTTCGTAGATCGACCCCAAAAAAATAGCCTCGACATCCCAAAAGCATGTACTGGATGTCGAGGCATGCTGGCAAACTGTAACGCTACAAGCGACTGAATCTCGCGGTAGTCAGCCATCAGAAGTGCAGGACAAGCCCCGCATTGAGGCGCAGATTGTTCTGATGATCATTGCTGCCATTGGCAAAGGTGGTGAGCACGTAGTCGGCTTCCAAGACGCGGAACGAAAAATGCCGGCCTGCGTGTAGATCAAGGCCTCCACCGATATTGGTGGCGAAGGCGGCATTCGCATCGGAGACCGCCGGGGTACGTCCCTCTACGAGCGAGCCGCTGGCGTGCGCAACGCCAACCAGCAGCTGGCCAAAGGGTTGCAGCGGAAAGTTGCCTACCTTGGGTGTGTAGCGAGCGCCCGCCGTATAAGTGCCTAGGGTGAGATCGTAGCCATTACTCGAGATGTTGCTCGCATGGCTGACACTTACATCCGCGACTGCCGCAAAGCCCCCCGGCCTGACTCGCCACGCAAAGGTAGCGCTTCCTCCGTTCAAGCCGAAGCAGGTA
>Ga0206970_10035_pt2 | contig 38518 bp, 31 predicted proteins | sample Alteio_BWOrgHeat_88_FD_152964 | JGI IMG/M metagenome (GOLD analysis project Ga0206970, IMG submission 152964) | Enriched cells from forest soil in Barre Woods Harvard Forest LTER site, Petersham, Massachusetts, United States -... | ecosystem: Environmental > Terrestrial > Soil > Temperate forest >... | reverse complement strand
GCCGCCGGCCCCGTTCGCCGTCATGCAGCCGCCGGTTGAGTTCGTCGCGGATTCGATGAGGCAGCCGCGCTATTTTCCCCGTTGAAGTCACATTAGGTTCAAGTCCTTTTCGATTTGCCTGAGGACTTCCGGCGTGAGGCCGCCGGGCTTTCTATCACGCTCATCGTCCAGGTGCCGTTCTTTGAGCCATCGGCGAAATTCCTTTTCCTTTTGGGCCTGGTTGTTGGCGCGGTTCAACTCCAGTTGCTCGCGGGCCAGTTGCAGGCGTTCGGCGGCGCGGTCGCTCCGCCGCAGCCGCGTCCAATTTTGGATGCACGCATCCATGATTTCCCATTGTCGGGCGCCGTCCACAACGCCCAGCTCCTGGTGCGTCGCACAGGCATATTGCCCTGCCAGCCAGCCGGTCATCGTGTCTGCGATGCATCCGCCAGCCGCCTTTCTTGACTTCTGTGCTTCGCCCGCGACGACGCGCAGCAATTTTTCCCTCTCACTTGGATTATTTAATGGTCCTGGTTTCATGTTTTTTTAATCCAAGCATAACCGGGGTGGTTGGACTTTGGCTGTCCAAGGCGAAAAATATTTTAGGACTTTTTGGCCTTGGATTTCGGATGTTCCCGGCTTTCCATTGCCAGCCGGCTTGCGTAGGCTGGGCAAAATTTTATACATGGCTGAAGTACCACCACCCCAACCGGCCGCCAACCGCTGGCCGCCGCAGATCAAATTCATCGTCGGCAACGAAGCGTGCGAGCGATTTAGTTATTATGGCATGAGGAGCATCCTCGCCGGGTACATTACCGGCGCCGTGGTGAAGGGCGGACTCGGCCAGACTGATGACCAGGCCACGGAGCTCATCCATCTGTTCGTCTTCGCCAATTATTTCATGCCGCTGTTGGGCGCGTGGCTTTCGGACCGCATTATTGGGCGTTATCATACGATTCTTTGGGTGTCGCTGTTTTACTGCGCGGGCCACGGCGTGCTGGCGTGCAGCGGTTTTGCAACTGATACTCATGGCAGGGTGCTCTGTCTTTGTACCGGGCTGGCGTTGATCGCGTTCGGCTCCGGCGGCATCAAGCCCTGTGTCTCCGCCTTCATGGGCGACCAGTTCAAGCCCGAACAGTCGCATCTGCTGCAAAAAGCCTACGGCGCGTTTTACTGGTCCATCAACTTCGGCTCGTTCTTTTCGTTTCTGGTCATCCCGTGGATCAAGGATCATCACGGCTTCAGTCTTGCATTCGCCGTGCCAGGAATCTTGATGGCCATTGCCACATTCATTTTCTGGTCCGGCACGAAATATTATGTGCGCGTGCCACCATCGCGGGTCTCGCGTCAGGCCGGATTTTTCAAGGTGTTGTTCGCCGCCTTGAGCGGCATGCCTGAGGCAGGAAAAGGTTTTTGGAGCCGGGCGCGCAGCCGGTTCAGCGAGGCGGAGATTGACGCGGCGAAATCCGTCCCGCCAATTCTGATGATTTTCGCGCTGATTCCGATTTTCTTCTCTTTGTTTGACCAGACAAATTCAACCTGGGTCTTGCAGGGTGAAAAGATGGTGTCGGCAAACATTTTTGGCTTCACCATTGGCGCTGAGGAAATGCAATCCATGAATCCGCTTATTGTGATGATTCTGGTGCCGCTGTTCACGCTGGGCATTTATCCCCACATTGGAAAGATTGCCTCGCCGCTCAACCGGATGACCATCGGCATGTTTTTGGCTGCGGGTTCCTATCTGGTCGTGGCCTGGCTGCAAATGCGCCTTGAGCACGGTGAGCAGGTCAACGTGTTATGGCAGACGGTGCCATATTTTATCCTCACAGCGGCGGAAGTGCTGGTTTCAACCACCGGGCTGGAATTTGCCTTTCGCGAGGCCGCGCCCGAAATGAAGAGCATCATCATGGCTTTCTGGCTGCTGGCCATTGCAGTTGGCGACTTGTTTATTGCGGTGCTGACAAAACTTTTGTCCAACAGCGCCGGTGATGCGGCAGTCAGCACGCACAGATTTTTGCAATACGCGGGCCTGACGTTTGTCGTGGCCATCCTGTTCAGCATCGTCGCCGCGTTTTATAAATACCGCGACCCGGCGGCGGCGCGGGGGAAGTGATATGTTCAGGCGCTTTCGCCCGCTTTCTTGCCAAGGCCTATTTCAAAATACGGAGCGCGGCCGTCCTCGGCCGCAGCAATGTCCGCGTAATGGCAGTTTTCGATAATTTGCGATGGCCCGGCAGTCTCGAGTTTGCTGCGCCCGGGGACGGGCGCGCTCCAATTTGATTTTGAAAACACGTCCCCAGCCCAAAATTATGCAGGCGGAGTGTCCCCGCCCTCACCCGGCGACGCATAATGCGCGTCCACCTTGGCCGCCACATCGCGATAACCGATGTCCGTTTCGTAAATTTGCAGGAACTGCTCAATGGCCTCGGCTTTCTTGCCCATTTTTTCAAACACGCAGCCGAGGTTATAGATTAAATCCTTCTTTTCGTCGTCGAAGGCTGCCTTTTCCTTGATGGCATTTTGGAACGTGCGGACAGCGGAATCATTCATATTGCGCTTCGCAAAACATTGGGCGAGGTAGCTCATGGAAGCGATGCGCCGGTTGGGATTCTGCTGCGCCTTTTGAAATTCCGCCATGGCCTCGGCATACTTTCCGGCCTCGAAATAGAGCTGGCCCAGGTCGAATTTGATGCCCAGGTCGGTGGGATACTTTTCTGCGCGCTGCTTGCATTCAGCCAGCTTGAATTCCGCTTTCTCGCCCTTAAGTTTTGCAATCTGGTCGGCATTGTCCGTCGCAAACGGATTCAACTGCGCCAGTTCGGCGTCCATCTTTTTGAGCTTTGTATCAGCAATGGCGCGGTCCAGGGCCGAGTCGGCGCTCCCATGCGAGGAGTTTTTGATGCGGTCGTACATTCCCAGCGCGTCATCGAACCGCTTCTTTTCCACGTAGAGATCTGCCAGCGAACGGATCATCTTCATGTTGTCCGGCTCGGATGCCAGGCGGGCTTCATATTCCTTGATGAGCTTGGCCCCGACATCTTCTGACTTTTGCACCCGATTCGCCTGTTCCAATGAAACAGACTCTTCCTTGTTCTTCAAGATGTCGCGGAATGAACCTGAGCCATCCGCGAGGCCCGAGTAGCCGCCTTCGTCCATCGTCTTGCGCGCCGAGAGATTTTTCTGCGCCTGCAACAGGTCTTGATCAAATCCCGAGACGCGGGCCAGTTCGTCCAGCGCCCTTTCCGCCGAGGCGGACGCTTCGCCGCCGGTCTGCGCCGCCAAATCGGCAAACTCCACGACCAGCGCCTTGTCCTTGGGCGAATTACGCACCATGACCTCCAGCGACATCACTGCCGTCTTGGGAAATTCCAGCGCCTGCGCCGCGTCCACAATGACGCGATGGGCCATGGCATTACTGGGGTCGGTATTAAGCACTTGCTCGGCAATGGCCATGGCCTCGGCAGGATTGCGGCTCAAGGACATTTTGGCCTTGGCAATTTGTGGCGATGAACCCATGCCGCTGAAGGCTTTTTTGAAAAACCCCGTGGTCTGGCCCGCGGCTTTTTTGGCCTGTTCCAGGCGCAAGGCGCGGCGGCAATCAAAGAAGCCGGGCTCTTTTTCCAGTATCTGGCAGAACAGGGTGATGGCGTAATCGGGGTTTTCCCGCTGGGCGGCTTCCCCGGCCTTGGTGTAGAGCCGCCGCAAATCCTGCGGAATTTGATTCAATAATTTCTCAGGCATAAAACGTGTCAGAGCCAAATGTTATCATGTTGGTTTCAAATATTAGCACATTGTGCCCGTTGGCGCATGGCATGATCTACCAAAACCAGCGCAGTCATGGCCTCGACCATGGGTACGGCACGGGGCAGCACACAGGGGTCGTGGCGGCCACGGCCCTTCAGCGTGGTGTTGTGCAACTGCACATTTACCGTGTCTTGCTCGTGCATCACGGTGGCCACCGGCTTGAAGGCGGTGCGGAAGAAAATCGTCTCACCATTGGAGATGCCGCCCTGGATGCCGCCGGAACGGTTCGCGGTGGTAAAAACTTTTCCGCCACGCGCGCGAAACGGGTCGTTGTGCTCCAAGCCCGTCAGCAGGATGCCCGCGAAGCCGTCGCCGCTCTCAAAGCCTTTGCAAGCGGGCAAACTCAACATGGCCTTGGCGAGATCCGCTTCGAGCTTGTCGAACACCGGTTCGCCCCACCCCGCCGGTACGCCACGCGCGATGCCTTCCACAATGCCGCCGACGGTGTTGCCTTCGCCGCGCATTTTTTCGATGAGGCGAATCATTTTTTCCGCGGCCTTGGGATCGGGGCAGCGCACGATGTTGGCTTCCACGTCCTTGAGCTTCACCTTCTCAGGATTCACGTCGCCGATGATTTTTTGGACCTGCTTGACGTAGGCGAGCACTTCGACGCCGAATTGTTCGCGCAAAACTTTTTTGGCAATGGCGCCGGCGGCGACGCGGCCAATCGTCTCTCGCGCGCTGGCACGTCCCCCGCCCTGCCAGGCGCGGATGCCGTACTTGGCGAAGTAAGTGTAATCCGCGTGCGAGGGTCGGAATTTTTCCTTCATCTCGTTATACGCTTCTGAACGCGCATCCTCATTCTTCACCCAGAGGCAAATCGGCGTGCCCAGCGTGACCCCATCACTGGAGAGACCGGACATGATTTGCACGGTGTCCGATTCCTTGCGCGGAGTGACGATTTTGGACTGGCCGGGACGGCGGCGGTCGAGGTCGGGCTGGATGTCGGCCTCGGAAAGTTTTAAACGCGGCGGACAACCGTCCACTACGACTCCCACGCCACCGCCATGGGATTCGCCCCAGGTGGAGATGCGGAACAATTGTCCAAAGCTGCTTGCCATAACGGGATGATGAGAAAAAAAAGGAGGCTGGTCAATTTTAACAGAAGGAAACGAAGCGAACGAAGATTCTATATTTTACGGTGGTATCCTGGCGTGAAAATCGGAGCGCGGGTCTGTGACCCGTAGCAGCTTCGCCAGACAGAACCGTTGGAAACAAGTTGAAGCGCCTCAAAATGGCAGCCTTGCTGCGGCTCACAGAGCCGCGCTCCGCAAAATTGAGCGTTGCCATTTTCCCGATGTGTTCTCGTTGTTGATTCAGTCACTGTGCGGATCAAAGATCAGGCCCATGAACAAAATCGTTCCGGTTTGGCTGTCTTCAATCAAAAATAGAAACGGCCGGTCTACAATCATCTTAAATGGATTGAGCGGTGGCTCTTTTATCCCTAAGACCTGAATACCTACCGCACTGGTCGCGGCGGCTTCGGTACCTTCTTCGTTCACCTCGATGAACGTCCGCTGCCGTGCCGCAGAGATGTAAAGCTGCGGTGCGATCCCCGAGAAATCCGCCTGACCCATTTCAAAAGCTCTTTTCATTCCCAAGGCTTGCAGCGGCTGTTTAAGTTCCACGCTGTATTCCAGCTTGAACTTGGGCAGCACCAGCAGCCCTTCCTTCTCGGTAAACCCCGGCTTGGTCACGCGCTGCCAACCGTCGCCGTTCATGATGCCCAGCAATTGCTCGGGACTGGAATTCGTTTCTGGCAGGAAAATATACATAGCCAAATTTTCCCCTACATAAGGTAATCGCACGGCTTGATAGCCAGCGCCTTGCTGGTAAGTGAAGGTTTTTGACCGAGTCATCATGGGAATAACTTTCTCGCCGCCTCCCCGCACATGAAACGGACGGTCCTTGGTATTCTTCGGTTTGAACGGGTCCGACCATTTGCCTTTGAAATAAACCGCGTTGGCCAAAAAAAGCTTGGTATAAACCGGATCAATCATGCCATCGGCAATGCGGGAAATTCTCCCGTGGGTCTTTTCGTTGGCCCATGCGTTGATAGCATCCACCGAATGCGGTTCGGCGAAGTCAATTGGCCCGATGGTCGAACCGAAAAACTGCCGGTTCAGTGCTAGGAAATCTGGTTTCACCGTCTCGCCACGCATGTACCAAATTGCATTGGCCATGGTGAGAATGACATCGGTGTTAAACTTGTTGAGCGACACTGCAATTGCCTTGTTGGCCGCGTTCACAGTATTTGCCGACAGACCTTTTGTTCCCAAAACCTCATCCATCTCCGCCTTCGTCTCTCCGGCGGCTCCATTGCCAACCATTTTCAATACTGTTGCTGCGCTATAGGGGGAAATAAAGATATTTGCCGCCGGCTGGTTTTTAGCCAGTTGTTTGAGGAGTGTGAAACCGAAATTATTATCTCCCAGCTCTAATTTCTGTTCGTCGGCAGGTGAGGCAAACAACTGATACAACCATGTGAACATAAAAATAAATCCAACCAAGGTGACTCTTCGTATCATAAGTTTTACAGAACGATTGGAAGTGCAGTTTTAGTCCTCCCATAATACGATTGCAACTTAAAAACATCTCCAATGCCAGACTGCTCTTCAACTTGCCGCTTGAAACGTGAAACGTGAAACGCGAAACTGTGCGGCTCATGAACCGCATTGTTGCGAAATTTGCACAACTGAAATCGGCCGGCAAAAAAGGCTTCGTCGTTTATATCGGCGCGGGCGACCCGAATTTGGAGGCCACTCACAAACTGGCGCTGGCCTTTGACCGGGCGGGCGTGGATGTGCTGGAACTCGGCGTGCCCTTCAGCGATCCGTTGGCGGACGGCTTGGTGAACCAGCTCGCGGCGCAGCGCGGCTTGGAATCCGGCACCACGCCGCCAAAGGTATTGGCGACCGTCGCGGCCATCCGCAAGGATTCGCAGGTGCCGATGGTTCTCTACATCTATTTCAACTTGATTCACAAGGTGGGCATGGAAAAATTCATCTCGGACGCGGCCAAAGCCGGTGTGGACGGATTGCTGGTCCTGGATTTGCCGCCGGAGGAATCGGACAATTACGAGGCTCTGATGAAAAAGCACAGGCTGTGCCATATTTACCTGGTGGCGCCGACCACGCCGGAAGAGCGCATGGCCCACATCGTCAAGCGCGGCAGCGGATTCATTTATTACATCTCACGCGAAGGCGTAACCGGGATGCAAAGCCAGGTGGCCACGAACCTCGCGACACAGGTAGCCAAGATTCGGTCGCATACTTCGTTGCCAATTGCTGTTGGTTTCGGCATTTCAAATCCCGAGCAGGCCCGGCTTGTGGCGCGCGACGCGGATGCCTGCGTGGTGGGCAGCGCGATAGTCAACCAGATCGCCGAGCATGGCCGCAGCCCGCATTTGGTTGAAAAGGTCGCTGGCTTTGTGGCTGAAATGGTGCAAGCTGTGGCGAAATGACCTCTACACGCACCACGGTGTGTAAGTAATTTACCGGACACGACAACGGTTGGACGAAGACATATTCTGCCCGGATGTTTCGAGATTTATGAAAAACTCCACGCTATTCGCATTATCCATTGGAACCGTCACGCTTTTTTCACAAGGAGCGTTGGCGCAAAGTCTGTTTACCACTGCGAATGATTTTAGCGGTTGGACCGCCGACGGGACGACTTTCACGGTCGCGTCCACATCCGCCACAGATTTAGACGGCGCGACGGTCAACGGCCTCGGCAATACTACGGCGCCCGGCGCCACGGGCACAGGCGGTTCGGCAAGCCTTCAATGGCTTTCGGGCACGTTTGATTATGCCGCTTATAGTCCGGGAGAACAGGGCAACGCAGCCTTTCTGGCCGCGCTGGAAAACGCCTCGACCCTGACGTTTGATTACACCACGCCTGCGGCGGGAACGGGAAACTACTTCCAACCGGGCATCGTGTTGAATTACGAGAATGGATTCGACCAATTGTTCCCCGCCAGCACGACTTCGCTTGGCGGCGGCGTCACACAGGCAACGATCAACTGGAGTTCGGAAGCGGCCACGCTTATCTCCAAGCAGGCGTCCAACGGCGGAAGTTTCAGCTACTTTCAGCTCGGCGTGATTTATAATTCCAACTATACCCCGACCGGCACGCCGTTTAACGTGGATGGCATTGAAGTCACGCCCGCCCCGGAACCTGGAACGATCGCCTTGGCGGGTTTGGGTGGAGCCAGCCCGCTCTGGTTCCGGCGCCGCAAGCTCTAGTCGGAATTTTAACAAAGATTTCAATAAAACGCCGCCCGGCATCTGTTGGGCGGTTTTTGTTTTATCAGGATTCATCAAACCGCGCATTGAATCCGGGCTTCTTTTCGGCATACTGGGCCGGGAATCGTATGATGACAAATGTAATTGCCTATCTGCACACCACGTTTGCCTACCAGTCCGCAGTGATGCAACTCATCGTCGGACAGGCCAATTTTGATGCGCAGGTATTGCATCTGCGGGAAACGCTGCCGATCGTGGTGCCCGCCAACACCAATGCGTGGAAAGTGGCCATGCCGCCGGACGGTTTGGTCGCGAGGCTGGTAACTTCAAATTATGTCTACCAGTTTGATGCCGGCAGGTTGATTTCAATACAGATGAAAGGCCAGCCCCGTGGTCCTGCTGACAGCCAGCCATCGTTAATCGACACCAACGGTGCGTACCAACTGGCGCGGCAATGGCTCGCGGCCCTTTCAGTGGATGTCTCCGCCCTGGACAAATATCCGTACACGGTTCAGTCCCCCAACACCCCGGCTGCGCTCATGAATCGCCGGAGCAATCGGACAGATCACCAAGGCGCCACCAACAATATGGTCCAGCATCCCGTTGCACGCGTCAGGCCTCCCTTGTTCCGCGTTACATGGAGCTTGGGGCGTAATTCGCAAGCCATTGCCGGCCGCGTGTTTCCACAGGTGAACGTGGAGATTCTAGGCTCTACCAAGGAGTGCATGGGCTTGCGCATCTTCAATCCGGAGCTTCTCACCGGCCCGCTGCTGCGGGTGACCAATGCCGCCGCCCTGCTCGGTCCGCTGCCGCCGCCGCAACATTTTGTCGAGGGCTTTCTTGGCGGCAAAGCGGCTTATGATACAGTGGCCAGGCCTGAGCATGTCTTCGCGTGGTTGCTGAGCACCCAGACGGATGATGGCTCTCAGGCTAAAACCAATCGCACGCCGCTGATGACGGTGGACGGGCTTGCCGGCCAGGCGGTTTCGAGGGCGCTCACAAATTTCGATTCTTACGCGTGGCTCACTGAAAAGGCTTGCACCCCCGACTACGGGGTGGGCCTGCGGTTCACCAAGGGCACGCAGACCGTGGATGTCCTTTGGTGTGCCGAGTGCGACCATCTGCAAGTCACGTACAACGGCCAGTCGGCGGAGAAAGATTGCGAGACGGCGCGCCCGGCGCTAGTTCGGGCACTCCAAACGATCTTCCCCCAAGACGGGATCATCAGGAATCTCAGTCCATTTACCGCAAACCAACCTAAATAAAATGAAAGCACCCAATAACAAAGACCGCTTTGTGATCATCATGGCCGGCGGGCGCGGCGAGCGCTTCTGGCCGTTGAGTCGTGAGAAAATGCCCAAGCAACTGCTGGCGTTGCTCGGCAAAAAATCGTTTTTGCAGGAGGCCGTGGAGCGCGTGCAGCCGCTGGTGCCGGCCAAAAACATTTTTGTCATCACCAATGCGGCGCAGTTGCCGGAAGTGCGCAAGCAATTGCCAAAAATTCCGAAGGACAACCTCGTGGCCGAACCGATGGGCCGCGACACCTGCGCCGCCGTGACGCTCGGCGCGGCGCTCGTGGGCGCGCGTTCCACCACCGGCGTGATGGCCGTGCTGCCCGCGGACCATGTCATACCGGATGTGAAAAAGTTTCAGCAGATTCTCGGCGACGCCTTTGACGTGGCGGCGCAAGGCCAGGCGATTGTGACCATCGGCATCAAGTCCACGGAGCCGGCCACCGGCTACGGTTACATTCAAACCGGCACGGAATTGCCGACGCCGCCTGGTGCCAAAAAAACGAAGACGATTTTTTACAAGGCGGAGCGGTTCGTCGAGAAACCGAATTTTGAAACGGCGCTGGAATACGTCAACAGCGGCCAGTATCGCTGGAACGCAGGCATGTTCGTCTGGAGTTTCATCACGGTCACCAATGGCCTGGAGAAACATCAGCCGGAAATGTTTGCGGCGTGCCAGCGGTGGTTCAAGGTGGCCAGCCAGCCGGCCAAGCTCTTGAAAGTGCTGGCGAAGGAATATCCGGACATCAAAAAAATCTCGATTGATTATGCGCTGATGGAGAAGGCGCAAAACGTCATCGTGGCGGACGGCGCGTTTGAATGGGACGACCTCGGCGCGTGGCCGGCGCTGGCGCGGCACATCAAACAGGACCCCGAAGGCAACGCCGCCGTGGCGGATTTCATTCACGTGGATGCCGCGCGCAACATCATCTACGACGCGCGGACGAAGAACCGGACGCCCATTGCAGTCGTGGGCCTGCGTGATTCCATCTTGGTACAGACAGACGACGCGGTGCTGTTGGCGCACAAATCACAGGCGCAAAAAATCAAGGAACTGGTTAAGAGACTTGGAGAAGATGCGAAGTTGAGAAAACTCATTTGATGGAACGACGCAGCCTGATGAAAACGCTTTTTTTGGCCGCTCTTATTTGCGGCTCGGTGATAACCGCCTCAGCGGATGGCCTGCCAGATTTGAAAATACCCGATGGCGTGGGGGTGAACATTCATTTCACCGCCGGCCATGGGCGGGACTTGGACATGATTGCGGCGGCGGGTTTCAAATGGGTGCGGGAAGATTTTTTTTGGACCAGCATTGAGCGCCAAAAAGGCCAGTACGACTGGTCTGAGTATGATGCGTTAACGGCCGATTTGGACAAGCGCGGGATGCACGCCTATTTTATCCTGGATTACTCGAACCCGCTGTACGAAGACACCGTGGTGAGTACAAATCCGATCACGGGGCAACTGGATCACGGTACCACGGCATCACCGCAGCACCCGGAGAGCGTGGCGGCCTTTGCAAAATGGGCGGCGGCGGCGGCGGAACATTTTCGCGGACGCGGCGTGATTTGGGAGATTTGGAACGAGCCCAACATTTCCTTCTGGAAACCAAAGGCGGATGCCGCGCAATACACCACGCTGGCCCTGGCCACGGCGAAGGCAGTCCGCGCGGCCGATCCGCACGCGTGCATCGTTGCGCCCGCGACGTCTGGTTTTCAATGGGATTTTCTTGAAACGGTGTTGAGTTCCGGATTGCTCGAATATCTGGATGCCGTAAGCGTGCATCCGTATCGCGGGAAAAAGCCGGAGACGGCGGCGGCGGACTTTGCGCGGCTGCGTGAGCTCATCAAGGCCCATGCGCCGGCGGGAAAAACCATTCCCATCATCAGCGGTGAATGGGGATATTCCAGCAACACAAAGGGCGTTTCACAAAATACCCAGGCGGCGTTCATCGCGCGGCAGCAATTGTCAAATCTGCTCAACGGCGTGCCGCTTTCGATCTGGTATGACTGGAAGAATGACGGCGAGAATCCCAACGAAAATGAACACAACTTCGGCACGGTTACCAGCAACCTGCAACCGAAACCGGCGTATCTGGCCATCCAGAACCTGACACGCGAATTGGCGGGCTATCGCATCAGTTGCCGGCGCGACATGGGCAACACGAACGATTTTGTGCTGGTGCTGACCAACGACCCGGGAAATACCAAGCTGGCCGCGTGGACAATCAGCGCGCCGCACAGCGTGGCTTTAAATTCACAATTGAATACGAACCTTGAGGCCATGCCGAAGTATATCGCGGTTGGGCAATGAATGACCTCTACCGGGTCCCTTCCACATCGTGGGTCTGCTTGTCGTATTGGGCAATGATATCGGTCAGGACTTTATTGCTGAATTCGTGGCCGGGCAGAAATGGATAGCCTTCCCAGCGCACAAAACCTTTGGGGTCCATGAGCATCAAATGGGGCAAGCCGGTCACGCCCACCTCGGTCTTGGTGCGCGCCTGAGTGTCAACGGCCAGCGAATATTCAACGATGGGGTCGGCCGTTTTACGGACTGCCTCCTCCGATTCATCTGAAATTGCGATGACCACCAACCGGTCGCTAAATTCTTTTTGAAATCCGTTTAATTCCTGAATTTCGGCGCGGCAGGCCGGGCTGGTAGTGGCCCAGAAATCGTACAAGATGAATTTGTCGCGCGTATCCGGCATGGGCGTGAGCCATCGTTCCACGAACAATTCCGGGCCTTGATGATTCAAGAATGACCTTGCCCAAATCGGTTTGCCTTCATTACTGACCGGTGGATTCGTTGAGGTGGCGGATGGCTGGAAAATAACCGGCTGCGGATAATCATGCAGCAACTGGTTGTGATACTGCGCTGCATCTGCCGCCTGAAGACGTTCAGCGGTTTTGGCCTTGGAGGCACTATAATGGAAATGTTTTTGTGTTTTACGGTCGAGGTCTTTCAGCTTGGCATTGGCCATCCCATTGGCATTAGTGAAATAGATGTCCGTGGCTGAAACCTTGGTAATCGTGACATTGGTGTAGATCACCCCATTTACCTTCAATGTTGGCAGCACTTCATCCTGCGCTTGGGCCACCCACAATGGCACCATGAGCCCGACCAAAATTGCAAATCTTCCTCCCATGTTAAACTAATGCTTCGAAATGTTGATATTGTCAAGTGCTGGCAACTGGCGACATTTTAAATGGCACAGGTATAGCTGGTTGCGCGGGCTCGGACGGTTGGTTGAAACAGGAAAATCACATAAAAACACGGCCAGGACAAAGTTTTGGCATTATCGGTCAGAAACCACATCATCTAATTGAAGTATGAAAATGAGACACCATTGTATCGTTCTGGCACTATTTACCGCCGCCGTCCTATCACTCCCAAGCGCCTTTGCTCAAAGCACGGCCTTTAGTTATCAGGGCCAACTGGCCAATAATGGCAGTCCGGCGAATGGCAGCTACGACCTCGCCTTCACCCTCTATGACTCGACCAATGTGCCGGGCAATGTCATTGCCTTTCCGGTTACAAACAACGCCACAGCCGTGAGCAACGGATTGTTCACCACGACGATTGATTTTGGCGCGGGCGTATTCGCCGGGAACACCTACTGGCTGGAAGTGGCGGTGCGAACCAACGGCGGCACCGGCTTTACGACTCTCTCGCCGCGCCAGCAAACCACGCCAACGCCCTATTCAATTTATTCCGCCAATGCTGGAAACGCGTCGGCTGCGAATTTCGTCAACGCGGCAAACGTTGGCGGCACGCTTTCACAAGGACAGTTGCCCGGAAACGTCGTTTTCAACGGTCAAACTGGCCTGAACCTCACCGGCACCTTTACGGGAGATGGCAGTGGATTGACGGTGCCGATCAATGCCTTGACGGTGATCAGCAATACGGTCATAGGCTGGGGGAATAATGACCATGGCCAGGTGACATTTTCAAAATTGGTGAACGTAAAGGCATTAGCCGAGGGCGGCGATTTTAGCGTGGCCTTGAAAGGCGACGGCACCGTGACCGAGTGGGGAAATGATACTATTGGCGACACCGAACCCCCTGCAGGATTAACCAACGTGACAGCGATTGCCGCCGGCGCCGACTTCGTCCTGGCGCTGAAGCAGGATGGAACCGTTACGGGCTGGGGGGATTACACGCTGGGCCAGACAACCCCGCCACCGGGATTGAGCAACGTCGTGGCTGTGTCTGCCGGAACAGAGTCGAGCTTCGCGTTAAAGAGTGATGGAACTGTCGTTGCTTGGGGATGGGATACGTACGGACAGACAGATGTTCCCGCCGGGTTGACTAATGTCGTGGCCGTTGCAGGCGGGTTTGACCAGTGTCTGGCTTTGAAGAAGGACGGAACCGTCGTCGCCTGGGGATCAGATTCGTACGGACAAACCGATGTTCCCGCCGGGTTGGCCAATGTGGTGGCCATTGCCGCCGGCCAGGACTTCAGTGTTGCCTTAAAAAACGACGGCACAGTTGTCACTTGGGGTATCAGCTTAAATGGCACCTTGCTTGCACCACCGTCAAATGTGACGGCCATTTCGTGCGGCCAGGAGTGCGTCACATTTCTGAAAAGCGACGGAACAGTCGTCGTGCTTGGCTTTTTCTTAAGCTTTTCATCAGGAAGCGTCCCGGCGTATGTTCCAGGTGGATTGAACAATGTGGTGGCGCTGGGAACGTCTTCTAGTGCTAATCATATTCTGGTGATCCAAGGTCAGCCTCCTTCTTCGTCCACGGTAGTGCCGGTGCTCAACGGAGATAACGTCTTTAACGGGAATGTCCAGGTCAACGGCCTGGTCTCTGGAAACGGGAGCGGGTTGACCAATGTCTCCGCCGCAAATTTTACCGGCCTGTTATCGTTGACCAATCTGCCTGTCGCCGCGCTCACCAACACTGAAGCCGGGGTGACCTTGGGCGGAACCTTCAGTGGCAATGGCGCGGGGTTGACGAGTCTTAACGCATCGCAGCTTTCCAGCGGCACAGTCCCATTGGCCCGGCTGAGCGGCATCACCAGCAACCAACTGGACGCCGCAACCTGGCAGTTGGCAACCAATGTCCCGGCCAACCTCCCGTCTCTGATCGCCAGCCAGACTTTCACCGGCACCAATGTATTTACCCAGACCGTAGTCATCACCAATGGCGCGTCATTGCGCATGATTGGGACCGGCGGTAGCAGTTCCGTCGCGACGTTGGATTTGTCAACTTACGCGATTGGCACCAACCCCCCGTCTGCGCGAATTCAAACATTGGACGATGGCACTTTTGGAAACGCGATTGACATTTTGACCAAGTCCGACGGAAATATCACCAACAGCCTGGTCTCGCGCCTCCATATCAATCCAAATGGCAATGTCGGCATCGGCACCAATAATCCAGCCACCATCATGCATGTTCTTGCTTCGGGCGATACCGAAATCAGCATCCAGAGCAGCGACGCCGGAAGCCATCGCTGGACGTTGCAGAGCAGCGGCGCGGGCACGCCCGGTCTCATCGGATCTTTTCAAGTCATCGACCGCACAACTCCGGCGTCGCGCCTGACAATCTTCCCCAATGGCAACCTCCTTGTTCCGGGCAGTGTGACGAATTCCGGGAATCTCACTGTCGGCGGCGGTGTTCGCATCGGCGCGAATTCTGCCACGGTTGGCGCGGAGAGCTTGCGAATATTGAGAGGGGAAATTGCAGGTGTTGGAACGGTTGACTTCGGTTCAGGCTTTACCGTCAGCCACGGCAGCACCGGCGATTATGTCATAAATTTCTCATCAGGCTTCGGTGGCACGCCGGCAGTTACCCTTACGCCCTACGGGAGCATTGTCATTGGAACATTGTATATTATCGGCTCCACTTCGGCCGAGGTAAAATTTTACAATCCGTCCGGCACAGCAACTGACCCGGCTGGGTTTGACTTCATCATTATAGGACCTTGATTTCAGAACGCGGACGGTCCGCCTGCAAATCTCAAAGCTTGGCGAAAATATCCATCCGCCATGCGGATGGATCATTCTTGGTTTGTTTTGTCCGGCTGGGTGTGCTAACCTGCGCTCGAAGCGTAAGCGATGGCACATTCCGTGAAAGAGCCAAACAAAATATCCAGCCGCGAGGTCACCGACCCGGCGGTTTATTTCAACCGCCGGAAATTCATCCAGGCTGGCGTGCTGGCGGCCAGCGCCGTCGCGTCCGGAGTCATTTACCGGCATCTCAATCCGATTGGCACGCTGGACAAGCATAAGGTCAACACGGCTGCGATTGAAGGTGTTACCAAAGCGCCATCCACCACGGCGGATGCCTCGGGTTTTCGCGTGAATGAACCGCAGACGTCGCAAGAAGACATCACGCACTACAATAACTTTTACGAGTTTTCGACGGACAAGGAAGGCGTGGCGCCGGCGGCGGCCAATTTCAAAACCGATGGCTGGCAGGTGTCAGTGGAGGGCTTGGTGCAAAAGCCCAAGGTGTTCGACCTCGATGATATCTTAAAACTCAGCCCGCCGGAGGAACGGATCTACCGGATGCGTTGTGTGGAAGCGTGGTCCATGGTGATTCCGTGGGTGGGTTTTCCGTTGTCCAAATTGCTGGATGCAGTCCAGCCTTTGAGCAACGCCAAATACGTGGCGTTTGAGACGTTGCTGGACCCGAAGCGGATGCCCGGACAAAAGTCCGATGTCTTGGAATGGCCTTACGTCGAGGGATTGCGGATGGATGAAGCGATGCATCCGCTGGCGATTCTGGCAAGCGGCATTTACGGTCATGCGTTGCCGCCGCAGGATGGTGCGCCCATCCGGCTGGTGGTGCCGTGGAAATATGGTTTCAAGGGCATTAAATCCATCGTCAAAATCAAATTGGTTGCGGACCAGCCGAGGACAACGTGGAATGTGGCTGCGTCAAATGAATATGGATTTTATGCCAATGTGAATCCGCAGGTGGACCACCCGCGTTGGAGCCAGGCCACGGAGCAGCGCATCGGTGAATCCGGCCGGCGGCCCACGCTGATGTTCAATGGCTACGCGGAACAAGTCGGGCACTTGTATGCCGGCATGGATTTGCGGGCGAATTTTTAATGCACATTTACGAAATGAAATTTGCAATGCTCCCGGCTACTCGAAACACCTCTGCGCACGCGGAAAGCGGCGGAGGGCCGCCGCACTCCAAGACGCTTCGCGCACACGAAGCTGACGGCATCCGCGCCAGCGTCTTGGAGTGCGCCAGTCCCCTGGCGCTTTTCTTTGGCCCGGCAACGCACTGATAGCAGATGAAAGAGAATGACATCCAGTATGCCAAGTTGCTCGTGCTGGTAAACGGCGCAGTACCGCTGGCCATACTGGCCTGGGACGCGGCACATCATCAGTTGGGAGCCAATCCGCAGAATTTTGCCATTCTCACCACGGGCATGATGACGCTGATTTTTCTCATCCTGACGATGGCGGTGACGCCGCTGCGCAAGGTGACCGGCTGGAACTGGCTGGCGAACTTGCGGCGGATGCTGGGGCTTTACGCTTTTTTTTATGGGTGCGCGCATTTCCTGCTTTTCTTTGGCCTCGACCGAGGATTCAGCGTTTCCAGCACGTTGTCGGAAATGGCCAAGCGCACATATCTCGTCATCGGAAGCATAGCGCTTATTGTGATGATACCGCTGGCGGTGACCTCGACCAATGCCATGATCAAACGGCTCGGCGGCAAACGCTGGCGGGCGTTGCACCGGCTGGCATATGTGGCAGCCATTTGCGGGGTGATCCATTATTACATGCAGGTGAAGGCGGATGTGCGCCAGCCGCTGGTTTTCGCGGCTGTGTTGACGGTATTGTTGGGCTACCGCGTGGTGGAATATTTGCGGCAACGCAAACCGGTGCCTGCGCCGGTGGTGGCCAAGCCGAAGTAGCACCTGCGCCCGACGGGCCGCTCTTTCAGAATTTATATTGCATTTGGGGATGGCGGGGGTTAATGAGTATACCAGCACAATTTGCCACCCAAAACAGTCAGGACTGGAATCCAGAACTGTGAATGCCAAAATCTTCTTCACGGCCTTGGTATGGGCAGCGTTAACCTGCCGTCCCTCGTTCGCCTTTGAAGGCCGTCTGGCGGCGAACCTCACGTACGGGGCGGCAACTCCTCTGCTTTATACGGTGGGCACAAATTCCCTGCGCGTGGAGATGACGGACACCAACCGGCCATACCCGGTGGATATCGTGGACCGCAGCTCCGGCGAACTCACGCTGGTCTATCCGCGCAACCACAGTTTTGTGCGCCTCAAACCGGCCGCGGATGATTCGCCGCCGGGCATTCCGCCGATGCCGGCCACGCCGAACCAGCCGCCACCGGGAATCGGGCCACAAGCCGCGCCAGGCCAGCCAGCCATGCCCGCGATGCCGATGATGCCACCGCCCATAATGGAGCCTTTGGTGCTTCAAGACATGGGACAGAAAACAAACCTGCTCGGCTTCGTCTGCGAACACTATGAAATAAAGCAGGGCATGGAGAGAATGGAAATTTGGGCGACGGACCAGTTATGTCCCTTCCAGCCCTACGTGCAAAACGAGCCGCACCGTTCCGCCCCGCGCAGGATGGAGGAACAATGGGCGGGTTTGCTGGCGGGAAAAAATTTGTTTCCGCTGCTGGCAGTTTTGAGGCTTAACAACGGCATGGAACGATACCGGTTTGAAGTCCAATCCGTCAGACCACAGAAACTTACCGACGAGGACACCCGCCTGTTCCAGCCGCCGGCGGACTATTTTGAAATTCAACCGCGACCGTTTTAAGGAAACGAAGAATTAAGAATGCAGTAACCCCAAATTAAAACACTCAATGAATATGAAAGCTAACATTGTCACCGTCGCTGGCATCATTCTTTCTTCATTCTTAATTCTTCATCCTGCCTTCGGGCAGGGGGCCTTGACGCCGCCCGGCGCACCCGCGCCGACCATGAAATCGCTCGCGCAAATTGAGCCGCGCACGCCGATTTCATCCGCTCCTTACATCATTACGAACCCTGGCTCGTATTATCTGACGACCAACGTGACCGTCAACTTCGGCAATGGCATCACCATCAGCGCGAACGATGTGTCGCTGGACTTGAACGGCTTTACTATTTTCTCGACGCAATATCCGGCGCAGTCCACTTATGGCATATTTTTGAACGCGGTGACGAACGTCACCATCGCCAATGGTTTCATTCGAGGCGGGGTGACCAATAATGGCAGTGGCGTTTATGGCGGCTCTGGCTTTGGCACCGGCATTGCTCCCAATAACATTGTGCCGAACAATACGCACGTATATGGAATCTCAGTTTTTGGTTGTTTGTATAGGGGCATCACTGGTTGCACCGTGGTGGAATCCTGTACGGTGCAGACCGTAGGGGGTGATGGGATTGACGCGACCTCTGTCGTGAAGGACTCTTCAGCCGTGGATTGCGGGGGCGATGGCATTGATGGAGAAGAAGTTTTCAACAGCCGCGGGTACAGCGCCGGCACTGGCAACGGCCTTTTCTCCACTGTCGCCGAGAACTGTTACGGTTACGCGGCCGGCTCCGGTTATGGCCTTCTAGCCACCAGCACTTTGAATTGTTATGGCATAAGCCTTGAGTCAAGCACCGGTCTCCGGGCCACCGTCGCCCAGAACTGTTATGGTGTCTGTGAGGGGAACTTCGGCCCGGGTCTCTCGGCGTACATCGCCCAAGACTGTTATGGCTTGTGTAACAGCGTCAACCCTAATGGTGTTGGCCTTTACGCTTATGGCTCAGCCATTGGCTGCTATGGCTACTGCGCTGATGGCGGCATAGGCTTGACTGCCTATACCGCGGCCTACTGCGTCGGTGACTGCCTCGGCGGCACCGCCATTTCCGTCACTGTGGGCAATGGTTGCGTGGGCAGGGCCGGCACCAATTATGTCATTTATAAATACAACATGCCGTGAAGAATTTACAACTGGCGGTTTACGACCTGCCCGTTAAACAAGTTTACCATCATGAAAACGAAGCCGGTCATTCAATTTGCTGCCGCGTTGCTGATCTTAATCTTCAGCGCCCAACTTTCACCCTGCGCCGCCCAAGGCAGCCTCACGCCGCCCGGCGCGCCGGCGCCGGCCATGAAGTCGCTCAGCCAGATTGAGGCGCGCACGCCGGTGGATGCCCTGAACACGCCAGGCAATGTCTCCTTTGAATTCTATATCAACCAGCCGGGATCCTATTATTTAACGGGCAATATCACCGGCATCAGCGGTAAAAATGGCATCGGCATTGCCGCCAATAACGTGACGGTTGATTTGAACGGCTTCACATTGGCATTGACGGGTGCTCCGGGTCTGCTCAGCGGAGTTTTTGCCTACAACAACCTCACCAACATCATTGTTCGCAATGGCACGGTCACCGGCTGGAACCGGGGCCTTAACAGTTTCGCCAACTATTGCATTTTTGAGAATTTGGTGGTTTCTGCCAACCTCTACGGAATTCAATGCGCCGGCAGCGCGGAGGTCAGAAATTGCACCATCATCGGCAACAACAGCTTTGGCGTTGAAGTGGACGGCTCCGATTCTTTAGTTGTCGGCAATCATTTCGTGGGCAACAACGCGGCGAATTCCCCCGGTCTTGCGGCCATTTACGTCACGGGTTCCAACAACCATGTCGAGAACAACCATGTGACAGGCAGCGGCGTTTTGGGCTATGGGATTTCGGTCGCCTCTTCCTCGACCATTACCAACAACATTATCGTCAAAAATCTCGTCGAAGGCGGCGGGGCAAATAATTATTCCATCAGTGGTAACAACGACGTCGGCCCCATTGGCAGCGCCTCCACCAACATGAGCCCGTGGGCAAACATTTCACGTTGACCTGTCCGCATAGTTTGTGAACAGTTCACTGCCTGGCGTCAGGGCGGGTAGAGTTCCCGGCAAAGTGGAGCATTTCCAAAATATCGCCGCGCAGGCGAAGAAATTCCGGGTCGTTTCGCTGGCGTGGACGCTGAAGGGTGACGGTAATGGTCTGTTCGACGCGACCGGGATGCGGAGTCATGATGACAATGCGATCGGCCATGTAGATGGCTTCGTCAATGTCATGGGTCACCAGAAGCATCGTGGTGCGGCGGGCCTGCCAGAGACGCAATACTTCATCCTGCATGCGCATGCGCGTGAATGCGTCGAGGGCGCCCAACGGTTCATCGAGCAGGAGCACCTTGGGATGATTAATCAACGCCCGGGCCAGGGCGGCGCGCTGGGCCATGCCGCCGGAAAGATGATGCGGGTAGGCATTCGCGAATGCTTCCAGACCCACCAGACGCATAAATTCATCCACTTCGGAGCGTTTCTCCTGAAGCAGGCCGCGCGCGACCAGGCCGGCCTGAATGTTGCGGCGGACGGTGAGCCAGGGGAAGAGGTTGGGATCCTGAAAAACCAGGCCGCGCTCAGCGCTGGGGCCGGTGATTCGATCCGGGCCTACCCAAAGCTCGCCTGAGTCGGGAGCATCAAGACCGGCGATCAGGCGCAGGAGCGTGGACTTGCCACAACCACTGGGGCCAATGATGGAGATGAGTTCCCCGGCCGACACACAGAGGTTTGTCGTGTCCAGCGCCAGGTGATGAATGCCGGCGTTGCCGGGCGCCGGAAAGCTCTTGGTGACGTCCACCACGCGGAGCGAGGAGCCTTCGCTAGAAGCGGGAGTCACCATTTAATCATTCCCTTCTGCCAGCCCAGCACCCGGTCGCGCACCTTGAATAACAAGGTCATGATGGTCGAGAAAAAGGCGGCCATGATGATGAGGGCGGCAAAGACTTTGCCATATTCAGCCCAGCCTTGCGCCCAGCTCACATACCAGCCAAGACCAGACTTCACGCCCACGGTCTCGGCCACCACCAGTGTCAGAAACGATGTCCCCAGTCCCATGAACAAGCCGACGAAAATACTGGGCATGGCCGCGGGAATCGCCACGCGGAAAATCAGATACCACCGCCCCGCGCCCAGCGTCCGCGCCACATCCAGATAGGAAGCCCGGGTATTGGCGATACCTGAGATAGTCAACATGGTCACGGGAAACCAGACCGCCAGCGCGATCAGGCCCACTGCGGAAAACATTGCGGAGGGAGACACCACCATCGCCAGCGGAATCCAAGCGGTCGCTGGGATTGGCCCGACCACCTTTAACAACGGCATTCCCCAATACCGCATGCGGGCTGACCAGCCAATGCACACCCCCGTAATCAAGGCGACCACCACGCCCAAGACGTAACCTGAAAGGAGGAGCAAGAGAGAATGCCAGGTGCTGTCGAACAGGAGGGCCCGGTCACCCACCATGCTTTGCAACACCGCCGCCGGACCAGGGAAATACGGAAGCGGCAGCCAGTGCCAATCGGCGGTGATCAACTCCCAAAAACACAGTGCCGAAATCGCGGCGGCAAAGATGGGACACATGTTTTGCATCCATTGGCGCAGGGCCGGCCAGAGAAACTGTACCACCGCGGCGGCAATGCCCGCGCCGAGAATAATGCCGAGCAACTGCGAGTATAAACGGGCTTCAGGTGGCAGTTCATTGTTGGGAAGGCACAGGTGAACGGCAAGTGCGACGGATGCCGCCACAGGAACGGCGAGTGCAGCCTGCAATCGCGCCTTTAACATGGCGGAACGGCTGGGGGCGGATGTTTGAATTGAATCTTTCGCCACTGCGGTGAGAGTTTTACTTGTAGGCCAGTTTGCAGCATGACATGTCGGCAAAGGGGGCAAGAGAATCGCCAGTTTGCCATAGTTCGGCGAGCAGGCGGATGTTTTCATTCGCGGGCACCTGGCCCCCGGCCACCTTTTCAACCTGTAATGAATTAATCCAATCATCTGAAACTCCATCCAAATGCGCGAAGGCGCGCTTGGCCAGTTCATCCACATCTGTGGCAGGGCTGAGCATGCCGGCTTGCTTCATCTCCACCGCGGCAGATTTGACCGAGGCCTCGGCTTGAGAAACGCTGGGGATATAACTCAGATGCGAGATGGCCACGGTGTTGAGCTCCGGGTTTGAGGCGAGATATTTGTTATCAACTGAAAGTTTGGCAGCGGCGGCGGGATTGGTTTCCACCCACTTGGCCGCCTTCAGGAGGGCGCGGGTGGCGGCAGCGGCGGCCTTGGGATTGGCGGCGAGAAACTTGCCATTCACAACCACGGCGCAGCAGTACTCGTCCTTGTACGGAGCATCCTTTGCCTGGTCAGCGATGTTCTGGACTTTGCCCCCCGCAACCAGCAAGGTGCCAATCGGCTCGGAATCACCTATTGCGTCCACATCACCTTTGTCCAACGCCAGCCCCAGGTCCCCCGCAGGATAGACGACCCAGGTGATTTCCTTGCTCGGGTCAATGCCATGGGCGGTGAGCACCCGGTTGGCAAAGATAAATGGCGGGGTTCCCATGCCGGGGATGCCAATTCGTTTCCCACGCAAGTCTTCGATTGAATGAATTTTGCCATTCACCGGCGCTTGAATCCGCAGGCACCCGCGATGGATGCCGGCAGTAAATTTTACGTCCAGCCCCTGCTCAATGGGCTTGAGAAAATACATGATCAGGTGATGTGTTACGTCAAATCCCCCCAGAGCCATCACATCCTTGTAATTCGACCAGTCGCATTTGACCAGGGTAACGTCCAGCCCTTCCTCCTTGAAGAAACCCTTTTCAACCGCCGTAAAAATAGGCGCTTCGCAGGTCAGGCCGATATAACCGACGCGGATTTTGACCGGGCCGGCGGCAGGTGCCGTGGCACTTTCCTGGCTCTTGTTGCAGCCGCTCAGCACGAGCGTGCCGAAGGCCATGGCCGCAATCAGTTTTTTGTTCAACATAACATTTTCAAGGTCGGGTATCCGCCCTCCGAATTACCAACACGGTCACACAGAAACCGGGCATTGGCGTAACCTGACATTTCCGATTTGGTGTCCAGCCCGCGACCCGCGAGATTCTCTTCCTGTTCCACCGGTTTGCAAGCGCTTTTTTCCAATCCGCGCTCAATTTCATCAATTCCTTCCACAACAGCCTGGAACTCTAATTGGTGACGATTCGATAAAAATTACACGCGGACTGGCCTTCATTCGTGTCCGTGAAGTCGTAATCGCCAGTGCCAGCTTCCTGCACGGGTGCGCCAATCGTTGTCCAATGGACCAGATCCGTTGAGGATTGGATGAGGTATGTGTGTGTGGGATCCGCGGAGAATTGCACGGCAGGCATCTGGCCTTGCCATGAGATGTTCATGTCCACCACGGGTGCGGCCGGATGAGGATAGAGATCGGGAATTCGCCGGCTGCGATAGCAGAGGTTCCCGAAATAGCTCGGGCTCGTGTTGCCATTCTGATAAATGCAGAGATCGAACACCACCTGCGGCACGGGATCGTGGGTGTATTCCTTGATCCGGACCATGGTCGAACTGGCCTGGTTGGGATTGGTTTGCAGGCCGTTTACGTAGGCAACCGCGCCGTAGGTAACCAGCACGTGCTGGGTTTTTGGAAGCCACTGCGCCATGCCCACGACGCCGGTAAACAAGCGGTCTTGATTCGTTTGCCAGGCGGAATTCCAGACTTCGGTAACAGTCATGTTTGTTTCATCAATACTGAATTCCTCGGCGCTGCTGTAATTATTCGCGTCCGCCACCTGCGGGGCCGGCGGGCAGGCGCGGTAATTACCATCGTTGTATACCAGCAGCGTGTGTTGGGGGGTGAGAGACGGGGCGTGCTGGCCATAGTTCCAGTCAAAGGGCGTGCCCTGCGGGGTCAGCAGGTTGGGCTGCCAGTCGGCGCCCCAGTTGTCGGGCGGACCGAGTATCCAAATCAACTGGCCGTTTGCCCGGGAGAATTTGTACACCGTATTTTGATTTCGCTCGGAAACAATCAGCGCATCTTCATTGGTATCCTCAATGACCGCATTGGCGTGCTCGTTATCCACGCCAAAGGCGTCGGGGGTCTGGAGGGACAGATACGTTATGCGTGTGGGATCGAGGATGTCCATCGGCGACCAGGCATTGACCAGCGCCGAGTTACTGGCGGAGATTTCGACCACCGGGTTGTCGTCAATTTTTTTGGTAACCAACGGCGCGTTGGTGGCGATGCTGCTGGGGAAGTTGGACACGGTCTCGCTCACATCGCTTACATAAAGAATGGTGCCGTGAGCCGTCGGAACCCCGTCGTGTTCATTCAACGGGTAGCCCGTGGCCCCCGTCCAGGTACGGACGGTGTTTCCGAGCAGGTCCACCTCCACAAAATTATTCGACGGGCTTGCTTGCTCAATGAATAAATTCCCATCATCCAGTTGACGCACATCAAAGTCGTGCGTCGTCCAGGGCTTGTACCAAACGACGTTCCCGGAATTGTCCATGAGCGTCACGTAAGCGCCGACGTTGTTTTGCTGCAGGATATACAGGGTATATCCCGGCTCCATGGCATCTGGCTGGTTGGTAAACACGACACTGACGGGAAAATTCGGGTTGAGGGAAGCGGTGGTAAATGCAAGAGGTTCCGACGTGGTGGCATTTCGTTCCTGGTCGTAACAGGTCACCTGGATCTGGTTCGACCGGCCGGGTTTAAATCCCACCAGGATTTCTGAATGCGTTGTGCCGAAATCGTAGAAATCCCGTGTCCAGTTGGTCACCCCGTCGTTGACGGTAACGCTAACGCGGGAATTCACATCGGTGGACACTTGCAGCAGCCCCGCCAGCGGGGCGTTGGTGGCCGGGGTGAAGGACGGCCCGGACGCGACGGTTATTGCCCGGGACACTGGAGCATTCATAAGGATCATTGCCAGCATCCCTAGGCCAAGATATTTTCTCATGGACGTATTTGAATACTATTCAGGCTGATAATACTCAAACAGCATGGTTTGCAAAGACAAAACCGGAGACACAATGCCCCCAATACCTGGTGGATAATACAGGAAACGTGCATGCCGTTGGCGAATCGAAGGTGCGCAAGGCAGTTTGCAACCCCCGATTTGTCTCCTGACGAGTCATGACGTTGGTTACGACCACCAAAGCCACACACACCGTCTCCAGCGAGGCGCCCGGGATAGCTGATGCGCTGGCAAAAAGCGGCATGGCATTTCAAAATTCAATTTCCGCTCCATTTGTATTCGTAACCGTCCGGCGGTTCGTTCGTCTGTGCTCCAGCGGTAATTTTCGGCATTCTGGCGCGGAAGCGGGTATTGGGCAACCGATTCCGGCCTCCGACGAATTACGCAGATTTTGGCAGTTTTAAGGCCTTTGTTGAGGCAATTCCACCTTTGCAGATATCGGATATTCGCGCGGTGGCTTAGTACCGGGGCAGCCCACGTAAGGTCGCAGCATTGCACCGGAGCAACGAGATGAATGCCTGAACTGCTTGCCTGTTGTACTGGGGATCATCTTGGCAAATCCTGCACTTGTGGCAGCAGATGAGTTTGCGGAGGCCATTCAATCACTTGCATCCAACTACGTGACTTTGGACCATAAATGCACCGGGATTGTCCTAGGCCTGGTTGATGAACAGGGAATCCGCGTCATCACCTGCGGAAAATCGGGTAATCCAGAATGTCCGCTGACGCACGTCGTCTCCCGCAAGGGAATTTGTACGCTGATTTGGAAATCGGCGATAGCCGAACATCCGCCTCGCAATCAGGATTGGAAACCAGTGCTACAGCGCGTGTGTCATGATGCGCCCCTGCCCAATTTTTCATGGAACTCTGCTTGACCTTTTGGCACAAATCTCCATTATACGCAGCCCGGCAATTCCGTTGCTTTCCCCCTAGCGTCCCGTTGACGCGGTGGTATTTTAAGCTTTGTGAGTGAACCGGTTATTTACGATATGCAGCACATTCGAAACATCGCCATCATCGCGCACGTGGACCACGGCAAAACGACGCTCGTGGACTGCCTGCTCAAACAATCTGGCACCTTCCGCGCCAACCAGCATGAATCTTCCGAGGAACGCCTGATGGATTCCATGGACCTGGAAAAGGAAAAGGGCATCACCATCCGCGCGAAGAACGCCGCCTTCAAATACAAGAATTACCACATCAATATCGTGGACACCCCCGGCCATGCGGATTTCGGCGGCGAGGTGGAGCGGATCATGAACATGATTGACGGCGTGCTGCTGGTGGTGGACAGCGCGGAAGGCCCGCAGGCGCAAACGCGCTTTGTCCTGCGCAAGGCGCTGGAAGCCGGCGCGAAGCCGATCGTGGTAATCAACAAGATTGACCGCGAGAATGCCAATCCGAAAAAGGTTCTGGACCAGGTGTTTGAACTGTTCATGTCGCTCAATGCCACGGACGAGCAGCTCGATTTTCCGTTCATTTATTGCTCGGCCAAGCTGGGCTATGCCAAGACCGAGCTGGAGCACGTGACCGGCACCATGGAGCCGCTCTTCGACGCCATTGTGAAGCACATCCCCCCGCCGCGCGCGAAGGCCGGCGAGGGTTTCCAGTTGCTCGTGGCGAACCTCGATTACAGCGATTATCTCGGCCGTATTGCGTTTGGAAAAATTTACGAGGGCAAGGTGAAAGTGGGCGACTCCGCCATTTGCCGCCACGGCAACGGCAAGGTTTCCAAGAATAAAATCACCATGCTCTATCATTTCGAGGGCATGAAGCGGATTGAAATCCAAGAAGCCCATGCCGGCGACATCATCGGCGTGACGGGTTTTGAGGAAGTGTTCATCGGCGAATCCATAACGGACAGCGAAGCACGCCCTGCCCTGCCCTACATCCCGATTGATCCGCCAACGATCCAGATGGAGTTTGCCGTGAACGACGGTCCGCTCGCCGGCCAGGATGGCAAGCTCGTGACGGCGCGCCATATTTGGGACCGGCTCGTGAAGGAAATCCGCACGAACGTGGCGTTGCGCATCGCGCAGACGCCCGACCCGAAAATTTTCGCGGTCAGTGGACGCGGCGAAATGCAGATTGCGATTCTGGTGGAACAGATGCGCCGTGAAGGCCACGAAGTTCTGGTATCCCGCCCGGAAGTGCTTTGGAAGAAAGATCCCACCACCGGCAATCCGCTGGAGCCGATTGAAAAACTTTTCGTGGAAATTCCGAGCGAAAACCTCGGCGCCATCATGGAGAATTTGTCCGGGCGCAAGGCGCAGATCACGAACATGAACCACGTGGGCAACCAGGTTTCCGTGGAGGCCCTGGTGCCTATGCGCGGCTTGATCGGCTTTGAAACGGACCTGGTCAACTCGACCAAGGGGATGGGTGTGATGAGCCATCTCTTCCACGAATACGGCCCGGACTGCGGCGAAATTGCCGCGCGCAAGAATGGTTCGCTTGTGAGCATGGACCATGGCGAGGCCACCAGCTACGCGCTGAACATGGCGCAGGAACGTGGCCGATTGATGGTGGAGCCGGGCGACATGATTTATGTGGGCATGATTGTGGGGGAAAACGCGCGCGAAAATGACATTCCCGTGAATCCAGTGAAGGAAAAGCGGCTGACGAACATGCGTTCGCAAGGCGATGGCAAAGGCATTGCGCTCTCGCCGCCGCTGAAGCTCTCGCTGGAACGCGCGCTGGAATATATTGACGTGGATGAATACGTCGAGGCCACGCCGAAAAATTTGCGCCTGCGGAAAAAGATTCTTGATGACACCCAGCGCAAACGCTCCGAGAAATCGCGCGTGATAAAATATATTCAGGAATAGATGGAACTCCAGCGGCGGGGACGGAGACCCATGGCAAAATCTACTTGCCGGAAACTCCGCTCCTCCTAAAGCTATGCGCTCTTATGAAAACCGCAACTGTGACTGGCGCCGCCGGCTTCAGCAACCGGGAAGCACGGAAGGGCTCGCAGGCAAGGGTCTTAACGCCACTGGTCCCCGCAGCGGGTGTTGCTTAAACATGAGGCCCGCTTTCAACGCCTGTGGCCGGATGCCTTCCCATGAGAAGGAATTGCAGCCGATCGTATGAAAAACGTCTGGCGTAGCGGCATCATTTTTACGGCGGTCAATTTTTTGACGCTGCTCATCGGTTTTGGTTTCCAAGTTATCATTCGCCGTCAATTTCAGGGCCATACCGGTGAGTTTGGTTTCGTCCAGACCGCCATTGTGTTCATCGGTTTTCTGGGTGTGCCGATGTCCATCGCCACCCAGGCCGTCACGCACTACATCGCCCGTTTCCATTTCAGCGGCGACGATGCGCGGCTGCACGGACTGCTGGCAGGTTGTCGTAAATTTCTTTTTCACATCACCATTGCCGGGTCAATTGTAGCCATCGTGCTCGTCAAACCGCTGGGTGATTTTTTCCATATTCCGCGCGTCAGCCTTACCATGGTCTCGTTAATCTGCGTGCTCGCGGGGTTCTGGAGCTCCTTTTTCACCGCATTGTGCCAGGGACTTGGCTGGTTTAAGCGGCTCGCCCTCATCGGGCTGCTGGCCGTGGTCATCCGCATTGCCTTCGGCGTTTCCGCAACCCGGCTCTCTCCCGTCGCGGAATGGGCCGTGCTCGCCTCGGCCGTCATGCTGCTGTCCAATCTGGTCCTGCTGTTTTGGAAGAAAGAATTTCCCCGCAAAACCGGGGCTGCGGTTTCTCCCTGGTCAAAAGAAATGGTCCAGTTTCTCGTGGTCAGCACCGCCTGCGGCATCGGTTCCAACTGTTTTGGCCAGTATGACCTGCTGGTGGCGCAACGCTATTTTCCCGGCGCCGAACTGGACAACTACGCCGCCGCCGGCCTGCTGGCGCGCCAGATTCCGACGCTCGTCGGACCATTGCTGACGGTCCTGTTCACCCATCGTTCCAGCCGCCGGCACCACCACAATGACCTGCAGGAACTGATGAAACTGCTCGGCCTTTACGCTTTCGGCCTGGTTTTTAACGCCACGGGGCTTTTTGTACTGAAGACCGTGGGACTGCGGCTGCTGGGCCAGAACACACCGGAAGCTGCCGGCATGATTGCGCCCTTTGCCATCTCCATGGTTTTCATCGGGCTGTTGCAAGCAATCGGCACCTGGGCGCTGGCCAGCCATTGGATTAAAATTTCATTGCTCTACGGCATCCTGGGAGGCTGTTACTGGGCATTTATTTTGGTGGTTGGAAAAACTTCCACAGCGCTGTTGCAGGTAATGCCTTTTGCGGCTGCAATTGCTTTTGCCATCCTTTTCATTTTTTGGTTTACCGCCATGCGCCGCCATAAACTGGTCGTGGAAGAGCCAGTTTGAGATGACCAATTATTTGGTCGTACCTTTCATTTGATTCACCCTCGCATCGCCGCCGTTTTGTCCCGCCGCCCATAAAATCGCATTGCGCAGCATCGTCGTGTAATTCGTGTTCTGCAACAAACTGGGATGATGGCCCATCTGGAAATAAATGTTGCGGGCTTTCATTTTCTCATTGGTCCAAATGACGGGATGGTCGCCCATCTTGATGTCGGACGGCGGGGCGTAACTGGATTCATCCACGCGGGCGAGCACGTGGATATTGGGGCGCGGGTCTTTGTCGTAGGTGTACCATTCCTCTTCGTCAATGACGAACTGTGCCGGCAGGCCGGTGAAGCACGGGTGCACAGCATCTTCGACGATGACAGTGCCGGAGGCGCGCTTGGCGATGTAATTCTTGAAGCGAATTCCACCCATAAAATCAGAGAACCACGGCCACATGGGATAGCCGTCAAATTCGCCCAGCAAAGTGGCGTGATGCAGGCCCACCCAGCCGCCGCGTCCCTGCTCGATGTAATCTTGAAAAGCGGCCTTGGCCTCGTCGCTCCAGCGGTACGGCGGATAGTTGAGCTGGATGAAGACCTGATATTTGGCGAGAAACGGTTTGGTGAACTGATCAGGGGTTTCAAAAACATCCACGGAAAAATGATCCTGCTGCGCGATCTTGTTGAGCCAGGGCAACGCAGCAGCGACAAAGGCTTCGTGTTGGCCGCCACGTTCAGCCAGGACGAGGGCGTGAAAACGAATGGCATTCGTTTGGGCATGGGCATTGCCTAGTTCCAGGATGCCGATGATGACGACGATGAGTGGCGCGATTAAACAATTTTTCATAAGATAGGGCGGCTTAATTTTTTGCCGACATGGCGGTTACAGCTTGGAGAAACCAGGCGGAATGCGGAATCCATTGCTCCGTCCAGCGCCATTCATTGCCATCGTCATGGAACTTAAAATCAATGCCCGAGCCATCGGGATTGCCTTCCTTGCCAGTAATACCGTTGGAGACACCGCCGCGACCGGAGCCGTGGCCAAAATTGGATTTCATGTACGGCACGTTGCGCTGGCCAAATTGATACATGAGACAAACGTCGTAGGGATTGCCACCGAGAATCCACGCGATTTGATTGGCCGCAAAATTCGCCAATTCAGGTTTCACACCAAATGCGCCGGTGCCGGGATAAACCAGTCGCCCACCGACGATCGCTGCCGTGGCCAGCGAGGCAAGACGTGCATCTTCGCCCTGCCACCACCAGCCGGTTTCGTTTTCATGCGGAATGAAAAAGCCCTCCCGCACCTGTCCGCGAAAGAGAAATGTCTGGCGCGCGTATCCGAAGGGATTGCTGACATTGCCCGTGAGGCGCAGTTCATAATCCAGCGCGGCCCGGATTGTGGCGAGGGCTGCGGCGCGAGACGATGGGTCGGTTTCCTTGTCCAAATAGCGGGCCAGGGCGATGACCGGCAGGCCGGCATCCGAGGCGTGCCAGAACGGCCGGTTGGCATTGTTCGCGAGGAAATAACCGCTGGGAGTCATGCGTGCGTTGAGATGTTTTGCCCGAAGCCGCGCTGCATCGCGGTAAACGGGTTTGTCGGTCGCAATCCACAATTCCGTTGCGGCCATCAGCGCGCAGTAATCATCAATGATGTTTTCCTTGCCGTCATCGTCATACTTGGTGTTGTTGATTTGCAAATGGGCAAAGGCGCGTTCGGCTCCTTCCAAATATTGGCGCGATGAAAATTCACCGTCGCGGTGCCATTGGGACACGCGGGCCAGCGCGGCTATCGCCATGCCGCCACCTTCGCGATAGGCGCATTGATAATCCGAGGTCGTTTTGCTGTTCGCCAATAGCCCCACCACGCGCCGCGCTGCGGGATCTTTTTTGAAGTAGCTGAACACGATCATGTAAAAATAATCGTCTGGCGAAAGGGCGTGCCGGATGTAATCCGCGCCATAGAGAGCTTCCGCCGTCAATGAATCCCGGGACTTCAACCGGTCCAGCAACGGCCCCGCGGTGTCCACGGTGTTGGCCATGGACCATACAACGAGCGGTGTTTGTTGGGGCGACATATAGTTCGCATAGGCGAGATGCGAAAAATATTTGCTGACGTCGCCGGAAGCGTCGCACCAGCCGCCGCGCAGATCCACGGTGTTGGTGCTGCCGTACAATATGAGATGCGAATCCGCTCTCAATTCCTCCGGCGAATTGGCGCGTTGATGCTGGTAAAAGCCGATGATGGCTGGAATGGTTTGTGTCGCGACCACGTTGTTACCGATGTCGAAAGAGAAGGATTCATATGTTTGCCCGCGCGCCGCGATCTGCAATTTAAAACGGCCACTTTCGCGGAATACCGAGAAGTCCGTGCGATAAAAGAACCTGCCGGGAAACCAGTCGGAACATTCCTGCGCGCCCTGCAACTTGTCCGTGAAAACGATTTTTCCAGTCGTGGCATCCTTCAAAGAGATATCGGCGCCGGGCAATTCAAAGGCAGTTTCAATTACGGCGAACTTCGGCGCATGACCATCATACGCCACTTGATTCACGTGGATGATGACATCCGCCGTCGTCGCTCGCGGCTCGTCAACGTTCGGAAGATTTGCTTGTGCGCGGGCAGCAAAAGCCAGCACAGCACAAATGATCAACGCGAACCCTAATCGGCGAATTGTTCCGTGTGCGCACATTTGACGCACTCCCAATCACGCCTTCAGCACTTCGATGAACGCCTCCTGCGGGATGTTCACATTGCCGATGGACTTCATACGCTTTTTGCCCTCTTTCTGCTTTTCCAGCAGCTTGCGTTTGCGCGAGACGTCGCCGCCGTAGCATTTCGCGGTCACGTCTTTGCGGAAGGCGCTGATGACTTCAGAGGCGACAATTTTGCCGCCGATGGCCGCCTGGATTTTCACCTGGAATTGCTGTCGCGGGATCACTTCCTTCAACTTCTCCGCCAGCGTGCGTCCCCTGCCCTCCGCCTTGCTGCGATGCACGATGCAGGAAAACGCATCCATGGGTTCAGTGTTCACGAGCATGTCCAGCTTCACCATGTCACTCTCCTGATAATCCGCCGGCTCGTAATCCATGGAGCCAAATCCGCGCGTGATGCTCTTGATGCGGTCGTGAAAATCAATCAGGATTTCGTTCAGGGGAATCAACGACGTGAGCATCACCCGCTTGGCATCGAGCGTCTCGGTGTGGTCCACGGCGCCGCGCTTTTCAGAAATGAGCGCCATCATGTCGCCGATGTTTTCGTTCGGGCAAATCACGAACGCCTTGACCATCGGCTCCTCGATCTTCGCGATGTAGGTCACGTCAGGCATGAACGCGGGGTTGTCCACTTCTTTCATAGTGCCATCAGTCAGTGAGACCTTGTATACCACGCTCGGATAGGTGGCGATGATGTCCATGTCATACTCGCGGCGGAGCCGTTCCTGGACAATTTCCAAATGCAACAGGCCGAGAAAGCCGCAACGGAACCCGAAGCCGAGCGCCACGGATGTTTCCGCCGAATAGACAAACGCCGAGTCATTCAGCTTGAGTTTGGCGATGTTTGCCTTGAGATGTTCGTAGTCCGCGGTGTTGATGGGATAAATCCCGCTGAACACCATCGGATGAATCTCCTTGAAGCCCGGCAAATAACCGGACGGATTGCGCGCGTCGGTGATGGTGTCGCCCATCTTGACTTCGCCCGCGGTCTTGATGTTCGCGGTAATGTAGCCGGTCTCGCCGGTTTCCAATTTCTCCCGCGTGTATGGCTTGGGATTGAAACTGCCGACCTCCTTGACCTCGTAATTTCTGCCGGAGTGCAGCAGCTTGATGTTCATGCCCGGCCTGATTTCACCGTTGAAAACGCGGACGTGCGTCACGACGCCCTTGTAGGTATCGAAATAGGAATCAAACGCCAGCGCCTGCAGACTCGGCTCGCCCGTTGGCTTGGGCGGCGGTACGCGGGCGACAATGGCTTCAAGAATGTCCTCGATGCCGATGCCTTCCTTGGCGCTGCACGGGATCGCCAGTTCTGCCGGAAGCGCCAGCACATCCTCCAACTGCCGCTTGGCCTGCGCCACATCGGCATGAGGCAGATCAATCTTGTTGATGACCGGGATGATTTGGAGGTTTAGTTTCGCCGCCAGATGATAATTCGCCACGGTCTGCGCCTCCACGCCTTGCGCCGCGTCAATCACCAGCAGCGCCCCTTCGCACGCGCTCAAGCTGCGCGACACTTCATACGTAAAATCCACGTGGCCGGGAGTGTCAATGAGGTTCAGCTCGTAGGTCTCGCCGTTGCGCGCCTTGTACAGCATCGTCACCGGATGCGCCTTGATGGTGATGCCGCGTTCGCGCTCCAAATCCATCGCGTCGAGCAATTGATCCTCCATGTCGCGCGTGGCGATGGTGCCCGTGCGGTGCAACAGGCGGTCAGAGAGCGTCGTCTTGCCATGGTCAATATGGGCAATGATGCTGAAATTTCTTATGTGTGCGGCTTCCATTTACAAATATCCAATGACGAATTTAAAATTATCAATTCGAGCGGGACAGAATAGCAGGAAACAGCTTGAAGAAAAGGAAATTTGACTGGCTTGCACAATCCCGTAGCGGCATCCCGGCAGAGTGCCGCCATTCATGTCGAGACCGCAAATCATATGTCCAGCCTCATAAATCCACGAGGCCGCTCCGCATTCGCGCCAGCGCTTTGGAACTAGCAGACATGTCTGCCAGTCGGAACTCGACAATTTATTGCGGCCCCCTTGTTCCGCAGGAACACCCGACAATAGCCCGCAGTTTCAACTGCGGGATAAGCGATAAAAAAGAAAAGTCCCGGAAGGACGACCGAATCCCCTGCCCTCAACAAAGCGGTGGCGCTGGCAAGCTCGAACAACCGCTCCGGCTTTTTAGATTGTGCTGGTCAAAACCCTCGCCCCGAAAGCAATTCGTGCATCGCGCCAGCCCTCACACCATTGCAAATCCAGTTTTTTCTGCTACTATCTCTTTGGGCTGGAGCACTGCCAATTGAATGAAATTGGCGGCGTATGGTCTAAACAATATCTAAAAATCTATGATGTTCTGGGATACCAAGTATATATTTTTTGTGATGCTGCCCGGGCTGCTCATCGGCCTCTGGGCACAAATGAAGCTGATGTCTGCCTTCGGCAAATACAGCAAGGTGCCGATAGAAAATGGCATGACGGGCGCGGAGGCGGCGCGGCATATTCTCGACCAAGCCGGCCTGACCGACATGCCCGTGGAGGAAATCCCCGGACAGTTGAGCGATCATTACGACCCCACGAAACGCGCGCTGTTTTTGTCCTCGGACAATTACCACGGGCGCAGCGTGGCGGCAGTGGGCGTGGCCGCGCACGAATCTGGGCACGCGCTGCAGCACCTCCATCACGACGCGATGTTTAATCTCCGCATGGCGCTGGTGCCGATCACACAATTTGCAAATTACGCATGGGTGGGCATTATGTTGCTCGGCATGGTTTTGCATATTATCCCCCATTTCATGTTGATCGCGGTCGCCATTTTTTCCGTGTTAACCTTGTTCCAGCTTGTGACCTTGCCGGTAGAATATGACGCCAGCGCACGGGCCAAGGAACAATTGTTCCGCCTCGGCCTCGTCCGGGAAGATGAACGCGTCGGCGTCAGCAAAGTTCTGGATGCCGCGGCGCTCACGTACGTTGCCGCGCTGGTAACCTCGGTATTGCAATTGCTTTACTACATTTCAGCCGCGCGCAACGACCGGAATTAGAATTCTAAACCTTAAAAATAGACAGGTTTGCTCCATTCCACAGCGAAATTTGCTTGCCGCCGCGCTGCAAGGGTTTAACTTTTGCAGCATCCATGGCGGCTAAGAAACAAAAAAACAAGGCGGCGCCAGTGCAACGGAAGAAAAAAAATTCCGCGCCCGCTGAAACCAAGGTTATTCCCCAAGCGCCTCCTTCCGCGCCTATTACTGTCCCGACCGATCTGCCGGTCAAGCCGCCGGCCGAGGGCGACACCACGCAGTTTCTCCGCCGTGAAGCCGAGCGCCACGACAGCGACACGTCCATCCGTCTTTACCTCCGCGAAATCGGGCAGGTAAAATTGCTCACGCCGCAGGAGGAAATTGAACTCGCCGCCAAGATTAAAAAGGGCGACAAAAAAGCGCGCGAGCACATGATTAAGGCCAATTTGCGCCTGGTGGTGAAAATCGCGCGCGACTACGAAGGCATCGGCCTGCCCCTGCTCGACCTCATCAGCGAAGGTAACATCGGCCTGATGAAGGCCGTGGAGCGGTTTGACCCCCGGAAAGGCGGCAAGCTGTCCACCTATGGATCGTGGTGGATCAAGCAATCCATCAAGCGCGCGCTGGCCAACCAGTCCAAGACCATCCGTTTGCCGGTGCACCTCGTGGATAAAATTTCCCGGATGCGCCGGACCGCGATGAAGTTGCAGGAGGATTTGGGCCGCGAGCCAACCGATGAAGAATTGGCCGCCGAGCTCGGCACCACGGCGGCGCGCGTTTCGCAGATGCGCACCGCGTCCATCCGCCCCGCCTCGCTCGACGCCCCGGTGGGCGACGACGATTCAAATAACTTTTCTGAAATTGTCGAGGATGAGCGCGCCATAAATCCGTATGACGAACTTGAAGACAAGACCGTCGTCAACATGCTTCAAGACATGGTCAAACACCTCGACGACCGCGAGGCGACGATTCTGCGCTATCGTTTCGGCCTGGACGGCGGCACGGAAAAAACGCTGGAAGAAGTGGGCGAAAAATTTGGCGTAACGCGGGAACGCGTCCGGCAAATCCAGAATCTGGCGCTCCGGAAGCTTCGCAAAATGATTGAACGTCTCGAAAAAACCAAGCCAAGGGACTGACCTCCATGCCCAAACCCGTCACACCTGCTGAAATCGAAGCCGCCATCCGCAATGTCGCGGATTTTCCGAAGCAAGGAATCCAGTTCAAGGACATCACGCCGGTCCTGGCGGATGCCCGATTGTTCTCCGGCACCATTGACCTGCTCACCGAAGGGTTTTCACCCGGCAGCATTGACGCGGTCGTGGGCATTGATGCGCGCGGATTTATCTTCGCCGCCGCCGCCGCCAAAAAACTGAACGCCGGCTTCATCCCGGTGCGCAAAAAGGGCAAGCTGCCGTTCACAACCATCGAGCAGGAATACGCCCTTGAATACGGCAACGCAGTTGTCGCCATGCATACCGACGCGCTCAAGCCCGGCTCGCGCGTGCTGCTGGTGGACGATTTGCTGGCGACCGGCGGCACAGCCGCCGCTGCGGTGTCCCTCGTGCAGAAACTTGGCGGGAAAATCCAGGAAATCGGTTTCCTGATTGAGCTGAAATTCCTGAATGGCCGCAGCAAACTCTCCGGTCTGCCCATCCGCGCCTTGGTGACGTATTAAACCGGTAGTGGCATGGGCGTCTCGCCCGTGCGGTTCCATTCCGAGATTTTAAGCCGTAGGTTTTGAAGCAGACGGGCGAGACGCCCGTGCCACTATTAATTCCCCACCGTCACCTGCAAAGGCTGGTCGCGACGCTCGGCGAAGCGCTTCACATACGCCTCCCATTGGAGATGGTTCGTGAAATCACCGCTGCGGTCCCAGCATGCGCCAAAATAATACTCAAACGGCTTGCCAACCTCAGCCTGTGAAATCGCCAGCATGTTTCGAATCGGCGGGTACCCCTCATGCGTCGGCTGCGGCACGGGGCCGTGGACCACGGAATCCGGCAAATCCGGCGCGTCGTTGGTCAATTCGCTCACGCTGCCCTTCGGCAAAACGATCGCATCGCCGATAATGCCTTTCGGTTTGTCCTCCGGTTGCCAGTAACTCATCCAACCTTCATCTTTGTCATGTGCCATGAACTCTTCACGATTCGTCGGACATGCCCGCTCCGCCAGGCCGACGCCGATCGTCAGCGATGACCTGTCGTCGCTCTCAAAGGTGCTCTGCGCCTTGGTAAACCACGAGCCGGCATCAATGCTGTAACGCTTCGTCTCAGACACCTCGTGCCCGTGGCCCGCGTCCCACGCGTCATAGGTCAGCTCAAACACGGAACGCACCGGGCCGGTGGTAATCAGTTTCCAGTTGTGATAATTGCTCGACGTGTAAAGTTTCTTCCCATCCCAAATGCCCACGCCGCCGCAACCACGGCTGTGGCCCACGCGATAATCGTCCATGAACTCGCCGTTGTCCTCGTGATAATGTTTTGTGGCATACATCACATCCACGATGAGTCGGCGGTCCTTTTTAATCCATACATCCGGCGCGCTGCTGATGGTGTTCTCCGCCGGGATCAGCTTCAGGCCGTAAGCGCGATGCGCGATGCGGTCGCTTTCCCATGCGAAATCGTCATAGCGCTCCGGTACATAACGGGCAAAAGTTTTCACAATCGGCTGCGGCACGGCAGCCAGCGCCGAAGCGTCCAAAACGTAAAACGTCCGCGTTTCGCCGGGCGCAAGATCCACTTGGAAAACAAATTTGTCCGCACCCTCCGCTGGTTGGTAGCTCTGCGAATCTACAATCCGCGAACACAAGCCGTCCATGACAACCAGCTTGCCGGAGAGATTCAACTCAATCGTTTCGCTCTCGCGGGCAAAATAGGCTGGATTGAAAATTTTTATCGGCGTCGCCTTGGCGCTTTCAAAAACTGCCATCCGGTAAATCTCGCTGCCTGCAAGCAAAAATGCGCCGACACCATAAACCTCCGTTGCGTCTTCCGAAAATTTCTTCGGGTCCGCGCCAACGGGCTGGACGTGCGTGAGTTTTCCATCCGCATCCACGCAGGCAACCAGCGCCGCCCACGCCTTCTGCACAGCGGGTTCAAATTGTGCGCGGTCGAGCAGGCCCTGGTTCACGCCCCACGCCAGCGCATAGGTATAAAAGCCAGAGCCGCTGGTTTCCTTGAGCGGAAAACTGTCCGGGTCAAGCAAGCTCGCGCGCCAGAGCCCGTCCGGTTGCTGGCACATTAAAATTTTATCCGCCATGTCCCTGAACAATTGCTCGAACCGCAACCGGTCAGGATGGTCCGTCGGCATTGTAAAGTGGCAGGACCCGCAGACGGGCCTCTGGTGGC
>Ga0206970_10041_pt2 | contig 38559 bp, 17 predicted proteins | sample Alteio_BWOrgHeat_88_FD_152964 | JGI IMG/M metagenome (GOLD analysis project Ga0206970, IMG submission 152964) | Enriched cells from forest soil in Barre Woods Harvard Forest LTER site, Petersham, Massachusetts, United States -... | ecosystem: Environmental > Terrestrial > Soil > Temperate forest >... | reverse complement strand
TTTTTGCCGGGCGGGCGGCTGATTTCGATACCGATATGGCGGAGATGGCGGGGATCATGCGCATCTGGCACATGGCGGATGGTTTGCCTTCAGATTCGGTGACGGCGATTATTCAAACCCGCGACGGTTTCATTTGGATTGGAACTGCCGCCGGGCTGGTCCGGTTTGATGGAGTTAAATTCACGGCGATCAAGCCTGATGGTGCGCAGGCAAAAGATTTGACCGGCATCACGGCGTTGTGTGAGGACAGCAGCGGCGATTTGTGGATTGGCACACAACAAAACGGCCTGTTCCAATTGACCGCCGGCAAAATGCTTCACTACGCCAAAAAACAGGGTCTGCTCAATGATAACGTGTCCAGCCTGGCGGCCGACAATGCGGGTCAGGTCTGGATTGGCGGGAGTTCAGGGGTGAGCCTGTGGACCAGGCGGAAGTTTGATTCATTTACCAAGGCCGACGGGTTGCCGGATGATTCCGTGTCCGGCGTCAATGTGGCGCGATCGGGCACAGTTTGGATCACGACCCGCGCCGGAATGTGCCAGTTTATCAATGGGCACATCATGCCATACGCGTTTCAGACGGAAAGCCAGGGCCGCCGCCCGGAATACCTGGGCGCTTATGAGGACCGGCGCGGAAATATTTGGGCCTTCGGCGACACCTACCTCATCAACCTGGCGGAAGGAAAACGCTTCAATTATTTTCGCAATTCCGAGCAACCTTCCGGGCGCATCTGGAGCTTGTGCGAGGGTCTTGATGGCAGGTTATGGATTGGCACCAGCGGAAGAGGCCTGGTTTGTTTTGAAGACAACCGTTTCCAGCCGGTGATTCTGGGCGATAACCGGTGGCCGTATGATGTGCGCGCCATCTGCGAAGATCATGAAGGCAATCTTTGGCTGGGCACATCGGGTGGCGGCCTGGTGCAACTGAGGCTTCAGTCGGTGCATGTTTTGCAGGGCGGACAAGGTTTGCCGGACAGTCCCCCGACGACGCTGGCGCTGGACGCCGATGGACGCCTCTATGTGGGCCTGCAACGCGGAGGTCTATGGGTGGGCGAATCCGGAAAATTCGACCAAATTGGAGGCAGTGACGGATTGGGTTTGCAGGATTTTATCTCGGATGGCGGCGTGAGCCACGACGGAACGGTCTGGGCGGGTACGCTGGGCAACGGGTTGTATGGTTTGCGAAATGCGCACGGGATTCATTTTACCACTGCCAATGGTTTGGCCAACAATACGATTCTGGCGGTGGCGGTGGATTTGGAAGACAATGTTTGGGCCAGCACCAGCGCCGGCACGGTCCATCGTTTTAACCACCATGGCGTGACCCGCTTTGACGCGACGCAAGGTTTGCCTGGAATACCGGTCACGGCAATGATTCCAGCGTCGAAAGGCGGACTTTGGCTCGGCACGCAGAATGGTCAAATCCTGCGCGAAGAAGGCGGAAAATTTGACAGCATCCCGCTTCCAGTTGCGGGGAATCCTGAGCCGGTGCAGGCGTTGTTTGAAGGAGAACAGGACCGGCTTTGGATCGGCACGGCGGGCAATGGCCTGACGTGTCTGGCCAAAGGAGTTGGAAGAAGTTGGAACACCAACAGCGGCCTGCCCAATGACATTGTGGCGGGAATTGTGGAAGATACGGCGAAAAATTTATGGCTGGCTACCGCTGCGGGAATTTATCGGGTTGACCACAGCGACGTTGGCAGGGCCCTGGACAATTCACAAAACCAGCTCACGTGCAAATTGGTGTCCCCGGCAAAGACCATGCCTGAATCCACCACCGCCTTGGGCGGAATCCGCGCCGTGCTTTCGCCTGATGGATTCCTGTGGTTTGCCACTTCCGAAGGGGTGTTAAACGTGGACGCCCATCAGTCGGGCATCGAACCCTCCTCATTTCCGGTCTATATTGAGAGTGCTGCCATGAATGGCCAGCCGCCGATTTCATTGCTTGATTGTGGACAATGGTCGCAGGCAACCACAAATAATCAGGCGTTCAGGGCCCCGGTGGATTTGCGGTCGTTGGAGATTCACTTTACCGCCTTGAGTTTTGTCACACCCGAAGAAATCCAATTTCGTCACAAGCTGGAAGGCTCGGATCCTGACTGGCAGGACGATGGTAATGCCCGACTGGCCCGGTACCCGCAAAAATTGCCAGCCGGCCAATACCATTTCAAGGTGGAAGCCCGTATTGCCAACGGACCATGGCAGGAGGGAAATGAAGTGTTCACTTTCATCGTTCCGACACATCTTTACTTTCAGACCTGGGCCATTGGTTTGTACATCGTTGCGGCAGTGTCGCTGGTGGCGGGAATTGTCCGCATCATTTCACACCGGCGGTTGCGGACAACTCTCGCACGGCTGGAGCAGGAGCAGTCGTTGGAACGCGAACGCATGCGCATCGCCCGTGATATGCACGACGAAATGGGATCCAAGCTGACCAAAATTTCATTTTTAAGTGAACATATTCAGATGGATACGGAACTGAAAGGCACGTTTGCCGACAAGGTCCGGTCCATTGCCCAGACATCCAGAGACTTGTTAAAAACGATGGATGAGATCGTCTGGGTCGTCAATCCGCGCAACGACACGCTGGAAAATCTGGTGGCTTACTTCAGCCACTATGCGGTTGAATACTTTCAAAATACCAGCATTGAATGCGAAATGCGGCTGCCCCAGGAAATTCCCCATTATCCCATGTCATCCGAGGCCCGCCACAATCTGTTTCTCACCTTCGAAGAGGCGTTGAACAACGTGCTCAAACATTCGGAAGCAAAAAATGTCAAAGTGGAAATGAACATCCATGCACTCGAATTCGAGCTTAAAGTCACCGACAATGGCCGGGGCTTTGACACCTCCAAGCTCCTGGCGGCCAATGACGAATCTCGTGGCAGACGCGGCGGCAATGGGTTAAGAAACATGCGCACGCGCTTGATGGCCATTGGCGGTGAATGTCTGGTTGCGAGCCAGCCCGGCGCTGGTTCGGTCGTTACCGTGCGCATCGGGCTAAATGCAGGAAAGTCCAAACCATCGTGAAAAAAGTCATTACTGTTTCAATCGTGGATGATGAGGCTGATTTGCGCGAGCACATAGCCGGCTACCTGGCGGCGGCGGGGAACATCCGCTGCATCAGCGCCTACGCCAGCGCCAAGGAGGCGCTCGAACATTTGCCGCAGGACAAGCCGGACGTGATTCTAATGGACATTAATCTCGGTGAAATGGACGGCATCGAATGCGTTCGGCGGCTGATGACGCTCATGCCGGAGGCGCAGGTGCTGATGCTTACCGTCTTCGAGGACACCGACCAAATTTTCCGCGCGCTCACCGCCGGTGCCAGCGGTTATCTGCTGAAACGTCTGTCACCGAAAAAACTGGTCGAAGCCATCGAGGAAGTTTGTGCCGGGGGCTCGCCCATGTCCGCGCCCATTGCGCGCAAGGTTGTCAAATCGTTCAAAACCACGCCGGCGCGCGGTGATGAATCGGCAGACCTGTCTCCGCGCGAACATTCCGTGCTGGACGGACTGGCCGAAGGACTGGCCTACAAACAAATTGCCGACCAGCTCGGTGTGAGCATTCATACCGTGCGGAACTACATCCGCCGCATTTATGAAAAATTGCATGTGCGCAGCCGCACGGAGGCGGTGGCGAAATTTTTGCGGAAATGATTCAGCGTTGATCGAATGAAATTTTTTTGCGCAGCCCTCATCATGCTGGCCGCCGGGTACTTCAGCCCCGCTCGCGGGGATGACGCCGCCGCGTGGCATCCTGCGAAGGCGGCGTTGATGACCCGTTGGGCGGCTGAAGTCAGCCCGACCAATGTCTGGCCGGAATATCCGCGGCCGCAGTTGGTGCGCCCGGACTGGATCAATTTGAACGGGCTTTGGGATTATGCCATCTCGGCTGATTCGATTGGAAATCCTCCTGCGTTTGCGGGGAAAATCCTGGTTCCGTTTCCGGTGGAATCTGCGCTCTCCGGCGTCATGACCAATTTTGACGAGCACAGCAAGCTGTGGTATCGCCGCAATTTTTCCGTAACGTCCTCCTGGCACGGGCAACGGGTACGGTTGCATTTCGGCGCGGTGGACTGGCATTGCGAGGTGTGGGTAAACGGGCACGAAATCGGCCAGCACGAAGGAGGTTATGATGCCTTTACCTTTGATGTGACGGATGCCCTCCGGTGGAATGGCTCTGAAGAGCTTCTAGTTTGTGTGGCTGATCCCACCGAAGGCGACCAGCCGCGCGGTAAACAATCGCGCAAACCGGAAGGCATTTTCTATACTTCGACTTCGGGCATCTGGCAGACAGTCTGGCTGGAACCGGTGCCGGATGTTTGCATTGACCGGGTAAAATGCACCCCGGATATTGGCGCCAAGGCACTTCATCTTTGGGTGGCGGTCAATGATCTTTCCGAAAATCTTCGCGTTGAAGCCGTGGCGCTTGAAGCCGGCAAAGAAGTGCTACGAGTGGCCGGACCGGCCAATGCGCAATTCAGTCTAAACCTGACCAACATGCATCTCTGGTCGCCGGACGACCCATTTCTCTATGACTTGAAGCTGACGTTGAAGGACGGGGACAAAATTCTTGATTCCGTTTCCACTTATTTTGGCATGCGAAAAATCGCGTTGCAGAAAGACGATCAAGGTTTCACACGAATTGCACTCAATGACCAAAATGTTTTTGAAACCGGCACCTTGGACCAAGGTTTCTGGCCTGATGGTATTTATACGGCACCAACTGATGCGGCGCTGCGGTCCGATATTGAATTTTTGAAGAAGGCGGGATTTAACTTCACACGCAAGCATGTGAAAGTTGAACCGGATCGCTGGTATTACTGGTGCGACAAACTGGGCCTGCTCGTCTGGCAGGACATGCCCAGCGGCAACAACTCCACGGTGGACGGACGCCGCGATTTCGAAAACGAGTTGCTCCGCATGATTGGCGGCCTCGAAAATCATCCGTCCATCATCGTGTGGGTATTATTTAACGAGGGCTGGGGACAATACGATACCAAGCCCCTGGCTGACTGGCTCAAAGAGCGCGATCCGTCACGGCTGGTGGATGACGCCAGCGGCTGGACGGATATGCGGGCCGGCGACCTGATTGACATGCACAATTATCCGGGGCCGGACTCTCCTTCCCCGGAGCCGCGGCGCGCGGCGGTATTGGGTGAATTTGGCGGGCTGGGATTAAATGTGGACGGCCATTTGTGGCCCGGCCATAGCTGGGCCTACGAAACGTTGACTAATTCCCCCGAACTACAGTCCCGGTTTTCGCAGATGTTTAAGCAAGTTTGGAAATTGCACAATCTCCGAGGCCTCAGCGCGGCCGTCTACACCCAAACGGCCGATGTGGAGACCGAATGCAACGGCCTCCAGACTTACGATCGCGCCGTGGCCAAGATTGCGCCGGATATTCTGCTCGCCGCCAATCGAAGTGAACTTTCCGGCGCGCCGCAGAAACTTATTCTGGCTGACGGATTATTTGGGCGGGTAAGCTGGAAGTACACCACCGACAAACCACCCGATAACTGGTCTCAGCCCAATTTTGATGATTCGACCTGGAAAGACGGCGTGGGCGGGTTCGGCACCACGGGCACGCCGGGCATTTTTCTCAATACCACTTGGGATACTGCGGACATCTGGCTGCGACGCAGTTTCACGCTTACGACGGGCGACTCGTCGGGGCTTAAACTACATGTTTTTCATGATGAAGACGCCGAAATTTATTTGAACGGCGCATTGGCGTCTCAGCTTCCAAAGTTTATCACCGATTACGATGATTTTGAGATTTCCTCCGCAGCGGCATCCACGTTGCATGTCGGCGAGAATACCATCGCGGTCCATTGCCATCAAACCACTGGTGGCCAGGGAATCGACGTCGGCATCATTGTGCCTCAGCCCGACAATGTGGAAAAAGCGAAGCCGTAATTTTTGCCATTTTTATAGCCGGATGTGGCCAATTTATGCCACATGACATTTTCAGCGGCAGGCTTATAGTCCCAACATGTTCCTCAAGTTGATTGACCAGTTACCTGGCCGTTTTGGCCTGAAATTAGCCAAAAACCAGTCCTTTTGAAATGACAATTTGTGGACTTCAGTTTGGCGGATGTCCAAACTCCTTGATCTACGTGAGGACTGAAATCAAAAAATTAGGCGCGATTCTATCCGCAATTATCGTCTGCTCTTCTGTCCCGGCGATTGCCAAAGAATCTGCCGGCGCGGCCAGCCTTCCCCCGACGCCCGTCGTCACCAATCGCACGCCGCTGCTAGCGACGCCGTTTGTCGCGCTCCCGTTGGGCAGTGTTCGGCCACAAGGCTGGCTGCTAAAGCAGTGCCAGTTGCAGCGCGACGGCCTCACGGGCAATGCCGAGGCCCTTTACGCCAGTGATTTGGGCACCAACAGCGCGTGGCTCGGCGGGACGGGTGAGAATTGGGAGCGCGGCCCCTATTACTTCAAAGGCCTCGTGGCGCTGGCTTACACGCTCAATGACGATGGCCTCAAGCAGAAGGCGCAAAAGTGGATGGACTGGCTGCTTAATCATCAAGGCGCGGACGGTTACATTGGCCCGGCCTCAAACAACGACTGGTGGCCGCGCATGGTCGCCACCTACGCCCTCAAAGATTATTACGAAGCGACCGCCGACCCGCGCGTGCCAACGGTGTTAAGCAATTACTTCCGCTATATGCTGGAAAATTTGCCGCAACGCCCGCTCAAGGAATGGGGCAAGGCACGGGCCGGCGATGAAATGGACGTAGCATTCTGGCTGTACAATCGCAATGGCGACACTAACTTGCTGGCGCTGGCAAATTTGCTGCGCCAGCAGGCTTACGACTGGACGGGAATTTTCACGAGCAACAACTTCGCGCTGTATGGCACTGACTACCAGCCCAAGCACAACGTAAATGTCGAACAGGCGCTCAAATTCCCCCCCGTCTATCATCAACTTTCCGATGAGCCCGACGACGACGAAGCTTTGGCGCTGGGATGGGACAACTTGATGCGCGAACACGGATTGTCGTGCGGCATTAACAGCGGCACGGAATTCATTTCCGGCAATGCGAGCATTCAAGGCGTGGAACTTTGCGCGATTGTTGAAGCCATGCTGAGTCTCGAAACCAGCGTGCGTATCACCGGCGATCCCGTGCTGGCAGACCGGTTGGAGACCATTTCGTTTAATGCATTACCCGCCGCGCTGGCCAATAATATCAAGGGGCTTCAATACTACACGGTGCCGAATAATGTCGTGGCAATCTACGGCGGCCACGGCTTTAACCAGGATTATCCCAACGGCACCCTGCCCGGCCCGAATTCCGGATACCCCTGTTGCCGTTCCAACTTTCACATGGGCTGGCCAAAATTAGTCCAGAACGCGTGGGCTGCCACGGCGGATGGCGGTCTGGCGGCGATAGTTTATTGTCCCACAATCGTGAATGCCATGATTGGTGGCCACCAAATCCAGGTAACAGAAGACACTGCCTATCCCTTTGAGGAACAAGTGCGGCTGCACATTTCAACCACCAAAACCGCGGCGTTTCCATTGGTCTTGCGGATTCCCGGTTGGTGCGGCGACGCCACCATCGCCGTGAATGGCAAGCCACAATTAGGCTTCAAATCCGGCTCATTTTTCCGCATCCAGCGCAAATGGAAAAACGGCGACTTGGTCACGGTCAATTTGCCGATGCCAATTCAAACATCGCCTGGACCGAGCCGCTCCGTGGCCATCAATCGCGGTCCGCTCGTTTACTCGCTGCGCATTGGCGAGGATTGGAGCGTCCGCACACCCGACCCCTTGAAGCTGGGCTTTGACGAGTTTGAAATCCATCCCACAACTCCGTGGAATTATGCGCTGCAATTGGCCCCGGACTCCCCCGCTGCTGCGCTCGCTTTCACAAATTTTGCGACGCCGGAAAATCCCTTCGACCCGGCGCAACCTTCAGTCACCCTGCTCGCTCAAGCACGCCGGTTGCCGGATTGGACCATCGGCTGGCGGGGCACGCATGCGTTTGAGCCGCCAACCAGTCCGGTCTCTTCAACCAGTGCGCTGGAAACCGTCACCCTCGTGCCCTTTGGTTCGCAACACATGCGGATAAGCTGGTTTCCCTATTTGGGACAACCAGCGCCAACCAGCGGCGCCATCGCTGAAAACTTTGACCCCACTTGGAGCCAGCGCTGGACCGTCTTTGGCGGAAACTGGACCGCGCGCAACGCGACCTTGAACACGGTGCCCGGTTCCGCAAACGGCGCCAAGGCCTTGGCGATGGAAACCGCGTTCACAAACTTCACCTATGCGGCCGATGTTTCGGTTGGGCCCTCGGGCGACGCCGGCCTGATCTTCCGCGTCAGCAAACCAGACATCGGCGCAGACGCCTATTGCGGTTATTACGCAGGCATTAACCCAACGACCTCCGAACTGGTATTGGGTTATGCAGATAATTCCTGGCATGAAATCGCCAGAGCTCCAATGCATTTTGATGCAAACAAATCTTACCGTCTAAAAGTTGAGGTATCGGGTTCACATTTGAGAGTTCTCCTTGGCGCGTCCCAGCAACCAGTCATCGACGTACAAGATGGCCACTTTTCCAGCGGCACGCTCGGCGTACGCGACTATTGCACTGACGGCGATCATTCATTTTCCAGCTTCGCCAATCTTGTGGCGACTGAGTCCAGCAATAATAATTAGCCGTTCATGCCGTATATCTCGAAATGACCCGGTAGCGCGCCCAGACGACGCCACCGGGCAAAAGCTTGTGAGACAGAAGGCGAAGGGTTGCTGCTGCTCTGGCCGGAGCCTCGCCCGGGATGTCAAAAAAACTGGGGACGCCGGCGCCGCCATCGGCCACCGGCACAGTGAGGTGGCTGATTTCATCAACGAGTCCGGCCTTGAGCATGGTGCCATTGAATTTCCCGCCGCCTTGAAGCATCAGCTTGCGCAGCTTAAAAACGCTGTGGAGTTTCCTCAGGGCAACGTCCAAATTGATCCCCTTTTTCCCGCAGAACAGATAAGAAACGCCGGCGGCTTGAAGATGGGCGAGGTAATCATTGCTCGCCCGATCAGTGACCAGCAGAACCACGTGGTCTCCTCCCACTTCATTTTCCTGGAAACGCAGGACACCGTTCGCGTCGGCGCCAATCGCCAGCCGCCCCGCATTTTTGTGGACGATATGATCGCGACGATTGACCCGGTTCTTGGCGCGCGGCAATTTCATTTTTCGACCGTCAAATTCATCCATCGTGGTGGTGCCCACCAGCCACGCGCCGATGCCGAAGCTGGCCGCCGTGGTTTCAAAGAGGTCGCTCTCGTGTTTGTAACCCGGAAGTTTGCCCCAGCGGTGGCCGAGAATTTTGCCGTCAACGGTCGTGCACATGTGACAGATCACGTATGGTCTCATAATATTTTACCTTTCTAATCCTCCACCAAAAAATACGCTAAAATTCGTCAACCGCGAGACGAAAACTGTGCGGCCTGCAAGCGCTCTTATGTGAACCGAAAATAATCAACGTCCACATGGCCGGCCGACGTATGCTTAGAATGCTTGAGGTTATAAAGTCCCAGCTTTGCGCCAATCCATTTGCCTTTCTTGGCCGGAAAATTTTGAGGAATCGTCACCAGACCATCCCGCACGGCAAAACCAAACTGGCAAAGACCGCCATCCTTTACGGAGACGAACAGTTTGAGCGGCCCGGAAACATTGTCTTGGACGAATTTTGTACAACCGTTAATGCGCAGGACAAGTTGATCGTCAGTGTTCTTCCTTTCGATCGCCAGTGTTGCAAAAGTTTCCCCGCCGACAATCAAACCGGCTTCTTCCCCGGCATGTTGTGGCGCAAATTCAAAGAGAGTCTCAACAGTGAAGGAACGTGCCGGGAATTTTTGCAGCAATAAGTTGGGCAATTGCATCAGATTTTCGTGCGTGGCCGGCTGCGGATACAATCTCAGCCAATTCTTTCGCACGCTCAAGGAATACCAATCATCATTGTGGTTGGCATTCCATTGCCATTGAAGACCAAGCTTGGCTGAATCGAATTCGTCGCTGCTTTGGGGAACAGCAATCAAAGGCCGGTCAATCGCCGGCGGGTTCCTGTAATTCAAAACAGGTTCGCCACAGTTGCCGCCGTTGGAATGGCCCATGAGCGGCCAACCGTCACACCAATTCACGGGTTGCAGGTGAACGACGCGGCCATAAACGCCGGCATCCTGAAAATGGATGAACCACCAACTGCCATCCGCTGCATCCACCAGTGCGCCTTGATGCGGGCCGTTGATGGCTGTGGACCCCTGTGCCAGGACAATTTTATCCTCGTAAGGACCGTAGATGTTTTTTGAACGCAACACCACCTGCCAGCCGGTCTCCACACCGCCGGCGGGCGCGAGAATGTAGTACCAGCCATTCCGCTTCAAAAACTTTGGGCCTTCAATCGTCGGGTGCCGTTCAGGTTCGTGGAAAACAATTTTGCCTTCGCCGGTCAAATGCGAGCCGTCAGGGGCCATTGGGCAAACGCGCAGCCGGTGCTTGATGCCGGCGCGCGAAGCGGCATAAGCGTGAACCAGATAAGCCTGCCCATCATCATCCCACAACGGGCAGGGATCAATTAAGCCTCTGCCCGCCTGAACCAGATGCGGTTCCGACCAGGTTCCGGCGGGATTCTCAGCCGTGACCATATATATGCCTTCATCCGGCATCGGGAAAAAGATCCAATATTTCCCGGCGTGAAAGCGGATGGCTGGAGCCCAGACACCGCAACCCGGTTGCACTTTGGCATAGCGCGAGTGAGGCAGGTTTTTGACCGCATGACCGATGATGGTCCAGTTCACCAAGTCATGCGACTGCAACAGCGGCAGCCCGGGCGTGCAGTTGAAGCTGGATGACACCATGTAAAAAACGTCGCCGACCCGCACAACATCCGGGTCTGAATAATCTGCATAGATGACAGGGTTCCGATAACTGCCGTCACCCCGGTCAGGCGTCCATGGGAAGGCATGGTCGCCAGCTGCAACGACAGCTTGCTTGGCGGGTACCACAGAAATTTCAAGCGATGAAAAACCATTCATGCCATGCTTTCTTTGATTTTAACAGGTTTGATTTGCGGCACGCCCAACTGGAAAATGGCCCAAGCCAGGACATACGCGCTGCCGCAAATGAGCAGAATTGATTTGTAAGTGCCTTCGCCTTGCAGAACGTGGCCAACCAGATAGAAAAAACCCATGGACATGAGCGATGCCAGCGTGCCGCCGAAACCGACCACTGACGCCACCGCGCGCTTCGGGAAAATGTCGGACACGGCGGTATACATGGTGGCCGACCAGCCTTGATGCGCCGCGGCGGCCAGCGCAAAAAATGCCGTCGCCAGCCAGACGCTCTCAACACGCGGCGCGAAAATGACCGGAAGTGTGCAGCAGGCGAACAGGAGCGTGGCCGTCTTTCGCGCGCGATTCAGCGGCCAGCCGCGTTTCAGCAACCACGCCGACAGGCTGCCGCCCCCGATGCTGCCGAGCGCGGTGACGGTGTAAACCACCACCAGCGGCGGACCAAAGTGTTTCAGGTCGAGGTGAAATTGCTTGTTAAAAAAGTCCGGAAGCCAGAAGCCGTAGAACCACCAAACCGGGCCCACGAGCACGCACGTTCCGTAGTAAGCCCATGCTTCGCGGTAGCGTAACAAACTAATCCACGGGATTTTCTCTTCTGTTGCCGGAGTGTTGCCGCTTTGGATATGCGTCAGTTCTTCGGCGCTCACGCGCGTGGATTTTTCCGGCGCATTATAAAATCCCAGCCAAAAGGCCAGCCAGACCAAATCCACGCAACCCAGCATGATGAACGCCGCCTGCCATCCGCCGAAAATCGCCACAATGAACGGCACCAGCACGGGTGCAAAAATCGCGCCCATGTTTGAACCCGTGTTGAAAATGCCCGTGGCCACTGAACGCTCCTTCGGTGGAAACCATTCGGTCACAACCCGAATCGCGGCTGGATAATTCCCCGATTCGCCGAGGCCGAGCGCAAAGCGCGCGGCGCTGAATCCCGGAACCGTGCGGCAGAGTGCGTGTGACATGGCTGCCAGGCTCCAGAATAAAACCGAACCGGCATACGCGGCTTTTGTTCCAATCCAATTAATCAATGGGCCGAAGCAGATTTGCCCGGCGGCATACGCGGCCTGAAAAAAAATCGCCATCCGGCTGTAATCCGTCTCCGTCCATGTGAACTTTTGCGACAGCACCGGTTTAAGCAGCCCAAGAACCTGGCGGTCCATGTAGTTCACCGTGCACGCGAAAAACAGCAGCGCGCAGATGAGCCAACGGAACTTGCTGCCGTTAATCGTGCGAATCTGCGGGGTTTCAATCATGCGTCGTTATGGCGTCGCCCGGCACGCCGGCGCCCGTCAAAAATGCCCTTTTCGCCCCCGTCAGGTCGCTTGCTTCGATGCGAACATTCCCTGAATTTGTCCCCTCCAGCTTCAGAAACACCCCGGTATTCGGCGGTGCGACCGCGTGCCGGATGGCGATGTCGGTGGCATTGGTGAAATCGAAGACTGGCCCTTGAGCCGGCGTGATGTTGACCTTGTCGAACGTCAGTCCCTTCACATTACTGGCGGCCACGCCCCGGGTTGAAGTGACAGTCATGTTCCTGAAGTAAATATTCTCAATGGGCGAATCTTCCAAGCCGGAAATTAAGACCGCGACCGGAGCACCCTCGCCAGTGATGTTTTCGATCATCATGTTGCGGAACACTGGCGGTCTTTCGTTCGCCGCCTGGTTCTTGTCCGAACTATAATCCATGTTCAGGATTACCACTTCATGTTGCAGGTTTTTTACGGTAAGGTTGCGGGCAAAGATGTTTTCAACCACCCCGCCGCGCCCGCGTTTGGACTTGATGCGAATGGCGCGGTCGGTGCCCTCGAAGTGACAGTCTTCCATGAAGACATTGCGGACGCCGCCGGACATTTCGCTGCCAACCACGAGTCCGCCATGGCCGCGTGTGCTGGAGCAATGCCGCATGACGACATTCTCGGTAGGCCGGTTGACCCGCCAGCCATCTTCGTTATACCCCGACTTGAGCACCACGCAGTCGTCGCCCGTGCTGAATGTGCAATCTTCAATTAAAAGGTCGCGGCAGGAATCGGGATCAATGCCGTCGTTGTTAGGTCCATCGGTGTCCACGTTGACCCGGCGGATGGTGGTATTAAGGCAGTAGATGGGATGAATGGTCCAGTTGGGCCCGCTGCCGATGGTGAAGTCCTCAAGCAACACGTTCGTGCAACTCAACAAGCACAAGAAATTTGGGCGAATGGCCGCTTCCGGTGTGCCAAAAACACGTTGTTCGACGGGGACGCCCTTTGCGCTCATGTCGAAAAATGCCTTGGTTTCCCTGCTCTTCCAGTCCCACCATGCCGCGCCATTCCCGTTGAGCTTGCCCGTGCCGGTGATGGCGATATTCGTGCAGTCACGCGCGTAGATGAGCGGAGAATAATTGTAAAGCTCGACGCCGCCCGCGCGCACCAGCACCGGCGGCAGGTAATCCGCGAATTTGTCACTGAAGATCACTTCGGAATCCGGCGAAAGATGCAATTCCACATTGCTCTGCAGATGGATGGGTCCGGTCAGGAATTTGCCGCCCGGCACGGTAACGCGTCCGCCCCCGGCATCCGCACACGCGGCAATCGCCCGGCTGAAGGCTTGCGTGCAATTGGTGATGCCGCCCGCCACTGCGCCGAATTGTGTAACGTCGAATTCGCGGCTTGGAAACGTTGGTGGAACGATCCGCGCCAGGAGTGCGGGCACGGTTGACCACGCCTCGGCTGATTGAAAGCCAATGCCATCGCCACCCGTGGCAGCGCAGGATAGCCGAATCGCGAGCGCCAAAAACACAGGCACCAGCCCGGGGGTTAAATGCCCGACCCGAATCATTGGTATTATCTTAAAACTTTCAGCCGGATGGTTGACATGGCAGTTTCTGCAAATCTGGTTGAAAATAATGCCTTTTGCAGTATGGAGCCAATGAAATTGCACTTTGCAATGATTCCATGCGCGTCCCCCGGTCAGGAAGCGGTGGCACGATAACGGCTATAGGTCTTCTTGTCAGCCAAGGTTAGAAACTAAACAAGGAGAATACTAATAACTATGAAAAACCAAATGAATGGAATGTGTCTGCTGTTGTGCCTGGGAATGCTCGCCGGTTCCGTGGCAACTTTCACCGGTTGTGCGGGCGATCAGAACGACCGCAGCACGGGTCAATACATTGATGACAAATCACTCGCGGTACGGGTTCACACCGCATTGAGCGACAACCCCGAATACAAATTCACCGATGTAAACGTAAATATTTTTCGCGGAACCGTCCAGTTAAGCGGGTTTGTGAATACATCCGATCAAAAATCCAAGGCTGAGGACATCGTGAAGGGCGTTCAAGGAGTCAAGGACGTGGAAAATCAAATAACCGTCAAGGCAACTCCATAATAAAGCCTTGGCGCAAAGCCTTCACAACGCCCCTCTATATGAGGGGCAACAGTCCTCCATTCGTATTCACAATCGCAAAACTTTACTTGGGGTTTTGCAAGTACTTCATCACCGCTTCTGTCCGGCAGCGAACATGTAGTTTTTCATAAATGCGCCGCAAATGAGCACGGACGGTGTCATAGCTGATGTTGAGCTTGGGCCCGATTTCTTTGTTGGTCAGTCCTTTGGCAACCAGGTCTAAAAGTTCCGTTTCGCGCGCGGAGAGTTCGGCCAGATTGGGAATTTCCGGTGCGGGCTTCTGAAAGGTTTCGACAACCATGCGCGCGATTTCCCCCGTCATGGGCGCTCCACCGGAGCGCACCTCAGCGATGGCTCGCAACAACTCCTCAGGTGAGGAACGCTTCAATAAATAGCCGCAGGCGCCGGCTTTCAACGCTTGAAAAAGCAGCTCCCGGTCACGATAAACCGTGACCACAATGACCTGAAGCTTGGGCATCAGGCTTTTTAGGCGGGCCGTGCAGGCAATGCCTGACTCTCCCGGCAGGTGGATATCCATGAGAACCACGTCCGGCTTAAGCTTGGGCACTTCTTCCAGGGCAGTTTCAGCATCGCCGCAGACGCAAACGCACCGGTAGCCGGGTGCGGAATCCACCCACTCCTGAAGAGACCGGCGGATGCTGGGATTATCTTCAACGATTGCGACCGTGGTTATCATGGCATCGGGAAATCAACATGATTGCTCGATGAAAAATCACGCCGCTCAAAAAAACCTTTGATCTTCACACCAGATTATTGAAGTTTTAAAAATAATTTCAATGTGAATTCAGACAAATGATCGGGCAAAAAATTTACTGCTGCGGTGTGAGGCCTCATGTGAGATTCTAACTACAGTCACAACAATACCCAAATGAACCGACTGATCCAGGCTGTCTGGCGAAAGCTGAGTGCTTTGGGTTTGTTCTTGTCATTGCCATGTTGGCCAAACTTCTCCACGGCAGAAGCCGGACAATCCGAACCCGGGCTGCCGCTGGCGACGAATGTTTTCGCGCTCCGCAGCATGATTACCGCGGATTCGGGGCGCGTTTGCGCATATGATTTGGAGGGAGCAATACTTGCCGCGAACTGTAATTCTGGAACCCTTTTTTTCCAGGATAATTCCGGCACTGCGGTTTTGGAGATGAAATTGAAAGAGCGGGAGATCCGGTCGGGCCAGAAAATCCGGCTGCGCGGGACGAACTATGTGGCTTATGCGGGATTGGATTTGACCTTGGGGATACGACCCGTGGTGGATGTTGATGGCGCGCATTCCGCCATTGAAAGGGCTGGCACTGTTTTCCTCAGGGCCGGACGGCACCCCATACAAGTCAATTGGTTCAACTGGTACACGACGGCTTATTTAAAAGCCGCCTATTCCGGACCGCACTTGGTGAAACAAATGATTCCGGATCAAGTGCTTTGGCAGACCGAAACGGAGTCGGACAACGCAACCGGTCGCGGGAGTCAAGGGTTGAGGTATCGCTGTTTCGAAGGAGAATGGACCAGCCTGCCCGATTTTGACCGGCTTACGCCGGTAAAAGTGGGGGTTGTTTCCAATTTCGAAGTGGATATTAGAACCCGTCCAGAGTTTGTCGGCCTGCAATTCAAGGGATTTCTGGATGTTCTGGAAAGCGGAGATTATAAATTTTATCTGGATTCGGACGACGGCGGTCAATTATTCCTCGACTCCCAGCCACCAAGTTTGAAAATAGAGGGAACCGCGTCCGTCCCCTCTCCTCAACCGATCACCATAGGTCAACGGTTGCCTGCCAATCTGGAATCTCTTTGGGCCGAGACAGAAGGCACCGTAATTTTTTTGAGCAAGAATCAAAACGGCGCAATGCTTGAATTGGCCTCGGGCGAAAACCGGATGCGTGTCGAATTGCCGGGCACTTCTCCAGAACTTCCCTGGCATCTGTTACACAGCCGTGTGCGCGTGCGGGGGATCTATTCGGATATTCGGGGCCCCGACGGACAGATCCATCCGGGATACATCATCGCAGCCGATTGGCAGAACATGCGCGTCTTGCAAGTAGCGCCGGAATACTGGTCGGCCTTCAAAGACGGCACGGTCGCAGGATTGAGTCCGGCGGCACCCGCGTCCAGCGGTGAAATTATCCATTTGCGCGGGCATTTGATCTCCGATGAAACGTCGCACACCACGCGGTTTGACGATGGAACCGGTTCCGCCCCGGTGGAACTTCTGACGGAATCTCCCCCTGGACCCGGTCCCGCCATCGAGTGTTTATGCCGATGGAGCCGGGATGGAACGAACATCCTTCTCCAAGAAGCCGTCGTCCGCGAACTGCCGAATAGCGTCGAAGGTAAACTCCGTCCACTCCCTGTTTTGACAACGGCCATTCAAGTCCAGCAGCTCAAGCGCGAAGAGGCTCAACGGGGGTATCCCGTCGAAATTCAAGGAGTGGTCATAAATGTGAGCCATGATTTTACAAGCCTGGTCATCCAGGACTCCACCCGGGCGGTATACGTTGGCCAGTGCGATCAGTCGGAGAAGACTCTGCCACATGTCGGCGACTATTGTAAGATCAAGGGCGTCACTGATCCCGGTGATTTTTCACCGGTGGTACAGTTCCAGGACGTAACCGTGCTTGGGAAAGGCGAGATGCCCCAGCCTCTGAGTCCCACGCGGGACCAACTGCTCAGTGGAAGTTTGGACGCCCAATATGTTGAATTGCGGGGCATGGTCACGGCGGCGAGTGATTCTTATGTCACACTGCTTACTCCCGAAGGAACGCTTGATTTGACCATTGATCCGGCGCCGGGTGAACCCTGGGACAGATTTCTCAATGCGATCATCCGGGTGCGGGGCTGTTTTTTCCCGAGATGGGACAAAGAAACCCATCGCGTTATTCTGAACGGGCCGATTGCCGGCATCCACGACGCAACTGTTTCCGTTGATGTGCCGGCGCCAACCGACTTGTTCCAGGCTGACAAAGTGCCCGGCACGGAGCTTATGCAGTTCGATGTCCGGTCCGACACCTTCCGGCGCGTGAAAATATCCGGTCAGATTATCCACTGCAGCTCCGGCCTGTATTACATGATGGACAGTACAACCGGATTGCGGTTCCAATTGGCGCAGCCCTTGCCGCTGGAGCCCGGCGATGAGACCGAGGTTGTGGGATTGGTCGAACTCGGAGGCGCTTCGCCGGTGTTACGTCAGGCGGTCGCGCATAAAACTGGACACTCGCCGTTGCCCGGGCCACTGCAGATCACGCTGGATTCTCTTAGCGATAGTTATGATTCCACTCTTGTCCGAGTCGAGGGCACCTTGGTGGACCTTCAAAACCGTGACTCGGAGTCGGTCCTTGAAATGCAGGTCGGCGTGAAAAATTTCGTCGCGCGCTTGGCTTCCGATCCGCGCGTGGCGGCTTCCTGGACGATCGGCAGCCGGTTGAGGTTAACCGGCGTTTTCCACGCCCTGGACGGCAATCAAATGGCGGGCCACAATATCAGTTCGTTTGAAGTGTTGCTGAATTCACCGGCCGATGTACAGGTAATTGCCCGCCCGCCGTGGTGGACTTTGGGGCGGCTGCTGGTCGTGGTTGCGGCCCTGCTCCTCGGGCTGGCGCTGGCTTTTGTCTGGATTCGCTCGCTTCGGCGGCAGGTGGAACGCCGCACGCTGCAACTTGGGCGTGAAATCAGCGAGCGGGAGCGGGCTGAAAAATTGCGGGCCATTGAACATGAACGGTCCCGTATCGCACGCGATCTTCATGATGATCTCGGCAGCACCCTGACGGAAATTAGCATGATGGCGACGGCTGGCCCTGGATTGAAGATCGAGTCAGAAATGGCCGTCAACCGGCTGCGGGAAATCGCCGAGAAATCCCGCTCCATGGTTTCTGCATTGGACGGGGTGGTCTGGGTGGTCAACTCCAAGAACGATACGCTTTCGTCCTTGATCGAATATCTCGCCGGCCACGCCGAGGAGTTTCTGTCCAAAGCCCAGGTTGCTTGTCGAATCGAATTGCCCAAGATCTGTTCAGAACGGACAATTGCGGCGGAAATCCGGCATGATGTCATGCTTGCTGTCAGAGAAGTGCTCAACAATGCGGTTCGCCATGGCCGGCCGGACGAAGTGCTGCTCCGAATGATTATCACCGGGGACAATCTTGAAATTTTGGTACAAGACAATGGGTGCGGGTTCGATCCTGTCCAAGTGAAGGGCAATGGACTGGGCAATGTGCAACAGCGAATGGCCAAGCTGAACGGCTCCTGTCAAATCCAATGCGCGCCGGAAAAAGGCACCGCCGTCATGCTTAAGTTGCCATTACCCAAACAGTTACCGTGATACTCTGGCCTGCGGATTAGGGCGTATTTTCAAAATCCTTTTCAAAACGCGGCTGTGTCCGTGTCCGCAGGATTAGCCGCAGCGCCTGAACAACTCGTAAAACTTCCGGACTGGCGGCAGCGTTGTGGCTGGTCTTTGACACAGCCGCGCTTCGTAATTTGAAAACGCGCCATAGGCTGTATGGCTGAATAAGCGCATTAGGCCATTCTGCCTATTGAGCATTTCTTCGAACCTGTCAAATTCGGCTGGACCATTTCCACCAACCTAACAACCGTCTAAAACTTCAAATTAGCAACTCGTTAAAATCATGAAAAAATCAATCAAATCAGTGATTCTGGCGTTCGCCGTCCTGACTGTCATGCTCGGAATCCCTGCAAATGGTTTTGCCCAAGTCGCCGGCGTCATCGGTGTCAAATTCGGCTTTTCGGTTGCCTCTGGATATTCCACACCGGATGACCTCGCCCCAATGGATGCGGCGGGCATTTTGGTTGATGGCGTGGAGGCTGTCACCAACTGGAACAACCTCTTGAGTGACAATTCGCCCTCGCTAAGCGCGAATATCAACAGCACTTGGAATATCGCCCAGGACAGCGCTGGCAACTCCCTTACCGGAGTGACCATGACACCCGTTGGCTTTGATGACGGCTGGAACTCCGGCGGCACTGATTGCGCGGATGGGCGGTTGCTCTTTGACATGTGGAAATTCAACGGCAGCAACGGACATACGGATCCAGGCGGGCATCACCTTATTACCATGACATTCAGCAACCTTACCGCCAGCCAATACGACGTGTATGTTTATATCAACAATAACAATGGCAATTACTGGGGCAATGTCAGGGCCAATACCGTTTTGGCCATACCCACCAGCATTGATAACAACGGCTTTAACGGGGCCCAGAGCGATCCGTGCAGTCTTGGCACGCCGATGCACACTGCTACTGGTTTCGGCAACCCCGTCAATTACATAGGGATGCCAGCCGTCACCGCGACCAACGGCGGCATCATCGTCATCACTGTTGTTATGCAAGGCGGCGGTGATTTTGGCGTGTCTGGCGTTGAACTGGTCCCCACTGGAACAGTCATTGAAACCGGGCCGGCCACCCCGGGCACGCTCATTGAGACTCCTTTGAACGCCGGCACCGCCGCGTTGGCTGGAACCGCCGTGACTCTGTCCGGTTTGGCCACTGGCCAGCCGACGGTCACCTACCAGTGGCAAACGGACGGCGGAAGCGGGAATGCACCAACCAATATTCCCGGAGCGACCAGCACCAATTTGGCAGTTAACACCACTGGCTGGCTCCCAGGCACCTATGTCTATGATTTTGTGGCTGCCAACTCCCTTGGAACCAACACCAGTTCTACTGTCAACATCAAGATTGTGAGCGACCTTTTGGTGGATATTGGCGCCGGCGCTCCCACGCCCGGACCGAATGATATTTCGCAGTTGCTAAGCACCACTCAAAATGATGATGGATTCAACTACTATACCGACAACGGTGCCAACAACAATGCGTGGAACGGCCAGACCTTTACGACGGGAAATGCGCTGACGGGATATGTGCTTACTTCACTGGCGTGGAAAAGCGCCGGTAACGGCAATTCCTTTGGGAATTTCCAGAAATATGACTTGTATATCTACTCCCTGTCTGGAACGGGAGCCACGAACGCGACTTTGGTCGGGAATTATCAGATATATGGCGGCGGAACCGAAAACGATTGGTTCCAGTTTCAGGGACTTAATACACCACTCGCACCCAACACCCAATACGCGTATGCTTTTGGCCGTGACAGCTCCGCCAGCGGATGGGAGCACATTGCCAACCAAGGCGGCAATCCTTACTCGGGCGGTCAACTATGCGAAATCCCATCGCAGGGCGGCGCTGTAAAATATGGAAACACGGGGAATTCTGATGCAGCATTTGCCATCGGCTTGAACATTTCACAGGCGCCATTTGCTAATCTGCCTACCTATACCCCAAATGTGACGCCTATTTACGCCGGCACAATGGTAACTTTGAACGAATTCCCCATAGGCATCTCCCCCTCCTATCAATGGCTAACCGACGGCGGAAGCGGCAGTTCACTGACTAATATTCCGGGGGCGACATCGAGTAATCTAGTGGTAGACACGACCGGCTTTATAGCGGGTAATTATAATTACGCGGTCACCGTCACCAATTCCCACGGCTCTTCGACCAGCACGACTTTGACATTGGCCGTGGTGGCGGGGAGTGCACCGCAGCTTGTGACCGATATTAATCCAGCACCTGTCAACGAGGGCTATGTGGGCCAGAATCTCACGTATTCTGCCACCTTTACGGGAACGCTGCCGATTTCGTACCAATGGACGGTGGATACCGGTGGTGGTCCCACAAACATCCCAGGTGCCGTCAGTGACATACTCGTCCTAACCAATGCCCAGCTTTCCAACGCCGGAATCTACACATTGACAGCAAACAACTCCGTCGGCGGACCCGTTCCGAGCAGTTCTTCAACATTGACCGTCTTTCCCGACCCAGCCGCACCCGGCGCCGGCACGTACGGTGCTTTGGCCTTGTCTATGAATCCAGTGGCCTACTGGCGGTTCAACGAAACCAACGACCCCTCCACCGGCGTGTTGCCAACCTATGATTTCACTGGCAATGGTTTCTACGGTTTTTACGGCCAGAATAGCCAGAATGGCTTCAATGGCATCGTCGGTCCCCAGTCCCCTGCCTTCCCCGGGTTTGAGACAAACAATGACGCTTTGGCGTCAGTAACCGGCGTGACTAATTCGTGGGTCACCGTGCCGCCGTTAAACTTGCAAACCAACACTGTGACCATGACGATGTGGATCTACCCGACGGCCAATGAGCCAACCTTTGGAGGACTATTATATAACCGCCCCTATGGTGCGGGTTTTGGTTTCGGCGGTTCCATCAATGGTGCAGGCATGTCGGAGTTGGGTTACACTTGGAATGGCAACGCCTCCTCGACATGGGGTTTTAATTCGGGACTTTATCCGCTCGCGGGTCAGTGGTCATTTGTGGCCCTCGTCATCCAGCCAAGCCAGACAACCATCTATCTCTACTATATTGATCCCAACACCAGCCAGCCTGTCCTCTCTTCGGTAGTCAACTCGGTTACCAACGCGCCTGCGCCGTTCAGCACCACGAGTCTGATCGGAACGGATCCAAACGATGCCACAACCATACTTACGCGCGCTTTTACCGGAAGTATAGATGAGGTCGCGATATACAACAAGGTGCTTACGAGTGATCAGATTCTTCAGCTCTTCGGCAAAGGCGCTGGCTTAAGCGAAGTCGCTCCCACCGCTTCTGCTCCCGTGGAAGTTCCCTCCTCCGCCAACATCGCACTGCTGGCCGGCCGCACCGTCACGCTGACGACATCCGCCAGCGGCACCGCCCCGATATACTACCAGTGGCAGACGGATGGAGGAAACGGTGGCACGCTGACCAATATTCCCGGAGCAACCAACACAACTCTGACAATCAATACTACTGGCTGGGCGCTGGGCACCTATAACTATGATTACACGGCGGCCAATACTCTGGGGACAAATACCAGCCCGGAAGCCGCGATCACCATTGTAAGTGTCATGATGGCAGATATTGGCGCCGGTGCTCCCACGCCGGGGCCGAATGACATTTCGCAGCTCTTAAACAGCAGCCAGGTTGACGATGGTTTTAATTATTACACCGACAATGGCGCTAATAACAACGCGTGGAACGGCCAGACCTTTACGACTGGCTCCAATCCTGGAGGATACGTGCTTAATTCGCTGGCGTGGAAAAGTGCGGGTAATGGCAATAGCTTCAGCACCATCCAGCTTTATGATCTGTACATTTACTCGCTGTCGGCCGGGGGCTCGACGGCTACCTTGGTTGCCAGCTACCAAGGCTATGGCGGCGGCGTTGAAAACGATTGGTTCCAATGGGGTGGGTTAAACACTCCGCTTGCGCCCAACACCCAGTACGCATATGCCTTTGGCCGGGATAGCACGGCCACCGGCTGGGAACATATCGGCGATCAGGATGGCAATCCTTATGCGGGCGGTCAGACGTGCCAAATCCCGTCGGGAGGCGGAGCGGTCGTCTACGGAAACAATGGCACCTCCGATGCAACATTCGATATTGGCTTGCAAGCCACAACACCCCTGACAGTAAGCATAGCGCCGGGCGCGGGAGGAAACCTGACCCTGACTTGGCCCCAGGGTATTCTTCTGCAAGCCACAAATATCACCGGGCCGTGGGTTACCAACAGCGCCGCGACATCTCCTTATCAGGTTCCCCCGACCAATTCTCAGATGTATTTTAAATTCGTCGTGCCGTAACGCTCTCGCTTGATTGCCCATTGATGAAACATTGAACCGGAGATTAACCATGAGTGGTATGAGCCGTCAAAACCGGCTTATACCCTCATCATCCCCTGAGGAAAAATGACGATTAAAGTTTCTGAAACAAACTCCGTTTGCAGTTAACAAAATATCGTGCGCGGGCGGCGCAAGCTGCATTGTTCAGCATTCACTCTGATTGAACTTCTGGTCGTCATTGACATTCTCGCCGCCATGCTGTTGCCGGAGCTGGCTTCGGCCAAGCGCAAATCTCAGGAGACAATTTGTAAAAGCAATCTCAAGCAGATGGCGCCAGCGGGATTTATGTATGCGAATGACAATGGACCGATGGGCCATGACCAAACTGGCGTTTCAGTCTGGCTGCCCTCGCTCATCGCCTGCCAGTCGCAGGTGGCCGGGATTCGCTATTGCCCCCCTGGCCACTTCCAACAACATGCCAGCCAACCTGTTCACGGCGGGGGTCTCCCAGAACGGAACTGCGAGTTATACCTGGATGTATGATCATGTTACCAACACAGCGCCTGAGTATTCGACCCGAAAGTATGAACAGAATCCGAACAATCATCGCTGGCTTCCTCGTATCATCGGCTTCACTGATGCCACAATGGGCGCACGCAAACGACCATATGTTTGCACCGCAATCGGCCGCGCAGCGGGCAATTAATTTTGACGGGCAAGGATTTTTGATCAACGGCCAGCGTGTTTTTATCGCGTCTGCGGGCATGGAATATGCCCGCGTTCCCCGGGAGCTTTGGGCGGATCGGTTGATGCGCCTCAAGCGCGCGGGTTTTAACTGCACCGAGTTTTACACTTTTTGGAACTACCACGAACCGCAGAGCGGCCAGTTTGATTTTTCAGGCAATCGGGATCTGGATGCCTATCTTAAGCTCGCCAAGTCGCTGGAACTTTACGCCATTGCCCGGGTGGGCCCTTATTATTGTGCCGAGTGGGACAGCGGCGGCTATCCGGTCTGGCTGCGGTCCATGCCCAACCTTCAAGTCCGCACCAACAATGCCCCTTTTGAACAGTATGTAACCCGTTTCTGGGGAAAACTATTGCCGGTCATTGTTAATAATCAAATCAATCGAGGTGGCAACGTCATCCTCGTCCAGCTCGAAAACGAACTTTCTACTGGATGGGGAACGGACGGGCTGAATGATCCTTACTTCCAGTATCTGCAATCCACTGCGCTCGCCGCCGGATTGGAAGTGCCTTACTTTTTCAGCGGTCTTAACCACAGCAGCGATCCGGCAGGGCACAGACCGTGGAGCAGCGCCTCGCGGACAAATCCCTGGTTCAGCACGGAGTTCTGGTGTGACTGGTACGACAAATATGGCGAGACTGGGGCGGAAGCGCGCGGCAAGGACTGGGATACTTGGAAGATCATCGCCTATGGCGGCAACGGGTACAATTACTATATGGCCCACGGCGGCTCTGACTTCGATTACTTCAACAATGACGAGGACGCGGCCAGCTATGACTACGGTGCTGCCGTTGGGCAAGCCGGCGACCTGCGTCCGGAGTATTACAAATTCAAACGCGCCGCCTGGTTCGCCCGTAGTTTCCAGAGCATTCTTGAAACGAGCGATAACGCCAGCAGCACCTATGCGAATGCCGCCACCGACTCAGCCATCGCCGTTACCGCTCGCCAAGGGGCTGCGGGAACCATTTTGTTTCTCGGCAATTCAGAAACTTCGGCCCGGCAGACCAAGGTGAATATCAACAATGTCTCGTATCCGCAGACTGGATCGTTGACCGTCAATCCGAGCGAAATCATGCCGGTCGTCACTAGCTGCCCGATGATCCCCGGCGTCACACTGGACGTGGCACCCACCCGCATCCTGGGTATCACACAACAAGCCAACACAACGACGATGGTCATTTATGGTCAGGCAGGATCACCGGCCGAGCTTTACCTTGATGTGCCGGCAGACACGACCATTACGGCCGGCGCTCCGGCGTTAAGCCTAAATGGAACTAAATTGACGCTCCAAACTATCTATCCCTCAAGTGGGGTCTCCGACTTTAGTTTCCAGACAGGCTCGAAGCGAATGCGCATCCTGGTCATGAGTGATACGCTAGCCGACGATACCTGGTTTATGGATGCGGGCGCTCAGAACTATGTTGTCTGCGGTCCGCAGTATGTCGGCGATGCCGCGATAACAAACCGCTATTTGCAACTGAATGCGGAGATACCATGGCAGAACGCCGCAAATAATCCAGTGATCGCCTATGGGCCCGGCGACACGCCGATGTCACTTTCGGCGGTCACCGAGCCGGGCTCGCATCCGGGCGCTGCACCACTAACCCCGTGGCAGACAAAAAGCGGTATAGCTCAAGCCTCGCCCGGATATAACACCACTGGCTGGTTGTCGAGCTCATCAGGACCGCAGCAAATGGGAGCGGACGGCGACGTAAGCAATTGCGCTTGGTACCGCACCGCGGTCAATGCTCCCTCTTCTGGCGCCTACACCGTCTCCTTTGGGAACGTCGCCGATCACATGATTCCGTTCGTGGATGGAACGGCCGTTCCAGCGGCAAAAGTTTCAACAAATTCGTTCACGGCCACTTTAAGTGCGGGAAGCCACACCATCGCGATCTTTACCACGCATTATGGCCGTAACAAGCTGGTCGGCTACGTTGGCCCCATCTCGCAGATGTATGTCAAAGGTTTGAGTGGTCCAGCATATCTTTTTGGAACCCCGTTGAGTGGCCCTGCGCCACTGACGAATTGGAAGGTAATGCCGACCAACAGCTCGGCGGTGGGGTCTACACCTCCAGCGACTGACGCCGCGGGCTGGAACAATTACAGCGTTGGCATGGACGCTTTTGATAAACACGCGGGTTATGCGTGGTTTCAAACCACGCTGCCAGCCATTTCCTCAGCGGAGGCAGAGGTCGCAGCCTTCAGCAGCGTGGATGACAATAGCTGGGTTTACTTAAACGGAATATTGCTGGCCACGAATTATGGCTGGAACGTTCCTTTTGAGGCAGATCTGACCCGAGCTTGGATACCTGACGGTCCGAATGTGCTCACAGTTTTGATCCAGAACACAGAAAACATTGGGGGCCTTGATTCCGCGGTCACTTTCACTGCTTATCAGAGCGAGACTCTGCTGAATAACTGGGTGCAACATGGGGGCCCCGGCGATCCGAACTCTACCACGGAATGGCACGCGCTGCAAAACAGCATGTCGTTCAGCGGGCCGCAGTTATTCAAGACTACGTTTACCGCCTCGCCCTTCGAAATGACAGGCGCGAATCCGATGTGGCGGGTGGCGACGTCAGGTCTCTCGCACGGTTCGATTTGGGTGAACGGCCACAACCTTGGACGATATCCGGAAACGATTCCTGCGCCGGGCGTTTACATTCCTGAATGCTGGCTCAAGCCCGGCACAAATGCCAACACGCTGGTAATCTATGACGAAAGTGGAAATTTTCCGGCCCAAGTCCAAGTGCAGCCTGAAGTCGCAGCCAGCCGCGATGTGGTGACCTTTCGAAGCACCCGGCCCGTAACGATAGGGCAGCAATAGTTTTATCAGAGAATCCGGCAAGCCGGTTCGTATGAATATTTCATTGTCACTGAAAGGATTAGTCCGTATGGCCTATTGAGCGGGCCAGTCAATGCTGACAAAATCACCGTACGATTGTTAACCCAAAATCCAGCCGGTCAAATGGCTTTGCCGTATTGATGAGAATGCGTTTTTCCAGGCTTATGGGTGTTGTTTTAAAAACTGATATTGTGAAATCAAAATTTCTTTCCCGCTTCTATTTAACCATAACGTTTCTTGCCGTTTTTAACTCCCGGTTACTTGCTTCAGAAACCGATTCGCCCCGCGAACGGCTGTTGCTCGATTCGGGGTGGAAATTTAATCTCGGCAATCCTTGGAACGACGTCATCGGCGTTGCCAAGGCGGATGACAACCGGGGGCCGGCCAGTTCCAAATTTTCAGATGCCGACTGGCGCACGGTCAATTTGCCGCATGATTGGGCGGTGGAATTGCCGTTTGATCGCAACGCTGACTATAACCACGGGTTCAAACCGGTCGGGCCGGGTTTTGCGACCAACGATGTGGCATGGTATCGCCGTACATTTGAATTAAGCCAGACCGATGCGGGCAAACGCCTGTGGCTGGAGTTTGACGGGGTCTATCACAACTGCGACATCTTCGTTAATGGATGGTTCGTCGGGCATCACGACGATGGTTACGACAGCTTTCGTTACGATATCACAGATGTCACGCATGCGGGGGGTAAGAATGTCGTGGCGGTGAAAGTGGACGCGTCGCAATTCGAAGGCTGGTTTTACGAAGGCGCGGGAATTTACCGCCATGTTTGGCTCGTTAAAACCAGTCCGCTGGCCCTCGCACCCAATGGAGTTTTTGTCTGGAGCCAGTTCAAAAACAACCTTCCCAACGACGCGGCGAAAATAAATGTCGAGGTAAACTTGTTGAGCATGCAGACGAACGCGGCGAAGGCCACGGTGACTTGCGAAATCTTTTCACCCGGGGGAAAAGTCGTCGCTAAGTTTGACGCATCGGAAACGGTGAATGGCCTTGCACAAAAAGCTGTACTGCTCTACGGAAAGGTTTCCTCGCCGGAGCTTTGGTCGCCGGAATCCCCAAAACTTTACAAGCTCGTCACAACAGTGGAAAACGACGGGAAAATAATCGACCGCAAGGCAACCGAGTTTGGAATCCGCACGATTGCATTTGATCCAAACCAGGGATTTTTACTCAATGGCAATCATTACGAAATCAAGGGCACTTGCAATCACCAGGACGCTGCGGGCGTGGGCGTGGCATTGCCGGATGCTTTGCAGTATTTCCGGATCGCAAAATTGAAGGAAATGGGCTGCAACGCCTATCGCACCTCGCACAACGCGCCGACCCCGGAACTGCTTGAGGCCTGCGACCGGCTCGGAATGCTGGTGCTGGATGAGAACCGGCTGTTCGGCAGCGACGCGGCGAACTTGGAGAGGTTTAAAGGGCAAATTCAGCGCGACCGGAACCACCCCAGTGTGTTCGCGTGGTCTCTTGGCAACGAGGAATGGAATGCCCAGGACACCACCACCGGCGCAGCAGTGACCCGGGTCATGCAGAACCTTGCCCATGCCGTGGACCCAACGCGGCCCTGCACAATGGCCGTCAACAGCGGTTCCTACGGCGACTTTGGAATCTTTTCCGCTCTCGATGTAAAAGGGTTTAATTACCACTATGAAAACATGGATGCGTATCATGCCGCCTTTCCCGCGGTGGACATTCTGGGCACCGAACAGGCCAGCACCATCGGGACGCGCGGTATTTATACCAACGATGCAGCACGCGGTTATGTCAGCGCGTACGACGACCACAATCCGCGTTGGGGATGTTCCGCTGAAGAATGGTGGAGTTATTTCGCCACCCGCCCGTGGGCTTCCGGCGGATTCGACTGGACCGGGTTTGATTATCGCGGCGAGCCGACGCCTTACCAATGGCCTTGCATCAGTTCGCATTTTGGCATCTTGGACACGTGTGGTTTTCCCAAGGACAATTTCTGGTATTACCAGTCGTGGTGGACGACAAACGTCATTTTGCACCTGTTGCCCCATTGGAATTGGCCCGGCCGCGAAGGTCAGGAAATGGACGTGCGCGCGTTGAGCAACTGCCAGGAAGTCGAATTATTTTTGAACGGCCAAAGCCTTGGACGCCAGACGATGAAAAGAGAATCGGAGTTGAAATGGAAGGTGAAATATACCCCCGGCGTTTTAAGCGCCAAAGGTTACAATGACGGCAAGTTGGTTGCGGATGCCAAAGTGGAAACGACCGGGGAACCGGCGACAATTCAGCTTGGACCTGACCGAACATCCATCCATGCCGACGGCGAAGACATCAGCATCATCACGGTTTCAGTTCGTGACGCCCAAAACCGCATCGTGCCGCTGGCAAATAACTTAATTCATTTTAATTTAGAGGGGCCGGGGAAAATTCTAGGAGTGGGCAACGGCGATCCCAGTTGCCACGAGCCAGACCAGTTCGTGGCGAAGCCGGACGTTCGTGTTGTCTCAGAAAACGGCGACTGGCGTTATAAAATTTTATCAAATGTGAAGAATCCGCAGTTGGCCGAATTGCAGCCGGAGTTTGATGATTCAGCCTGGGAAACGGCCAATCCGCAGGTGGAAGCGCGTTCGCTCGCAAAACCTGAACAGGCGGTTTTCCGCACCAAAATTTCCATGCAGGAAGAAGATTTGGCAGCCGATGGGGTTCTGTTGAAAATCGGGCGGATAGACGATCAAGGCTGGGTTTATGTCAACGGCAAGTTTGCCGGTGAGTCGCACGATTGGGCCGCTTCACCAAGCTTTGACATTAAGCCGCTCATGCACGCGGGCGAGAACACAATTGCCATCGCGGTCATCAATGATGACGGAGTCGGCGGTGTAGGTAACGGCGTGGCTTTAAGGTTGCTGAAGAAAACCGAGGTGCCAGAATGGCAACGAAGCGCCTTCAACGGCCTGGCGCAAATTATAGTCCAATCGTCCAATGATTCAGGCGAAATCGAATTGACCGCAACAGCCGGTGATTTAACACCGGCGACTGCACTTATTCAATCAAAAGATTGACGACAGTCCCGGCAACTTGTTGAACTTGGAATGAATCGCTGACCAAACCGACGAAGGTGTCTGATAATACCATGAAATTGTGCATCAAACCAGTTAGCTGCGCGAATATTCCTTTTCTGGTGTTTCGTGGTGTTTCGGTTGTGGCGGCAATCATTATTGCCTTCGTGGGAATTACTGTTCATGGCCAAACTCCAGCCACGCTTGTCTCCTTGGGCAGCAATACGCCAACGCCCGGATCAAATGACATCTCCCAATTGAGTGTTGCCGGGCAAACGAACAAACCCGACGGCCTAAATTATTACACGGATAACCAGGTCAGTTACAATAGTGGCGAACCAGGACAAACGTTTACTACAGGCACCAATGGAACGGGCTATGTGCTTAATTCCCTGGCGATCAAGACCGGAGGCGGCACCACGTCAGGCACTGGTACAAGCCAAAGTTATCTTCTGCATGTTTACTCCGTAAGCAACAATACGGTCACGGTGATCGCGACGTATTTGGCAACCAATTTTTCCTTCGCGGATGGCGACTGGTTGCGATGGAGCGGCTTGGATGTGCCATTATCCACCAACGCCATCTATGCGTACTCGTTCGGAAAGGCCACCAGTGCCGGCCCGGGTTGGGAGGCAATGGGAAACGCCGGAGGCAACCGTTACACCGGCGGCGAACTGGGCTTGATGCCTGTCGCAGGTGGCGCAATCACTTTCGGCGGCAGTCATAATAATGACGCAGTTTTTGATGCGGGCTTGATTCCCGCCGTGGCGTCGCTGGCAGTGGTCACCAACAACCCCGCCACGGTCATCCAAGCGACCTCGGCGACGCTCAACGGAACGGTGATATCGTCTGGCAGCAGCATCCCGAAAATCACAATTTACTACGGTACCGCTGATGGCGGAACAAATGCCAGCGCGTGGCCCTTCAGTGTTGTCCTTGGCCCGCAGACTGGGGCTTTTTCGGGGGCGGTGACGGGTTTGGCTGTCAACACCACTTATTTTTTCACTGCGCAAGCTTCAAATTCAACTGGAGTTTCGTGGGCCATGCCCTCCCAGAACTTCACCACGTTGATCGTAACGGGCACAGTTTCGGCGATGCTGGTCACTTTAGGCGCCAACACCCCGACCCCTGGTCTGAACGACTCATTCCAACTGAGCACATCCGGGCAGGCAAACCAGCCCGATGGTCTGAACTATTACACTGACAACCAATCTGACCACAACAGTGGCGAACCCGGCCAGACGTTTACGACTCCCGACGGTTCAGCCGGATTTTTTATGACTTCGCTCGCCATTAAAACCGGTGGCGGCACCACTGGTGGTACGGGCACGCCACAAGGCTATCTTCTCCATATTTACTCAGTTAGCGGTGGCACAGCTACCCTGTTGGCGGCTTATGGTGCGACGAATTTCTCTTTCACAGACGGCGATTGGCTGCAATGGAGCGGGTTCAGCCTGCCGCTTTCGGCCAATGCGGTGTATGCGTATTCCTTCGGGAAGGTTTCCAGTGCAGTTGGGGGCTGGGAGGCGATGGGAAATGCCGGCGGCAATCTGTATGCCGGGGGCGAACTTGGCATTTTTCCCATTGCTGGCGGAGCAATCACCTTTGGCAGCAGTCATAATTACGACGCGGTTTTTGATGTCGGCCTGATTTCGGCCGGCCCGCCAATCCCTGCGGTCGTCACCAACAGCCCGGCCACCGCTGTTCAGGCGGCTTCGGCCTTCCTGAACGGGAAAGTTATTTCCAGCGGGGGAAGCCTGCCTCAGGTTGCAATCTATTATGGACCGGCTGATGGCGGTGTGAATCCGGGCGCATGGTCAAACAATGTCTCGCTTGGCCCGCAGACGGGGACTTTTACCGCAATGGTGACGGGATTGAAGACCAATACCGCTTATTTCTTCACCGCGCAAGCTTCGAATACCGCGGGCATATCCTGGGCCAGCCCTTCAGCCAGCTTCGTGACGGCTGCCACTATAACTGCGCCCACCGTGACCAATCTGCCGGCGACTTCGGTCTCTTTCGCCTCAGCGACGTTGAACGGCCAGGTGTTGAATACAGGTAATGAGTGGCCCATCGCCACGATTTATTATGGCACGACTGATGGCGGCACCAACCCTGCCGTCTGGTCAAATCACATATCACTGCCAGCGCAGTCTGGAGTTTTCAGTTCACAGGTTGTTGGACTGGCTGAAAGTACGACTTATTATTTCACCATCTTCGTTTCAAACTCAGCCGGCTTCTCGTGGGGCGGTCCGTCGCAGTCGTTCACCACGCTGACAGTCACCCGTGTGCCGGTGCTTACCTACCACTACGACAACACACGCCAGGGACAGAATACGAACGAAACCCTGTTGACGACGGCAAACGTCAATGTGAACGGTTTCGGAAAATTATTCACATACGCGGTGGACGGCTATGTTTATGCCCAGCCGCTCATTATGACCAATCTCAATATTCCCGGAAGAGGTGTGCGCAATGTGGTCTTTGTCGCAACCGAACATGACTCGGTTTATGCCTTTGATGCGGACAGTAACGGCGACACCAACGGCGGATTGCTCTGGAAAACGAATGTGGGAATTTCCGCTGTTTCACCCTCGACTGAATATGGCACGCGCTATCACGGGCAGGGCAACACCGACATGGTTCCTGAAGAAGGCATGACCGGCACGCCGGTCGTTGACCCGGCAACGGGCACGCTCTACGTGGATGCTTTCACCCGCGAGGTCGTGCCCGGAGTTTCTACCAATTACTACCACCGCATCCATGCTTTGATCGTCACGAATGGAAACGAACAGCCCTACAGCCCGGTCATTGTAGCGGCTTCCGTGGCTGGCACGGGAGTGTCCGGTAATGGAACGGGAACTCCAGAAACAGAAAACGGAACCAACGTGATATTTTCGGCGATTCAGCATTGCCAGCGGCCGGCGCTCACGCTCGCGGGCGGAATTTTATACGTGTGTTACGGCAGCCACGACGACACCGACCCGTATCACGGATGGGTGTTTGGCTACAATTCCACCAATCTTGCGCTGCTGACTGTTTTCAACACCACACCCAACGCCACCACGGGAGCGTTTGGTGGAAATGCCGGCGAAGGCGCAATTTGGATGAGCGGCAACGGATTGTGCGTGGATGCCAGGACCAATTTATACTTTTTGACCGGCAATGGGTCCTTTAGCGCCAACACCAACGGCGGAGATTACAGCGACAGCTTCGTAAAGCTTTCAACCGTTTCCAACAAACTCGTGGTGGCGGATTATTTCACGCCTTACAATCAGCTTAACTTGCAAAACGGCGACGCAGATTTGGGCTCAGGTGGGTCGCTGCTGTTGCCGGACTCAGCGGGCAGCACCAACCACCCGCACCTGATCGTCGGCGCGGGCAAGGAAGGGAAAATCATCCTGGTGGATCGCGACAACATGGGCCGCTACGACGGAACTGATGGCATGAATGGCAGCGATACCAACGACGTGCAGGAGCTGCCGGGAGCAATTGGAGGAGCCTGGAGTTCGCCGGCCTACTGGAACAATTTAATTTATTATCAAGGCAATGGCGATGTAATGAAGGCGTTCCCCATTGCCAACGGCGTGATCGCTTCTACACCGGCGGCCAGATCTTCAACGAGTTTTGGATTTCCCGGCGCGACTCCGACCATTTCCGCCAACGGCACGAACAATGGCATCGCCTGGATCACCGATCCCACTCCTTATCTTAGCAGCGGCCCGGCCGTATTGCATGCATACAATGCAACGAACATTGCCATTGAATTGTATAATTCCAGCCAGAATCTCGCGCGCGACAATCCCGGCCCCGCAGTGAAAATGAATCCCCCGGTTATCGCTGGCGGAAAAGTTTATGTCGGCGCCCAATACGCTCTGTCGGTTTATGGCAACGCCGTTTTCATGGCCACGCCCACCATCGTGCCCGGCGGAGGCGCCTTCACAAACTCCGTGACCGTGGCCTTGAGTGATGCGGCGGCGGGCGCGTCCATTTACTATACACTGGATGGTTCCAGCCCGGGCACCGGGTCGCTGCTCTATACCGGGCCTTTTGCTTTGACGAGCAATGCGCTCGTTCAGGCCATCGCCACCGCGCCGGGTGCGGTCAACAGTGGCGTGGCCAGCGCTTCATTTGTCAATACCGCGGCTGCGGGCAATGGCATTGGCTTAACCGGCGCGTATTACACAAATCACACCAGCGCCAATCCGTTCACTGGAACGCCAGTTCTGGTGCAGACCAATGCCACAATCAATTTCAACTGGGGCACGACCGGCCCGGCTCCGAACGTGGGCAAAACCAATTTCACCGTACTATGGACCGGCTCGGTGCAGCCGCAATTTTCTGAACCATATACCTTTTACACAACGGCGGATGACGGCGTGCGTTTGTTCATCAATGGCCAGTTGCTCATTAATGACTGGATGGACAAAACCAACGCCACCAGCCAGAGCAACACTGTCGCGCTCGTCGCGCAGCAGCTTTACAACCTTGAACTGGATTACTATCAAAAAACCAACAACGCCAGCGTTTCACTCTCATGGAGCAGCCCGTCAACACCGCTGGCCATCGTGCCACGAACGCAGCTTTATCCATTCACAAATGCGCCGCCCACGGTGGTGATGACTGCGCCGGCGGATGGTTCCGGCTACACTGCCAGCGCCAGTGTGACCGTCAGCGCCGACGCGGATGCGCCCTACAATCCTGTCGGTGCGGTAACTTTTTATGCCAATAGCATCCTCCTCGGCAGCGTGTCCAACGCACCGTACAGCCTCACAGCAACCGGTTTGGGGGCGGGCAGTTATGTATTGACTGCGGTGGCCGTGGACGGTAGCGGCTTGAGCAGCACATCCGCGCCGGTTGACATCACCGTCAACGCCGGAAGCGGCCAGCCTTACGGGCTCACAAACCGCACTGCGACTCCGGCATTTTTCAACATGCCAACGACGTTCAACGGTTCACTCCCTGCATTGCTCTCCCAAACGGGCGTTTTCAGCAACACGCCAAGCATGACGCCTGTGGCCGGCTTGATTCCATACCTGCCCAACGTGCCGCTTTGGTCGGATGGCGCGTTGAAGACCCGTTACTTTGCCGTCCCCGGCAACGCCGGTGTCGTCACACCCGGCGAGCAAATTACCTTTGCGCCGACAAACTCCTGGACCTTCCCCGCCGGAACGGTGTTCGTGAAAACCTTCCAACTGAATACGGACACCTCCAATCCCAATATCCTGCATCGCCTGGAAACGCGCCTGCTCGTGCGCGACATCAATGGCGCGGTCTATGGCGTGACGTACAAATGGCGCGCTGATAACAGCGATGCCGATTTGCTCACCAACAGCCTTTCGGAAAACATTCTGATCACCAACACAACCGGCACGAGCACACAGACCTGGTATTATCCCAGCCCGGCGGACTGCCTCCAGTGCCACACGCCCGTGGCCAATTACGTTCTCGGGGTGAACAGCCGGCAGTTGAACAACACTCAGACGTATCCCGCCACTGGCGTCACCGACAATCAATTGCGCACGTTGAACCGGCTTGGGCTTTTTAACCCGGCGTTTGACGAAGCTAACATAACGAATTTTGAAAAACTTTCCGCACTAACCAATCTCACTGCGTCGTTCCAAGAACGGGCGCGTTCCTACCTCGACGCCAATTGCGAGCAGTGCCATCAGCCCGGCGGCGCTGGCATCACGTTTGATGCCCGTTATGACACGCCATTGCCGAACCAGAATATCACCAACTATCCAGCCGCGGTTTCGCTGGGGCTGGACAATGCCTGCGTTGTGAAAGCCAGGGACATCTGGCGTTCGGTGATTTATGCGCGGATGAACAGTTTGAATCTGACCACCAAGATGCCGCCGCTGGCACGCAATCTAATTGATACCAACGCCGTCGCCGTCATGGCGGCCTGGATCAACAGCCTGCCGGGTATTCCGGCGCTCGCACCTCCAGCCATTGTCCCGAACGGCGGCATGTTTTACTCGAAGGTCAATGTTACCCTGCAAGGGTCCGACACGAATGCCGCAATCTATTTTTCACTCGATGGTTCGCTGCCGACGACCAATTCGCTCCGCTATTCCGGCCCGTTCAATTTGACGAGCAACGCGACCGTCTCCGCCAATGCCTTTGAAACCAATTTTAACAACAGCGTGGCGGCCAGCGCGTTGTTTTTTGTTCAACCATTTCAGTTTACTTCGGCCAATTTCCTGGCCAACGGGCAATTTGAACTGGCGTTTGCGGGTGTGCCCGGAAGCAATTACGTGTTGCAGGCCACGACGAATTTTGCGAACTGGACGTCCATCAGCACCAACCCGGCTGTATCCAATCTGCTTTACCTGTTCGATCCCAACGCGACAAACTTTCCTTATCGCTACTACCGTGTCTTGAAGCAATGAACTGTAAAATCATTGTCTCAATACTGCTGGCCGCCTCCAGTCTGCTGGCCCAGACAAACAATTTTATTCCGGCGGATTCCACCAACATGGTTTCGCAAAAGATCCAGGCCGGAACCAATCAGCTCTCCTTAACCACCCGGCGCACGGAAGAAATCCGCACGGAATGTCTTCAAGGCCGGCGCCTCGTTTGTGGCAAAATTCTCAAAGTGTTTCCCGAAGGGCTGGTTGTTGAAAGCGGCTACACCAACCTGTTGCGCGAGCCACTTGCCAAATCATGGCTGGTGCGGGGCACGGTCACAGCGAGTCGCGCCCCCAATCTGGTCGAAGGGAAGGAACCGGGCTGCGTTGCTGCGGGTTTGGTATTTCTCACGAGCCTGCCAAAGGCGCGCGGCGCCAAGCCCCAACAGTATGATTATGTGGTTATCGAAGGCTATCCAGCCGGTGAAACCACTTATACTTCCATCGGCGATGTAAAGCGAACTGTCCGCCGCTTTGCTGCGACCTTGCCTAAAGCGGTTCAGTTCGTGGCCGGGGAGTAGGAAAACCAAACGTGGTTGATGCCAACATTCACGAAGTGCTCAACACCACAAAGCTCGCGCGCCCATGGGCCATCACGTTTTTGCCCGATGGAAAATATCTTTCGGCCGCGAACGGTTTATCGAATGGTGTTTCTGCGGTTGACCTTGTCCCCGAAGATGCGGATGCAGCCGTCTGCCAGTTGTCTTCACCGCGCCCCACTTGAAGCATCACCAGCGGCAATTTGTTTTTTAACATCATCTTTCCATTCCGCCCCGAGTTGCTGCACCGATTTGCCGGTATATTTTTCCCACAGTTTACTGTCATATTGGCCCTGGCGCATCGCTGCGTTCATTTCAGTCACAATATTCTTGTCGTATTTCTCGGTTACGTAATTCAGGAAATTGGCCGTGATGCGATAGCTGCCATCATAGTTGAAATTTCTTTTCACGCGTTGCATCCAGACGATATCGGCACCGTGGCTTTGTGGTTCATACTTGAACCAGCGAATGTAATCAGCGCTTCCTTCCACCAGCCAGCCCGGATTATTGCCGTTAAATTGCTGGACGACATGAACCATTTCATGCACGAGCGACCCGATGGCCTCCCCATGGAGTTCGTTTCCCAGCCAGGTTGAATTGGCGACCACCTTGGTGCCGGCAGTGTAAGCCACCCCATCCATGGGCTTGAGGGTAAGGCTGAAATGCGCTGGCGCGGCATATCCTTCGCTGGGGAGCAGCGCCACGATTTTGGGATACCACTCGGCTAAAACGGGGGCCAGCTTTTGCTCCGCCCAGTCTTTCAATTCGGGAGCAGCAACGGTGTTAATGGCAATTTCGTTTTTCCCATCCTCCGTCTTTATGCTAAACCGGCCCGGCGATGGGGCTTGGTCGGCGGATTTTTGACCCTCAAGAACTTGCGCCGTCGCCGCATTCGCATCAACCACGTCAATTTCACTATAGAAAGTATTGCCGAAGTCGTCGTTGCCTTCGGTGCGGGCCATGTCAAACAGCAGGTAACGGTATTTGCCGAGTGCGCTGTCAGTATCGGAGATGCTCACGCCATATTGGCCGCCATCGTCATCCGCATTTTTGGCCTTGGTATTTACTTTTGCAATTAACTTCCAGCCACACGTTTCGGGGTTCGTTTCGTTTTTGGGAGCGGCTTCAAAGTCCTGGGCCGTGCCGTCGCTGGCATAAAGCTTATACACCTGCGGCCCGCGCGTGTTCGGATGCCATGAGTAAGTGTTGACTTGCTTGAGGCTGATCACGCTGCCCAGGTCCACCTGCAGCCGTCCCCCGGAAGTTCCGGCGTTGAAGAAGAAATTTTCTTCGGGCTGGTCTTCCTCGGTGGGCAGCTTGCCGTCGTTGAGTTTGTCAACGTCGCCGCCGTTCGGATCCCTTTCGCCGTCTACAACGACAAATTTGGCGCCGGTGGCCACGTCGTTTGTGGAAGGGGACGGGACGTTGCTGAATTTGAATCCTGGGTTGGTGTCACCGTTTTCGTTGTGGCCGACAGTCACTGTGACTTCGGCATGTGTCCCCAGTCGCGCCAGCAAAAAAAATCCGGCAATAATGATGGATATATGATTTTTCATTTATGATTTATGGTTTTCAAGTGGTCGCATTTCTCTTTCGCATCATTCAGGTACAACGGGATTGGTTCCCCACTGGCTGGGCTGAGGCCCCATGGTGAAAATAATTGAGCCACCGTTTTTCAATTCCCGGTAGGGCAAAAAGGGCGAAGGCCAATCCTTGCCATTCAAGGTCACGGACTGGACGTAAATGTTCTGGCTGGAAAGATTTTCCGCCGTCATCGCGAACTTTTTCCCGTTGGAAAGGCGCATCACGGCCTTGGGAATTTGGGGCGCGCCGATCACATAGTAGTCGCTTGCCGGGCAGACTGGATA
>Ga0206970_10039_pt1 | contig 39124 bp, 30 predicted proteins | sample Alteio_BWOrgHeat_88_FD_152964 | JGI IMG/M metagenome (GOLD analysis project Ga0206970, IMG submission 152964) | Enriched cells from forest soil in Barre Woods Harvard Forest LTER site, Petersham, Massachusetts, United States -... | ecosystem: Environmental > Terrestrial > Soil > Temperate forest >... | reverse complement strand
TCGAGATTCTGGATCAGGTCGTTGGTATCCGGTTCTCGATATACTTGCGACTGGAATAGCGGCTCCCAACCGCTGCAACAGTCGGAAAGTAGTCGCCAATCCGGGAGAATTTGTCTTTCTTGTACGGCCGGCAACATTCCGGGAAAAGATGCATGAATAGTCAGGCGGTCGGCTTTATGCGTCGGTTCGATCCCGACCCGCGCCTCCATTCCCAAGGTGATTGGGAATTTGGCGGTCCGACAGCAGGACATCCGATCGGTCATTTTCCTCACCAAAATCGCCGGGCTAAAAAGGCATCCCTATATGTCCATCCCGACAGCCATTTTGCATGAGGGCTGGTGGATTACGGGAGCCCGAAATGACCTTGGATTTTATAGATTCATTTCGTGGATCAGAATCATCAGACTGGCAGACTTTTATGAAGAGTTGTTGACGGCATCTAACCTGGATCAATTTCCCTTGCCTCCAGCTCTCTCCGGCATCTACCGTATTTGCATGCAAAACAAGGCAAAAGCCACGACACGGTTGTACATCGAAGCGTCGAAGATATTTCGCCGTGCTAGCTCTTGGTATTGCTATTGCTGGTTCTGCCCAATCCGTTGAAGCTCTACGCCGTACCCCTGCCTAAGAAGTAAACACTTTCGTTTCGCGTGTAACCTTTCTTCGCTGAAACCATTCATTGCTACGCGGCCATTGCCAATCAGGCACTCATCTCAGGAGAACTTCATGCGATCGCTCGGCTTGTCCAGTTCGTCCAGTGCGTCCAGTTGGTTCAGGTTCCTTATCTGCGCTACCGTCGTGCTTGGCACCATCGCGGCATTCACCTTAGTCGGTCCTACCGTGTCCCATCGCGGCTTTTCCACCGCGCACGCAGCTGCCGGTAGCACCTGCCCCAGCGATGACAGCGGTCTCAAGCTTCCTCCCGGCTTCTGCGCCACGATCTTTGCCGACGGTATCGGCCACTCCCGCCATCTCGTCGTCGCACCCAGTGGCGTCGTATACGTCAATACCTGGTCTGGCAACTACTTTCCAGCCGGCGAGACAGTTCATGAGGGTGGTTTTCTGGTCGCCCTCCAGGACAAATCCGGCTCCGGCAAGGCCGACGTCATCCAGCGCTTCGGTGGAACGGAGAAGGACGGCTCACACGGCGGTACTGGCATCGCACTTTACAACGGCTCCATCTACGCCGAGGTCAACGACCGCATCGAGCGCTACAGCCTGCCCGCTGGCTCCATCGTGCCAACCGGTCCTGCCGTAACCGTCGTTTCCGGTCTTCCCTTGGGCGGCGACCACCCCATGCACCCCTTCTACATCAGCGACGATGGCATGCTCTACATCGACGTCGCTACGGCTACCAACGCCTGCCAGTTGAAGAACCGTACTCTGCATTCTCCCGGAGCCGATCCATGCAAAGAGCTCGAAACCCGTGGCGGCATCTGGCGCTATGACGCGAAGAAGACGGGCCAGACTTTCTCGCCCTCCGATCGCTACGCTACCGGCATCCGTAACGCTGAAGGCTTCGGAGTAGATAAGGCAGACAGCCGCGTCTACTTCACCCAGCACGGTCGCGACCAGCTCCACGCCAACTGGCCCGAGATTTATAAGCCCGAGCAGGAAGCCACCCTGCCCTCGGAAGAGGTCATGCTCCTCAAAGACGGCGGCGACTACGGCTGGCCTGATTGCTATTACGACCCCGGTCTCAAGCACCTCGTCCTCGCCCCCGAGTACGGCGGCGACGGCCAGAAACCCGGCGTCTGCGCCACCAAGACAGGTCCTGTGGCCGCCTTCCCCTCGCACTGGGGACCCAATGCCATGGTCTTCTATGACCGGACGCAGTTTCCCGCCGCCTACCACAACGGTCTCTTCATCGCCTTCCACGGCTCCTGGGATCGCGCCCCCTACGTGCAGGGTGGCTACAACATCGTCTTCCAGGCCCTCTCGAAAAGCGGTGCTCCTGGCCGCTGCGAGATTTTCGCTGACGGCTTCGCCGGCGGAGTCGTCTCCCCCGAGGGCGCCGTCCACCGTCCTTCCGGCGTCGCAGTTGCGCCTGATGGCGCGCTCTACGTCGCCGACGACATGAAAGGCCGCATCTACCGCATCACCTATACCGGCGGAGCCGCTGCCTCATCCACAGAGCCGGCCTTCACTCCCTGCCCCAGCCTCACCGCTCCCGCCGGTGAACCCGCGCGCGCCGCTGCCAATCCGCCAGAGGGCACCCATCCAGATGCTGGTCTTTCTGTTCCTCCAGGCGGTACCCATGAGATGGTCGCTCTCGGCGATCGCATCTATCACGGCCAGGTTGGCGGAGCCCCTTGTGCAGCCTGCCACGGAGCCTCCGGCGCAGGAACTCCCCTCGGTCCTGACCTGACAAAAAACAAATGGCTCTGGAGCGATGGCAGTCTGGCTGGACTCACAAAGACCATTACCGAGGGCGTGCTGACACCCAAGCAATATCGCGCCCCCATGCCCGCTAACGGTGGAGCACAGCTTACGCCTGCTCAGGCAGAGGCAGTTGCAGCCTATGTCTGGGCTATAAGCCACCATTGATCCCTTCCGTACACTTTCACCCAGGGACTGGCCCCACAAAAGGCCAGTCCCTCCGCCCTTGTGGATAGCGGCGTCACTGCCTTCGCCTCGTGTCCACTAGTCGCTCAATCGAGAGAAACAATTCACATAACAGGAAGGTGAAGACATATGCCGCACTCATTAGAAGGAAAAGTCGTGCTGGTAACGGGTGGATCGCGTGGGATTGGCGCCGCAATCGCAAAACGTCTCGCTGCAGACGGGGCCAGCGTAGCGATCACTTACGCAAAGGATGCCAACTCAGCCTCTACCGTGGTCAAAGCGATTGAAGACGCGGGCGGAAAGGCTGTCGCCATCCAGGCAGACGCTGTCGACGCCGAAGCAGTCAGGAGTGCTGTTGATAAGGCCGTCGCGGCCCTCGGCAAACTCGATGTGCTTGTGAACAATGCCGGCACTGCCATCCCAAAGCCATTCGAGGAGACCACCCTGGAAGAGATAGATCGCGTGATTAACATCAACGTCCGCGGCGTATTCGTCACGACGCAGGCCGCCTTGAAGCATATGAATGATAACGGCCGGATCATCATGATCGGTTCGTGCGTTGGCGAGCGCAACCTGACGCCGGGACTGGCAGCGTATTCGGCGACGAAGGGGGCGGTGAAGATGTTTGCGCAGAGCTTGTCCAGAGAGGTTGGGAGCCGGGGCATTACGGTAAACAACGTGCAGCCGGGGCCAATCGATACAGACCTGAATCCCGCTGATGGTGATTGGGCAACACCTCAAAAGGCAGTCACCGCGCTCAATCGTTACGGACATGTCGATGAAGTCGCCGCACTGGTGGCTTTTGTCGCTGGTCCGGAGTCCTCGTACATTACCGGGGCGAATCTGACTGTTGACGGTGGGACGAATGCTTGAATCGAAGTACCGATTATTGATTTGATTGTGCAGAAAATTCAAAGCGTTGCGATTCAAGCTCTTAAAACGAAGCTGGAACTGATGCTAAGTGCGTTGCGCAGCGCCTTCTGCCTTTCGTTGCGGATCAGGTCGACAAGGGGCGACTGCCTGGTCAGACAGGAGGTGGCATTCTTTGCGAGTACGACACAGTCATGCCAATAACCGATAGCGTCGTGAACTCGATGCAGCTCTTTTGCAAACGCGCGCGCAGTGGGACTTGAATCCAGCTCGGCAATATAGCGCGGCCCCTTTATACTCTTGCGAAATTCATGCAGTGTATCTTTGTCGAGCCTGCTCATCTTGTGCCGCGCTTTCCTGGCCCATTCAAGAGCGAGTGACAGCGGCGGTGAGCCGGTCGACCGCAGTCCGGGAATGACATCATTTATTTTCTGCAGGCCTTTTTCGATCCGCAGCTCGTCCGATGCTAGAACTTCTTGCAGGAACTGCGCAGCCTTCTCGCGTTGAGCATTGAGTTCACTTGCCAGCTGGTTTTCATCGTCTGCAATCTTTCCGCCGTTCTCTTTCTGCTTTGACACCGGACTGGTGAGGCGACGCAACAGCTTGAGCTGAACATCGTAGTCTCTGACGCCCCCTGCAGGTCGCCGGATATCGCGCTGTCTGCGCATCTGACGTTTGATGGTTCCGGTCAGGAGTTTCGCTTGAGCGTGTTGTTTCTGAATGCCGATCAGCAGAGCTTCAATACGTCGAATGGCGGTCCGGAGCCGATGCACCGCGCGTGGTGTTGCGCGAACGCGGCAAACTACCAATGCGTCTGTGAGTTCTTTACGTAATTTATCGAATGCTTCAGAGAGGTGTTCCATAGTCGGGTAGTAGCTAATACATTTTCATCTTTGTCCGGGCCGGTCGAGATTGTGCATTGGATCCATCATGCTCCATCAACGTATCTATATCAAAAGAAAAGAACAATCCGCCTATGAATGAGGTTGATGCAGTGAGGGACCTTTAAGTTGCGCTCTATTTTTGCGCCGTCGACTAATCTTTGAATAAACGGAGGCTCCCAAAAAGAATGCGGACGCTGACTTCCAGCGCCCGCATTCTTTGCAAGTTAAAAACAGCAGTTCTACAACGACCCTGGTGAGCTACCAGCGAAGCTTTGCTCCCACCTGGATATGCCGTGAGCCACCCGAACCGACAACTGGATTCGAAGCATAGACGTCGGGCGTATATTGGGCTACACCAAGCGTCGATGTATCCGATACGTCCCCGTCAATGCCCGTGAGGTTTGGGTGATTGAGGATATTGAAGAACTCACCGCGGAGCTCCAGGTTGAGGTGGTTTTCGAACGTGAACGTCTTGAGCACCGAAAAATCGAGATTCACGTAATCAGGTCCGCGAACAACGTTTCTTCCCATGTTGCCGAAGGTCCCGTTTGCAGGCGGCGTGATAGCCCAGCCTGGCCCTGCCCAGCATCCGTAGTATGCAAGCTGTCCATCGTCTACTCCGCTGGGATCTGCCGCTACGCAAGCCGGATTAGTCGTTCCATCGGAGTAGAAGGGCAGCGAACCGTTCTTTACCCAGTGAATATTGCGTGGATCACCGCTAAGATTCCAGCGGTCGTTGAATGAACCGGTCCAGCTGATGTCGTCAAAGCTGTCATAGAACAGGATCGGCTCCGCGCTCTCAGCGGTGAAGATGCTGTTGAAACGCCAGCCTTGCAGCATCTGGGCATAGCCTCTCTTGCCGGCAAGCTCATAGGTTGCAGCGAAGGTGAAGCGGTTGCGGATGTCGAAACTCGAGTTCCCCCGCTCAGCTCCGGGATCAAGACTGTTTTGAATGGTGTAGCCGCGGTTGCTGCTCGAGTCATCGATGGAGTGAGCCCACGTATAGCCGGCCACGAAGAAGAGTCCCTTCGTCGTCTGCTGTTTCAGGGTCACCTGCAGGCCGTGATAGATCGAGTCATCTCCATTACCAAGCTGATCGATGAAGCTCAGGTAAGGGAACTTATCGACATAAGGCCGGCCCGATTGTTCGTCTTCTTCTGTGTCGTTGGCGAAGTTGTTCTGGTTGAGGTCAATGATGCTGTAGAGTTTCGTGCCTTTGTTGCCGACATAGGCCACCGTCAGTGCTGCGTTCTTCCACATCGCCTGCTGCACATTGGCATTCCAGTTCACAACATACGGCACAACCAGATTGCGATTCACTCCCAGGATCGGGCAGGGTTGGTCATACGAGCAGCTCAACAGGTTTGGGTCGAGATTGCCGAAGACAGGGCCGCCAGATTGCCAGTTATTCGTGACAGTGTCGCCGCTTAGCTGGTAGAAACTGGCGTTGATTGTCCCGCCGCCGGGTGTTACTCCTGCTGCCGCCGTCGGGATGACTGCAAGCCCTTCAGCCTCCGCGCCGTTTTGTCCAATGAAGATAGAGATGTGCGGGACCTCATAAATCATGCCGCCGCCCGCGCGGAACACGGTCCGGCCATTGCCGCCCACGTCATAGATAAATGACAGGCGCGGTCCCAGGTTGTTCCAGTCAGTCTTGTAGGGCTCGCTGATCTGCTTGCCCACCTGTACCAGGCCAAGGTTTGGATCGAAGTTGCCAAGCAGGTTGTGCTGCTCCTTGATCGGCATGCTTACGTCGTAGCGAAGACCATAGCTGATCGTTAGATTCTTCCGGGCGCGCCAGCTGTCCTGCATGAACAGGCCAAAGGTCTTTTGCGAAACCTTACGTCTGCTGTTGCCAATCCAAGCGTATCCACGTGATGCATTACCAGTCACGAAATCGTCGAGGCTGCTGAACCGCACCTCGCCCGGCCCGTAGTCATTGCGCGTATTGTCTGTGCTGCCGACACGGAACTCGCCACCAAAGCGAAGGTTATGCGTCCCCTTCAGATATGAAGCGTTATCCGAAATGATGTAAGTCTGGTTCGGCGTGGTCAGCAGCGGATAATCAACGTTGCCGCCAAGCGTATGTGACATGAATCCGGAGATCCGTATCTCAGGCATGCCATAGTTCATGGGATCCGTAACGCCCGTGTTCAGGCCATATTCCGTGACGTTGACGTTATGGTCGCCCTGAAAGAGCTGCTGCCACAAGCGGTTGTATCCAAAATGCAGCTGGTTGTTGAACCGCGCGTTGACCGCGAAATTCCACGAACCGCCAATAAGCTGTCCGCGTGTATCGGCATGCGAAAGCCAGAGCGGCTGCGCCACATTGACGTCTTCTTCGATCTGGTTGCTGTCACCGATAAAGTACGTGGCGTTGAGGCTGTGCTTTTCAGTCGCATGAAAGTCGAGCTTGACGATCGCGTTATCTTCGCGGTTCTGGTTGTTGTAGTCCGTGTTGATAGCGGTAACTGAGTTATCGGGACCCGTTGTGCCACCCGGGTTTTGTAGAAACAGCGTTTGGCCGTTCTTGTTGTAGTTCACAAGGTTCATGCTCATCGGATCGCATGTGCCTGCTTCCTGGCAGGCCGCGACAGCGCTGGCGAGACTGTCGTCAGTGTTGAGAGATCCATCCGAATTCGTAAGAATCGACGTCACCGGCGAATTGACCGAAACGGGGTTGCCCACCACATCGCGGACTCCCTCGTAGTTCGCAAAGAGGAAAAGCTTGTCCTTCAGCAGAGGCGCTCCACCTGAGGCGCCGAACTGGTGCAGCCGCAATGCAGATAACGGAGTACCGACGAGATTGTAGTAGTTGCGCGCATCGAGCGCGTTGTTGCGATGGAAGTAGTACGCAGTTCCATGGAACTGATTGGTGCCGGATTTGATTCCCAAATTGACGACAGCGCCGGGCTTGTATCCGTAATCGGCTTCAGGGCTCGATTGAACATTGAACTCCTGAATAGCGTCGATCGGCAGATGCGTCGCAGGAGTGCCTGTGACGCCGGGCTCGTTCAGTACCGTGTCGCCGTAATAACCGTCATTGTCATCAATGCCATCGACGATGAAGTTGTTATCCGTGGCGCGATTGCCATTCGCATTGATCGACAACATTCCGCCGCCCGGCTCGCGCTGAATGCCCGGTTGTAGCGTGACGAGATTCTGGAAGTCGCGGCCCTGCAGCGGAAGCGCATTGATCGCATCATTCGAGAATGTGCTGCCCAGCACGTCATTCGTCGTGTTGATGATGGGAGCTTCTTCTGAAATGGTGACCGTAGTATCCACCGAACCGGGAAGCATGGCAGCATCCACGCGAATATCGCGCGCAACCTCAAGCTGCAGACCGGTTCTCTGGAACTTCTCAAAGCCTTTGGCTTCAACCGTAACCACATAAGGGCCCGGCTCGAGATTAGGCGCGACGTACTCTCCGGAGCTTGTCGTAGTTAAGGTACGGGTTGCGCTGGTCGCTACGTTGGTAATCGTAACTTGAGCTCCCGGAAGAACGGCCCCGCTTTGATCGCTTACCAGACCCAGAATTCGGCCCTGATAAGTTTGCGCTGAGAGATCCCCCACGATTGATAGAACGAGCAAGAGCAAAAAACCTACGGACTTTCTCACTAAACGGACTCCTGAAAGAAAAACAACAACAACCTTGATAAGTCTATTGGACCGAATACGTTTCCACCAGGATTTCAGTTCCCAATTGAAAATCATTGGGAGCAGCGGCAGGCCTCCTGGGACGAACGGTTATCGCAAGCTCCTCAGAGCTGAAGTGACTTGTCGCCAACGCAGGTCAGTCTTGAACTGGCCCGTCTCCGTCGTTTCTGCTCGGCGCCGGTGGATTTCGAACACCCCGGCACAACCCGGCATTGGTCTCCATCCCTTGTCGTCTTTTGCCGACTATTTCCGATATCTCAAGCAGGGAACATGCGAGGCAATGAAACACAGCGCATTCGTAAGCGCTTATGGCTTTGTAACGAAAGATGACTGATGTCCAAGTCGAATACCCCCAGACAGACTCGATATTCGTCGTTGTCTCTGAAAGACGTCGTCTGTCTATGTGCAGGCCCCTGTGATGATGAGGCGTGGGAGGAATTCGTTTTTCGCGTCGGAAAGCCAATCAATGCCGTCGTTGCGCGCACTGCCTCTCTATGGGGCGAGCACTCTCGGGCAATTGTGGAAGACCTGATCCAGGTGACCTACCTCAAACTCTGGCAGGGAGGCCGTGGACTCCTTCGGGACTTTGCCATGCAACGTCCCGAAGCAATTTTGGGATACCTGAAAAAAACTGCCGCCAATGCCACTCATGACTATTTCAAGCACGGCCATAGTCAATCATCTGGTGGCGAGAATCTCCATGTTTCAACAAGTGACTTCGACGCGGAGGCGGGGAAAGAGATTCATGGGAGTTCACAACAAATCGCTTTGAGTGTCTTTTTAAATGAGATCGATGAACACTTGAAGCGTTGCCTGACCGGACCCGACCAGCAGCGCGACCATACGATCTTCTGGCTCTACTTCCGGCAAGGAATGAGCACCAAAGAGATTGCCTCCCTCCCCACCATCGGGCTGAGCGCCAAGGGCGTTGGAAGTGTGATTGAACGGCTAAAGCATTCCATTCGGGACCAGATCCTTGGTGTCCGGCAGGATTCCTGTGATGACGAGGGGCAGTAGAGCCAAAAAAGCAAATTTCCTCTGGAACTCGTATTTGCAATATGGGGGTGTAAAAAATTGGGGCGTCCATTCGATAAGCACATCGATAACCAGGAGCTGAATGCTCTTGTGCCCTCCTCTTCGGAGATCAGGCACGATGCGCTGCGGCTTCCTCCGGACGCGGTTCATGAGGCCGCGTGCCATGTGGATTCATGTGTGGAGTGCAGGACGAAGGTGTCAAAGTACGAGAGGTTGGTGAGCCGATTCTCTGGCCAGGCAGTGCCGGAAGTAGCACCGAAGGGAGCTGATTGTCCCGCAATTGAGGACGTGGATTGGCGCGAAGTGGCCGCTGGACTGTGGCCGGAGTCAAAGGCCACGCAGTTGATCATGCATGCTGCGCTCTGTGACCATTGCGGACCTCTGCTCCGCGTCGCGACGTCCGCTGAGCTGGCGGCTGTTCAGAAGGGGAAGCTGCAGGCAGATTCGAAAGGGCCCTCAAGGCCCGACCGCATCTCTCCACCAGAACAGTTTCTACCGGCACCTTGGCCGCTCATACGGTGGTGTCTGGTTTCAGGCCTCGCACTCATGGTGATTGTCGGAGTCTTGACCATGAGACCCGCGTCACTCTCGGGACCGAAGTTTGCGGAATTTGCAGTGAGTACACACAGGCAGCGCACTCAGGGAAAGCTCAGGCTCGATGTCAGCGCGGACTCGCCAAAGGCACTCAATGAATGGCTTAGAACGAAGTCTCCGCTTTCCCTGGCTTTGCCGGAGTCCCTCCCTGCTCATGGTGAAGAGCGGCCTTACCTTCTGGAGGGAGCGCGGCTGGTGCAGGTAAGAGGCAAGACCGCTGCGTTTATCGCTTATCAGGTGCAGAAGCTCCCGGCAAGCCTGATTGTGGCGCCTGATTCGGTTGCTGTCGCTTCAGGGGGAGTGGAAGTCGACTTCAGGAAGGTGAAGTTTCACTACGCCATGATCGCGGGCTACAAGGTTGTTACCTGGTCGGCTCATGGGCTGACCTATGCTCTGGTCTCCGAGGAAGGAAACAGTACACAGGGGTCCTGCATGGTCTGCCATTCTCAGATGAGAGACCGTGATCTAAGCCGAACGCCCACTCCGTTACTTGCTCATGGAAATGCTGTTGAGCCCATCGCGCAATAACTGCTGTTCGCCGCGATCCTGAAGGGCGTCGCTTTCGCGCCTCAATAAATCTGCTTCCATCCGAAAGCAAACTCTCCCGAGATCTCGTGATATTTAGTAAGGCCGCTTACGCCTTCCAGGCAACTGTTTAGCAGAGCAGACACATTGCAGGGCTTTTGATCCGTACAACCATGCGGCCAACAGCCTTCGGCCTCGTTGTGTCTCTCAACAACCTCAACCGAAAAGAACATCGAGAACTGGAGAATCAATGAGTTTCAATTTTGGTCAAGAGACGAAAAAGACTGCGCGAGTTCGGAATCTGTTCATGGCCGCTCTCGTGCTTGGATCTGCATTCGGCATGGTCGCCCAGGCGTCAGCGCAGAGAGTCACTCCTCCTGTCACGCCCGACTTGATTACGCCCCCTGATGGTAATACCGCATTCTTGTTAGGTCGTGGTGTGGGGACTCAGGGCTATGTCTGCCTGCCCACAGCCCCGGGCGCTCCTACTGCTTCCTGGACGGTCAACAACGCGCGTCCTGAAGCCACCCTGTTTACAAATATCTTCAAGCAGCCGGTGGAGATCATTACTCACTTCCTCAGCCCAGATACCAACCCCAATGAATTCGCTCCAAACCCGGTCCCATTCGGCAACGCGACATGGCAGAGTTCCTTGGATAGCAGCAAGGTATGGGCACAAACGGTGCACGCTATCCCCGCTGGCTCCGACCCGAGTTGCCCGAATTCCGACGCGATTTCCTGTCTCCTGCTGCAGTCAATCGGCACGGAAGCGGGACCAGCCGGCGGTAAATTCATGACCCGGACCAGTTTCATCCAACGCTTGAACACCAAGGGAGGATCTGCACCTGCGACCGGTTGCCTGGTGGCCGGTGATGTGGGCAAGCAAGCGCTCGTGCCCTACAGCGCCGACTACTACTTCTTCGAGGCTGCGGAATAGCTCTTTCTCTCAGCCCGTGAACACCTGTTATATGCATGCGGAAGAGGCTCGGCCGGCCCTCCTCGTGTGTGCTGCTCATCGTAAAACAACAAAGAAAGGCGGACGCGTTCAGCACGCGCCCGCCTTTCTGCTTGTTGCTCAGGACTTGAAAAATTCCAGCAAATCCGCATTGATGTGGTCAGCCTTCGTCGTTGGCATTCCGTGCGGATATCCGGGATAGACCTTGAGTATCGAATTCTTGACCAGCTTTGCAGACTCCAGAGCCGCCGCCCCGATCGGTACAATCTGGTCGTCGTCTCCGTGCATGATCATCACGGGGATATCGATCTTCTTCAGATCTTCGGTAAAGTCAGTCTCGGAGAATGCTTTGATGCAGTCATAGTGGGCCTTCATTCCGCCCAGCATTCCCTGCAGCCACCACTTCTCCCGAATTCCCTCCGAAATCTCCGCACCCGGCCGGTTGTAGCCGTAGAAGGGAAGCGTGATGTCTTTGTAGAACTGAGGACGATTGGCCGCCAGCGCAGAGCGCAGGCCATCGAAAACGGATACCGGCAGGCCACCGGGATTCTTGTCCGTCTTGAGCATCAACGGCGGCACCGCTGAGATGAGCACAGCCTTCGCTACGCGGCTGCTTCCATGGCGGCCCAGATAGCGCGCAACCTCGCCTCCACCTGTGGAGTGGCCGACCATAATCGCGTTCTTCAGGTCCAGCTTGTCAAACAACTCCGCCAGATCGTCGGCGTAGGTATCCATCTCATTGCCATCCCACGTCTGGTCAGAGCGGCCGTGACCGCGCCGGTCGTGCGCGATGACCCGAAAGCCCTGCTGCCCGAAGTACAACATCTGTGTGTCCCAGTCATCGGCGGTCAGAGGCCAGCCGTGGGAGAAGGTGATTGGCTGTCCTGTTCCCCAGTCTTTGTAGTAGATCGAAACTCCATCCCTGGTCGTGATAGTGCTCATGCCGTCGCTCCTTGTTAGGGTTTCTGTTGTCTAGGTATGGGTGAACTTCCAATGCAGCAACTTGATTCTTATCAGGTCGGCGGCGATGAGTAAATCGCCGCCGGCTGAATTTAGTCAAATCGTCTTTTCGACCCATGCCCGCACCGGCCAGCGTATGCTATCGTGAACGTCTCTGAGGCTCTCCTCAGATTCATGCGGTTCCCCTCGAATTCCCGATATCTCTCTCGAAGGCGCGCGCCGCATTCGCAACACGGGTTGTGCACTGCAACTGAGAGATCGGCAAATGGAACGAGTCCGGAGGCAGATCCGGGCCATCAACGCAAATCCACTAACCTAAATAAGGAGCGAGCATGATCTTTCTCTGTGCGTTCTTAGTCGGTCTGGTTTCAGGACTGCGTACTTTGCTTGCGCCCGCCGCTGTCAGCTGGGCAGCACGCCTTGGCACGCTTTCCGTCGCCTCCACGCCGCTGGCGTTCATGGGGTTCAAATACACCCCGATCATCCTGACCGTCCTTGCTGTAGTTGAACTGATCACCGACCAGTTGCCGTCAACACCAAGTCGCAAGGTGCCGATGCAATTTGGTGCGCGAATTGTCAGCGGAGCACTGGTCGGCGCCACTGTCGGCGCATCCAACAGTGCCCTGGTCGTTGGATTGATCCTTGGCATCGTGGGTGCGGTAGTCGGAACGCTCGGCGGAGCAGCCGCTCGCTCAAAGATGGCCGCAGCCTTCGGCAAGGATACGCCGGCCGCATTGATCGAGGATGTCGTGGCGATCCTGATCGTTATCTTTGCGGTTACGAGGCTGTCATGAATCATGTGTTCGATGCTGTAGTCGTGGGCGCCGGCCAGGCCGGCCCTTCGCTCGCCGTTCGGCTGGCCAAGGCCGGCTGGAAGGTTGCCTTTGTCGAGCGCCATCTCTTCGGCGGCACCTGCGTCAACACCGGATGCACCCCAACCAAAGCCATGGTCGCCAGCGCGCACGCGGCCCATCTGGCCCGCCGCGGAGCAGACTTCGGTTTTCAAACCGGTCCTGTCACCGTCGACATGCGCGCCGTCAAGGCGAGAAAAGACGCAATCGTTCTAAACTCGCGGACCAGTGTGGAGAAGTGGGTGCGTGGCACCGAAAATTGCACCGTCTTCACCGGGACAGGCAGCTTCGAGTCGCCGAACAGCATTCGCGTAGGCGACGACGTGCTCGAAGCCAAAAATATCTTTCTCAACGTAGGCGCGCGGCCCACAATTCCGAAGAAGATGACCGGCGTCGAAACTGTGCCCTTCCTTACCAGCACCACCATTCTCGATCTTGAAGAGCTGCCGAAGCACCTCATCGTCGTCGGCGGCGGATACGTAGGCCTCGAGTTCGCGCAGGTCTTCCGGCGTCTGGGCTCTGAAGTCACAGTAGTTGAAACGCATCCTCGCCTCGCCGCCCATGAAGATGAAGATTCCTCCGCTGTCCTCCGCGAGATCTTCGACTCCGAAGGCATCCAAGTTCGCGTCAAAGCCACCTGCATCCACATGGAAATGCGCGAGGGCCAGATCGCCGTCGGCATCGATTGCGATGAAGGCGAACCGCACGTCCTCGGCTCGCATGTGCTGCTGGCCGTCGGCCGCACCCCTAATACCGATGATCTGAACCTAGCTGCAGCAGGCATCATGCCCGATGAGCACGGCTTCATTCCCGTCAACGACCAGTTGCAAACTATCGTGCCCACCATCTACGCCATTGGCGACTGCAACGGACGCGGCGCTTTCACGCACACCTCGTACAACGACTTCGAAATCGTCGCGGCCAATCTGCTCGATGGCGAGCCGCGCAAGGTCAGCGACCGAATCCCCGTCCACGCGCTCTACACAGATCCACCGCTGGGCCGCGTTGGCATGACAGAGGCTGAAGTTCGCAAGACAGGCAAGCCTGCGCTCATGGGTGTGCGAACAATGAAGCGCGTCAGCCGAGCCATCGAGAAAAGCGAGACCTTCGGTTTCATCAAAGTGCTCGTCGATGCCGAAACCCAGCAGATTCTCGGCGCGGCAGTTTTCGGCACAGGTGGCGATGAAGCTGTTCACTGCATCATCACTGCGATGAATGCACGTCAGCCGGCGTCGCTGCTGACGCACTCGGTGCATATTCATCCCACCGTGGCGGAGCTCATCCCCACCACGTTGGAAGACCTCAAGCCGCTAAAGTAGCAGAGATGCCTGCGCAGATTATTGCGGTGCAGGCACACTCAAAGTGTCGGGCACCTGGCTGGCATCGCCAAGCATCTCCCAGCGTTGCAGCGAGATGGGCACGTTACCGTTGTTCCAGACAAAATCATTGAACTTCAACATTGAGAACTCAGCGCCCTGCTTACGTTTTGCGTCAGACAGCAGTTCCAGAATCTGCTCCTTGCCGATCTGGTAAGTAATCGCCTGTCCCGGAGTGCTTGAGAACATCGCTGCCTCAGCCAATGCAGTCTTCTTATCCATTGGGACTGTGCTGGACAAATAATCAGCCGCCTGCTGCAGCGTGAACGAGCCAAGCGCCAGCTTCACATCCACCTCCACGCGCAACGCGCGCAGCCGCATGAAGCTGTATATGATCTCCCGCGTATGAGGGTTGCCATCGAAGAAGCCCGCCTGCAGCATCATCTCTTCGGCATAAAATCCAATGCCCTCATTCGCCCCGGAGTCATAGTAGTGTCGCCGGATAGGATCAGCATTCGCCCAGCCAAGGCATAGCTGAAAGTAGTGTCCCGGTATGCCCTCATGCACCAGGATCGGCCGCGGATCGTGCGCCGTTGAAAGACTGAAGAATCCAAGGTCAGGACTCGGCTTGCGAATGTAACTGACGCCGTCTTCCTTCAGGCGAGAAGGACCCGTTAGGTCGTCCGTGACGCCGAGATCTTCAAACGGCGCAAGATAATCCGGCAGCAGTTTGTTGCGATAATGCTTCAACCACGATGGCACAGTGAGAATCTTCTGCCCTGTCATGAAGCGGCGCACATCCTCTTCGTCCTTCGTTTCCTGTGCAATCTGCGCATCTGCATTCGGAAAGATCGCCGCAGGCCTTGAACTCACAAGCCTCGCCTGCTGATAAGCCTCAAAGGCCACGGAACGAGCCCACTCTTGCCGGCTTATCGCGAGCATCTCTTCCGGCGAATAGGGAACCAAAGCCACGTTGTGCAGAAAGAAAAGATAGTTCGCGCGGCCAATCGCTGTCTCTGTGCGAGCCGTCGGCAGCTTTGCGCGCACCCATTCGCGATAGTGCACAAGAGCCGTTGCCGCGGCAGGCATGGCTTTCTGCAATTGGGCATAGTTGCCCGCAGAGAATTGCGCATTGAGCGCAGACTCCATCGTCTGCGTCCGCTCCTGCACCCGGTCCAGAGTATCGATCGCCAACTGCATGAACGGCTGGCGCATGTCCGTCAGGTTTTGTTCCCCAGCCTCGATCGTTACGGGAATACGCTCGATCCGAGCGATAATCTCGCGCTGGCGGGCTTCAGAAAACGGAGGCGGTTGCAACAGAAGCACAAAGACCGAGCCCAGCGTCTGATCTACATAGAAGCCGGGATTCCGCTTCCAGTTCTGCTCAATCACAAGCTCCCAGCGCACGCGCGCAATCGCCGAACCCATCAGCCGATAGTCCACCTGTGCAGGTACAAGGGCGCTCGCGGCGGGAGCAAGCTTCTTCCACCGCTCCTCAAACCCGTCAAGCTCTTTGAGGCGTTTCGCAATCGTGGCAGTCGACCAGTCCACCTTAAAGTCGGCAGGCCGTTCAATGCGCGGAATGTCATCGTTGGTGAAGGGCTGTTCGGCGGCCCGCCACTGCCAGAAGCTGTCACTCAAGTCAGCCAGGCTGTCGGCGCGCGCACCCGTGCAGCAGGCACAAAGTAGGAGAAGAGTAAGGCAGCGGCGTAAGGTCATGCGTCGCTCCATGCAACGGATGATTTCAAATCAATGAAACTCATCCTACGCTGAGCAAGGCATTTTGCAGCCAGGAATCTCGCAGATACGCGTTAAAGAGCTCGCAGTCGTGCGCAGGCGTCATCCAGGTCCTGATCGCGCTTGGCAAAGCAGAAGCGCAACAGATTCTCCCCATGCCCTTCGCGGAAGAACGCCGAACCAGCCACTGCAGCCACGCCCGTCTTCGCCAGCAGAGCCCGAGCTTTCAGCGAAGCAGTCTCTCCCGGCAACCTGCTCGCGTCAGCCAGGATGTAGTACGCCCCGCGTGGAACATAAGGCTTCATGCCGGCATCATTCAACGCCGCCACGATCCTTTCCCGCTTGTCCAGATGGTCAGCGGCCAGCTGCGCATAAAACTCCGGCCCAAGCTGCTCCAGTCCCTGTGCCGCTCCATGCTGCAGAGCCGAGGGTGCGCAGACGTACGTCAGGTCATGAAAATAGCTGATCGCCCCAAGCCATTTGGCATCGGCAATCAGATACCCAAGCCTCCAGCCAGTCACCGAAAAAGTCTTCGAGAAGCCCGAAATCAGAATCGTCCGCTCGCGCATTCCCGGCAGCGTAATCGGCGAAAGATGCTCCGCCTCGCCATAGACGAAATGCTCGTAAATCTCGTCGGTAAACAGAAAGAGTCCATGCTCTACCGCAACCGCTCCCAGAGCTTCAAGCTCAGTCCGGGTAAAGATCTTCCCGCAGGGGTTTGAAGGTGTGTTGATCACCATCGCCTTGGTGCGCGGCGTCAGCGCAGCATTCAGCGCGTCCAGATCTAATGTCCAGTCGGCATCCGAGCTAACCGGGGCATTCAGCGGAACCAGCACCGGCTTCACGCGCATCGACCGCAACGTGCTCGCATGGTATCCGTAGAATGGCTCAAAAAGAATGACCTCATCGCCCGGATTCAGCAGTGCCATCGCAGCCGCGTGAAAGCCACCGGTAGCTCCGCTCGCCACCATGATCTCGCTGTCAGGATCGACCTCAATCCCGTTAAACCCTCGCACCTTGGCTGCAATCGCCTGACGCAGCCGCGCAATCCCATCCAGCCTTGTATAGATGTTGTGCCCGGCATGAATGGCCGCGATCGCGCCCTCAGAAACCGGAGCCGGCACATCCGTATCGCAGATGCCCTGGGCCAGGTTCACTCCTCCGATGCGGTCGCACTCCATGCTCATGGCGCGAATCTCAGATTGAATCGCGCGCGGAGAAAGTTCGCTAAGTGTCAATTCGTGGGCGGTAACGTCAGTCTGCGGCATTGAGAGAATATCCATAAATTCGGGTTCCGATCCCTTCTCCAATGCTACAGGTGTACCACACCGCCGCTGGCAGGAATATACCCCTTTGTCGCCAACGCCACGCAGGAACCTGAACCCGATCAGCCATAATACTTGCCTATGCATCGGTCTCAATCGTCGCCGAATACGCCCCCGCCTACCGCGGGTCAAGAACCACGAAATGATCGGCGTAGCTGATGTAGATACTGCGGAAGAGATTGGTCGGCAGCAAGCCATCCACTTCCCCTTTCGGAAGATTCTTCCCCTGATTTGCCAGCTTTACGAGAGCCACCTGCGAAAGCGTCCGTCTGCCGATCTTCAGGTCCTGAGGCGGCAAGGCAGAGAATCTGCGTTGCACCCCATCGGCGCTAAGGCCGTGCATCGAGGCTCCCTGAGATAGCCCGAGGTCCATGTACTTGTCTGGATCAAAAAGAAAAGGCACGTTCGTGCCGGAGTCCAGTTTCAACAGCAGCGGCCGCGTTCCAGCGCGAAGTATTGTGACAGGAATGATCGGCGGCATGTTGTACGGCATGAGGCAGTCAGTCACAGGCAGTTTAGCCAGCGCCAGTTGCTCTCCTCTCACCCCGGGCTGCATCTGCCCTGTCTCGTCCAGGCAAAGCATGCTGTGCGCGTAGTCGATGAACACGTCGAAGTTTTCAAGGAAATTCCCGCCCAGAATTCCCTGTACATTCGCTCCGGCCGCCTTGAGATACGATACGTCCCGCACAACGGCCTGTTGGTCCCAGGCAGATTTCGAACCAACCTCCAGCGAGTCCAAGGTTGAGAGGGAAGCCTGGGTACGGAACCCAACGCCGCCGAGACTCGCATTGCCCTCGATCTGCAGATGAAGTACATCGGCCAGGGACGGATCGACAATAGTAACCTGGGCGCCCGTGTCTAACAGAAAGTTGTAGGGGCCGGTATGGTTAATCTCCACCGGAATGATAATTCGGGAACGGTTTACCAACTGAAAGCGTAAACTTGCGACATTACCGGGGCAGCGAATCTCCGCTTTTAAGGTCGGGGCAAGAGTTGCTGCAAAAGCTATGAAGGCGAGTACAAGAGATGAGAGCCACTTGAATCCAGTCATTTGAGCTTCCTCAGCCGGATAGGCTGAAATCACTCTGGGCGCATGACTCTACATGGTCTTGAAGGCCTCCTGATGAATCGTTGAACGTCGCTGATGAATTTCTAACGCGGATGATGAATCTATGATGGGGAGCAAGTCCATTGTATTCAGCTTTGCGGATGTCAAAGTCCGCGAGCGGGAGTTCTGTCTCATCAAGGCCGGAGAAGTGTTTCCGGTCGAGCCGAAGGCCTTTCGCGTTCTCCTGTTCCTGCTGAATAATCCCCAGAAGCTGATCAAGAAAGATGAATTGCTCGATGCTGTATGGAGCGATTCCACCGTTTCAGAAAACTCCCTGACGCGCAGTGTCGCCCTGCTCCGTCGCTTACTCGGAGACGACGTTCGCGAGCCGCGTTACATTGCCACAGTGCCAACCGTGGGATACCGCTTCCTCTGCCCGGTTGAGGTATCGGAAGACGCAGCCGGCAATCTGGACTCGTCAACCTGGACGGCCACGCTGAACGGGACCAGCCTTCCGAAGGAGCACGCAAATGGGAGTGCCATCGCCATAGCCCCGCCGGAACCACTTCGGCCGGTGATAGCTCCAATAGATTCAATAGTCTCGCCAGCCCCAATAGCCCCCGTAGCCATCGACTCAGTCTCCTCAGAAAGCAAGGCTAAGGGCCAGGCGCGCGGCAGGCTGTGGAAGTGGCTGCTCGTCGCTCTTCCCATCCCCCTTGTCGCTCTGGCCGCTGCAGCCTGGTATCTGCTCCGTCCCCTACCTCCGCCCCGCGTCACGGACTACACCCAGATCACCCACGACGGCCAGATCAAAGACCTTGTCGGAACCGATGGAAGCAGGCTCTATTTCAATCAGATTGAGCCGGAATCCATTGCCCAGGTCGCGGTGTCGGGAGGGGAGATCGCCCAACTCCAGGTTCCGCTGCCGTATCCCTTTTTGCGGGACGTTTCTCCTGACGGTTCAACGCTTCTCGTCATGTCCGGATCCAATCACTCCAACCTTTGGAACCTCGGCATTCTCGGAGGCTCGCTCCGTCACATTGCAGATGCCGCAAACCCATCGGCCGCATGGTCGCCCGACGGCAGGTTCATCGTCTATTCCACATCCAGTGGCGACATCCGCCTCGTCCGAACCGACGGCGCCGAAGATCATAAGTTGATTTCGACCGGAGAGCAGGCCACGTATTTCAGCTGGTCTTCCGAGGGCAGCAGGATTCGTTTCACCAACAAGAGTTCCCTCTGGGAGATGGCATCGGACGGCACCAATCTCCACCCGCTGATTCCCGATTGGCATGGAGCACCCGTGCAATGCTGTGGCCGGTGGACCCCCGATGGAAATTTCTATGTATTCTCCGCCGGGGGGCCGCTCCTGACCATGGCGCCGCTCTTGCCCGGTGAACAGCTATGGGCTCTCGATGAGCGCAAGGGGAGATTTCGACATCCTTCCGGCCACCCGACTCAGTTAACGTCAGGACCGCTCCGTTGGGGTGCGCCGATTCCAGGCAAGGATGGAAAAACCATCTTTGCCCGTGGCGTCACTACTCGTGGTGAGCTTGTTCGCTTCGACGTACAATCCGGTCAGTTCCAGCCATTCCTTCAGGGCATCTCCGCCGAATTTCTGAGCTTTGACCGCAGCGGCCAAAAAGTGACATACGTCACATTCCCTGACGGCAAACTATGGAAAGCCAACCGCGACGGGAGCATGCCGGTGGAGTTGAGTGGCCCCTCCATGTATCCAAGATCGCTCAGTTTTTCGCCGGACGGCGCCCGGGTTCTCTTTGTCGATGCGCCCTCGTCGGCAGCCCGCTCGAAGGATTACGTCATCCCTGCTGAAGGCGGTACCCCTCAACGGCTCATTCCACAGGACAGCGGACCACAAGGCGACGCGACCTGGTCGCCCGACGGCAGCAGGATTGCTTTTTCCACCCTCGATGAAAAGGTATTCGATGCGAAAAGCGACATCCGCATTCTCGATCTTGCCAGCGGCCGAGTCACCAAGGTTCCTGGATCAGAAGGCACCTCCAGTCCGCGCTGGTCTCCTGATGGACGAACCATCGCCGGACTTTCGACCGTCACGCACGCTCTCAAGGTCTTCGACATCCAGACGCAGCGATGGTCGACCATTTATCAGGAGCCTGCCGAATTTCCAACGTGGTCGAGAGATGGCCGTTTTATCTATTTCGCGCGCGCCAAAGGCAATCCGGGAATTTTTCGAATTCGTGCCACAGGAGGTGAAGCAGAACGCGTTGTCGATCTGAGGGGATTCCACTCCACTGGTTGGTACAGCCTTTGGTTCGGGCTCGACCCTACAGACGCGCCTCTCGTGCTCCACGATGTTGGAACGGACGACATTTACGCTCTCACTCTTGACCGGAAATAGATCTCTTGGCTTTCAGAGGAAGTAGGCACCGCCTTCATTACAATCGTGTTAAAATCGTGATCTGGAGCAGTCTAGTAACTCTGCACTGATCAAACCGCATGAATCTTTACCTTATGCGCCACGCGGATGCAGGCGTGCCCCGCGAAAATCCCGTATTAGATGCGAAGCGTGGCTTGGTCAAGGAAGGCAAGCAGCAATGCATGCTGATGGCCGGCGTACTCGTGGGACTAAAAGCTCAGATTGACGTCATCATAGCCAGTCCACTCAAGCGAGCTCGTCAATCCGCCCAGTTTGTTGCGACCGAAATTGGGTTTGAACAGCCGATTATCAGCTCAGAAGCACTTCTTCCATCAGCGGACTATACGGCTTTCCAGCAGCTCCTCGCGCAACACTCCAGCCGCGAAGGCGTGCTCGTTGTCGGTCACAATCCCAATCTGCACCAGTTCATCGCACGCCTGATTTCCGGCAATGGCCACAGCAATGGACACACTCCCAACAGCGGTATTCGCCTTCGCAAAGCTGGCATTGCCCGTATCGACATGTCACGGCGCCCGCCTCAGCTGCAGTGGCTGATCGATCCACGGCTGGCCCGCACAATCTATGCCAGCGTCACCAAGAGCTCCCGTCCAAAGACTTCGCGGAAGTAATCCGCCTCCTTGCGCAGCGACCATAGTTCCAGCTCTGCGCCGGTGCGTCCCGGTTGCAGCTCAAGCAGAATGCGCTTGGGGTAAACGCGCGCCCTCACCCGCAGAACGTCTGATGCGCGGTCCTGATTCAGCGCTCGCGCCAGGCGCATCAGCACCACACTCTTCTTCACGTTCTCGTGTTCCGTAGATGGGATATTGCGCATCGCCCGGTCGCCCGGCTGGGGACGCGTCTTGCCAAGATAGCGCGCGATCGCCGAGATGATCGTCCGCTGCTGTGCCGTATACCCATAGATCTCTGAGCTGGAGATGATGTATTGCGAATGCCGATGGTGTCCCTGGTGATTGAGAAATTTACCGGTGTCGCTCAGCATTGCAGCTGCAGCCAGCCAGTTTTCGTATTCCGCAGGGAGCCCATGCAACGGGGCCAGATCACGATAGAGCTGCGCGGCGTGAGCCTTCACCGGCTCAGCCATACGCAGGTTTACCCCGTATCGCTTCGCGGTGCCCAGCACGCTCTCCCATCGTTCCTGCTCAAACTGCTGATGCGCCGTGGCCCGGTAATCCCGCTCAGCCAACATCTGCGCAAGAATCCCATCACGCAGACCCAGATCGGAGTAACGAAAACCCGTCAGGCCAAAGGTTTCCAGCAGTTCGGCATAGACCACGGCTCCGGCCACGATAATCTCTGCCCGCTTGGGGCCGATTCCCGGCACCGCCGAACGTTCCGTCATGTCCATCTTGCGCAGCTTGGTTGCCAGGCGTCTCACTTGCTGCGTTGTAATGTCCGCCTGTGTTCCGGCTCCCTGGCGAATCGCCGCGCGCATACCGGCGGCTCTAACCTTGCCCCGTGACCTGGTCTCGGGCTCAGCTTTAACGAGGGCTGACTGAGCCTCAGAGAGAGCTGCCGCCGTGCCCGAGGTCGCAATCACCAGCGGCACTGAAGGAGGTTGAATACGCCGGTGCGCACGCCGCAGTTCGCGGGCGATGAACTGTTTCATTCGCGCCAGGCCCTCCTCAGAGGGAGGGTCCATCGGGATAAATTCCTGTGTCAGCCGTACTGCGCCCAGCGGCAGACTTACCGTCTCACGAATACGCCGGTGCTCACTCAGCGTTATTTCGCAGCTGCCGCCGCCCACATCCACTAGAATGACCCGGCCTGCCGTTCCCGGCTCATTGGTCATTACGCCGTGGTGGATCAGCCGGCCCTCTTCCAGCCCCGAGATAATTTCGATGTTCCAGCCGGTCTCTGCTTTGGCCCATTGAATGAAAGCCTGAGCATTGCGCGCGTCGCGAACAGCGGCGGTCGCCACCACACGAATCTGGTCGACCCCATGCTCCTGCACAGCGCGCTGAAAGCGTTTGAGAGCGCGCAGGGTTGCGGCCATAACATCGGGAGATATGAGGCCGGACTCGAAGACCCCAGTGCCCAGCCGCGTTACTTCGCGGTCCTCATGCAACGTCCTGAGACGGTGCGCGGACACCCGCGCAATCTTGAGGCGGCACGAGTTGGAACCAATGTCGACTGCGGCAAAGGTAGCTGTAAGCGCTGGCATCGTGAGCTCGGGCTGGCCCCTCAACGGATGCGCAACCTATGGCAACGATACAACACCGCCATCGGGCTCACGTGTGACACCAGGATGAAGTGTTGCGGTCCTGTCTGTTGCTATCGGATCAGGCCGTTCATGCGACTTGGGTAGAACCCACCTCCAACGCGATTCGAGTTGCCATACACGATAGCTATCACCCTATCCGGCACCCGGCTGAATATGATCGCTTCGGTACCGGCATTCAAGATTGTCGACGCAGTGAAGTTAGCGCCTCCCGTGTTGAGACCTACCTGAACGGTCTGTAGGCCCACGTCATCATTGTTCGTGCCATCGAGTTTCGTGCGCAGATCGGTGATCTTGGTAGCAGTTGCTGCAATACCTGCAGCAGGCGTCGCCCGATCGAGCCCCCACAATACCGTGCGAACCAACCCCGCATGATAGGCTTCCACGGCCAGAATGCCCGGCACCGCACTCCGATTCGACGCCGACGTGACGAAGCTTGCGAGCGAGTGGTATGCGGTGACTCCTACATCCTCAAATATGTACGACCCAAGCAGGAAGGCCACATCATCCGCGAACGGATCGAAGGCTGGCCCAATGCCTGCCGCCGCAGCTGCAGCATTGAAGCTGTTGAAGAGGTCGATATCGGGTTCCGCGACCGTGGCGCCGCCCAGCACTCCGCGCAGATAAGTCACGTGCTTCTGCTCCTCGGTAGCTAACTCCGAGGCATAAGAGGCTACGTTGGGCATGGCGAAGGGGACCTTGCAACTCGCTGCACCCGTGGGCTTCACCGTCACGGTTCCGCCGCCTGTTGCTGTAGTGCCTGGCCCCACTCCGATTCCCGCCTGCGCCAGTGTCTTGCCAGTAGTGGCGAGAGTGTAATACTCCGCCTCCAGGTACTCAAGGTTCAGCGCAAAGTTGAGATAGTCGTTGTCGGTAAAACCGGCCTGTGCCTGTGCCTCTGCCTTGGCGGCACTACCCAATAGCAGGCCGGCAAGCGCTGTGCCCCCCATCGTCATGATCCTGCGACGGCTGGAGGCGATAACTTCATCCAGAATCTGTGTCTCTGTCGTTGCCATGTTATCTCCTCCTCAGGCGGTGGTGACTTTGATGTTTCCGTTCATGCCGTTCGGGAAGAAACCGCCCGAGGGCAAGTTGCCATTAGGACTCAGGTACACAATTTGCAAAACCTGATTTGGCGTGCGAGAGAAGCCGATGGCGTTTGTGGAGTCGGCCGCAGCCACGCTGGTCGCGCTCAGCATGGTTTCGTTTCCACCCCCAAGCGAGGCCCGCGTTGCGGAAATCTTGTTGGCATAGTCCACATACGTACTGCCGGCTTGCAGAATCAACGTGCGAATCTCGCCGGCATGGTAAGCTTCACTCCCCTGGATGCCGATCAGCGGACCGTAATAGGTCTTGGCGGAAAGCAGCGGCGCTGCACCTGCGTACGCCGTGACACCGACGTCTTCAAAGACGAACGCGCCAACCAGGAAATTATCGAAGCTGGCGAAGGGATTGAAGGATGATCCGATTCCCGCGGCCATGGCTGCGGCATTGAAGCTGTTAACCAGATCGATTGCAGGAGCCGAAACAGCAGCGGAACCGAGAGCGTTACGAAGGTAGCGCACATGGGTTAACTCATTCTGCGCGAGTTCGTATGTATATTCCTGTTGAATCTGGCTGGTGAATGTAACCTGCGCTCCACCGGTCAATGACCCGGCTCCTGAACCTGCATCGGCCGATGGAAGTCCCGAGCCGGTGGCCGCCATCAGGTAATACGAGGCTTCAAGATACTCCAGGTTCAAAGCGAAGTTGAGGTAGTCGTTATCGGTGAACGTTACTGGCGGATTATCAGGCGTTGTTTGAGGTTGGAAAGTACTGCCCCCGCAACCCACTGCAGTCAGAGTTGCGGCGGACCCGGCGCCCAACAGAAAATTGCGCCGGGATAGAGCTTTGCTGATCAGATCATCAACGTTGCGCACATCTGCACCTCATTTTCAATTTGGAAGTTACTGCTTCGTATCCGAGAACAAACTCACCTGCAAGACTGAGCACACGAAATCACAGGAGTCCCGTTTAGAAACATTCGCCGATGAAGATACTCCTGAAACACGGTACGCGCCAGGCCCGCTGCTGGATTGCCCCTAGGCAAGTTGGATGCCTTCTCAATCGAAGAAACACACCTTCTTGTTTCCATAAGAGTGAAATTCGCACAAGAATCTTTTACCACTGTCAAATTCACCAGCCATCCCCGAATATTCCGGCTGGCTATTCCCGGTAAGAGAGGCCTGCTACTTCTCAGCAGGCCAATCACTTGCGGCTGCTATTCTGGACTCTCATATCGCATGCCGATGATCGAAACAGCACATTCCGCCGCTCGTCCTTCTAAATCTTTCCTCTTTAGCTCTTGGGTATTGCTGCTGGTTCTCTTTGCCGCTGTCTATCTCGCCGCGTTATTTTCCCCTCCGCTGCTCGATGATGTAGACGCCGGGCATGCCCAGGCTGCGGCGCACATGGCTGAGACCGGTGACCTCGTCACGCTCAAGATCAACGGCATTCGTTATCTTGAGAAGCCACCGTTGCCCTACTGGCTAGTCGCGGGCCTGTATCGTGTCTTCGGCCAGAACGCCTTCGCCACCCATCTCCCCAACACCCTCGCGGTGCTGGGCTGCGCATGGCTGGCATGGCTCTGGTGCAGACGCGCCTGGGGAGATCGCGCAGCTCTCTATGCCGCGCTGGGCACACTCACCGCCTGTGGACCTTTCCTTTTCACCCGCTTTTACATTCCTGAAGCGCTGCTCAGCTTTCTGCTTCTCCTCGCGCTCTACTGTCTGATCACCGGCCTGGAGAGCCGCCGCCCCGGCCGCTTCTACCTCATGTGGGCCGCGCTCGCCCTGGCCACGTTGACCAAGGGACTCATCGCGCCGGTCTTTTTCATCGCCGCCGCAGTGCCCACGCTATTGCTCAGCGGACAATGGCGACGCTGGCGCCAGTTGAAGCCCTTCTCGGGTGTCCTCCTCTATCTGGCTATAGCCGCGCCATGGCATATCCTCGCCGGTCTCCGCAATCCGGATCAGGGACATCCTGTAGGCAATATTCCTCATCCCGGTAACGTTCACGGCTTCTGGTACTTCTACTTCCTCAACGAACACGTCTTCCGCTTCCTGGGCACACGCTTTCCCCACGACTACAACCGGCTGCCCGTCGCCTACTATTGGCTGCTGCACCTGGTCTGGCTCTTTCCCTGGAGCCTCTTCTTCCCTGCAGCCGCGATCGTGGCCTGGAAGACCCGCCACACCTGGCTGCAGCACCTGCGCCGTGACGCCGGCCAGACCGTCGATTTCTACCTCGATCACGCGGTCCGCGAAGACGTGGCCAGCTACGTCTTCCGCCTCAAGTTCCGAATCCGGAGCGCATGGCTGCTCGGAATCTTCGCAGCCTTCACGCTCCTCTTCTTTTCTCTTTCGACGAATCAGGAGTACTACACCTGGCCGGCATGGGTTCCGCTCATCATGCTCACCACGGCCATGCTTGCCGTCATCGAGGAAAACTGGGAGAGCGTGCGCCTGTCAAAGGCAAACCACGGCTCGTCCAAGACTGTTGCTCCAATAACCCGGAGCCGGCTCTGGGTCTTGAATGCGCATATTCTGTTTACCGTCGTTGGAGCGGGCGTTGCCGCCGCCCTGATCCTCGGGCTATGGGAATCGCGCGACCTGCCCTATGTCTCCGACATTGGCACCCTCCTTGCTCATCGGGCCGTAGGCGACTATTCGCTCTCCATGTCCCACTTCTTCGACCTGACGGGCCCATCGTTCGCAGCCCTGCGGCTGCCCGCGATCATTGCCGCAGTGGCATTGCTGCTTGGCCCCGCCACCGGGCTGGGTCTGCGCTTGATTCATCGCAATATCGCAGCGACCGTCAGCATCGGCCTCACCTCAGCGGTCTTTCTCATCGCCGCGCATATCGCCTTTGCCCGCTTCGAGCCCATGCTCAGCTCCAAACAACTGGCCGACACGATCCTCCAACAGGCCACGCCCGCCGATGACCTCATCATCTTCGGCGACCAGTCCGACGCTTCTTCGGTCATCTTCTACACGCACCGCTTCTTTGGCCGCCCGGCGCTGCTGGTGCACGGCACGGGTTCGTCCCTGCTCTGGGGCTCCTGCTACCCCGACGCACCGAAGATCTTCTGGACAGAGGACCAACTCACCTCGCAATGGGGCCACGGAACACGCCACTGGCTCTTCGCACAGGACACCAATCGCAGCAAGGTGCAGCAGCTTCTCGGTCCAGAGCGCCTTATCCCCGTACAAACCATCGCCGACAAGACGCTCTGGACCGACCGGCCGCTGCCCTAATTCGATGATTCCTGCGTCTCTTCCAGATACTCCACGTAGCCCAGCAGCGCGCCCCAATGATAGAAGCGGTCGCTGCTGGTGACATCGTCCCCGGTGCCGGCAATGGCGTTGTAGTTCTCGTGGACATGCCCTTTTTCGGTCCATTCCTTCTGGAAAAGATTGAAAGACTTCCGCGCGAACTCCTTGCGAGTCGCGGCGTCATCGTACTTTTGCAGCCCAAGGTAGACCAGGTAATTCATCGGACCCCAGATGCGTCCGCGCCAGTAGTTCTGATCCTTGAATGCGGGATCATTCTTCGCAATCGATGGAATCACCCACTCACCCCAGAACTCAGCCGGATTCAGCAGATGCTTTTCCAGCATCGTCCGGGCCTGTTCCGCAGTCGCCGCATGCGCCAGCAGCGGGTAGAAGTTCGTCGGTGAAAGCCGCGTGCTCAACTGGCCGGTATGCAGGTCCTTGTTGAGAAAGATGCCTTTCTCCTCGCTCCACATCGTCGCCAGCTTTTCCCGGTAGCGCCCGCCCCGCGCCTTCAACTCGCTCGCCTCATCAGGCTTCTGCAATGCCGTGGCAATCTCCGCAAGAGCGTCGCAGTCCGCGATATACATGCTCATCAGTCCTACGTCGGCATACTCCAGCAAATGCGACTGCGCATCATAGACCGCGTCGTCATACATCGGACTGTTATCCAGTCCCGACTCCAGGATCGCTCCAACACGAGTGCCACGCGTTGTGTCGTCCAGATTCTCCGGCTGATTCTTTCCATCGCTGCCCCATGTCAGATAGCCCTGAATATCGCGATGCCGCAACCACCAGCGGTTCCAGCGCAGCAGATACGGATAAGCCTCCTCCAGCAGCCAGCGCTCGTGAAACTTGTTATATAAACCGAGCACGGTAATCGCTCCCACCGGAGGCTCCGAGCGGTCTGAACTCTTCCATCCGCCAGCCCGCGCATAGTTGGGCACAAAGCCCTCGTCCGTTGACTCGCGCAGCGTTTCAATCGCATTCGCATAGGCCAGATCGCGGTCGCCACTCGAAGCCATCGTCGCCGCAAAAAACGTATCCCAGTCGAAGATCACGTAACCGCCCCAGCCAACGCTCCAGTCGCGGCTCACCGGCGAAACCACGCGCCCCTTGCTGGGCTCGTAGATCGTGTCCCATCCCAGCGCCGTCTCAATCGCGTCCAGTGTTGGCCCCGTCCTGCTTGTGGACTTGATCGATTGCAGATAAATCTGGTGCTGCCGTTCGAGGATCGCAGCAATCTCATCCACTGCTCGCCGCTTGCCCGTACTCACACCCACCGGCTGCGTTACATCCGCAGCAAAATATGCCCCGCTCACTGGAATATTGCCGTGATTCGGACCCTGCCCTGAGCACGTACAGTAAACCGGCACAGCGCCCGAGTCTCCATGCGTCTCGATAAAATCCGCATGCTTCATCGCCGTCCTAGGCCTGTCCCACAGAAAGTTCACAGAGAATACCGCTGTAGCTGGAACAGAAAACTTCTTCTCCATCGCCAGCGGAGTCACCAGCAGAACCAGGTCGGCGCCATCATGCGCACTCTGTACCCGCAGCTCATGCCCTTTCCACGTAACTTTCAGGTCGGTATAACTTCCGTCCCACGCATGCGCGCCAGGAAAGACCTGCCCTCGCCCGACAAAAGTTCCCCGCAGAAAATCATCGCCGCCTTCTGTCGTGTTGTGATTCAGCCCAAACTGAATCGCCAACCCCTCCGGTAGCAGAACGTGCGTGGTCATGCTGTTCACGTCCCACGTATTCCAGCCAGTCGCCAACCTCTTCTGCAGTGCCTGATATTGCGCAGAGGCCGGCCCAGCCTGCGCTGAACAGAAGCCAGCCGACGCAAAGAGCACGAGCAAAATAAAAAGGGAGAGAAGAGAAAAGCCTCGAAGACGGAGCATGCAGCCCATCCTGAGGCATCACAACCAGCCTTGGCAAGACACCCGGCGGCTTACAAGAAAGTAGTCATCCTGAGCAAGCGAAGGATCTGTAGTTTACTCACTTCACCGAGGCAAGAAAATGGGCGAAAGCACGAACCCCGACCTGCACACTTTGGTTATCCAGAACAAAGCGAAAGATCCGAGTTAGTACGAATCAAGCCTCATTCAGCAGCAGCATGCATCCGTCCGCCCGACGAGAGCTCATAGAGCCTCCCCCGCCAGACGATCGTGCTGCCCAGATAACTGGCCGCCCAGAAGCCAAAACCCATCAGATCGCGAACGGGAAAGAGCACGAAGAGATCCAGCAGACTGGGGTCGCCCACTACCCTGCGCCCTGCGGCCCAGGCAATCGCCCATCGCGTGATCAGGCCCCATGCAAAGAGAACCACGCCAAGCACCGGATGCCGCAGCATACACGCCGCCGTCAGCCCAAGCAAAGCAAAAGGCATACTGAACGTGAGTGCCGTTCCCAGATGCCCCTTGGGCCGCGAAAACCGCGTCGACTTCATCCACCGCACCTGGTGCTTGAGCGAATCAGCCAGATCTGAATTCAGTACCAGGTGCTCAATCGAGTGATGACTGAGTGCAACTTTACGCCCCTGCAGAAACACCCGTTTGCCCAGAATGTAATCATCCGCGCAGTATTCGCCCAGAATGCCCAGCCCGCCCATCTCCTCGACGCATTCACGGCGCACCGCCATCGTCGGCCCAAGCACGAACTGCATTCCCTCAATCAGATTGGCCACCAGCACGCCTGACGTCATCTCAACCGACATGCCGACAGCCTCAAGCCGTGCCCACAAGCCGCCCTCAGTCGCCACACCGCGATAAAGGCAAGTCATCGCGCCAACCTTCTCATCCGCAAAAGGCCTCGCCACCGCATACAGATAATCGGGAGTCACCCGCACATCCGAGTCGCTGATCACCAGAATCTCGTGCGCAGCCTCGGCGGCCATCTTTTCCAGCGAAGCCACCTTGGCATTGATGTAAGGCGGCTCACCGCCTATACACAAGAACTTCGCTCGAACCTGAGGGTAGAGTCTCGCTACCTGCCGTGCGATCTCCAGCCCCTCATCCTCTTCATTCCGTGCACAGAAGAGAATCTCGAACTCCGGATAGTCTTGTTCGAAGAATGTTGCCAGGTGTGAAGCCAGATCCGGCTCGATACCGTGCACCGGCTTGAGCAGGCTCAGAGGAGGGGTAAAGCCAGCATGCAACAATTCCGCCTTGCGGCCACGTAGATGATGCCTCGCCCCCGCCAGCACCAGGCCCGCAAAGACCGTGGACGTAATAAGCCCGAAGATTCCAATTACCAACAAAGACAGCAACATTCAATTTCCGTACATACAGGATACTGGTTCAGGCCAGTATCTATGATTTGGCCGCATTGCGGGGACCAGTCCGCTGCACAATGATCGGCTTGCGCATCGGCACCATTGCTGATTTAGACGCGGCACCGGCAGCCTGCGTTACGTGAGCCACCATCTCCGTCCTCACATATTCGACGAAGCTGTGCATCTGCCGGTTCATTTCTTCCATCCTTTCCCGCATTTGCAGAATGATTCCGATTCCGGCGATGTTCACTCCCAGATCGCGTGCCAGGTTGAGAATGAATTCCAGCCGCTCCAGGTCCTCGTCCGTATAGAGCCGTGTGTTGCCCTCAGTCCGGGAAGGCTTCAGCAGCCCCTCTCGCTCGTAAAGACGGAGCGTCTGCGGGTGAATCTCATACATCTCGGCCACTGCCGAGATCATGTAAGCGCCCTTCGATTTGCGTTTCGCCGTCATAGCTCCCCGCCCAAAACTAACCCAGCGCGGTCGCCTCTCTCAATCGAAATTTGGAGAAAACTTCGTGTCATCTTCGGCACTCACAGTTTGTCAAACAACGTCACCCGCGGATCCTGATTATTTAGCTTCGCAAACTCACGAATAATCTCGCGGCTGCGCTCGTCATTCAACTGCGGAACCACCACACTTACCGTTACGATCTGGTCGCCGCGCTGACCCTGCACTGCCGCGCTTTCCACGCCGCGCTCGCGCATGCGCAACTTCTGTCCGCTCTGCGTCCCTGGGGGAATGCGCAATTGCGCCCGCCCCTCGATCGTCGGCACATCCACCTTGGCGCCCAGCGCTGCCTCCGCAATCGTGACCGGCACCGTCAGATGAATGTCGTCGCCAATCCGTGTAAACACCGGATGAGTGCCGGCGCGCACGACCACATACAGGTCGCCCGGAGCGCCGCCATTCAGCCCGGAATTCCCCTTGCCCTGCAGGCGAATACGTTGCCCATCGCGCGTCCCTGCCTTGATCCTGAACTCAATGGACTCAGTTCGTTGCACCAGTCCTTCGCCGTGACATGTTGGGCACGCATCCGTGATGCGTCCGCTGCCGCCGCAGCGAGGGCAGGGAATATTGAACTTCATCCGGCCGCCCATCTGCGTTACCTGGCCCGTGCCGCCGCACTCCGGGCACTGCATCGGCGCGCCTGACGACGCCTGCCCATGGCAAGTCGGGCATACCTCCTGCCGGTGAATCTCGATCCGCGCATTGCCCCCGCGAATCGCAGTCCAGAACTCAACCGGCGCCTGATACTCAAGATCGGTGCCGGGCTCAGGCCCGCGAGCCCGCCGTTGAGCGCCCTGCTCGTTTCCGGTGAAGATGCCCGAGAAGATATCCCGGAAGCTGCCCCAAGAAGCCGACCCGCTGCCCGAACTCGACGGTTGCCCGCCTCCCGTGCTGAAGCCGGAGAAATCGAAGCCGCCAAAATCCACCGGCGGACCCTGTCGTGGATTCGCCTGCTGCCGGGCATAGGCCTCTGCCGTTGCCGGGTCGATCTGGTCCGAATAGAAGCCCACCTGGTCGTAGATCTTCCGCTTCTTCTCGTCCGAGAGCACATCGTTCGCCTCGGAGATCTCCTTGAACTTCTCCTCGGCCTTCTTGTCACCCGGATTCACGTCCGGATGATATTTGCGCGCCAGCTTGCGAAAGGCCTTGCGAATATCCTCCGTCGAGGCCGTCTTCTTGATCCCAAGCGTGCCGTAATAGTCTTTGTTTTGTGTACTTGGCATGTAGGTGCTAGCTCTTTTCGATCTTTTCTCTACGAATTAGATTCATCGGCAGAGCCAAAGATCTAAGTGACTTCTCATCAACAATTCTAAGCTTAATTATGAGATGCTTCCCGTCCTATTGTGGGTGCAGTCCAAGATCGACAAGTCTACAGCCCCAGGTTCTCACTGAGAATCGGCGCCTTGCCCTTGCGCCCTTTCCGAGTGACGACAACAGCAATCCACAAAGCCACGGCGATTGCGACCAGCAGATTGCCCGCCGCATCCAGGGCAGGCACAGCGCGAGCACCAAAAAGGCCGTAGCCCACGCCCTCAATCTTGGTCATGTACACAACGGGTAGATTTCCCAGCGAAACTAGAATCGCGTAGCGGCTGCTTCCGCTCTTGCCGGCCTCCCCCAGCGCCATCATGACCACCCCAAGAAAGAACGCATAGCAGGCCCCGCAAGTGAACATATAGACAGCGACTCCGGCGTAGTAAGCCATCGGCGTCATCGGCGCGAAGACTAGAAACACGCCCGAAACAGCGCACGCCAGCCCCGCCCCCGCATAGGCAATGCGCCTGTCCCATTGCGCCGGCACCACGACCGCCGCAAATGCCCCAAGCATCGTCAGCACACCGCCCAGAATTCCGTTCAGCAGCAGCACCCCCTGCTCGCCCACATGGTACTCGCGAGCCATCGCCGCAAAGAGGCTCTGCGCCGCCGCCGTGCCTACCGGCGACATCAGTATCAGGATCGCCGGCAGCGACTTCCACGCAAAGAGCGTCGCCCGAACCTCCCGGCCCATCGTCCTGCACGTTTGCCAAATGTCTTTCGTCGAACTGTGCGGAACCTGCTCGCGTATCGTGAGTGCCACCAGCGCCGGAGCCGCTACGAGCGCCGCAGCCACCACTGCTGTAACCGGAGTAGACAGGCGGCGTGAGAGGTAAAGCAGCAGCGCGCCCCCAAGTGCCTGCGCTGCCAGCATTCCGCCCTGCATCCATGCCGCTGCTTTGGCTCTTCCGGTCTCGTCCTGCGTCAGCGCGATCAGCGCCCCGCTGCAGCAGGTAGTCAGCAGATTCACCGCAAACCCCGCCAGCAGCATCCACGTAGCCAATGCGGGGTGCCGCTCCAGCAGCAGAATCGCCGTAGCCAGCATCACCGCGCTCAGTGAAGCCAGAATCACGATCCACGTGCGCCGTCGCAGCCAGAAGTCGACCAGCGGACTCCACAGAAAGTAGAGCGCCATCGGCGCCAGCACCAGCGCTTCAAGAGAGCCGATCTGGTCGACCGGGTAACCGACCTGGCGCAGCAGCCACGGCAACGCAGTCTGCAGATATCCAAGGAAGATTCCGTAAGGCAGCGGCATCAGCACAAAGGCCCAGGGCGGCGGCCAATGAACAACCCAATTAGGGCGCCAGCCGGTCCGGCCTGTCTGCGCGGGAATCGAGAGTTCGGCCAGTCTTTACCTGCCTCACCTGAAGATATGTCTGGTGACTATAGCATCGGGCTGGCCCCATTTTTCCCAATGACGGCTTCTCTATTGCGCGCGATAAGTGCGGTTTATACGCCCCGTTTCCGGAACCTCCGCGTGCTACGCTGCCTTCAAATGAAAAGTGGAGGATGAAGCGATGCGTCAGGAGATGATCGTCGGCAAGCCGGTGTTGGTGGTAATTGACATTCAGAAAGGCGCAGGCCCGCCGGAAGCCCCGCCGATCCCGCACATGGGCCCCTCCGACGAACTGATCGCCAACGCCCGCAAGCTGATCGCGGCAGCCCGCGCAGCAGATGTGCCCGTCGTCTTTATTCAGGAGGCGCACCGCCCTGACCTCGTCGACTTCGGCCGCGAGCTCGACGGCGTAGAGACAGTCCATTGCCTTGAAGACAATCCTCTCACCGAGATTTCCGACGAGATCGGCTTCCGCCCCGACGACTACTTCATTCGGAAGCGCCGCTACTCGGCGTTTTTCGGTAGCGACCTCGCCATCCTGCTCAAAGGCCTCAAAGCGGAGACACTCATCCTGATTGGCGGACTCACGGACGTCTGCGTCCATTACACCTTCGCCGACGCTCACCAGAGCGACTTCTACACCCGCGTCGTCGAGGATTGCGTCATCGGCTCGTCGTATCCCGCGCACGCCGCCTCTCTGGCCGCAATGGAGTATCTCCAAACCGGCGCCCGCCGCACGACCGAAGAACTGCTCACCGCCTTTGCGTCGCTTGCCGGAAACGACCGGTCCCTGCACATGGCTACAGCGAATTGAGATTCGGACCGCCGTGCCGCGCAGATACCCCCAGGGGCAGTCGCATCATCAGCAGGCGAAGCCATTCCCCAAACTTGTGGCCCGCCTCAGGAATCTCCCCCGCCGGCACAAATCCCAGCGACTGATGCAGAGCCTCGGACACCGGGTTTACGCCACAGATACAGGCCACCATGGTGTGGCAGCCTCTCGCCTTGCACTCTTCAATCAACTCGGTCAGGAGCGCCTTGCCGACGCCGTGCCCAATGCAATCCGGGCGCACGTAAATCGAATCCTCAACTGTGAAGCGATAGCCCTCGCGCGGGCGAAACTGCGAGGCATAACAAAAACCCACGACATAACCCTCAAGCTCCGCAACCAGATAAGGCAAGCCCCGATCCTGAGTGAGTTGCCTTCTGCGCGACATCTCTGCCTCGTCCGGAGCTATCAGTTCAAATGTCGCCGTGCTGGTCTGAACGAACTGGGCATAGATCGCCGTGACGTGCGCCATGTCCGCAGGCATTGCCGGCCGCACCACGCACTTCGAGATCTCAGACACCAGCGATAGTGGTTCAGCGACAGCCATCTTCGGCTCTTGCGGTTCACCTCTTCTATCCATTACACACAGAAGTGCATAAAGAAGGGGTAAGAGTCACCAGAGCGACTTCCACACCCGTGTCGTTGAGGATCGCGTCATCGGCTCGTCTTACCCCGCTCACACCGCCTCTCTGGCCGCAATGGAGTATCTCCAAACCGGCGCCCGCCGCACCACAGAAGAAGTAGTTGCGGCCTTCTCAGTACGAGAGGCGCTGAAGTTGAGTACGGCTTCGGAGTCACTGCGATCTAGTTCACCATGGCGCACGGAGCGTCAGATGGGCATCGTTCGAGCGTTTTGGCGTGATCGTCTTCCTACACACCGAGCGTATAATTCCCTCCAAACCGGAGGATTGTCATGGAAGAATTTGGAAAGGCCATCACAGGTCTCTCCGCGAGCATTTTTTCCCCGGCGAAGATGGTCTATTTGGGCTTCTTTGTCTTAGTCTATTTGCGAGTTCCTACCCAAACGTGGTTCGTCTTTCTTGCTATATCGGTTATCTTCTTAGTAGCTGAAATTGGTCATAATGATTGGCTTCGCCTGCGACTAAATTTTTATGGCGATAAACCTAAGCTAGAGTGGCAGCGACGTCACTTTACCTGCCCAGAATGTAAACACAAGTTCAGTAGTTTAGAGTCTCAGGCAGAATAAAGTTACACAAATCAGCCCAAATCACAGATAAACAGGCCAAATTCTCCACGAACTGTAAGGCCGGCCTGGCTGTATGGCAAATGCTTACTTCTTCTCGTTGACCACTAGCGTATTCGACGTCGATCCCGCCGTCGTCCTTTGGTGATCGCAACCGCCTCTAATCACAGTTAGGCGTGATACGGTTGTGGGCATGGAAAATCAATCGATCGTAGTGACGGCAACGGCGTTTTTCGACGCCTGCGAAACAGGTCAGGGCTGGGCCGTATGCAGTGCCTATTGCACGCCGAACGCGACGTTTTCCGCACAGGCTGAGCCGCTTGCTGAGATCACCACGCTGGCGGGATACACAGACTGGATGAAGGGCATAGGCGCTCTCTTTTCAGAGATGCGCTATGAAGTGAAGTCGTTCGCCGTGGATGACAAACGGCAGAACGTCGCTGCTTATGGTGTCTTTTACGCGAAGCACACGGAAGAAGGTGGCCCTGTTCCGCCCACCGGCAAGAGCATGAGCACCGACTACGTCTACGTGATGGACTTTGCCGGAGACAAGATCGCGCACATGACCAAGATCTGGAACTCCGGCCTGGCATTCAAGGAATTGGGCTGGTCTTAGGCCGCCGTCGGTCCTAACCAGACATAGCAGATCTGCTATGTCACTTTCGCGCGTCCAAAATCAATGCACAAATCGCCAAAATTCCGTGCAAAGTTAGACCGGAGAAAACAAAGCACATCCAACAAATCCGCTTGACACCGGTCGCGATCCACACGAGCCCAAAATTGTTCTACGTAGAACAACGTGTTCCACCAACAAGTTCCACACAAAAAAAGTGGTGGACGACATCGCTGCCGCCCACCCCGGTTTCTTGCATTTCCGCCGTAAGGCGGGTCCGCCTGCATGGCAGATGCTTACTTCTTTTCGTCGACGTCTACGTACTCGGCGTCGATCACGCCTTCGTCCTTCTTGGCTTCCGCAGCAGGCTCGCCAGTCGGCTGGCCTTCCGCCGGAGTGGCTGCTGCCGTTGCATTGGCCTTGTAGAGCACCTCAGCCATCTTGTGCGAAGCGGTGGTCAGCTTCTCCTGCGAGGCCTTGAGTTCAGCCACTGACGGACTGCCTTCCAGCGTCTTGCGCGCCTCGGCCAGCGACGTCTCGACCTCTTCACGCTCGGAGCCCTGTACCTTGTCGCCGGCTTCCTTCAACATCTTGTCGATGTTGTAGACCAGCGAGTCCAGTCCATTGCGCGCCTCGATCTGCTCGCGCTGCTCCTTGTCTTCGGTGGCGTGGGCTTCGGCTTCCTTGGCCATGCGCTCCACTTCCTCTTTGCTCAGACCTGAGCTGGAGGTGATGGTGATGCGCTGATCCTTGCCGGTAGCCTGGTCCTTCGCCGTCACGTTCAGAATGCCGTTGGCGTCGATGTCGAAAGTGACCTCGATCTGCGGCACGCCACGCTGCGCCGGCGGAATACCGGAGAGCTTGAACTTGCCCAGAGTGCGGTTCTGCGCCGCCATCGGGCGCTCGCCCTGCAGCACGTGTACCTCAACCTCGGTCTGCGAATCGGCCGCGGTCGAGAACGTCTCCGACTTCTTGGTCGGAATCGTCGTGTTGCGCGGAATCATCGGAGTGGCAACGCCACCCAGTGTCTCGATTGCCAGCGTCAGCGGTGTCACGTCGAGCAGCAACAGATCCTTCACGTCGCCAGCCAGAACACCCGCTTGCACTGCCGCGCCAATTGCCACTACTTCGTCCGGATTCACTCCGCGATGCGGCTCCTTGCCGAAGAGCTCCTTGACCATCTCCTGGATCTTCGGCATACGGGTCTGCCCGCCAACTAGCACCACTTCGTCGACCTTCTTGGCGTCGATGCCTGCGTCGGCCAGAGCCTTCTTGGTCGGCTCAAGCGAGCGCTGCAGCAGATCGCCGACAAGCTGCTCGAGCTTGGCGCGGGTCAGCTTGCGAACCAGGTGCTTGGGGCCGGTTGCGTCAGCCGTGATGAAGGGCAGATTGATCTCCGTCTCCATCGTGGTCGAGAGCTCGATCTTGGCCTTTTCCGCCGCATCCTTCAGGCGCTGCAGGGCCATTTCGTTGCCCTTGGAGCTGAGGTCCAGGCCTTCTTCCGCCTTGAACTCGGCAATCAGCCACTCGACGATGCGCTGGTCGAGGTTGTCGCCGCCCAGGTGCGTATCGCCGTTGGTCGATTTAACTTCGATGACGCCTTCGCCGACTTCCAGAATCGAAATATCAAACGTACCGCCGCCGAAGTCGTATACGGCGATCGTCTCTTCCTTCTTCTTATCAAGGCCGTACGCCAGCGCGGCTGCCGTGGGCTCATTGACGATGCGCTTCACATCGAGGCCGGCAATCTTGCCCGCATCCTTGGTCGCCTGGCGCTGCGCGTCATTAAAGTAGGCCGGGACCGTGATGACAGCCTCAGTGACCGTCTCGCCCAGATAGGCCTCGGCGGCCTTCTTGAGCTTCTGCAAGATCATCGCGGAGATCTCAGGCGCGGTATAGTCCTTGCCCTGAGCCTCGACGGCGATGTGGTCGCCCACCTGCTTAACCTTATAGGGGACCATCTTCATCTCATCGTTGACTTCATTGAACCGGCGGCCCATGAAGCGCTTGATCGAAAAGATGGTGTTTTCCGGATTGGTGATGGCCTGACGCTTGGCCACCTGGCCAACCAGCCGCTCGCCGCTTTTGGAGAAGGCGACGATCGAGGGGGTAGTCCGCGCACCCTCCTCATTTGCAATAACTTTCGGCTCACCGCCCTCAAGGACGGCGACGCACGAATTGGTAGTTCCTAAATCAATGCCAATGATTTTTGCCATGGTTTTGAGTACCTGCTTATAGAATTCGTGGTTCTGTACTGTTTCAGTCTGTTAGATGAGTGAGTTATTGTCAAGGATTCTTTAGTGTACTCGCATTAATGCGAGCAAAATGAGGCAGTCATACCTCATCCGAACCCCGTTGCGGCGAGTTGTCTCAGGCTGGGTCTTCGAAGACCCGGGCTGCCAGCTTTGGGAAAGGGCTTCGGCAAGCTTGCGGTCAAAGGCGGCCAGATGCGCCCTTTTTCGGGCTGCCAGTTCGTCTGGTCAACGAGTGACTCGGCGATTTGGCGCTTTCCGAGAGCTCAAGTTGTGCTATCAGGGCCGGTCCGCCTATTGGAAACTCAGTGGAATTCGATCGTCCCATCCTTGGCGATCCGCCATGCCGGATTCCAGGCTACCTCCCAGGCGAAACCGTCGGGATCGGCGAAGTATCCTGAGTAGCCGCCCCACGATGCTTCGCGCGCCGGCTTGAGAATCGTCGCGCCTGCATCGGTCGCGCGTTTCATCAGCGGATCTACTTCGGCTTTCGTGCGCACATTGTGCGCGAGCGCCATGGCCGGG
>Ga0206970_10038_pt1 | contig 39458 bp, 33 predicted proteins | sample Alteio_BWOrgHeat_88_FD_152964 | JGI IMG/M metagenome (GOLD analysis project Ga0206970, IMG submission 152964) | Enriched cells from forest soil in Barre Woods Harvard Forest LTER site, Petersham, Massachusetts, United States -... | ecosystem: Environmental > Terrestrial > Soil > Temperate forest >... | reverse complement strand
TTCAAGTGGCAATCTCTATATTGCTGACAATTCCAACTGCATCATCCGCAAAGTAACGTTTAGCTCTCCCGGTGTCGGCACGATTTCTACAGTGGCTGGAACCGCACCCACCACAGACGGAAACTGCGGGGACCTCAGCGGCAACGATAGTTCCAAATTGTATTTCCCGAAGAGTGTTGCAACAGACGCTGCCGGAAATGTCTATGTGTCAGCTGCATATCGCGTCCTTAAATTAACGACCACGGGCAGCATTACCACCGTAGCAGGAAATGGGGTTGAAGGTCCCAGTGGTAATGGTGACGGACAATTGGCCACCAGCGCACATTTGTCGAGTCCCGGCGGTTTGGCAGTAGACGCGTTTGGGAACATTTACTTTGGAGACGGTGGACGCGTCCGCAAGGTGACGTATACCAATAATGTCGGCATTATCAGCACGGTGGCTGGCGGCGGCACTGGCTGTCCTCAGCAGTACGATTCGATGGGGGATGGCTGCCCAGCTACAAGCGCTGTTGGCACAGGTGGGGCCGTCGCATTGGATGCGGCGGGTAATTTCTATGTTTCAGGCGGCGGTGTCATCCGTCTGGTGACAGCTTCGACAGGAATCATCTCCACGATTGCTGGAGGTGGTACGGGCTGCCCTCAAGAGTCCGATGGTCTGGGAGATGGTTGTCCAGCCACTCAAGCTACGATGACTGCCGCCGGTTTGGCTCTTGATACAGCTAGTAATATCTACGTTGCAGATCCAGGGTACGATTATCGCGTACGTGCCATCGGCTCCAACCGATCATTAACGTTGAACTTAGCTAGTTCGGCATCATCTTTCGCTTATGGAACCCCCGTAGTATTGACGGCGTCATTAGTCTCTGGCGGACCAAGCGGCCCGGTGACGTTTTACGATGGCAGCACCGTGCTCGGCACAGGTTTAATCAATGGCACAACTGCTACGTATTCGACCGGCGCTTTGACAGCAGGAACACATACCATTACCGCTAGTTTTGCCGGCGATTCTGCTTACAACTCCGCTACCTCCAGCGCGATTACCCTGACGGTGGTGAAGGCCAATCCCGTCATCACATGGCCGCCGCCGTCACCAATTGCTTACGGTACCTCGCTCGGGGCAGCCCAATACAACGCGTCAACGAACCTGCCGGGTGGTACCTTTACTTACGGCTATACTCCAGCATCAGGGCCTCCGCTGACTGTCGGGTTGTACTTACTTACGACGACTTATACTCCTGCTGATTCAGCGGATTACAACACGGCTACCGCAACAGTCCCACTGACAGTGGTCAAGGCTACGCCCGTCATCACTTGGTCTAGTCCGGCAAACATCACCAAAGGCACGGCGCTCAGTGCAACGCAGCTCAATGCGTCCTCCACAACAGCAGGTACTTTCACCTACTCGCCTGCCTTGGGAACTGTATTAACTGAAGGACCCCATACTCTGTCAGTGACGCTTAACCCCACGGACACAACTGACTATAACTCTGCGACAGCCACGGCATACGTTACCGTCACTCAAGGCGTAGGCACATGGGACACCGGTACGGTCACTCTTACGGTGAATGGGATTCTTTCGGCTATTGCCAATTATGGAAATGGTGCAACGCCAAGCTCTGTTGCTGAAGGGTTAGCGGCGAATGTCCAGGTAGGCTCTCCAGTAAAGATCACTGCTGTCGACGACGCGCTGTACCTCGAGGCGATCCAGGCTGGCGCTGGAACGAACTACACCTACACTCTTCAAGCCCCGACATACGACTCTACGGACTTTAGTGAGCCCTCATTCACGTATCCAGCGGTCAGTGGCAACCTCGAAGGTGGGGCGAACCAGAATGCGACAGGAAGCGTCGTCTACAAGTACAACGTTCCACTGTCTGGAGGATATGACCCAGTCGGCAATCTGCTCAGCTACAGCGATTCTGTAATGGGTACATGGAATTTCAGCAATAGCCAAGGCTCCGGCTATGATTCGCTGAACCGGCTTTCTGCAGGTACACAAACGCCAATCACCGGCGCTCCTCAATCCTTCTGCTGGACCTATGACAGCTTCGGCAATCGCACCACTCAAGCAATATCGAATCAGCCGTTCGCTAATGCGGCCGGTGCATCCGCCTGTCAGCTCGCAGGTTCCGCTACGTTGTTGGCGAATGCCTGGGCCAATTACGACAACGTAGCCAATAACAACCGATTTACCAATACAAGCCAAGCGACCGGAGGCGTCGGATATGACCCGGCGGGCAATGTTGTGGACGATGGCGCAAACCAATACCTCTACGACGGAGACGGACGCATTTGCGCTGTGGCCAGCACGTCTGTTGACGGCATTACGACGATGACCGGCTACATCTACGGTGCAGACGGCATTCGTGTGGCCAAGGGCAACATCAGTGTTTGGAGTTGTGATCCTTCAATCAGTAGATTCGCAACAACCAATGACTATATTCTGGGGCTCGGCGGTGAGCAGGTGACCGAGATGGGCATGGACGCGAACAACACCATGGCGTGGCAGCACACCAACGTGTATGCCGCAGGCAATCTCATTGCCACCTACGACGGCGGAGTCAACGCGACGGGGGGTACAACCGGAGGACTGCACTTCTATCTCAGCGATTCACTGGGTACCCGCCGCGTTCAGACCGACTACGCCGGCGTGCTCGAACAAACCTGCTCCGGTCTTCCCTTCGGTGACGGCCTGGCCTGTACCGGCTCGACGGAGTACCCTACCGAACATCACTTCACCGGCAAAGAAAGAGACACAGAATCGGGCAACGACTACTTCGGCGCCAGGTACTACGCGTCAACAATGGGACGCTTCCTCAGCCCCGACTGGAGCGCGAAAGCATCGCCCGTGCCGTACGCAACATTTGGTAATCCTCAAAGCCTGAATCTGTACAGCTACATGCATAACAATCCGCTCAGTGGTACTGACCCAGATGGGCATTGTGATTTCGGATGCGTGTTCAACATCGCCATGGGGATTTTCAATGGTGTTCAGAGGGACGGTAGCGTAGGAGCATATGCAAGAAATCTAGGAGTGGGGATTCTAAAGGGAGCGGGCAGCGCGGTCATCAACACGGCCAAGTTGGCGGCTGCTGGAAGCAATCCCGGAGCTGTCGCTGCTGCTGTGATGACGCCAGGACCCGCAGCACTCCAGGCCTCCAATCAGACACAGGCACAAGCCTCGATTGCGACACAAGTCATACTTCCGGCAGCGGCTGGGTTAGCTGCCGGGGCCGCTGGAGCTGCTGAAGGAGCTGCTGGCGCAATTCCTTCTACCGTTGCGCGTGCTATTCCTGCATCAATCGATGCCACGACTCTCGGAGCTCCCGGGGCATCTGATGTTTTTGTAACGAGCGGTGGTGCTCTTAACGGGATGTCATCGAGTCAGATATCCAGCGGACTCACCATCCCGGAGAGTTCGAGCGGCTTCAATATTTTCGAATTTCCTACCCCGGACGGCATCGCTTCGCCAATCAATCGAACGAACCCTGGGTTTGTCGGAGGAGGCCAGACAGCCGGAGGTCTTCCTGAATATGTGGTCCCCAATGGGCCGATTCCAGCGAACGCCACAAAGACGTACGTTCCGCCTAGCCAATGATGCTAACAAAGCCAACGGAGAATGAGATGGGAATCAGTCCAGAAGAAGTTGAAATCATAGGTTCTTGGGTCATGGTCAACGGTCGAATGACTGAGGACGATACAAGCCAGCGGATAAGTTCCCTTGTCAAAACGGAACTGCAACAGGTTGCCACTTCCAAAGATGGTTGGGAAAAACTCTATCGAGACCCGCGAGATGGACGGCTGTGGGAGCTCACATATCCCCAAAGTGAGATGCAAGGCGGCGGCCCGCCAGCCCTACTTCTTATCAGTCCCGAGAAGGCACAAGAGAAATACGGGATACCCCTCAATCAATGATGATGAGTGGATCGCAGGGCGGGTCGCCGGTGACGATGTCAAACAATGACGGGTGTCGCCGGATCCCCGTGCTTCAGGAGGCTGAGGTTATGGGTACGATGCAAGCATCAGCTTCAGTTGGGGACTGGATGCATCTATGACGCTGCCTTTCGCTTGTCTTTTCAGCGAAGCGTCTGGCCACCGACCGCATTCTACCGGCAAAGAACGGGATACCGAATCAGGAAACGACTACTTCGAGGCGAGGTACTTCAGCAGTGCGATGGGCCGGTTCATGTCCCCGGACTGGTCGGCTAAAGAAGAGCCTGTGCCATACGCCAAGCTGGACGATCCGCAATCACTGAATCTCTACAGCTACGTCGAGAACAATCCCCTGAGCCGCGTGGATGCGGATGGACACTGTTGTGATTTGGATGAAGCTGCCCAATTCGTTGGGGGTGCTCTTAATGCGTTTGTAAGTGACAATGCTTTGGGAGCAGGAAGAGTCGATCAAACTAGCAGCGCGGGGAGACTGGGAGCAGCGTTTGGAGACGCCGGTGCCGCGATTCAAGGTGCGGGTGAGTTTGTATTGGGTACGGGCGGGAACGTGGCTGGCTTGGCATTGGATGCGACGGGTGTGGGTGCATTGGTAGGAGTCCCCGCGAATGTCGTTTCGACAGCGGCGATGGCTCAAGGTGGAGCAGCAGCTGTCGAAGGGATCACTCATCTGGCAATGGCCGCAACTAAGGGTGGAGGATCGCAGACAGAGCCGACCTTACCCGGCAAGACAGTCGCTAATGAAAACGGAGTTGAAGTTAAACATTACACGAAGAGCGGGGATCACGGGCCAGCGCATCTCCACGTCGAAGGCAATGGCCCCAGCACGAAGATCGGCCAGAATGGTAAACCGTTGAAGGGCTCAGCGGAGTTGTCATCCGCCCAGCAGCAGGTAGTCGACAACAATAAGGGCGCTATCAGAAGTGCTGTTGACAAAATACAACGCTGGTTCAAGTTCAACCAATAGTGAGATGAATATGGAAAACATGACTGATCTTCAATCCGTGTGGGTTTTTAACGGTCCTCGCTCAAACTTCCCAGCCGGGTTGTTCTCTCGCAAGGAACTTGCTGTGGAATGGATCAGCAAGTATCGGCTAACGGGAACGCTGACGCTGTATCCCATCGATGTTGCCGCCTATGACTGGGCAATCTCGAATGGGCATTTCAGTCCCTCTAAAGATGACCAACGCTCTCCAGCGTTCATCGAAAAATTTAGTTCTGCGAGCCAAGAGCACTACCACTTCGAAGATGGGGTTTTAGGGTAATCCATAGAACAGCCTCGATGCTCTCAAGAGGCGGGCAGGCCCAGCATCGCAACCTCGGCATCCGTGGCAGCCCTGAAACCCCTGCTCCAGCCACATCCCAAGAACGCGCTGCCTACGGCATCGGGTTAGGGGTGACACGTCACCCCAGAATGGGAGCTGCACAGCAACCTTAGGTTGCTGTGCGGGAACTATAGATGGAAAAGTATGTGCAGGCGCGGATCGGCGGCATACCGAATCTGGTAACGACTACTTCGGGGCCAGGTACTACGCAAGCTCAATGGGGCGTTTCATGTCGCCTGACTGGAGTGATGCAGCAGTACCAGTTCCGTTTGCAAATCTTAGCGATCCACAAAGCCTCAATCTCTACGCTTATGTGCGGAACAATCCGCTTGGTATTGTTGATGCCTATGGTCATGGATGGTGGAAAGATTCTTCAACGGGTTAGCCAACGCTACATACCGTCCGCTCGTAACGATGATCGAGCATCCGAAAATTGCAGGGAAGGCCATCGGAAATTCGATTGCACCTCCCATCGCAACTGCAAGAGCGATGAAGAACGCCACTGTCACGACCACCCAGCAGATAATGACGGGGGACGGGACGGCGATGGGCCTTGCAGTTGGTACAGTTGGGATGAATCTTATTCCCGGTGCTGGAGTTCGTTCATGAGTCGGGCCAGATCGATCCGCCGAAATAGCAGTGAGCTGACGACGGGAGAGAATGGCGCTACGATGCGCTCCGCAGCTTATCCATCAGTAGTTTGCTTTTTGGTATCCTGTTCTACCGCGAAGAACGGGACACAGAATCAGGAAACGACCGCTTCCGAGCGAGGTACTACGCCACCAGCATGGGCGGTTCATGAGCCCCGCTTGTCAGCCAAGATCATCCCCGTTCCATATGCGAAGCTCGGTGATCAGCAGAGCTTGAACCTGTTCGGATACGTTCGTAACAACCCACCGTAAATAATAGCGCTGATGGTCAAAGATGGTGGAAGGATTTCTTCAAAGCGTTAGCAAATACTACGTATCGTCCAATCATCACAATAGCGAAGCACCCTATATCGCTGAAAGGGATAGGTTTCGCAGCTACTCATCCCAAAACAATATTGACGGGAGTGAAGACTAACGCTTCCGTGACGGTAACCGGCGTATACATGGCATGGAGCTGACAGAGGAACTGTTGTTGGTACCATTAGGATGCTTTTTCCGGTGTTGGAGAAGCAGGAGATGCGGTTGAAGCTGTCGATGCCGTTGCAGAAGCCGGTGAAGCAATCGACGGCGCGGCAAAGCCGGTATCTTAGCCCATCACGCAAACACATGCTACGCCGATGTTCAGGCAACCTTGCCTGCGACACCCCTGGCAACTGGATTGTTGAGACGCGCGGTGGGATAACAGGAGCCAGTTCAACTGCGTCCATGCCCACATGGAGCGCTTCCACAAATATCATCACCCGCAACCAGTTTGCCCAAGTACCAAGGTGCAGAAGCTGCTCTGCTACAACGATGGTGAAAGCTAACCTCGAATAATCTTTTCAATGTTATTCTTTCAGCTAAAAATTAACCCATGGCTAAGACCCAAAAACAGGACTATTGGAATCGGTTTGATGCCCTTCGTACCAAGAGTGCGCAAGGGGATGTCGGCGTGTTGAGAATGAATCCGGTGAGTCTGTCTGTTCCTGCCTCGTCGAACCACTTCGACCACATAATCGAAATCTCCCGATCGGCCAGCAAGCCGTTTCCTATTAAATCGCTTTCGGAGAGATTGAAAGCGCGTCGATCTCCCCGCAGTAGCGGTTATTTCGGCCACGTCGGCGACAACATTGATCAGATTGTGGCGAACTACCCGACCTTGCGTTGGTGGATCGCGGCGGATGGTCTTGTTGTAGCCGAAATATCGTCGGAGTTGGGCCCGCTCTCGGACTTTGATCGTTGCGCAGGATCGATGACGGTCGAGCACATGAAAAATGGCCGTCTAGACAAGGCTTCACTCTTGATCATTGCGGAGCAATTGGATGCGAGAGGTTTTGTTTTGAAGAAGGACCTTCAGCCTGCACAGTGGAGGCCGATCGCTGAATATAACCAGAAACACTCTAGAACCCCGATTCGAACCTTTGCGAAAGCTGTCAATAATCCGAAATTCAGCCGCGGCGTACGCCGCCGACTCTATGTCGCTCGGGATCGATACAAGATGGCGCACAGGCCTGCTGAGCCGATAGACGAAGGGTATTGAAGTGTCCATCCGACCCCGACGGACAAACTTCGAGCTCGAAGGAAAGTCCGCGTAAATACTAGACAACGCCGTCCATTTTTTGTTCTCACTATAGATAGTTCTGGTGCAAGGGATTGTTACACATATCAGACTCCAGCATGCTAAGGCCAGTATGCCGGCCCGAAAGAGGTATCCGGGCCAATCTCCACCTCGTGAGAAAAGGAGTTTATGCAGACAAGGCCAACGCCACAACTCGAAATTCAGACGTTTCTGATAACTGACCTCAAACCGAATCCACGTAATGCTCGCATTCATAGCCGTCCAGACATCCGACAGATCGCAGACAGCATCCGCGTCTTCGGCTTCACAAATCCTGTTCTCATTGACGCTCAGGGCCAGATCATAGCAGGCCACGGGCGTGTCGAAGCGGCCAAGCTTCTAGGTATGCAGACCGTACCCACGATCCGTCTGGATCGGCTGTCACAAGATCAAATCCGGGCATACGTTATTGCCGATAATAAACTGGCCGAAAATGCGGGGTGGGACAAAGATATCCTGGCGATTGAGTTGCAGTATTTACTGACGCTGGATTGCGCGGATTTCGATGTGACGATCACTGGTTTCGAAGTTCCAGAGATTGACGTAATCCTCGAGGATGCTGCCGGGCAAGCGGCCCAAGAAGACGAGATTCCTGACCTGTTATTAAATCAACCGTCGGTCTCGGAGCCAGGTGATCTGTGGTTGCTGGGCAAGCATCGGATTCTCTGCGGCAACTCGCTGCATGAAGGAACCTACCAAACTCTGATGGGTGGCCGAAGAGCTGCAGTGGTCTTCAGCGATCCGCCATTCAATGTCAAAATTGACGGCCACGCGACGGGCAACGGTGTCATTCGACATCGGGAGTTCGCCATGGCTTCCGGTGAAATGAGTGAGGCCGAGTTTACCTCCTTCCTCAACAACAGCCTGCGCCTATTGGCGCAGTTCAGCGCGAATCATTCTGTCCACTACATCTGCATGGACTGGCGGCACGCTGGCGATTTGATTGCGGCCGGCAAGCAGAACTACGACGAGTTTCTCAACCTTTGCGTATGGCTGAAAAATAACGGCGGCATGGGAAGTTTCTATCGGTCGCAGCATGAATTGGTTCTGGTTTTTCGCAAAGGCAAAGGTCCACACCGCAACAATATTCAGCTAGGGAAGTTTGGTCGGAACCGCACCAATGTCTGGCAATATCCGGGCATTCATACGCAGTCGAAACAGGGCGGAGAAGGAAACTTGCTTGCACTTCACCCGACCGTTAAGCCGGTTGCCATGGTGGCTGACGCAATCCTTGACTGCTCAGCCCGTGGCGAAATCGTTCTCGATGCATTTCTCGGTTCGGGAACAACGCTTATGGCAGCCGAGCGGGTGGGTCGAGTCTGTTGCGGAATCGAGATCGATCCAACTTACGTAGACGTTGCCATCCGCCGTTGGCAGAACCATACGGGCGAGTCGGCTGTGCATTCAGCTAGCGGCAAGAAGTTCAATGAAATAGCAATTCAAAAGGGGGTGTGTCGTGGCTGATGAAGATCTGCCATACGAGGTAGGGTACGGGAAACCGCCGAAGAGTGGGCAATTCAAGAAAGGAGTTTCTGCGAACCCAAAGGGGCGACCCAAGGGTTCGAAGAATCTTGCAACCGTAGTTCTGCGTGAAAGCCGCCAACTGGTTCGTCTCAATGGGCCTAGAGGTAATCGCAAGGTCACAAAGCTCGAAGCCGCCGTGATGCAGCTCAGCAACAAGTCCGCTCAAGGTGATCTGCGTGCCTCACGGGAGTTCTTTTCTCTGGTAAGCCGATCAGAAGAGAGTACTAACTTAGCAACGTTGCCTGCAAACGTCGACGAAGCCGATCGTCAGACGATGCAGGGCATTCTGAAACGTATGCACGACCTCCAACCTATTGAAGAGTCTTCCTCGAAGGAGAATCAGTGAGCACTTTGACTTTATCGGAATCGGACTATCAAACCATTCTGCGCAACGATCTCAGAAGTTTCATCGAGCGGTCCTTCTATGAACTGAATCCGCAGACGAAGTTCATCGGCGGACAATATATCGACTTGATGGCTTCCCGGCTTGAAAGGTGTCGTATCGGAAAGAGCAGGCGTCTCATTGTGAATCTTCCTCCGCGCACTCTGAAATCCCATGCCGCAAGCGTCGCTTCTACAGCTTGGTTGCTAGGCCACGACCCATCGAAACAAATTATCTGCGTAAGCTACGGTCAGGATCTGGCCGACAAGCACGCACGGGATTGTCGCACACTGATGACAAGCGCTTTCTATCGCAGCCTTTTCCCTCATACGGTCCTCTCTCCGGAAAAGCTAGCTGTCAACGATTTCATGACCACTGCTCAAGGATTTCGAATGTCTACCTCCGTGGGGGGGGTCCTCACCGGCCGCGGAGCTGATGTCCTCATTCTGGACGACATCCTGAAGCCGGATGACGCCCTCTCCGAAACGCGACGTAAGGCTGCCAACGATTGGTATTTCAACACTCTCCTGAGCCGTCTGAACAGTAAAGCCGACGGCGTGATCATACTTGTGATGCAGCGGTTGCATCAGGAGGATCTGGTCGGCGAAGTATTGGAGCGAGAGGCTTGGGATGTGCTCGCTCTTCCGGCGATTGCTGTGCAGGAAGAGAGATATGAAATAGAAAGTCCATTTGGAAAGCACCTATACCAGCGCAAGCCCGGAGAGGCGTTGCATCCGGAGCGGGACAGCTTAGAAACCTATCAAAGAATCCGTGAGACGGTGGGCGAATACAACTTTCAGAGCCAGTATCAGCAGAGTCCAGGAACGCTAGAAGGAGGCTACATCAAACATGAATGGATCAAGTTCTACGATCCTCAGTCACTACCACGCGAGATGCACGAAATAATCCAGAGTTGGGATACCGCCAGCAAAAGCGGGGAGATGAATGATTACAGCGTTTGTACGACGTGGGGTCTTCACTTCGGCAGGTTCTACCTGCTGGACGTTTTTCGAGCGCGCCTAAGTTACCCGGAACTAAAGAAGGCTGTCCTGAGATTGCGAGGCGAACATGAACCTGGGAAGATTGTCATAGAGGACAAGGGTTCCGGGATCTCACTCATCCAGGATCTTAGAGCGGAATATGTGTTTGAGATTGTCCCATACAAATCTAATCCAGGCATGGACAAGGTAATGCGGCTCCACGCGCAGTCCATCAACTTTGAGAAAGGTGACGTGTATCTCCCTAGCCAGGCACCGTGGCTCGATGAATATATCCGAGAACTGACCGGATTCCCGGGAACCAAATATGACGACCAAGTCGATTCGACATCCCAAGCGCTGGATGTACTCGGCAAATTTGCCTGCTCAGAAGAAGATGTACCATTTCGATGGCCACGCCAGGGTTACGAGAGTTTCTGAGGATGACGTTTCGTTGTTTTGTTTGAGGTGTCAATTGGAATTCACGCAACCACCTTAAAGCGTGCCTTCATCTGCTTGAGAAGCAATTCCGCACTTTCACGTCGGATTTTCGACTTGGTTTGAATGGGGTGGTTCAATTTGAATCGTTCTTTGAGTTCCTTCGCACTGATGGCATCAGTGACAGATTCGACCACCCACTTCCACCGAATACCTGTCAATCTATGTCGATGGAGGCCTGCAGCCGTAAATCGATCGAAGTTCACTCCGACCAGGTCATATTGGGGCGCCTCAATGATTCCCCATCCGAGTGCACCGTACCCGCTGGCGTATGCAATTACCGTGTCCTGTGCGACGTAGCTGTTCAGTATTCGATCTCCAGCGTCTCCCCTTTCTTCATTAAAGCCGGCTGAGACCATTCCTTTTTCCCAGTTATGACGCCACCACGCATCGAGTGCCGCGACCTCGCCGCCTAGACCTAGGATTGGTGGAATACCGATGTTGTGCCAAAAGCATTGCGGTTCCCTGGAGTTCCAGGAGAGTTGGTACAACGGCTCCCTGCTGCGGTCAAACCGTACCGAGAAGCTGAGAAAGCGGTTGCTTCCGACTCGGAAAGGCATGTATTCGATACAGCGGAAAGCTACCCCTTGCGATGCCAACCATTCGCCTATGGAGAGAACCGAGTCATCGAACGAGCGCGCGACCAACACGATGCGACATTTCGCGTTGAGCTTGTTGAAGTCATAGTCGTCTCCCAAGAAGTCATCGATCTCGGCCTTCGCGCCTTTGAACCGTTCCAGGAAGCGCTCTCCCTTGAGATTGGCGTAATTTGCCAAATACTGAAGAGCTTGAGTCTCGACACCTTGCTTGGCCTCGCGTCGCTTCAGTTCGATGAAGACACCATAGCCGTTTTGGTCGAGGGCCACGATGTCGGCTCGTTTCTGTTGCTTCGTTGAAACCTGATTTTCGAGCATAAGCAATGGCTCCCCAAAGATCCTGGGATCGAATAGGCAAGCCTTTGAGGTTTTGTCCGGCTGAAAAATGAGGTACTTCTCTAACTCCAGCTCGCCCGGCTCCCAATCACTTCGGAGGGGCAGAGCATGGCCCTCCGAGATCTCGAAAATCATGAGTTTCTCCTATAGTTTGATCAAGTCTGTAGCGTCGTCAGTACACTACCATAATGTTGCGTAAACACGATTTGTTATTTTAATCCGACACGCCACCATAGCTAGGTGGAACCAGACTTCCTTGGTCGGCTCGGTCGCCGGATCTCGCGCTTGCGGACCAAGAAAGCGTGGACGCAGGTAGAGCTTGCGGAGCGAGTTGGAATCGACCGCAGTTTCCTGGCTGACGTTGAGCGAGGAAAGCGGAATATCTCGATTATGAATCTTGCCCTCATCGCCGAGGGGCTGGACGTTACCCTAGCTCAGTTGTTTTCGCGGCTTTAGCCTAGCCTGTTCATCTCCTGAATTGACTTGACTCTTCCTCTCAAGAGAGCGGAAATGGACCTCGGAGAGGAGGTTCGCCGGTGTCCAAGAGCCTGGGAGCAAAAGTCACAACAACCTCGAAAACCGTACGAAGAGGTCGCACCACGCCGTCGTCACCAGGATTAATGACGCGGGAAGAACCGGATGATCGGGTCCGGAGGGAACTTAACCGACTTTCAGGGCTCGAGCGAGGCGCATTGCAGGTCCTGTGGACGGAACTCTTCGGTAATCTGCCGAACCAAAAACTTCGGCGAGAGCTGCTCGTCATGATCCTCACGTACAGGATTCAGGAGAAGGCCTTCGGCGGCCTAAAACCGTCGACTCGAAAGAAGCTGTTGAGCTACGCCGAGGGCTTCACGAAGGACAAAGAGATCGTGCCGATCCAGGCCCGTGTCACAAAGCCAGGCACGCGGATCGTCCGGGAGTGGGGCAGCAAACTGCATGAAGTCGTTGTGGTGGATTCAGGATTCAGCTACGACGGTCGACAATATGGGAGCCTTTCCGAAATCGCCCGTTTGATCACAGGCACCCGCTGGTCTGGGCCGGCATTCTTTGGCCTCAAGAAGCATGCCAAGCAGGTAGCAGCATGAACGAACGGAATCGCTGCGCAATCTACACCCGCAAATCTTCGGAGGAAGGGCTTGAGCAGTCCTTTAATTCGCTCCATGCCCAGCGGGAGGCCTGCGAAGCGTATATCACCAGCCAGCGCCACGAAGGTTGGGAAGCTCTGAGCGCAAACTACGACGATGGCGGCTTCTCCGGAGGAAACACGGACCGCCCTGGCCTGAAGCAGTTGCTGACAGACATCCATGCCGGGAAGATCGATACAGTCGTCGTCTACAAGGTAGACCGACTGACACGGTCGCTTGCCGACTTCGCAAAGATCGTCGAACTCTTCGATTCCAAGCAAGTCAGTTTCGTCTCCGTAACCCAGCAATTCAACACCACAACCTCGATGGGTAGGCTCACCCTGAACGTCCTACTCTCCTTTGCTCAGTTTGAGCGAGAAGTGACGGGCGAGCGCATTCGGGACAAAATAGCCGCTTCGAAGGCCAAGGGCATGTGGATGGGAGGTCCGGTACCTCTCGGCTACAATCTGCGTGACAGGAAGCTTCACGTTAATCCGACCGAGACGGAACAAGTTCGAGAGATCTATTGCGAATATCTTCGGATCGGCTCCGTCTCGGGACTTAAGGAATTTCTCGATCGTAGCGCAAGGTTAAGTAAGCTGCGAATCCATGTAGGAGGAAACGAGAGCGGAGGCGGAAAATTCTTTCGCGGGGCGCTCTATCGATTGCTCGCGAACCACCTTTACGTGGGAGAGATTGCACACAAGGGCAATATCTACAAGGGTGAACATGAAGCCATCATCGATCGCGAGCAATGGTTACAAGTGCAGCAGTTGCTTAAGGAAAACAAGATCGGCAAAGAGCGCCGCGCCAGAAGCACCCGAAGCAGCCTCCTCACTGGCATTCTCTTCGACCAGGAAGGAAATCGCCTCACCCCCACGCATGCGAATAAGAATGGAAAACGATATCGCTACTACACATCGCAGAGCATCATCCGCAAGGGTAGTTCATGCGGTTCGCTGAGGCGGATCCCGGCGCAGGAATTCGAACAAGCTGTTCTCGGGCGGCTTGAATCCTTCCTGGATTCGGACGAAGAGTTACTCAGAGTCGCTCGTGATTTGGAACTCATTGGCAGGCCACTGGAAGCATTCTTCCGGGCCGCACGCAAGCGTTCCTCCACATGGAAAAGGCTTTCCTCCGATGACAAGGAGGAGCTAGCCAAGTCTGCGCTGGTCAAGGTTGTGGTTCACGAAAACCACATCGATGCGACCATAGCGCTCTTTGAATTGCTGGATTGGCCGGGGACAGAGAGCCGAGCGAATGAATCTGTATCTGCTTCGTTAAATGACAAGCGTTCGCATGTCATTGCGCTGACTTGTCCATTCAGCCACGCTCGTCGCGGACAGGAACTCAGGCTCATCATCGATGGGGCCGAGCCCCAGCTTACGAACAGCACTATGGCCCTCTTGAAAGGTGTTGCTCGAGCTCGCCTCTGGTACGAGCAACTCGTCTCGGGTGAGATCGGAAGCATACCGGAGCTTGCCAAGAAGAACGGCATTACGCCCCGGTATGTAAAAAACATACTTCGCGGTGCAATGCTGGGGCCGGACGGAGTTGAGGCACTTCTTGTCGGCGAGTGTTCTCCTGAGCTGACCTTGAGCGGGCTGGTTAATGAATTGCCGACGGAGTGGGGCTTGCAACGTAGAGTTCTATTCACAGCTCTCTCGCGATAAAAATCGCGAGAGAGCTGGTTAACTTCGTTTGAGCGTTACCTCCTACAAGCCGACATATCAGTACTAATCCTTGGCGAAGCCCATAAACCGCATAAACGAAGACAGTTTCGCATTAATTACGAATTGATCTTGTCAGCAATCCTGTTCTTAACAGTTGATCGCGAGGGTCACTTGTCCGAAATGCCGACTACAAGACCAGGTGGCTCGAGCGCTTTATCGGTGAGTGCATTGGCAATTTGCGCTCACTTAAGACGCATCGAGGGAATGCAGGACGGAGATAGTTTTTCCAGTGTTGCTGACTCATAATAGATGCGGGCAATTCTCAAATTCGAAACCGATAGTTCTCGAAGTGGTGCCTACTAAATCAGGAACGTCGCTTGTTATAGTCTTGTTGCTTCAGATAGGAGAGGAATGCCTGTGTCGGCGCTCTTCCACAGTGTTAGGAATTTGTTAAAGGCTTTCGTTGCATTGGGCCGGTCGCCTGCGAGCACCAAAGCTAGGCTGCTCGGTATCAGCGCCTACCGGGAGTTAGAACGGGAATTTGCCATAGGAGACAGGCTTTCGTTTACCGCGCCGGATCGGGAGTTGAGTGTTGCCAACCGTGACCTTGGCACAATCGAACGCGAACGGGACCGTGAAGAATATAAGGAACTGCTGAAACAGTTGTTGGCCGCGGCACGATTAAGGCCGTTAATACTACAGACCCCTGGGATGCCACGCGTGACAATACGATCTTCCGTGAGTCACTCATTTGGCTTTTGAATGAGGGAGGGACAGGGAAATAAAACGAGACTGTTACGAATCGACAGCAGGGGTAAGTGGTCGTAGCCGAATGCTGGTTCAATTTCTTGAAGGATGCGTTCTGGCTCCTGCAGCGAGCGAACCTGGAGGTCTAGATCACATTCTTAAGGGCAAACCAAACGAGAATCCCCGCGGCGAACCAATCAGAAACCATGGCGGTGTATTCTTTCGCGTTCTTGTTCTGGTGTGGAAGGTGAACCAGCCCTGCCAATCCGTAATACAAACCGCCCACGATTGCAGCAGGGACTACCCAATCTGAACGGAAGATGCTGCAGATTCCAAGTGTTCCCATGGATAGATTTCCGAAACCGATCTCTCGAATGATCGGCAATGCGCTCAGGTCATGAATTTCGAAGATTTCTTCGGCGGTAAATTGAGGTTGAACGATCTGCCTCATACCAGCAAGGAAGAGCCGAACTCCTACGGCCCAGAAGGTCCACCATCGGCCTATCAAAACCAGGCTCGTCAGAGTCTCATGAAATCGGAACGCTTCGACTGCAACGGAAGCTAACGGACAAAGGAACAGAAGAAGGATCACGATCACGAAATACATTCCAATCTGTCCTCCTGCAACCCAGAGTAAAGCACTCACAGCACTTTGCGAGACGTTTCGTAACAGTCTCGTTTTCTTCCTCACACCCCTCCCACTGGAAAATAAATTTGAAGGGTGACCTCGATGGATAAGACCGAATCCACAGTCCGCAATACGCTCATGGCGATTGAGGCACCACTCTACGATGTCGGTGTCATAAGTAGTTGCATGATGCTTCCGGGTTTCGACGGCATTCCCGCCGCGGCGGTACTTGACCGGCTTTCACTGCTCAAGTTCAGCAATGCCCACGGCTCGCACGCGATGTTCTCGTGAAGCGATACGCCGTTCAACTCGAACTACTGACGGTCGATGTCACAACGCTCGCGGGCGGTCAGGGTACTCGCTATCGCGCAGAGCTGAACGTTAAACTCCCTAGTCTCGACACCATAACCCCCGACGATGTGAAGAAGTCGATTGAAACAATCCCGATTTTCGGCTGCGATACCTGTCCGGCGACGGCCAACACTACAGAGGATGTCAAGTGCCCCGCCCATCAACTAGAAACCGTTCTGGAAACGCGCTCGATGAGAGCGGCATGGCCATTTCAACAGGCCACGCCGCCCACGCAAGTGCCTATTGAATGGTGACAACGAGCGGCACGCTTTGCGTAACGCCCGACGACGAGGCAGTCGCTGAGATCAGGATTGTCGTGGATTGCGGTGTTGGTTTCGTTGACGAGCTACCGCCGCCGCAACCGGTAAGCGATCCAATCATCCCCACAAGAAAGAGCAGTGCCAGGCCTTGCGCGTAAAGCCTCTTTCTCATCCTGAGCATTCCAGCTAAACCTAACACCGAGAACGGCAACAGCAGGCCTGCCATGATGCCGGTGGCTGGCGAACTCTCTGCGCTTTGAGTCGCTTTGGCGTTGATCTGCAGCGATGTGGTTGCAGTGCCCGCGGCGGCAAGCGTGCCGGTTGCCGGCGAGAAGGTGCAGGTCGCGTTGGAAGGCAAACCGACGCAAGCGTACTTCACCGTGCCGACCAGCCCATTGAGAGAGGTGACCGTCAGATTCACCGCCACAGACGCCTGCCCTGCCATGACATTCACCGAATCTGCAGAGGCAGTGAGCGTCAGGCTGGGTGCACTCGCGTAGACGGTGAGTTGTGCCACCGATGACGATGAAGGCTGATATGGCTCAGCTGTGATGTAAAGCGCCTGCAGCGAATGCTGACCTGGCGCCAATCCTGCGAGAGTGATGGTTGCGGTACCCGTCGCATCGAGCGGAGCAGATCCTACACTCGTTCCGCCATCGGTGAAGTTGACTGAACCGGCCGTGACGGGCGACGTACCAGCGCTCACGGTTGAGGTCAGCACGATACCCTGTCCCGCCCGGCTGGAAGTGGGGGCCGAAAGCGTTGTTGTTGTTGGCGTAGTCCTGACTGCCTGATTCGAATTCGTAGGGAAATCCTGCGACGCGCAGATGTTGTAGTTCTGGTGATACGCCGGATTTTTGATACTTGCATCGACCCACACACTTGCCATTGGGCCCGTCGGCATGACGAACTCACCGATAGGCAGATTTAGCCGACCGCTGCTGAAGAGGTTATCGGCAAGGTCTGTATCGATCAGCTGAATGCTTGCGGTGTTGGTACCTGGATTGGTTACCGCACCGGCTATCATGTAAAAGTCAATCGGATTGATAGAGGTGTCGTAGAACGGCGTCTTGCCTCCCACCGGAGTTGCGAACCAGACATTCGTGTTGGCTGGGGCTACTCCCAGGCCTGTTAAATCTTCCCAGCTATGATTTTGGGACGGGTTGAGATAGAACGCATTGCAGGTGGATCCATCCGTAGCCTGGTGAAGCACTCCCATATCGGGTATGTTCTTCGTCTGGTCGGTGTAGCCGGCTACACCTGGCCAGTAATGCACCTTGTAGAAGATCGGCAGCAGTGTCATGTAGAAGTTACGCGAGGCGGCCTGCGTTATCCCCTGCACAGCTAGGTTTTGCGAAGCCTGATCTGGCGTGAAGAAAGTGGAGTTATTGCTGTCGACCACCTCGGGGCCGATCGTCGAAAGTCTGCCCCAGTCGGACGTAACGCTGTCTGTCATCACGTCTAAACCGGCGCTCAACTGGCCTTGCAGGCTGCCGCTCGCCAGATCCCCAATCGTCGTGGAGAATTTCGCGAACGAACTTGGGAGAGAATTGCTGGTGGAAGAGGAGGTGATCTGGCCTGCTCCCGAAGCCACTCCGGCAGCGCCACCGATGATCGAAGCCGTGGTCCCAACCTTGGCTAGCCTGGTAGCGATTGTGCTTCCGGCTTCTACGCCGAAGACAAACTCGCCGACTCCAGGTACGGCCGAAACAATCGAAGCTACTCCTCCCAGCATGGACACGATATTCTGCCAGCTTGTAGTGACTGTTGTAGTGGGCGGAGCCGGCACAAGCTTGCTGCCCAGGATTGTTGCTGCAGCACCGGTAAGTGCGAGGCCAACGTTGGAGTTACCGCCCGCGATGATGTCTTTCAAATTCGTGGAACCTGTCACCAGGTAGTGCAGCGCGTAGGTTAGATAGCGGACCTCCAATGCAATCTGACCGCGCTCAGCGAGAAAATCGTTCTCTGTAAAGACCAGCGGATCATCCTGGCCCATGACATACGAGGTGCAAGTCGATCCCTGAATGCTGTTGCAGGGAACCACGTAAGGTCCTGTCGCACTGTAATCGGGCCACAGAATCTGGGACGGATCGTACGCCTGGAAGTTGATGAATGTGTTGTTGGACCCGGTGAAGAAGTAATGCAGATCGTCGAGATGGCTTCCGGTCGATCCGGGCATATAGATCTTTGTAAGCAGGACGTAGCTCAGATAGCGGTAGGCAGCAATCTGTCCTGCGATGCTGCTTGCAGTGAAGGGACCACTGGTGAGAAGAGTCTTCTGGCTTGTGGAGGGCCAATCGACCGGTTGCGACATTGAGGCCTCGGCGAGCTTGAAGTCGGGGCTGTTGAGGCCTCCCTTGGTCTGATACAGAGCCATGATTTCCTGGTTGGTCTGCTCGGGGGTAAACAAGCCATTGAGATTTCGCTGGAACATGCCGTGCACCATGCCGGTCTGAAGCTGTGACGAGAGCGCGGTGGTTGACTCGACCGAAGAGCCAGTAAGAGGGTTGCCGGTATCTGTGGAGCCGATGAAGGTGTAGGCGCTGCCAGGCGCAAACATCGAGGAGGTATAGCCGGGCGTAGCGCCCAAGGTCTGCAGCGCGGTGAAGAAGTCAAAGACAGCCGTCGATCCGATGTTGTTTCCGGTAGTGTCGTAGACAGATTTACCCTGGGCAGGCTGGCCAATCGTGGTCAAAATGAAAATCTGAAATGGATTGATCGTGCTCAGTGCTTTGGCAAGAGACTCATATGCGGCGCTGGTGACAACCGGATCGGTGCTGCCTGTGTGATAGAACGTGCCGCAATCAGGGACATACTGGCCGGTGCCATCTTTCGTTTGTCCTCCCCATGGACACGGAGCACCCGTCGAGGCTAAGTCTGTACGTCGCAAAACGAGAAGCCAGTAGCCGTCCGTGGTGGCTCCGTCGCTTGCTGCTGGAGCGGTGTAGATGAAGTCCCTTGGCGAGGAGCCACTGTAATTTTGAATGGCAATGGCGCTGGTGTTGCTCGTGGTCAGATACGAAGGATCGTTCGGGGAAACGGTAAACTCCGCAACATCGGAAGATTGAAAATCGTAGTTGCCGTACGCATCTTCCTGCAGCGTGCCGGTGGCGAATGGATTGTAGCTGGGCAGGTTGGGGAAATTGAAGTAGCGCGATTCGTACGCAGTGCCGGGGGTAGCTCCTCCCACGCCGATCGTCATATAGCCGGCAAGAGGACTGGACACGGTCTTCGTCGAATAGGCCGTTCCACCGATGGGCGTCGTATCAAGACTGGCGTCGGCGTTCTTGAACCAGTTGCTTCCGGCAACCACAAGGTCGGTTGAATCGAGCGTCTTCAGATATGCATTGAGCGTGGTTGTATCTGCGATGCATTGAGGCGAAGACTCCGGGGCATTCGTTTTTTCTTCAAGGCTCTGCCGGTCGAGCACCACAACCGTGTACTGTGCGTTGGCACAGTTTCCTGCCGGTTGCTTGTCCGGATATCCCTGCCCCCCGACGCTGAACCAGGGGTCGTTCAGCGAGCCATCCCATCCGCCTCGATGATTCGTGTTGAGGGCAACTGTCGGAGGAAGGAAGGGATCTGCAACGCCGGCCGAAACGGCCTGTGCCTTGACGCCTCGCGAGGTGAGAATACGCGCCGCCGCAGAGACTGTGTCATGGCCGTTCGCGGAACCAGCAAGAGCTGGTTGGCCACTGAAGCGATAGCGTGTGCTGGACCCGCCGCCGGCGTCCACGAGGAGTACATTTTTCTCAGACCTGAATCCATCGACTACGGTCAGGGTTGCTTCTTTGCAAACTTCACCATCGCAGCTGGAATCACTAAAACGGCCGGAAACATCATGGCCATTGAGGCGAACTTTGACCGAGCCGCTCTCGGCAGAAGCAGGTATCTGCAGCTTGATGCGAACCGAATCGCTGTCTTCGGCCGAGCTGGTGACGACGATCTGCCGCGCGGCGGCGTGCGAAAGCGTTTGTGCCTGCAGGCCTGAGGCGCACACGGGCAAAAGAAGAAAAAGCGCTTGCATCGATCGATGCAACAAGTTCCGGGCCGATACGATTATTCTCACGTGAATCACTCCGCTGAAGATGATTTATGCCGGCGTCATAGCTTCTACGGAAGTGAGCCGAACGATATGTGAAGTATGTTGTAGTGCAAGCTCGAAAGAAATAGAGGCCGCTACACAACGCATCGTGCGCTTCCACACGGCATGCATGCGCATGCCGCTGAAACGCGCCAGGAGCTCTCTCGCGAAAGGGGATTCGCAAGAGAGCTCCTGGATGAGAGGGTTGGATATTGGGTCGCCACTGTTTCTGAGTTCAGCCGGTGCAATTACGAATCTCGCACTGGCTGGCAAACGGTCGCTCACTCGGGGATCAATTGATTCCGCATTCTCCTTTCACAGGGAATCGAGAGTTGGTGTCGAACAGCACGGAGTATCCGGACGTGTCATAGACGAATCCGCGTGCTATGCCCAGGCCGGCCGAGGGACCGGTCGAGTCCGCGGGGGCCATCAGGGCATTGCCTAGCGCGTCATCCCAGGTGTTTACGCCACTGCCAAGGTAGGCGGGCACTTTGACTCCGCTGCTCTTGGTGACAACATAGACGTAGTCGCGGCAGCGAGGATATCCGGGCGTGGGCCAGGAGTCCCAGACATAGGCACGCGACATATACTTGAGCGGGAACCCACCATTCTGCTCGGCGGCCCAGTCATCGACTATTTTCGGCGAAGAATCCCCTCCGTAATGGCTGTACGCAATCTTATGCAGACGAATCTCAGCGAAGTATTGCGGTACGGTCTGTTGGTAAAAGCTGGTGCGCGCGCTGGCGATGAGTTCCTTGTTGTACTCAGTCATAGCGTTGCCGGCGGTGTCGTAGTACCAACCGCTACCTGGAGTAACAGTCATCATGCCAATGGTCTGCAACTTGAACCAGTCAGAGTAGACGCCGTTGAAATACATTCCAGTGGAGGACTGCACAGCCGTGTTGAAGTTGGTGGCGTACTCAAAAGCTCTGTTATTTCCCTCAGCGATCAGGTCCGCCAGTTTGGACACTTCAGCGTCAGGTACGTTCTTGACGGATTTGTACAGATCGATGAGAGACGATGCTGAACCAAGCACTCCAGCGATGACGCTAGCCGGTGGGATAAATGTAGACGTGGTCGAGACGATCGCGCCAGAGGAGCCGAGGATTCCCGGTACAAGCGAAAGAGCGCTATTTGCGTTGCGATCTACCGCGTACAACGTCTTGGCCACATTGGTAGCCGAACTCTGGACGGCGAGCCCGACGTTCAAGAGGCCGTTGTTGTTGATCTCTTTCAAAAAGAGAGCGTAGTTCGCAGCGCTGCTGAGGTACTCTTTCTCTTCATACAGCTGATTGGCGACGGCGGTGAGATCGCTCCGCGTGAAGTTTGGCTCGGTTCCGGACGGATAGGCAATTGTTCGCGGATCGATACCGCCTGTGATTTTCTCCAACTGGCTGCTGGTGTATCTTGCGCGGATGTCCTCACACTGCACTTTGGGTAGCCGGCAATCGGAGCCGGTGTAGTAGTCGCTACGGTTCATTTGATCGCTGGCATAGGCGTATGCGTTCCTGCGACCGACCGTGTCCATCGCGGGCCAGTTGACAGATGGCGCAAGGCCAATCTGCGACGGGATCGCAAAGGCGAGCAGGTCGTTGGCGGTAGGGTTGGTATTGGATGAGGCGACCATGAAGGGGCCAACGTTCTGTGGGGAGAAGAGGAAGGTTTTGTCCCGCAGAAGAAAACCACGAAGGGCTCCTGTCTCGCCCACCTGCTGGGTGGTGCTGTACCACTTGGTCAGGCTGTGGAGGCCCTGATTGGGTTTGGGCTGGCCATTGGGCACGCCGATCATCGAGAACGAACCGCCGGTGATCAGCTTGCTGAATGTAGTGCCGGACACACCCAGGCTCTGGATGATGTCAAACAGCGCGGGGCTCGGAACATACCTTGCGGCGCTCCAGTGATCCGCTGTGCCGAAAGGATTGCCAATTGAGGTGATGATGACGACGCTTGGCCCTTGCGGGTAGGAGTAGAGGTGGAAGTTGAGGTCGTTCGCCATTCGGTTTACTTCAGCAGAGCTAATGCTGCTGTTGGTGGCGTAGGTATTCGACCAGCGCAGCTGGAGCGTCTTGGCGTCAAAGAGAGCGGTGAATAGTCCACCGTCGCAGGCAACAGTACAGGCGGGGCTAGTATAGGTCCTGTTGGTGAACTGGCCAGGCAGAGTGAAGTTGGGAGGCAGTTCGCCCTGACCGATGGGAAACGACGTGTTGTAACCAATGGTGATTTTAGCCTGGCCGCCGGATGCCGACGGCTGAATTGCGAATGCCGGAGCATCGGTGGAACGGAAGCCGAACATGGGGGTCGTAACGCCTACGTTGATGAGGTTGCCTTCGACTCCTCGCCACGCCCCGTCTGGGGTCAGGTTATAGCTCTCGGCGGCGAGCCCTGGGGTGCTTGCCCCGTATCCGATGATCGAGAATCCGAATGCGTTCGGCGCGCCCGCGGCGGAGAAGTCCGTGCCACCGATGGGAGCGAGATTGAGTTTGCCCAGGGGTGCTTCTTTGTTGCCCGATGCGAAGACGAGATCCGCTTTGGTGAGCGACTTCAGGTAGGTGTTGAGTGCGGTGTTGCTATTCGGGCCGAAGCAGTTGCTGGATTTCGGCGCGAGGGTGCTGCGGTCCAGCGTCACCAGCGTGAGCAGTGCGTAGGGACACCCGGAGAACCGCGCGAAGGGGTAGTAGATAGGAACGTTGCCGACTCCGGGAGCGTAATCGACCTCAAGGCCGCTGGTCTCGGTCGCGTGGATATGAACGGCGAATGAAGGCGCGTAGCCGGTTGTGGCATCTGTCGGGTTCACTCCACGGTCGTTGTAGAACTGAGCGCTGCTCAAGTCTGTCGAGTCGTTGGGGCCGTCGACGGTGGCGCGAAGATAGTTCCAGCCCTGATTTACGAAGTTGCCGTTGAGCTTTACCGTCACATCGCAGGGAGCGCTGTAGCATGATCGGCCGGCAAAGTAGTCGGTGACGTTCTGCTCGTTCATCTCGACGTTGAGCGTCTTCGGCTTCGCAGCTCCATAGAGATGAATCGTCACCTCAACGGTGCCATCCTGCATGACCTTGTCGCCGGGCGGCACTGAGACGCTGATCATTGCGTCATTCTGCGCGTGGACCGCTAGGGGCGCAACCAGACCTGCTATGAGAAGCAGGGCCTGCATGATCTTTTTCCCTGCACTTCGGGAAACTGGGTCGCGGCCCAGTTCCCGAGAATTCGAGAGATTCTCTTGCTTGTTCCTGGCTTGCTCCGTCGGAAATATGGACGGCCGTCTTGATGGGGCCAAGTGGGTGGGAACGCTCACCAGATCATGAAGCTTTTCAATTCGTTTCATCACATTTACCTTTCTCATGGCGCGAGTATTGAGACCGTTCCATGACGAGTCACTTCGCACCTGAAACGAAAGGTACTTGGGTTTACTCTGGTAAACCATCCGTATCACCACACATCAACTATGTGGTCCCACTCATATGTAAGTGCGGAAATACACATAAAGCCTTTGGGGCAACTTGCCTGAACTTCAATGATCGGCATGAAGCCGGCAACTGGATTCGACCTGGTAATGCCATGCGCATCGTATAGCAGAGGTCAGTCCAGCGGGAGCACTGACTTCGATATATACTGGACGGGCTGCAGAATCCAGATCTTCGAACCTGCGATCACTGTGCAGCGCCTTCCATATAATCAACCACTAACTGAGTAGCATTGTGGCCGATATGATTCGCATCCTGATTGCTGATGACCATCCGCTTATGCGCCGAGGTCTCCGCATGAGTGTGGAGGATGAGGAGGGTCTGCAAGTCATCGCTGAGGCAGCAGATGGTGAATCGGCTCTCGCACAGATCGAGCAGCTAAGGCCCGACATTGCGTTGCTTGATATTGACATGCCCAAACTGAACGGCCTTAATGTTGCAAAGCAGATCAGTGAGCGTAAGCTTTCCACCAAGATCATCTTCTTAACTTTTCATTCGAGCGAAGATCTGTTTCGCACTGCCCTGTCGCTCGGAGTACTGGGCTACATTCTGAAGGACAGTGCAGTACAGGAAGTAGTTGCCGGCATACGTGCTGTTTCAGAGGGACGTCCCTATCTGAGCTCCGCCATTACGGCCGGCTTACTGCAGCCGGGCAACAAGCCCAAAGAGCCGGAACCGCTCATTAGCAGTTTGACACCATCGGAACATCGCATCATGAAACTTATTGCCCTTGGTAAAACCAGTAAGGAGATTGGCGCCGAGCTCTCGATTCACTACCGCACGGTAGAAAACCATCGTACCAATATCTCCCGCAAACTTTCTTTGGATGGGGAGGGCGCAAACGCCCTGTTGCGATTTGCACTTCAAAACAAGACATCCCTCAAGTAGGTGGTCAACGGTACACCAGGACTTCTGCAGGAATGCATTCGGCTCATTCGTTGTGATGCCCATCTCGGTTGTGGTTGTTCAATCCGACATTATTTTCGGATTTCACTAATTTTTCAGCAATCAATTCGATTTAGGTACTGGAATAAAGGCAAAGCTCTGGATGACCGCTTCCTCTGGCTGATCTGACAGTGCTTCGGAGTGGTGAAAATCATATAGATCCATGTGTACTTTTTCGTTTGCCTGTGCCGGCACTCCGGACTGAAAAATATGTTCATAAATCGGCTTTGCCTGTCGAGATGCATCGCCACCGAATACGCTTAATGATGCTTTACCGGGTTCCCATTGAACAATGTACGTCGAAATCCCTGCAGGCACGCTGAAGCGAGCCAGATTATCGCGAGCGAAGAAAGGCTGCACAACGAACTGCGCATTTGGATTATCTGATTTGCCCCAGCGGCTCAACTCGATATCCAACTCATTACGGAAGTTAGTCGATTGCGCATCATCCCACGTGAACATTCCAAGGACGGCAGATGGCCGTAAGTGAGCCGAATCTTGCACAACAAACTTGTAAGTACCATATCCGAGGCTCTTCTGCAGACTAACCTCGGCGCACGCCCAACGGCCGTTGCGATAGTCCATGCGAAGGTGAAGATGTCCCTTGTCATCGGTCCAGGCGTTTGCCGAGTCGTAAGCGTATGGCTGACCTCCGTGGTCATTGATTCCTGTTTGGACGGTCCAGTCATAACCGCTGAACTGAATGCCTGGAGAAGTTTCAGCGATAGTTGCATTGCCCTTCATGACAGTAACCGCCAGGACGCCGTTGCCTTCCGTTGGCAATGTGATCGCCTTTGAGGCGGGCTTGTAGCCAGGCTCGACCAGTAGAGCGGCATATTCGGAACCAAGATGCGTGAGGTTCTTCCAGGTGGAATCTACCTGAACTTTTGTGTATGGCTGATCTGTGAGTGGCTGCAGCCACCAGACTCCGCTGCGCGCATACAGTATCACCTGGTCACCCGGTTTGGCATTGGTGACACTTCCCGCAATCGGCTCCATCTGCGATGGCCCACCCAAACTTGCAGGCGGTACCTGTGTAATTGCAATTGCGGGCTTGATCTGTGATTTGCAGCCGACAAACAACAACCCTAGAGTCATCGGGAAATACATCGACATCTTCAAAATGCGAATCCCGATCTTCATAGGTCCTCTCCTGAAATTCACCTGGACTCGCCCTGCACCATATGAAACTAACGCATTTCATCTGCAATCGAGTGGGATCTCGACCATCATTGTCGTTCCATGTGTAAGTACGGATCGAAAACGGAAGGTACCTCCAAGCGAGTGCGCCCGCTCTTCCATTCCAGTTAATCCGAATCCGCTCTTTTCACCCTTTGAAGTACGTTGAGCCGGGACGGAACCAACGCCATTATCGTGGACTGTCAGGACAATTCGCTCGTCATCACGTATCACCTGAATCTTTACCTTGGTGGCTTGCGAATGCTTCATAACGTTATTCAATGACTCCTGCACAATCCGGTAAAAATTGATGCGAAGATTTTCGGGCAGAGCATCATCGATGTTATCGAGCTCGCATTCGATGGAAATTCCCGAAGCCGACGAGACTGTGCGCGCAGCGATTTCTACCGCCTTGGTCACGCCGAGGCGGTCAAGTTGAAATGGCCTGAGATTGTAAGAGATCTCGCGGGTTTCCTGGATAGCGAGTAAAGTTTCCGCACTGATCTCTTCCATCGTTTCCGTGTTGGGCACTATACCCTTATTTTGCTTTCCCAGCACTATCTTAAGCAGGTTGTTAATGACAAGCAATCTCTGCCCGAGGCTATCGTGCAACTCGGATGCGATGCGCTGGCGCTCGCTTTCCTGCGATGCTATTAGTTGCTGCGAGAAAGCTTTCTGTAAAGCCTGCGCGCGCTTAAGCTGCGATATACGATAGTAAACCGCAAGAGCGATCAGCACAGCGACGGACAGCGCCAGAATAATAATGAACCACCAAGTCCTGTAGAACGGCGCCAGCACCGTAATCGTCAGGCCCTGGCCGTGGGTATTCCAAACCCCGTCACTGTTATCCGCAGTTACCTGGAACGTATATGTGCCGGGAGGCAGATGAGAATAATACGCAGTGCGCCGCGAGCCTGCGTCGATCCAGTGGGAATCAAACCCTTCAAGCCTGTACCGAAAACGGATCTGTTCCGAATGAACGAAGCTGAGAGCAGTGTATTCGATCTCCAGATTCTCTTTGTTCGGGGGAATGCGCAGGCCGTTTTGAATATTCGCAGGAGATCTCTCAACGAGAGCAGTTTCAATGATGACCGGTGGCGATTGGCGATTGATCCACACGGTGCTTGGATCGATCACGGCAACGCCATTCTGGGTGGGGAACCATAGTTTGCCGTCTGCTGCTTTAATGCCGGCAGGTCCCATTCCTCCGTTGCACTCCTCATTCAACATGCCGTCTGCTTTGCCGTACGCCACCGCCGTGATGCTTGTCTGCGCACCCTCCGCGAAAGCATTCAGATCGCGCTTATTCACGCGAAAGATGCCTCGGTTGCTACTCATCCAGAGATTTCCCCGGCCATCTTCGAGAATTTGAAATACGCCGTTATTGAAGAGACCATTTTGTTCTCGATAGCGCGTAAAGTTTCCGTTCTTGAAGCGTCCGAGACCGCCGTCATAAGTACCGATCCAGAGAACACCTTCCGCATCCTCATATAAGGACCTGATATTGTCACTTGGCAACCCATCGCGTTCAGTCCATTGCGTAAATTGGCTGTCATGAAGCCGCGTGAGTCCTCCGTAGCCGCCAATCCAAAGATCTCCCGAGGCTCCCTCAATGATTATCTTCACGTCATTGCTGGCGAGACCATCGTCCGCGGTGATGGTTCTGCTTGGTCCGTCACGGAAGGCAACAAGACCGTTCGTCGTACCAACCCATAGCGTTCCACCACGATCCTGCAGGATAGTCTGGGCTACGGCTTGTTCTGGCAAAACAACATCGGGCCTGCGAAATTTACCATCGCGAAAGACACTAAAACCGCCGTGCGTGCCGATCCAAAGATTGCCCTCGCGGTCTCCACCTAACGTGCTCACCAGGAACGCAGGCAATCCATCCGCGACCGAATAATTGCTGAACCGGCCATTCCGAAAACTACTGAGCCCTCGGTGCCATGCGCCGATCCATATTGCTCCGGATTTGTCCTGATAAATGGGGTAAATATCTTGGTCGATCAGCCCCTGGGCTTTGGAATAGACAGTGACGGTTTCTTCCTGCAACTGGTAGAGTCCATCGCCTTCTGTCGCAACCCAAACATTGCCTTCTCTATCTTCAAAGAAGCCGGTGAGAGCGATGGTCGCGAGATGCCCGGAGGATGGAACTTCAAGAAGGCGCGACAATCGACCAGAGATCCTTTGCGGCCAGAGGCGCCCGTGCGAGTCGAGGGAAGAGGTGGCTGCTGGATGGCTTGCATCGACCGGCTTGACTGCCTGTGTATTGGGGGAAATCATGCCTTGGCGGCCATCCGCAGTTTCGATCCAGATGGCGCCGCGTTGATCGACACTGACGCCCAGTAGAGTCTTGCCTGAAAGCCACGCAGGCATCGCGTAGCTGATAAAGCGCCCGTCCATAAAGAGATGCAATCCGTCACGGTCCATCCCCCAGAGGCCTGCGTTGTCCCAATAAAAAGACTGGTAGCGAATCTTTGTATCAGCGGGCGTGACATCCATGAATTCGACGGTTGAAGGATTGATTTTCAAAATCGAATCTTCGGACAAGACCCAAATGTCTCCAGCCGCGGATCGAACAATTCCGCGCACGCTGCCTTTGGGAATGCCTTCTGCAGGCCCGAACGAGTGGAAGGAGTTGCCATGATATCGAGTGAGTTCTCCACTTTCGGTGGTCAGCCACAGATCGCCGGCACGATCCTGGACCATCCGGCTGAAGCGGTTGGAAACTATGCCGGGCGTGTTGCTTTTGTTGAAGACGATGAACCGCACACCATCGAAGCGTGCCAGACCGTCGAGTGTGGCGATCCAAAGATAACCATCGGGAGTTTGCGCAATACCGCGGATGACATTTTGCGGAAGACCATTTTCGACGGTCCAGGTCTTCAGGTGATATTCCGCGGCAGGCGCAACGAGAGCGCAACCGAACGAACACAGACAGATCATGAGACCGCACAGCCAGCCGCGGGAAAATAAGCGGGTGCGCCGGCAAAGAGTTCGATCTGGCTGCAAGGCCGGGGTCATATATGAGGCAAATATATCACTGGAGTTGATTGGGACAATGGCCGTAATTGGAAGTTGCACAACGACTTAGAAACGATGACGGGAGCTGTCTGCCCCCGTGTGGAACCACACGGTTCGATATGTAGCATCCTCTATTTCTCTCCTCTGCCGATTTCGCTAATCTTGCAATTGTGACATTTTGCGGTTTTGCTTCGCATCGGCTTCCAGAACTTTGGCTGGAGAATGTCAGGACGGACGAATGAAGATTTTGATTGTTGACGACAATGCAGGAATTCGGCGCGCGCTACGGCGATCCCTGGAAGATGCAGCTAATGAGATTCGAGAGTGTACAGATGGCTGTGATGCTTTGGGCATTTACGAAGAGTATCGGCCTGATGTCGTTTTGATGGACGTTCGCATGACCGTTATGGATGGTCTGACCGCGACGCGGCAGATTCGAAGCTCCGATCCTGAGGCGCGGGTTATCATCGTCACCGACTACGACGACGAGGATCTGCGGGTAGCGGCATTGAAGGCCGGCGCATGCAATTATGTGCTAAAAGAAGAACTCGCAAACTTGTCTGAGATCGTCGCAGCCTGCGCACGAGAGGGGACAGACAGGAACATTAAACCGGGTTGAAAGTTAGTCTTCGATAGTTCTTAGGTTCAGCCAATACACGGCTGACCGCGTTTTGCTGGCAAATTTGCCTGGCTTCCTCTCTGTGAGAAACCTGTGAGGACGACTCTCATCGTAGACTCCGAGACAACTACTTTATGGAGATGCGCTGACAAGTCGTCTGTTGCTTGCCTGCGAGCGAGTCTGAAGACAGAGTGATGGATCGGCCAGCTGCCTCCCACCAGATGTACCCCCACGCCGCATAACGTGCCCCTGAAGCCGAAATCACATTCGCAAAGATCATGGATTTGCTCGAGATGGGAAGGATGGCGAGGCTATTTCCACCCCCATTAATGTACTTGACCGTGAACTGGCCCGCGGGCAGGCCCATCTTCACGCCCGCAGCGTCACACTTATATGTCGCCACCTTGCGGGTTACTGAGGACTTACCGGCTAGATGAATTACAAGATCGTCAGCAAGAGCGCTGTGAGTGATGCCAATCAATATGAGAAACGTGATGTAGTACGTCCTCAACTTAGACGCACTTACATGCGGAGGAAACACGGAGTTGCAAATCATGGTAGAAGCCCCTTTGTTACAGACGGATGGTTAATACGATCTGTCATGGCTGTGACCTTCGGTCGTAGGCGAGTCGAGACTATAAACGGCGGGTACATCTGCTCCGCCGGAGCATTCAAACGTATGGACAGCGGCCTTCTCGACGACACGGCGTATCATGCGCAGCACACCGGAATGATCGTTAACGATTACTACTGCATATTTTCCACCTGGGCTCCATTTCGCTGAGCCCCGGGGCGGTATGACGAGACCAGGCGCGCAACAACTACCGCTATGTAGAAGATACCGCTCATGCTTTCAAAAGCTGCAATGAGCCGCACATATGCGTTAACTGGGAACATACTGCTGTCACCGAGACAACTGAGCGTGACCATGCTGAAACACAGCATCGTGGTCGTCTTGGCAGCGGGCACGATGACGTTGAATGGATGGTCAAGTATCCGGTTGAGAATCAAATAAAGCTGTGAAAACGCAGTCGCAATGAATATGTAACTGATGAAGGCTTCCGATATCAGGTTCGTAGAGATCCGCAGGGCAGAGTTGAAGCGATCAAGAAGCACCCAGAGAATCGAACAAGATAATGCAAGTCCAGCTATAGGGGCCAGGTGAGAATAAATGGGGTGGCTGTTCTCAACTGCTTCCAGTGCCCGGAAGATTATCCAAATCGCAGTGAGAGGAAGCACGACAAAACGCACGAGTTTTTTATTTCCGACATAGGTGGCGCCCACGAGCAGGCAAATCAATTCCAGTATCGCGAGTATTCCTCCGATATGCGGATTTGAGTCCGCCAATGGAGATGCCAGGATTTGGGCAATTAGAGCGCACATCAACAGCTCCGAAGGGTATTTCCGTATCAGCCTGAGCATGGTCGTCCGTCCCGTATCGATGTTAAAACTGTTTTTCCGAGCCGAAGCGAGCCCAGCCGTATACGGCATGAACTCGCTTTTTGACGAATGGAATTTGATAGGAAGCAGGTAATGTAGTTCGCGGATGCCGCAAACTTGTCTTTACCGGCCTCCCGCATTCGCGACATTGGCAGCTTGTCTCAGCTCCATGTCAGCCTGGATCAGGAGCGCCTTCGCCCTTTGAGCGTGACCGCCTAACTGGCCATTATTTGCCCGCTGCGCATCCTGGATCCGCTGGAATGCATCAACGATGCTTCCCTGCGCTGACCGAAGATTGCCATGCCTGCGGCCGATATTTACCACCGGTGCCTGCATGTAAACGACGGCTGGTGCTTGCGTGTAGACGACGGTAGGGGCCGGTTCGTAGATCGTCTGTTGAGCTTGAGCGACTGCTGCGCCAGTTGCGACGGCGCCAAACAACGTGGCAGCCGCGAGAAGAGAGTTGACTTTGTTCACCATGGTACTTCTCCTTTTGGATGAGGTTCTGTGTTTCGTTGAGGTAATCGGTGCCCTCGCGTGAAGGCGACGGCATAGGGCTATGTGTCGGCCACACTACTCAGCCGGCGTCCAGCCATCCGCGGGGTTGAAAGTCTTGATCGAAGCAGCAACGGCCTTGGTATTTTCACCGAGGTCTTTCTGATAAACGACGCCATTGCGATTCAGGATGAAAGTCATGATTCCGGAGTCCGCATACTTCGCAGGGCTCGCGATGATGGCAAACCCTCCGGTCATGTGTCCGTCGGATAAGTAGTTTTTGCTGCCGCCTTTTGCTGCGTCTCCCTGTGCGGTGAGGATTCGAAATGAATACCCATCGATCACCTGTGGATCCCCGGCGGTTATGCTTTCGATAAAGTCGGGCAGCGAGCCAAGCGGACTGGACGACTGACCTGCTGGAGCAATCCAGTAAAGCCCATCCTTCTTTCCGGGAGTGCCTATAATTCGTTGCGCGTACTGCTGCGTCCCGTGCTGGGTCCCTGAGGTCTTGAAGTAAATCTCCTGCGCATTTGCGATCGCGGAAACAGCATCGATCGCCAGCAGTTCGTTCTTCCCAATCCGGCGCGCCAACATCTCATCCTCACCAGCCTCCGTGTCGAAGTACCACTTCCCTGAAGAGTCTCGTGCGAGAGGAATGGGGAACGGATAGTTGTCAGCACCTATGTACAAAATGCTGTTACCATCCGTTAACGTCACCCAGCGATTCATCCGGTTATACTTGGCAACGAAAGAGCTGATCGCCGCCTTATCTTCCAGTGGATCGCCGGAGCTTAATATGTCATTCGACCCGGCGCCTAGAATCTTGCCAAGGCTGTTTTCGTCATACGCCAGACAGGCCGTCTGTAACGCCTGTCCGGCTTCTGCTGGAGTATCGAAAGCGGCTTGCACACTGATATCAGTCTGCGCTGCGGCCTGGTGCAGGCATCCAGCAGAACAAATTCCAGCCAGTAGCAGTGTCGTGAATCTCATCTTTAAGCTGGAGTTCGCGTTATCTTTGTTACTCAGTTTCATAATCCCTTCTCCGATCCGAATTTCATCTTGCGTGTTGATCCGATGATGGCGGCGCCGCCATTCCTGCTAGCGCCGATGTCCGCCGCCACCACCGCGATGACCACCGCCACTGCCGTGACTGCTCTCCATATGGGCCTGGTGCATGCTGCCTCGGCCACGATCGCTCTCAGCGCGATCTCGTCCACCATCGCCGCTCATGCCGGAGCGCGGACGGTCACTGCCCCGTGAATTGCCGCGCGGCCCAGAAGCGTCTCCGGGGTGCTGAACGCCTCCATTGCCGCCGATTAAGCCGTGATCACCGTTTCGGCCACCATTCGGCTGGTCACGCGTGCCGGTTCCTGGAACGTCGTGGTGGAATCCGCCGTTTGGTCCGTAATAGCCATTCGGGTGATATCCGCCATTCGGGCCATAGTGGGTGTCAGTGCCCGGGTGATAGCCGGCGTCGTCGTGGTGAAACGCACCATTCGGTCCGTAATAGCCGTTCGGATGATATCCGCCGTTCGGACCATAGTGTGTATCGGTGCCCGGGCGATAACCATTGTTGCCAGGGCCCCAGGGATGGTAGCCGTTGTAGTTCGTCCGGTTGTTGATGATAGTGGTGTTGTGAATGTAAGTGTTGTGGTTGTAGATGATGGTCCCACCACCTCCACCCCAATTACAGTTCCACGCGTGAAAGCCCCATCCAAAGCCGCCTCCAACGTATCCACCACCGCCAAACCCTATGCCGATGTTGATCCCGGTACCGAAAAAGAGACCGGCACCAGCGACGACGTAGCGAGGTGTGTAGTAAGGCACAACGTAAGTTCCGCCGTAGACGACGGTCGGGTTGTATTGCGGCACGTAAACGACCTGCGGGTCGGCAGGTTGAATCACGATGGTTTGGGGAGACTGCTGAACGACCTGAATCTGTGGGGTGGACTTCAGATTGCCTGCAGCCATCGCCTGGGCACGCATCGTCTGTACTGCCGCCATCACCGCTGGCTGCTGGTTGCTGAATGCTTCCCCAAGATTAGATGCCCACGCAAGGTTCTTTGCGAGGTCGTCCAGCACCGTCGGGAATTGCGTTAAGGCTTTCACGCTTGGATCCCACGACTGCTGGTCAACGGCCTGGGTCAGTGCGCTCCCCGTCAACGCGCTGTTCTGTGTCAGCCAATCATTTGCGAAGGCTACCTGGTCCGGAAATGCTGCGGCGCCGAGAACCTGCGCAACGAGAGCATCCGGATACAGTGCGATGGGCGCGACGAGAGCGTCCAGTTGAGCTGTAGTTAGCTGAGCGGCTGTTTGAGGAGCCTGCGTCGTAGTCATTGACGAAGATTGCTGGGTAGCCGCTGGAGGAACCTGACCCTGCGCCGGTCGGATCAGACTTACAGGGCCTGCGACTAGTGTGACGCACAGCGCTTTTGAAAACATCTGCTGCATGATTCTGGTTGTCATGAATCTACCTTCCAAACATTGAAGTGCACAGGCGTTGAACTAAAGCTCAAGGAGTGCTGTTTCAACTACAAGTGTAGGAAGGTATTCATTGAATACAAATAGAGATCACTACACGATGAACCGTGCGCTGTTACACATGGATATCGTGTGTTTCCACACAACCATTCAGCGGTTTCACCCCATCGCAGTCTGTCTCACAGGAGCTCTATTACCCTCGGTGGCAAACTTGCCGTGGGAAGCTCGTCCCCGGTCGGAGTATCGTCTAGATCACTCTTGGAAGCACCACCGAGAGCGCACTTATCCAGAGCGCCGGTAGTGTGGCTAACCAAAACATTCCTGGAGCGTGGAAAAGTGGAAAGCAAACAACGCTTCCCACTTATCCGCACCCCGAGTGCAGTCATCAAGACAATCCGATAACTGCGCTCCACTAACAATCCACTGATACAAAATATCGGGCAGATCATGTGCCTTGTCGAGAATTAGATTGAACAATTCCCTTCCCTATCCTGGTATGTCATTACCCTGCCGACCATATGCCGCTCTAGCGGCGGATCGATCAATCATCAAAAAATGAGGCACCGGAAAAAATGGTTGATCGCCGCCGCTTTCATCATCGGAGGTGTGGATTGGTGTTCGAGCGAGTTGCGCGAATGTCCTTCTGCTAGGTCGATATACTCCCTGATCGATACAAAGCTACGGGACAGGAGGCACTTTCGCAGGCAACTCCGTACCTGCAGGTTGTTAACTCGGCTGGGCAATCGTCAACGATCCGTGTACCATCAGGCGCCAGCAAATTCATGACAAACAACAAAGTCTTTCCACCTCACGTTGCGGCGTTTCTCCAAGCCTACATCGATGCCACTAACGCGGCCGAAATCGAAACCGATGGCTTCCCGGAAGCGGTTCGCGCGTTCATTGACAAGTGTGCTGAAGAGAGGGAGGCTCAGTACCGCTGAAACAGCGGATGCCGACGAAGACGCTGCAACTTCCCCTGGAGTCGATCGGCTCTGTAGATCAGCGCAAGGAGAATATCCATGAAACCATCCAAGAACGGTGTGAAGATCGGGAAAGACTGGCGGGCCTACAGGCGCACTCAGGACGGTCTTCACACATATACGAGCGTCGTCTACAAGACCGGGCAGATCGAGGACGGGCGCGACCTGATCAGCATACAAGCGAATCATCACTGGTCCACGAAGCATTCGGAAATAGTTGGGCCGTCGCTCGATTGTTCGGATGACAAGCGGTACTCAATGATTTTGAGTTTGTGAGAGACCTTCAGCGAACTTCGACAGCACAATTGGTTTTTAGGTTCCCGCAGTCCTGTCGAGTTCGCCAATCAGATTCCACAGCCAGATCTAGCAAGTTGCCGAAAAACCGGCTTGTCGGACAAGTGATCGGTATTGAGCCACTCGTCACGGCTAGTCTCGATAAGTGCCAAATAGCCAACGCACTAAATGACTCTAAGAGAAGTGCCGATTGACTCAGGTTGGGATTTCGCTAGGAAAGGGACTGCCCAATTTCAAATCAGAGAAATTAGCCATGTCTCTGGTCACGTTTTGAGCCGGAGAATGCTCTCTCGTCCTTTCAATGCGTGATTAATGCGAAATTGGCGGGAAGAACCGCGAAGTTCGAATCACGTCTCTAAGTTATTTATTATTAATGACTTAATGGCGGAGGGAGAGGGATTCGAACCCCCGGTACCTTCTCAGGCACAACGGTTTTCAAGACCGCCGGTATAAACCGCTCACCCATCCCTCCGCATCGGTGTAGGGCTTTGGTTATTGTATCTTGTTCTTCATCTGTCTCAAGGTCGCGCATCAGCCTTCGGCTTGGGCGGTGACACCAGTGCCGGCAACAGAATCGACACAGCCATCACGCCGGCGATGATATGCAATCCGCTGCCATAGCCGCCCGTGGCTTGACGCAGATTAGCAAGAAGCAGGGGCCCAAACGCACTGGCGAAACCCCAGGCCGTCAGCATAAGGCCATAAATAGGGCCAACGTTCTTTGAGCCGAAGTAATCCGCGGCGAATGCGGGCATGGTGCCGAAGCCGCCTCCGTAGCACATGAGAATGATGAAGGAAACCACGATGACCACCGTCACTGAAGCAAGGCTGGGCAACAGCCAGAAGAGCGCTACCTGGATCAGGAACATGACGGCAAAGGTCCAGCGCCGTGTGATGGCGTCCGAGACGAAGGCCCAGAAGACGCGCCCGACAGAATTGCCGATACTGACGATACCGACCATGGCGGCAGCAGAGATGGCGGTGACCTTGGTCAGTTCCTGAAAGATCGGGGACTCTTGCGAGATCAGCGATATTCCGGCAGTAGTGTTGAGGAAGAGCAGAAACCACAGCGCCCACCACTGCCAGGTCTTCAACGCATCGCCAAGCGAGTAATCAGATGCGGCCCGTTGCGACGTTTGCAGTGCCGATGGCGTCCAACCCGCAGGCTTCCAACCATCGGGCGGGTTCTTCATGAAAAACCCGGTAACCATCGTGAGAATCATGTAGCCGATGCCTAGCCATGCAAAGATCTGCAACACTCCTATGCCTTCTATAAGGCGTGTAGCCACAGGCGCTGTTATCAGGGCTCCCGCGCCGAATCCACCCACAGCGACACCGGTTATTAAGCCGCGTCGATCCGGAAACCACTTCACCAGCACCGCGATCGGAACGATGTAACCAAAGCCCAGGCCCAGGCCGCCGATAAGGCCATAGCTTAAATAGAGCCACCAAAGCTTATTGGCTGAGAAACTCGCAAGAAAAATGCCCAGGCCGTAGAGAAATCCGCCAGTCATTGCAACAGTGCGAGGAGTGGTTCGTTTAAGCCAGAGGCCTGCGAAGAAAGCTGCAAACCCGACCACGAACACACAAATAGTAAAGGTAAGCGTGACGTCGGGAGCCGACCAGTTAAATTGCTTGCTAAGCGGCGTCCTGAAGACACTCCAGGCATAGACTGCTCCCAGCGCCATCTGCATAAAAAAGCCGGCGGCAGCGATACCCCAGCGGCGTGAGTTTTCCAAGACGAACTCCTTTACGCACTTCAGGTGTCAGCGATTGAGTCGTGCGTCAGCGACTCTTCAGGATTTGGTTGCAGGGGAATGATTACCAGACTTCCATCGTTGTCCGAGATTTTTGAAAAAGGTACTGAAAACGCTCAGCCCACGTCGATGATCAGGACTCGTGAACCCCACTAGCAACGACAAGAGAGCAGGCGGTTTTGCGGGTATGGTCCTTGCATTGCCAAAGGATTCCTGAGCGGCACTAGAAACATCCAGCAGCAATTCGGGATCGAGAGAGCCGAGCATCTTGGCGAGGATGATCAGATTGCGCGTAGCGCGAATAGCCTCCTCCGAGCTGGCCCGGCTCGACGCAGCTTCAACAAGCTTGTCGGTTGCCCCGAGAGTGCCGCGAATGAGGGTAAAAACGCCATGTTCATGCAGTTGCTGCAGCAGATCATAGCCGTCGAGCAGGGCAGCCGCATGTTCAGCAGGAGCCTCTGCAAGGCGTGCAAGCAGCTCCTGTTTCGGATCGCGCGGTGCGAGTTTCAGCGGAATAGGTTGGGCCATAAGAACTTCCTCTATCGGGTTTTGGTCTCGATCTGCACAAGCTGGTTCATCTGTTCTGTGCCGGGTACACGATAGTCCGCGCGTTTCCACTTGCGCTCTACCTCGACTCCTGCCTGTGGAGTTGGGTGGCCAAAGCGCGAATTGGTTTTCGGCAACGGGCTAGCTGGCGTTGCTCCGTTCTGCGGCAGCACTTTGAGCTGCACTGAGGTTTCTTTGTAGGCTGGTGTATGCGTAACTTTGTCGGTGTGGCTGCTGGTGAGGCGATTGACGGCCTCATCGTTTGTCGCGTCGGAACTGTCCAGATTCATCGAGTTCATGGGCATGTAGAGCTCGTTGCCTTTGACGCGATCGGTGATCAGCGCCTGCACGCGAAGCTGCCCGTAGCGAGAGGTGAGCTCAACCCATGCCCCAGTCTCGATGCTGCGTTCGGCAGCCAGCGCTGGCGAAACCTCTACAAAGGTGCACGGCGTTTTTTCTCGGATGCCCTCGGTACGGTAAGTCATGTTGCCTTCGTGGAAATGCTCAAGCAGACGACCGTTATTGAGATGTAGGTCGTATTCCGCATTCTGCTGGTCAGTTGGCTCTGTCCAGGGAATGGGATAGAAGCGAGCCTTGCCATCGGGGAACTTGAACCCTTTGGTATAGAGCAGCGGTTGGTCACTGCCATCGGCGGCTACAGGCCACTGTAGCGTCTTGTAACCTTCAAGACGCTCGTAAGTCACTCCGGCCATCAGCGGCGTCAGCGGCGCGATCTCCTTGTATATTTCCGACGGGTGTTGATAATTCCAGCTCGCCCCAAGGCGATTGGCAATCTCCTGAATGATCTTCCAGTCAGGCCGGCTCTCGCCGAGTGGCTCAAATACCTGGTAGAGACGCTGGATGCGTCGTTCTGTGCTGGTAAAGGTGCCTTCCTTTTCAAGGCTCGGACTGGCGGGCAACACCACATCTGCGTAGCGGCATGAGTCGGTAAAAAAGATATCCTGCACCACCATGAAATCAAGTTGGGCGAGTGCCGCGTCAACGTGATTCGAATTTGAGTCGACCAGGCTGATCTCTTCGCCAAAGATGTAAAGGCTCTTCAGCTTGCCGTCGTAGACAGCGTCGATCATCTGGTGATAATCATCGGCAGCAACACTGCGGAGAGCCATCCCGTGCTGGCCACGCGCGTCAAGCAATCCCACAAGCTGCGCGGCCAGAAGCTGATCGTCTCCGACCTGCGTGAGAATGAGATGGCACGGCGAGCGGACATCTTCCTGCATCCGAAGCCCGGCACCGATCTGATCTGGCTCTCAGCGGTGACGCGTTATATCTTTGACAACGGTTTGGCCAAGACGGACTTCATCAAGCAGTGGGTCAACGACGCTGACGCGTACTGGAAGAGCCTGGACGTCTTTACGCTTGACTTTGCCAGCGAGCGAACGGGCCTTTCTATAGAAACGCTCAAGCAGGTGGCTGAGATGATTGCGGCAGCTGACAGTGTCTGCATTCTGTGGGCGATGGGCGTGACGCAGCACTCAATGGGCTCCGATACTTCAACGACGATCTCAAATCTGCT
>Ga0206970_10037_pt1 | contig 39914 bp, 33 predicted proteins | sample Alteio_BWOrgHeat_88_FD_152964 | JGI IMG/M metagenome (GOLD analysis project Ga0206970, IMG submission 152964) | Enriched cells from forest soil in Barre Woods Harvard Forest LTER site, Petersham, Massachusetts, United States -... | ecosystem: Environmental > Terrestrial > Soil > Temperate forest >... | reverse complement strand
ATAATTCCCCTGAGTGACATCAAGCTGAGGAGGAACAGCATCGGTCGTTGTCAGCGAACCTGAAACATAGATCGGTCCAAATGCGTCAACAAACGACTGATTGACAAGCTCACCACCGTGTAAAGCATTGGTCGGAAATTCTTGTGCATATAAGACACCTGTTCCCGTCGCATACACTTGTCCAAGCAAAATAGTATTAAGCAGTGGCGGTACTGAAGAAGAGCTTTGCAGAGTACCTGTTTGATCAATATATAAATAGCTTGCGGCATTTGCAGTAACAGTAATCGATTGCGCACCCCACGTAACATACAAGATATTGTCATTTGGTGCCACACCAACCATAACATAACCGGAACCAGCCGCTGCCGTCACTGTCAAAGAAAGTGATGAAAACGAAAGATCCCCTCCCGCAATCAAACCGGTATTCCACCCCGAATTAAACAAGGGAGCTATAACGGTTGCCTCGCTAAAAGTATCTCCCCACTTAAAATCACCTTCAGTAATTACTCCACCATTAATAGGATTAACGATAAAGACTGCTATTGGTGAATTAGGATTGATCGATGCTAATGTATCATCCATCGTAACATCAATACTACCCATAGTTTGCGGATGACTAATTTGCATATTAAATGTGTTATTAAGAAGAAACAAAGATTGGACATTTAGCGTCGGTGCTACACCAATCGCCGGAACGTTAATGGCAAGGTTAAAGCCCTGAAAACTGGAACTCAATAACTGCGTACGGCCACCATTGGTAAGATATACAGCCGTTCCCCCAGGTGGCGCAGTTTGTGAACCAAAGGTCAGCGTTGTTCCCAGCAGAAATGATCCTGGCCCTACAATATTTAACGCTATTCTGCTCGAACTTGAAGCAAGCGGAGCCCAAATCAGACTATTGGCAACAATACCAGACATTACTGGGGTCACCGATGTTGTAGAAACATTTAAACCAACGCTAAACGTAGCAGTTGGTAATATCAAGCTATTTGAGATAAATACAGCACAATTACTTGGTGCATTATTAATTGAAATAAGCGTATCATTACTTCCAAAAAAATTATTCAGCAAAATTAGTGATCCTACCATATTACAATGCACTCCGGCAAACCCCGTTCCAGCACCCTGAATGGTAACATTTTGCAGAACCGCGTTTGCTGCTCCTTCAATAACATGCTGCGTTGATGTTGCAGCTGAAATCACCGTGGAGATAGCACTCGTACCTGATATCGTAACGTACTGCTTCATAACAAGTGTTGGCTCCACGTAAATTCCCGGTGCAACATTAATTGCAAATCTGTTGGTCATGCTATTGCCAGATATTGCCGCAAGCGCTGCGGAAATAGTATTAAATTGGTTGGGTGCCGTTAAAGTTCCTTTATGAACGTACAACATATTTGCTGGAGAAATGGTAACACCATCTTGAAACAATAGTCCCTCGATATTGAGGTTGCCATTAACGATAGCATTTACCAATACATCCAACGATGCAAGCGTTGTAGCACCCGCACTAAGCGTGCCCGTCACCGTTGCATTTCCACCAATACTTGCATTGCTCGTTGTCACCAGTTGATCCGTTGTGGTCGTGCCCGTCACCGCAAGATTTCCACCAATTGTTACATCGTTCGTAATCGCTGCACTCGCCAATGTTGTTGTACCATCAACTTGGAAATTGCCATCAATCGTACCATTATGAATTACTTGTAAACTATCGAGCGTTGTAGCACCTGCACCAAGCGTGCCCGTTACTGTTGCATTTCCACCAATACTTGCATTGCTCGTCGTCACCAGTTGATCCGTTGTGGTCGTGCCCGTCACCGCAAGATTTCCGCCAATTGTCACATCGTTCGTAATCGCTGCACTCGCCAATGTTGTTGTACCATCAACTTGGAAATTGTCATCAATCGTACCATTATGAATTACTTGTAAACTATCGAGCGTTGTAGCACCTGCACCAAGCGTGCCCGTTACTGTTACATTTCCACCAATACTTGCATTGCTCGTTGTCACCAGTTGATCCGTTGTGGTCGTGCCCGTAACAGAAAGATCTCCACCAATTGTCACATCGTTCGTAATCGCTGCACTCGCCAATGTTGTTGTACCATCAACTTGGAAATTGCCATCAATCGTACCATTATGAATTACTTGTAAACTATCGAGCGTTGTAGCACCTGCACCAAGCGTGCCCGTTACTGTTGCATTTCCGCCAACACTTGCATTACTCGTCGTCACCAGTTGATCTGTTGTTGTTGTTCCCGTAACAGAAAGATCTCCACCAATTGTTACATCATTGGTAATCGCTGCACTCGCCAATGTTGTGCTACCATCAACTTGAAAATTGCCATCAATCGTACCATTATGAATTACTTGCAAACTATCAAGCGTTGTAGCTCCTGCACCAAACGTGCCCGTTACTGTTGCATTTCCACCAATACTTGCGCTATTCGTAATCGACACATTATTCAAGGTTGTATTGCCACCTACGTCAAGACTACCGTCGATTATAGCATTACCAGTAACATGTAATGATGAAAACGTGCCTGTCCCCGTTGTTGACGTGACCGTTAACAACTGAGACAATAATTGGTTCGTCAGCTCCAGAGGTATTTGCGTAGGAGGAACAGAACTTTCTCGCGGAGCTCTCAATAACACATCAAGTGTTGGCGGAAGACCAATGCTATCATACATCGCATCTTCTACGACGTCTTTTTGAAATTTTCCTGCCTCAATTGCTCGTACTATCTGTTCATATAGCGCAACAACATCAGGGTGAATAGTCACATGTAATGCATGCGCCTGGGCCATCATAAGATGAGTTAATGCTATAATCTCATCGTAATTACCCACTTCACGCTGGTCTATATTATTTTTGCGTAACTGTTCTGCAAAGGATTCATGACTTCCTGCCAATACCTTGAGTACATAACAAGCGGCACGAATCGTAGCGGGCGATACATGAGCATGAAGTTGAACGGACAAAGTAACTTGTAAAAAAAATAATACTAAACAATAAATAAATTGCTTAAATTTTATATTCATAATGCACACCAGAAGTTATAATAAATAAGATATAAACTCACTGGCAGCGAGCATAAAAAATAAAGTCGCTATAACGCAAGGCTTAGCAGCACACTTTCAACACATGCATGATAATCATTACATATCTGAGTGTTACTAAGACAATTTTTTCAGCGTAGGAAAAAGGATCACTTCTTTAATGGATGTGGTATTGGTAAGCAACATCGCAAGTCTATCAATACCAATGCCAATGCCAACAGTTGGCGGAAGACCATATTCTAGTGCACGCACATAATCCGCATCGTATTGATGCGCCTCATCATCACCTGCAGCATGAAGTTTTAACTGCTCTTCAAAGCGTAACGCTTGCTCAAAGGGATCATTTAACTCATTATAAGCATTACTAATTTCCATACCAGCAATGAAAAGTTCAAACCGAGGAACAAATTCAGGATTTGCAGGATTACGCTTTGCAAGCGGAGAAATTTCAACAGGAAAATCACAAATAAAAGTCGGTTGAATAAGTTTTTTTTCAGCAATGTGTTCAAACAATGCTGCAAGTTGATATCCATAACTATTTACACCAGCAGCTAACCGAATACCGTGGCGTGCACACAATGCGCCTATGTTTTGAGAAGAAAGGTCATATTCAGAAAAATTGCCATACTCCATAATAGCATTTTTCATCGTTAACCGACGAAACGGCTGTGAAAAATCAATCATTAAATTACCGTAAGGACATTGTAAAGTTCCACCAACCGCATATGCCGCTGTTCTCAAAAGCTCTTCAACGATATTCATCGCATAATGATAATCTTCATACGCTGTATATAACTCAAGCATAGTAAATTCAGGATTATGCCGCGTCGAAACGCCCTCATTTCTAAAATTACGGTTAATTTCATAAACGCGATCTAAGCCACCAACAACAAGCCGTTTTAAGTAAAGTTCTGGAGCAATACGAAGATAAAAATCTTCATCAAGCGTATTATGGTGTGTGATAAATGGTCGCGCTGCTGCACCACCTGCGATAGGATGCAACATCGGTGTTTCAACTTCAAGATATCCACGTTCTTCAAGAAATTGTCGAATAGCTGAGACCATGCGGGAGCGCTGTACAAAGCGCGCTCGCGTTTCACTTGAAACAATTAAATCAAGATATCGTTGTCGATATTTTGTTTCAATATCAGCGATACCATGAAATTTTTCAGGAAGTGGATGTAATGATTTGCTCAAAAGATGATATTCAAGAACCCGTAAGGTAATTTCACCGACATGTGTTTTAAATACAACACCACGACACCAAACAATATCGCCAATATCGATATAATCGGCAAACAATTTAAAACTATCACCGAGAATGTCTTCTTTGAGATATAATTGTATTTTTCCAGAGCCATCTTGTAGCGTTGCAAAAACAGCTTTCCCATGACGTCGAATCGTCAGCAACCTACCGGCAATCGTATATTCAGTTTCAACACCTTCTTGAAATTGAGTAATAATATTTGCTGCTTGTGCATTCACCGGCCGAAACGTCGGCCACGGCTCAATGCCGCGTTCACGCAGTCGGTCAACTTTGTCGGAACGAACTCGATATTCTTCCGAACTTGCGCGCTCTATATCCTTGCGATGATCATTTTCCATATAATTACTCAAGCTGCTTAAAATTTCTTACTATTATATTGGCACTCTATCATATTTTAAAGGCATTGACTACAAACGCAAAATGTATGCTTAAATTTGGTGGAGGCGATGGGAATCGAACCCATGTCCGTATTGCATCGAACGCTAAGTACTCCATGCTCAGATATCGATAAATACACTGCAGAAACTCTCAATATCAAAGTTTTTCTGAGCGTCCATTGGGTAATTAGTTGCGCTACACAACGAAAATCTCGCGCAACATTCTATCTGAGTAATACAAGTAAGTCTACTGATAGACACGTAGATTTTACAGGTTGATTAATCCCTAAGGATTAAGCAGCTGCTGCAGCTTCAAAAGAGAAAACTTGCGGGGTAACATATGGTACATAACCAAATGCTACTGCATTTTCTTCAGTTTCTTTAACAACAACGCCATCAAATGAAAATGCGTTTGCATTTATTATTCGATTGTTTGTGGTACGAGCATCCAATCAAAGCTCGGCATGCACCGCGCGCTCTCAACACCACGTCGAAGCCAGTACGCCCCCAGAAATTTCAAAGAAATACTCTAAAAATATACCCAAATAACCACTATTTGTCAACTTAATTTAAGACTAAAGCATAAAGCAATATTCACTTAAATTATTTTATGAAATCGTGGCCACTGCAATATCAATTTCAACCGGCAAAATGTTCAGGGATTTCTGCACCGATCCTTTGCAATTCAGCGTTATCAACAAATGCATGCTGACGTGTTTCATCCTCTAAAGTCTCACGTGACGAGCGCACCAGATGTTGCCGCTCACGAATAGCTTTTCTCTCTTGCCCAGCGGCACGCGATTTTTCATCTTTCTGTTTTCGGGACCGCTTCTTTTTTCGAGAAGCATTATCGTCCGACTCAGACTTTGTTACCTCAGAACTCTCAACATCAACGAATGGCAAAATTCTCATAATGGGCTCATTATTGGATACATTATTTTCCCGATTAACTTCAGAATCAACTACCTTTTGGGCACGCTGTGATAGCAGCTTACGATACTGTTCTTCAACATTTTTTTCAGCGGCATGCACAAGCGCTTTATCACCAAGAGCTTGTGCCACATTATTAAATTCTCGCAATACCGACATAATAGTTGTGTAACGGAGTGTATGATCAGCAAGTGATGCCTCCGTTCCCTGAAATAGTTCACTCAAACTTTGTTGTGCAATTTCACGGACTTGCTGTCGATCATCTTCTGTAAACTCCGCATGAAGGACAACAGAACTAAATCCCATCACGGCGCATAATATAATGAATAATTTTTTCATGACCCCACATCCCTTAAAATCCCGATAAACTTTCCAATTCGTCTGCCTCAAACGAATATTTATACAGAATATAGCGTATCAACTTCTGAATACATTCATCAATAGTATTAATTTTAAATCCATAAAAACAAACAAATTATTGACTGTAAATGATGTTTTATGATAGAATTACCGCATAAATTTTCATGCAAACGCTATTTTGTTACTTCGCCCCAGTTGACACCGGTACGCGTAGTAACTTTCAGCGGAACGTTCCAATCAACCACCGATTCAAGTGCATGACGTACTGCTTCTTGTAGTTCCACAGCTTGGCTCTCGGGCACAGTAATCAGTAATTCATCGTGTATTTGCAGCACAAGACGCGCTCGATTGTTATTTTTCTTCAACAGCTCAGCACAACGAATCATACCAAGTTTTACAATTTCGGCTGCTGTACCTTGGGCTTTCGTATTAATCGCAACACGACATGCTAAATCGAAGAGATGACGATTGCGTTCATAAATTCCGGGAAGATACCGGCGACGACCCAACCACGTAGTAACATATCCCTGCTTTTGTGTCTGTTCAATAACCGATTCTGACCACGTTTGTACCCCCGGAAATTGTGCACGATATGTATCAATATAGTCTTTTGCAAGCGCAACGGAGATTGAAAGGTCTTTTGATAGCCCATAGGGCGTCAACCCATACAAAATACTGAAATTAATCCTTTTGCCAAGCTGACGCTGCTCGTGCAAGACTTCACTGACATCAACATTAAACAGCCGCGATGCCGTTATCGCGTGAACATCTTGATCATGTAAAAAAGCCGCCACAAGATTTTTATCTTGTGAAAGATACGCAAGCACGCGAAGCTCTATCTGTGAATAATCAGCCGATAAAAATACCATACCTGGTGGGGCCTGAAACGCCGAACGAACTGATACACTGACACCCGATTCGACCGGAATATTCTGCATATTCGGCTCTGAACTTGCAAGCCTTCCCGTAGCAGTCGAAACCTGACTAAACGTTGTGTGAATTCTTTGTGTAGCAGGATTCACATATTCTGGCAACGCATCTAAATAAGTATTTTTCAATTTCGAAAGCTCTCGATATTTAACAATTAAAGCAGGAACTGGATGCGTTCGAGCAAGCTCTTGTAATACTTCTTTATCGGTAGAATGTCGTGACTTGCTATTCGTCGATTTGATAGGAACAAGCTTAAGGTCAGTAAATAAAAGCTTTGCAACTTGTTGCGAAGAATTAAAGTTGATCGATGTTGCAGTATCGCCTACTAAGTTTATAATGACTTCATGAAGCGCCTGCAATTCTTTCGTTACTCTCGTTTGAATCATATCTAAACGTTGAACATCCAATATAATTCCTTCGCGCTCCATATCTTGCAATATTGCAACAAGCGGCATTTCAATATCATTAAAAAGACCTTGTTGTGCATTATCTTGAAGTTTTTGTTGCAATATGGGCACCAATTGAAGCGTCTGATGTGCATCAGCTGCCGCATATTCAACGGTTGCCTGAGCTGAAACCTGAGCGATATTTTCTGTATGATGCAAAGCTATAAAATCGGGAAATGATATCATTTCCTGTTGCAAATAACGCTGTGATAAAAATTTAAGTCCAATCCTTTCATCATCTCGCGCTATCAAGCCTGCCGCTATCATAGTATCAAATACCACATTGTTCAGCTGAATACCATAATGAAATAAAACCTGAGCATCAAATTTAGCATTTTGCAAGTACTTAACGATAGAATCATCTTCAAAAATAGGTTTCAGGTATCTATTAATATACTCACCTGCAATATTATTGCCATCATGATGCGCTACGGGAATATAAAAAGCCTCTCCAACATCCACCGCACAAGATATACCAACAAGTTTCGATTGCAGTACATCTTTGCCGACAATCTCAGTGTCAAGCGCGCAAGTACCCCGAGCACGAATTTTTTCACAAAGACTGCGCAGCGCGTCTTCTGTTACGATCAAGCGAAAATCGACTTGATAACGTAACGAAAACGGAACATACACTTTAGGTTGTGATGATAACTCTTTCATAAGAGACGTAAAATTTAAATCAGTAAAAAATGGTAATGCTCGTTGCCATTGACTCTGCTCAAACTTACACTGCAATAGATCTAATGGCATAGTATATTGTCGCAACGTAAAAAGTTTTTCACTGAGCAATGCGCTTGATCGATGCTCAATCAACTTCTTACGAACTTTCTCTTCAATCTGATCAAGATGTGCATACATATTGTCCATGGAAGAGAATTTATCAACAAGCTTTTGTGCTCCTTTAGGACCAATTCCTTTAACGCCAGGAATATTATCTGAGGCATCTCCCACAAGGCCAAAATAAAACGTCAATTTTTCTGGCGGTACGCCATATTTTGCAATAATAGCATGTCGATCAATCATGACATCTTTAAATACATCATACAAAGTAATGTGATCGCCAACAATTTGACCCAAATCCTTATCATTAGTCACCAAGACAACATCAATACCTTGCGCAACAAAATCAAGCGCCAAAGAATACATAATATCATCCGCTTCGATCCCAGATTGCGCAATTTGGGATATTCCAAGCTGATCAGCAAATTTTTGAATTAATTCTTTTTGATCATGTAACTCCTGCGGCGCAGCATCACGTTGACCCTTATATTCTGCAAGCAATTCATGCCGCTCAGTAAGACCTTTGGAATCCCACGCAATAATAACATATTCTGGAGACCATTGGTGCAAAAGCTTCTTTAAAATACGACAGAAACCATAAACTGCCCCAACGGAAACTCCTTGCAGCGTATGCATTGGCTTCAGCGCATATAATGCACGATACAAAAAAGAAGACCCATCAATAATAAAAGCTCGTGTACGCTCTGACATACTAATCTACCTCTTCAATACCGCATAAGATAACATGCTTCACAAAACCACACCGTACCACAGATTTCCGAAATAGGTAATTAGCGAACGAACATATAATCGACAACTTTACCTTGCCCCCGGCACCATCATTCAGCACCAACTGCTGCTGCCATCAACTGCTGCTGCAGTTGATTTGGATTCATGCCGCCAGTCGGCCCCATTTTTGGACCCTTCATCATAACAGGGACAATCGGCTCAACCCACCGTTTTTTAGAAAAAGGTTGAGGATCTTTCCACCCCAACTGCCGCGGCACTTCAATAGTTGTATAAAACGGCACCTGCCATGAACCCATTTGCGCAGTCTGCGGAATCACTGACCGCAACTTACTTCGAGCTTGTACAGCACAGTTTGAATCAACAGGATCACCAAGTCGATAGTATCTCAAAGGGCCCATATATTGCCCACCGGACTGAACTACCTTAGGTATTTGAACTTGTTCTTCACCAACCCTATTCCGGCGAAATTCTTTCAACCTATCAGGAAGCGCTGCATTCATCCTATCAGCAAACTCTTTTGCAGAAACTCCATCAACAATAATACAGGGACCATCTTGCAAGATTTCTCGTTGCTGAACACTAACTCCCTTCTGAGCAACAACATCTTTACAGGTGCTTAATGAATGAACGCTCAAACAATTCAACACCGTAACTGTCGAAAGATCCTCAGCATTATTCAAATTACGAGCGAGCACCAACGGCGCCTCATCAAATTTTTTGCCCGCGTCTTCACTCAAATTACACGATCGCATAACGAACGCACGAACTTCCGGCGATAACAATGGTAATTTTGGGCCATCTTTAACATCAAGTGAAATTTGAAGTGCGTTGTTAACCCTTTTTTGTATCATCCTGCCTACCGCCAAATTCAACAAGAGTTCGGGGGGGACATAACCGTACAATGGCTCTTCAACCTGCTGGTCGGTTAACAAAAATGGAGTATACTGCTTGAGCATACTTGGGCGTACAATTGTAGGTAATGCAAATTTAACAATTTTATGAGCACAAAGCTCCCGGTGAGCAACGTCTATTTCCTTACCATCAATGTCGGTACCGAACTTTGCAATAATAGGCGTTGCAGGTATCACGCTCACTAAAGCCTTTTGCATATGATTTTTAATTGTTTCCCCAGTTGGAATATATTCGGTATCCGCTTGGTATTCGTGTGCATTGAAATGCTCATTATTGTGCTGCAGAATCTGCGATCCATTTCGTAGCATTAACAACCCAAGGCCCGTTGCAACGGACATTGATACTTGCCATGGCATCCTCGCAACACAATAACTTAAACCCAGAAATCCTGTGGCACCTAATACCCCCAAAGCTTGGCCCTCCATGGTACTTTGGCGACATGGAGCTTTAGAATGCTCATAATTACAGCTGTTTGTGTCAACCTGACGCGCTGTTTCAATAAGCTTTGTCCGCGTCAAATCCGGAAAAACCACGATTTCCCACGCCTCAAACGGCGCTATACCTTGACGAACCGCACCATCAGTGGGCTTCATCACAATAAACCTTTTACTGCTATATTCCTTACTCAATGGCCGCTTCATATACTCAACAAGAGCAGGCGATGCTTTATCACCTAGCCCAATAATCAACGCGCGCTCTCGCTCTTGATTGGCAGAATTACTTGCACCACTCGCTTTCTGAGCGGAAGCCACAGTTTTCACTACCTGTTTCGTATTTGGAGACAAACCCAAATCATCAGCGCGATTTGGTACATTATCCCCACAGCACGCTCGAACAACAATAAGTGCTCCCAACAACCACCAAGACATTTTCAAGCGATATAAACTCTCATATAATAGATTCACATTAATCCCAGTTGTTAGATAAGCAAAAACATATTACTTTAAAATATACTGTATTCAGCAAAAATAGCTAGCCCGCCGGCAATATATCAAGCGTTGTAGCATCGTATATCTTTTGACAAGCGCGATAATGACCAACAAACGCAATCATCGCCCCATTATCGGTACAATACTGCGGCGAAGGGCTGCCAAATACCAAGCCATTTTTTGCAGCTAGCGTAATAATACGCTTGCGCAAATATTGATTACACGCAACACCACCAACAAACGCAATGCCCTTAACTGAAGGATAATGAATTAAAGCAACTTCGATGCGTTGTACAAAAATATCACCCACCGCCACCAACAATGAACTCGCTATTTCAACAACACTGTCGGATGAGGATATCGTTAAAAGCTTACGCTCAAGATCATATTCTTGCCGCCGTATCATATCATAAACAACAGCAGTTTTGAGGCCTGAAAAACTAAACTGCATATCTCGCTTACGCAATCGTGGATATTTACGATAATCACGATACTCACCTTTTCTGGCTAATGCCTCGATCTGTGGACCCCCGGGATAACCTAGCCCTAAAATTTTCGAAATCTTATCAAATGCTTCTCCAGCAGCATCATCTTTTGTTGTACCAAGTTTGGTGAATTTCCCATAATCTTGAACATAAAATAAGGACGTATGTCCACCTGATGCCGTAAGACACAAAAACGGAAATGGCATATCCTGTTCAATGCACACTGAAAAAATATGGCCTTCGATATGGTCAACTCCAATAATAGGCTTGCTGGCAGCAAATGCCAGTGCTTTTGCAAAACAAACACCAACCAACAAAGAACCGGGAAGCCCCGGGCGATTAGTAACAGCTATAGCATCAATATCGTCTAATGAACAACCAGCATCTTGAAGAGCTTTATCAACAATGGCAGCTATCTTTTCAATATGTGAGCGCGAAGCAAGTTCAGGAACTACCCCTCCATAATTTCTATGGAGATCGATTTGACTAAACCAAACATTAGATGCTACATGATTGTCGCAATACACCGCTGCAGCAGTCTCATCACATGACGTTTCTATGCCAAGAACTTTCATACATCACATGTTGCAGTTTGTTTCAGCACAACGCAATCTATAATACGCTCCTCTGAAGCAATAGGTGCATGAATCCAACGTATATCCAAATATGCTAAGTGCCCAGCTTTACATGCAGCCTGGACACAATCCCAAGATGCTTCCCGCAAGATGAGAGTAGGCAGTTCAAACACAGAGGCATTATCACGATATGCCAAATTACGGGCATACTTTACACAACAAGGAAACCGCAACTCTTTGACAAGGCAAGGATCCAAAAAAATTATAATAGTATGATAAGGTAATTGAGTAGGAGCTTCATCATCCATGAGCTCTCGAATATTCCATCGCCACAATCGAGACTTTTCATCAAACACCAATGAAAGATCGAACCACCTCATCGGCAAATGATCATACCGAGCAAGGGATCGAATGGTACAGCCTGCTTGATTAAAAGTCAAAGCTGATGTGACAAGAATAGAAAATGTAGGCGTTGCCTTCTCAGCTTTGATAAATGCCACATTACCTGAAAATACCAGCGGCTTACCTTGATATACACCACACCACGGCTCTGTAAGTAACGCTACGGGAGATTGTATCTTAAAAAGGTACATGGCATTCTCTGCACTAATGTCTGACCATATCATACATACTGCCATCAGCACAAAAGATGCGGTAGAATTACTCATAGAGTGCTCCACTTAGTTAAATAGTTTATTTCCCCCACCGGTTTAGTGTATCTTGAAATACAATGAACGTGAAGTCTGAATTTAAGATAAGAGGCCATATGTACCGTTTTTTCCATGCCACGTTTGAAAAAATTATTATTGGAAATCAATCAACAAATATATTGGCCCTGTCTTCATGTCTTGGTATATTTTTAGCGTGCGCGCCCTTCCTTGGAATACAAACCATTCTTGCATTTTTTTTGAGTTGGATTTTTCGATTAAACACAACTATTGTGCTTATTATGCTGTGCACCATCAATAATCCTCTTACCATGATTCCAATAATCCTTATAGACTATTTCATAGGATACTTTGTCACCAACAAGTTATTCCATATACAATTTTCAAATTTTGAACATTCATGGCTATCATCGCTCAACACATTTATCTCGGAACACTGCTCGCGATATATAACATATGAATCCTTTTCGCTCTGGAATTATTTAATTGGTGGTGTTATATTTGCAACGATATGCAGCCTAACTTCATATCCTTTGCTATATGCACTATTTAGGCGCATGAAACTTCATCATACCGAGGTTTCACCTCAAGAAAATATTAAGAGATAAACCGCATGAAACTAATTACAACAAATCGTAAGGCCTACCATGATTACACTGTTGATTACACCATTGAAGCTGGCATAGCTTTAACAGGTGATGAGGTAAAATCATTAAGAGCCAACCTCGTCAATCTAACAGGCTCATTTGCAAATATCCATAATGGCGAGCTCTACTTATTAAATTGTTATATTGGAACCTACTCTCACGCATATTTAAAGACAGAAGACTCGTCACGACGAAGCAGAAAATTGCTCGTCCATAAAAGAGAACTACACCGTATTGCTGGCGAAATTGCACGCAAAGGAGTTACTATTGTACCTCTCAAGATATATTTTAATGAAAAAAATTATATCAAAATCGAACTTGGCATAGCGCATCATAAAAATGCACCTTCAAAAAAAGGTGCTCTCAGGGAACGAGATATACAACGAGAAGCTGAACGAGAAATTAAGAACACTCGCTAATGGTATGGGATCTATCATTTTTGAAAGTTACTTCAAAAGCTGATAAAATAGTTTAACCTCAGATTTACGATTCCTAATTCTGGAGTATTTCAGTAGAATATGTGACTATGGAGCAAAGATATATGTTACGAAGTGTACATAGTAAATCATCTTCAACCCAACGCATTTTATTTTTGATATCGTTGAGCAACTTTATAAGTTGTATGGATTTTCACATTGATCACATCAATTTTCCAGGTCCTGCATATGCTCAGGAAGACGTAAAAGACCCATGTCCGCTCCCTGACATTCATACGACATATTGCCTAGAACCCGAGGGTGTCATCACCTTGTTAACAAACCCCCCTGTTATGATACAAGATGTACTGCAAAAAGACATGTATCATGTGACATATCCGCTCAATTTTCGAAATCCTCTCACTATCCCTTCTACGTCACCGCTCATACAAGGTAAACCGTACTGTCAATATGCTTGCACCGTAAAGCCTTTCGTCAACCTTATGAATAAAGCAAATTTTACACCTCGTAGCACCGAAATACTTTCTTATCTAACGCTGCTGACTGACAGTGATTTTTTAGAAACCTTAGCGAATAGGCTCTCAGCTAGCGCACCAGAAATATTAGGATTACTTGGCAACGTAACTGAACAGCAACGAGAAGCTGGTGTGATGTTCTTTTTACAGGGAAATAGTCGGTGTATCACGTGGTCGGTTGCTTTGCCTATGCTATACTTTCAACACAACTTCTTTTTAACAGAAGATGAACGAAATAGCCTTAATAAAGCAACCTTTTTCACCAACTTTGGAACAAGGGTAACTTCTCGAGACCTCAATACTTTTATCCAAGACCATCTTATTAATGACGTCATCTCATTTGGAGATTTGCGGTTTGACGCATGGTATAATTCTCCTCATGAATCTTCTTTACAAGTTGCCATTGGCGCTCAACTTACCCTACCAACTGCTTGGGCATTTATTCAGGGGCTTTCAGGAGCATGTCAAAAAACTTTTGATCGAAAACAGCCAATGCCATTTTTTGATTTTCAGCTATTAGTCAACCTAGGTCTCTGTCCTGGCATAACCAATACCATCCAATTAACCGAACTAATCGCAGATTATAGCATTTCAGCTCTTGATCGATTAGGATCGATTTTGCTCAATAATACCGCCGGTGATCAACATACTAACTTTGGACCGACTATTCATCTTGCATATGAATTCTGTAATCATTCAACGTTTGATATTATTGCCGAAGCAGCTTACTACCTACCTGCACAAGAAATACGTTTATTTAAAACAAACAAAAGTGTGGTAAATTTTAACCGTGATTACGCAAATACCGCACAAGCTCTCAATAATATTTATTTTCTTTCACAACAAGCAACCGATACTTTATATCCCATGGCTGTCGATATTAAGGTGCATCCCGGTATGATGGGTCATATTGCCGCATTTTTCACTACACATTATTCTGCACTTACTGCCACGATTGGATATGATTTCTGGTGCAAGGCAGAAGAACATTTCGGACCGATTTGCCAACGCTTCAACCCAATCAACCCAAATTACATCACCGGAGCACCACTCGATATCGCACGCGGAACAAAGCCCGCGGCATATCAAGGAAAGATATTTGCCTCATTACTTGGAGAGATACATCAAGCTCCTTGCGGCAATGTAGGATGTAGTACCAGCCGAATCGGGATACGTGGAGACTATACACTACATCGTCGAGCAATCGGAAAAGATTTTACTATTAGTATCGACTTTATTATGGATTTCTAACAGAACTACAGCATTATAATTCGTTTTTGAAAGGACTTTTATGCAATTAAAAAAATATTTATCAATACTTTTGCTATTGGCACCATCTTTGATACAAGCAGTTGCCCCACTGGTAATCGATGCACCCATTGTTAAAGCAACCTACGGCATCATCCCTCTCGTAAAGCCTGAGATACTGCTCAAACGCGTACAAGAACTTCTCAATCGCAATTATGGCAACAACGATAATATCATATCTCTGCAAGAAATCGTAGACCATGAAGATATGTTTAGCCAAGAAAGCCACGATAAACTCGTCAATGGATGCATCAATACATTAATTATGGTATTGACTCAGGAACCAACGCCTCAGGATTCCTACCTTAAGGATTTTCGTATGATTCAGCAGTATCTTGAAGAACTGATTACTGCCTGGGCGCAACAACGTCAATGCGATATTGCTCTATTAAAAGTACTCATTAAGATTGCAAACAGTCCTCATCAAGAAAGAGAGATCTTAGTAGATAACATTAAATCTATTCGTGGGTATCAGAGGCTGCTCATTGATGCTGAGCAGTTCTTGACCGATTTTCTCCATACTTATTCAGCTAAAAAATCATAAAATGCATATTAATATTACTATTCAATGATGAAGGCTATGGAAACGATTAGTGGCTCAGTGCAAAAAGTTCTCTTTCGAGACGTTACAACGGGATTTGCAGTTTTTGTGCTACAGCCTGAGAATCAAAAGTCACTTGTGGCACGTGGATCGTTTCCTAGTCTCGTCGCTGGCCAAGAAATTAAAATCACCGGATCCTGGGAAACGCATCCTAGGTTTGGACCGCAATTTGCAGTAAAAACACACTATACTACAATACCAACCTCAATCGATGGTCTCAAGAAATATTTAGGTTCTGGACTTATAAAGGGAATCGGGGAATCTTTTGCAGAAAAATTAGTGGATACCTTTGGTCAAAATGTCCTTAATATCATCGATACATCGCCACATGAATTATATAAAATTCCTGGCATTGGAGAAAAACGCGTTCAATCATTAATTAACAGCTGGCAAGAGCACAAAGCACTTTCACATATTATGTTATTTCTACAAGAAAAGGGATTAAGTGCTCTAACTGCTGCTAAAATATACAAATATTATCGATCATCAACAATTAACGTACTACAAGAACAGCCCTATAGGCTCATCGATGATATATGGGGCATAGGATTTACTACAGCTGATACCATTGCACAAAAAATGGGTATCGGACATACTTCTCCTCATCGCGTTGAAGCAGGAATATTGTATTGTCTGCAAGCAGCTACCAAGCAAGGACACCTATACGTCGAATATAAGAAGCTCTTACAAGAAGCTCACAAACTCCTTGAGTTCTCTCATGACGAAACACACAACAATATATTGCAAACAAGTATACAAACCTTAATGAAGCAAAATGTACTGCTAAGATTCACCGAATATGATCTCGATCTCATCGCACTGGTAACATCGTACGAAGCCGAATACAATGTCGCACAAAAATTGGTAGATCTTATACAAACCCCCTCGTCATATACGCGTCACTTTCAAGATATTAATCAAGAGCAACTGCTTTATCAAAAAAGCAATATCATTTTAAATCAAGAGCAACAAAATGCTATAAAATCTGCTATACAACATAAGGTTACCATTATTACTGGTGGCCCTGGCACCGGTAAAACAACACTCATCAAAACAATGTTATCCGTACTAGATCAACACGGAATGACGTATAAACTCGCTGCACCAACAGGACGTGCTGCAAAGCGTATTTCTGAAAGTACACAACATGACGCTACAACAATACACAGACTACTAGAATTTGATCCAATTAACATGACATTTCGCCATAACAGCGCCATACCAATCAAAACGGATGTTCTCATTGTAGACGAAGTATCTATGCTCGACATATTTCTTGCACAATCCTTACTCCAAGCTATTCATTCACTCACCCATCTTGTCCTCATTGGTGACATTGACCAGTTACCACCCGTTGGACCTGGAAACTTTCTACGAGATTGCATAGCAAGTACTATTATACCAATAATACAATTACATCAAATTTTTCGACAAGCTGAAGGAAGTCATATTGCACAAAATGCACAACGCATTCGTGAAGGAAAATTTCCCTATAACATAGCGGAAGGTGATTTTACTGTCATATTCGAGAGTAATCCAGAAAAATTTATGCATCATGTACAACATATTATCACGAAAGAGAAAATTAGACCTCAAGATGCTACTGTGTTATGTCCCATGAATCGTGGAGTGACGGGAACCATACAGGTCAATAATTTTCTTCAATCATTATTTAATGGAACGGCAAAGCCCTCATTTTTTTGTGCGGGAACTCAACTCAAAGTCGATGATCGTGTCATGCAACTTCGCAACAATTATGAAAAACTCATATTTAATGGAGACATAGGAATCATTACCATGATAGACCAGGCATCAAGTTCTTTTTCAGTATCGTTTGATGGCAGAAACGTACTATACTCTTTCGATGATGCATCTGAGATTACTCTTGCATATGCTACAACAGTACATAAAAGTCAGGGATCCGAATTTCCAAGTGTTATAGTACCAATATTTATGCAACATTTTACCATGCTCAAAAAAAATCTCCTCTATACCGCAATAACGCGAGCACGGCAAAAGTGCTTCATTGTTGGAGAAAAAAAGGCACTCGCCATCACACTCCGACAAACTGATGCCCATACGAGAACAACACTACTTAAAAAATTATTATATCAACGCTACAGTCCATGCGTATCCCTATCATCATCCTAATGAGTCTCAGCGCAGGAGTTCTTCTCGTTGCAATTCAGTACCAATGGATCATTATTCACTATGCTAATCCCTCACCTTTTTCAACACAACAAATTGAAGGGCGCCCTACTCCATGGAGGGTTTCTTATAAATACCATAAAAATAACACTGTCTACACCTATAATAAAGATATAATAGCTTTAAAACATACAACGCAAGCGGCAACGCGTATTATCAACCACTATTTTGAACTCCTTGAAGATGAAAACATTATTCATACGCCAGTAACAGCAACAATATGTTTCAACGAGCATAGCACTGCAGCATTTATTTCATTATCACAAAGCCCCTTTACTGTTCATCATACGGTACAAAATCGCTACACTATCATCAACGATCTTTTAACAAACCTGCAAACACACATTCCTCAACTTCAATGCGTACTCTTCTTACTTAATCATGAAACTTTTGAAGATCCATTCTTGGAATTTCGTATCCCTTGGCCAATCGAGGGATTCGCATCAAATCAATCTCAAGAAAAACCTGCTTTACCAACAATCACATCTCGTCCTATCCATATAGTATTAAACCCATCAGGACATTCTCAACATGTAGGAAGAACAATTGGAGAAGCATTTGAGCGAACCATTACTCTTCACATTGCTCAATCAATAAAAGCAATTTTTGAAAAACTTAATAGCAATATATTAGTAACTATAACGCGTTCAATTGGTGATGTAATCTCACCTCTGCAGCATATCAATTACATCAATAAACTCAACGCTGATCTATTTATTCATCTTGGTATATATCATTCAATCAACATCACTCCTGAGATTTCGGTATATACATTTTGCACACACCCGACAACTGATAATTGGAAGCGACCTATTGATTTTATGCCATGGTACACTGCCCATAGAGCTCATCGAAAAAGCTCAATCGCCTATGCAACAAGCATTGCATTTTTTCTGACACAGGAACCTGATATACGGCTCATTACTCATCAAAGCATCCCATATAGACCATTAACTGGTATTGTTCGTCCCTCGGTCGCTTTAGAAATTGGCATCCCTAACCATACCTCATGGGAATCAGTTACAGTCCCAATTGCTCATGCAATTATGCAATGCACACGCCTCAAAGATTAGGCATCGCGCACTGTAAGATCATATTCTTGCCCTCTGATTTTTAAATTTGATATGGTTACGTATGGTGTTACTAAAAACTAAGGAGATTTTATGATAGAACAAATCACTGATCGAAAAACTTTCAAAGGTGCACTTTATATTATTCTCGGCACAGCAATTTTACTATATCATTTTGGATTATTTCAAAAAATTGGACATTTGCTGGGAGTCATAGCCGCTATTGGCCTCATAGGTTACGGCGTCGTCATTGCAGACTGGCACATTGCAATTTATAACGCAATCAACAAACTCATTCATAAAGTACGCAAATAACGTTTGCTACTACCCTTTTTTACACTGATTCTCTCATGGCACTTGTTAGGTTATCAACGAGCTGTTCCATATCATGAGGTAGTGGCTGCACAAAGTTAAATTGACTACCCTCAAAGGTAAACGATAGACTTGCTGCATGCAATGCTTGGCGATTAATATCAGCAGATGGCTCACCATAAGCTAAATCACCAATAATCGGAAATCTTTCTGCTGCGCAATGCACTCTAATTTGGTGCGTCCTACCTGTTGTAGGAAAACAATTGATCAAAGATGCATTATCAAAGTAGCTTTCAACTTCATACCTCGTGTATGCGTCCCTACCGATCAACAAGCTATGCGTCATACGAGTACGATGTACCGGATGGCGTACAATATTGTACGCAATAACACCTGTGGGAGGGGGATGTCCTTCTACAACAGCAATATATTTTTTAGCAATGCTTTTGCTTTTGAAAAGATCACTAAACTTCACGTGAGCCTTAATGTCTTTAGGAATGATCATGAGACCTGACGTGTCTTTATCTAATCGATGTACAATACCTGGCCGAGATGTATCTTGTTGAAACATTAACTCAGGCAATCGGGCACGGATCCAGTCAACCAATGTTGGCATATTGGGCGCACTCGCTGCCGGATGTACCATAAGTCCTGCTGGTTTATTAATAATCATAAAGCGTTCATGTTCAGCAACAATATCAATTTGATAGTTATCAAGAGCAATATTAATACCATTCACCTGTCCCTGGGGAACAGATTGTACGGTTACCGTTACAACCATAGGTGCTCTCACGAGAAAACTTGGTTTCAATGTAATTTCACCATTGATAGCAACACATGCTGCATCAACAAGTCGTTGGCATGCTGTCCTTGATAGTCCCGACATGCGATACGCCAAAAAATGGTCTAGACGCACCGAACCAGTTCCAGGGTCGGGATAAAAATACAAAGTCTCAGCATTCATGGTTCAGATATACCACAATATTATAATTACGAATTAAGGTTATAATTCATAATAACAAGCGACTCTAATAACGTCAAAAGCTCTCTATTCAGGGCCCTGTTTTCATATAACTACAATATTCCCAAAGAAGATCAATACGAAAATGCTGAAAAACAAAGATAATCATGGTATGCTTTTAGTGAATAAAAATTCACTCTTAAAGTCAAACCGATAATATGAGCGACTGGTAAAGGAACGTCAATCTAATCTGTTTCAGAAGCGGAGCCGTGCTTATGATGACGAAAGAGCTCTTTGCAGAGATTGCAAAACACAAAGATAGCATTATCGCTAGAACAAGGACCCCTCAACTCCAGGAGCTCCTCCAACGACTTAATAAGGTTCACCCTGCTGATATCGCAGAATGGTTGGAAGAAATTGACCAGGAAGAGGCGCGTGCACTCTTTGTGTTATTGCCCCAGGAAGTACAAATACGAGTATTTCATGAACTCGGCCATCAAGGACAGGTTTCTGTATTAGAAGCGCTCAGCGAGGAAGATCGTAGTAACTTTTTACAGCATTTATCAATTGATGATTTAACCGACTTTTTCGATGACCTCTCTGATGAAGAACTCAAACATTATCTTAAGCTCCTCCACAAGAAGGATCGTGAACGGGTCATTTCTCTGCTAAAATTTAGCCCTGACTCTGCAGGCGGCATCATGTATACCGACGTCCTGACTTTGATGCAAGATTTCACTGTCGCGAAAAGTATACACATTTTGCAACGTCTCCGCCCCAGCCGAGCGCTTCACCAAAAAATATATGTAACAACACAAAATAATGAACTGGTCGGTCACATCAACCTTGAAGATCTCGTTCTTAAATCTCCCTCAACACGCCTCAGTTCTATTTTACGTGAAGATGAGGTTATTGCTTCTGTAAACGAAGACCGACAAGATGTAGCACAGAAAATGTTGCACTATGGTGTCAGTAACGTGCCTGTTATTGGTCTTGATCATATCTTTCTTGGTGTTATACCGAGTGAAGCACTCGTCGAAACAATCGAAGATGAGGCAAGCGAAGATATTTACCGTATGTCCGCATTGGCACCTATTAAATACTCATATTTTGAAACTTCGTTTGGCAGACTCCTATATCAACGAAGTTCCATACTCGTTGTACTTCTCATGCTCCAGACATTCTCCAGTATTATCATTCACCGCTATAACTACTTACTCTGCGGATTTTTAACCTATTTTATATCAATGTTGATCAGCACAGGAGGCAACGCAAGCAGTCAAACATCGGCGCTTGCTATTCAGGGCATGGCAACAGGAGAGATCGACATCACCACAAGTCCTCAATTCATCAAACGAGAATTTTTAATGGCCTGTATCATGGGGGGGGGGCTGGCCGTGTTTTCATTCCTTCGAACCTATCTCATCCATGTTATCTTTTATCTTGATCCTTCATTTGACCTTATTAAAAGTATTGCCGTCAGCGCGTCTCTCTTTGCCATTGTGGTCGTATCTGTTCTCCTGGGAAGCTCTCTTCCGTTTCTCCTCAAGCGACTCGGGCTTGATCCCGCACACTCTGCAGGTCCTCTGCTCACCACCATCATCGATGTTGTTGGACTCCTGATCTACTGCATGGTCAGCTCTTGGATTCTTGGCTTAGTACAGCACCCCTAACCGATTCACTATGAGTCATGATTACAGAGTTCTGAAATGTATTGTTTTTGTGGTTTTTTTTCTAAAAAGCATTATAATCAAATATTGAATGATAATTCAATACAACACTAATTTCTCCAGGATATAAAATATTATGTATCAATATATAAAATACCTTTTACCAAACATTATATCATCACTGCTCATTCTCTTCAGCTGCTGCCAAGTAACTGCGGATCAGATTCAGCTTACACTAACGCCAAAATCAATACCTGAACCTCGGATGATTGTCCTGAGAATGTACAAAAAAGATGACCACCAGTCTATTGTTGCCATTATCCAGGAAAGTGCCTATTGGCTCAATGGCGATAGAGGGGCACTACAACAGCTCGAAAACTCTGAAAACTGTATACTTGTATGCACCATCAATAACCATGTTGTTGGATTTATCATTTACACAACATATAACAATGAAATGCGCCTATTCGGAACCATCCGTTATATGGCAGTTACCAGCACATGTCGCTACAGCGGCCTTGGGCGGATTCTCCTTGCAAGTGCCCTGTCGCACCTTGAATCATTCCACGTTGAAACGGTGGACCTCTCGGTACGAGCAGACAATGAACGTGCTATACAATTTTACGAATCATTTGGATTTCGTAAGATGCTCAACGAAAATGGCCCATCAGAATGGATCACTATGTCGTGCATATACGAAAATTTTGCTCCATTTGCCGTCTTACAAAGCTTAGCCAACCTTGCTGCTGCTGCAACTACAAAGTTAGAGCCTCAAAGTTAACAACACAATATCTTACAATGGATCTGTATCGAGAAGTTGCACCGGTTCTTCAAACCAGCGATGTAATGCCTGAGGAAGATTACGATAATCTACCTGGTCAGTAATTGTGTGCATATCCGCGCCGCAAAAAGTATTCCAAAACAAGACCGTTGTATTCTGTAATTTTCCACTATTAAGGTCTGCAAAAAGTGCACTGCCACATTTTCCTGAATAGACACCATCAAGCCGAATATTTTCAAGATGAGACATGGCACGAATAGCTTCAACTCCTGCTACAGTAAATTCACCATACCCCTCTCCCCCATACTCTGCAAGTAATTCGTAATCATTTTCATCGATAGTACATTGAGGAAACGTTGAGTCATACGAACAGATAAGATCATTAGTATCTCGAATTAATGTACCAAGTCTTGTATGCACAGTATCCACATCCGCCGGCTCCTCAAGGACCAAATGGAATTTTGTAGAAATTCCTGCCGCCTTGCATCCTAACAAAAGTCCTGCAGCAGTTCCGCATGAGCCACATGTTACATAGATATGATCTGGTTCTGGTAAAAGACCCGCAAGAATTTGTTCTTTCAACTCAAAGGCTGCTTCAACATACCCGATAGCGCCACGGGGAACAGATCCACCGGTATAAATAATGTATGGCAATATTTTATTTTCTGATTTGCATGACGTACAAAGATCGATTGTTGCCTGCGCGCGCAATAAACTATTTTCAGCAAAAATCAGTTGAGCGCCATACACTTGTTGCAACAGAAGATTTCTCTGTACAACATAGGCATTTGGTTGAGGAGTCAGCATGCAAATACAATGCAAGTTCAAATTCCTTGCGCATACTGCTGTTTGCAATGCATGATTAGAGCCAACACAACCAAAGGTAAGAACAGTATCATGTCCATGTGCAATGGCATCTGCCAGAAGATATTGCAACTTTCTTAGCTTATTACCACCAAATGTACGGTTACCTTGATTGTCGAGCCTACCCGTTGTGCCATCATGTTTGATATACACATCAACATCGGGAAACTGCAAATTGATCGATGAGCAATGATGAACTTCTGTTGGAAGATCTCCAAGACTTATGTATGATAATTTTCCCCTCAAGGCAGGATGATGTTGAAAAAGTGCATTTGGTATTGTCTCCTCACATACCACCTGTTCAAGATAATCATGCGCATCGAGAGACTCAAAAGAGGCAATTTCATCCTCAGCAAGCCGAGCATATGCGGGTATCGTTCGCACCAACGATTTTTCATAATCTGACAATTCTGCACAAAGGGGCATTATGGCCAGCGCACAAAGACCAAAAAATTTGCAATATTTTTTTAACATTTTATTTCCTTTATTTTGACATCGTACATTGCAGCTCAACCTGATAATTTATCATAAACTACATATTCTAGAAAATTATAACAATCAAATACCTACTATTGAAAACATAACCTGTTTATGAGAAAATTGCTCGATATCGTTTTTTATGGTAAATCATTTTGAGCACTATTGAAATAAATTGGTAACTTTTAGGACATTTGTAACATGAAATTCATCATTACATTAACAATCAGCACACTTATTTTTGCACCAATCACATATACAGCGCATGGGGCAAAATTACAAAGATCACAAAGTGAAAATCTCCTCACTCATTCTAGAAAACAAAAAAAGCAATCCATGCAAGTAAGACCGAAATTTCTTACAGAACTTCAGGCAGAAGCAGCAAGAAGAACATTAGCGAGCACTGTTGGACCTATTGATTCTGTATATAATGAGTCGTTTAATACCACAAACAATTCTCAACACAACAATAACGGAACATGTATCTTATTATGAGACCATTAAAATTTGTACCGATTTCTCAGATTTTTATATCGGATATAGCCCGCGCCATTTCTTTAACTCAAAAATATCAAAGTTGCCTATTCTTCGGTTGGTGTCAATTCGCGCTTACTCGGATTTATGTCAGACCATACTTGAGCAAAAATACTGTATATATCATTGTACTCTTCTATGGGAAATAGCTTGACAACCATCCCAACTTTATCTGGATGCCATTTTGTCTTCAATTGATTGCGTTGTACAGCGCTTAATTGAGATAAAAGATCACGCTCAAGAGATTTATAAATATGCGTACTAAGAATCAACCTCAACGCCTTTGACATTATTTTATATTCATCTGGGCTAAACACACTAAACCTATATACTTCGTCTAGAAATAATGGATGTTCTACTTTAAACTTGTTGAGCGTTGTCGCCATATTACGCATATCATTGTCTATGCTCTTACTTTGCCGATAAGATTGCACCAAAGATCGAATATTCTTAGACAATTCTCTCTTCAGCTCTGTGATACCCGGGAATTCTTTTTCTTCCTCGTCATGTCCCTGCTTTTCTTTGTCATCATGCTCTTGACGATTCTGTCCTGTTTTTGCTTCACTATCTGCGTGGCGTCGCCGCTCTTCTCCCTGTTCATACTTTCTTTTGAGCTGCTCAAAATGGTCAACCATTAATTTTTGGCCAGCTTCAACATAGTCAATCAAAGAAGCAATCCCGCTACCAACTACGCCCTTGCGAAGCAATGTAAGAAATTTATTGATTTTTTCACAAGTGTTCACAATATGACTGTTAACAATATCCGGCCACACAGCATCTTGTTCAGCAAGCACCTTACTTTTTACCTTTTCAAATAGGCTCTTAATTTCATCCAACATCTTGTTCATTTGTTCACTAAACTTACCTTCAAGCAGCTTTTTATCAGCATCATCTACCATGAAACTGATAAATGTGTCCCAACCTTGTTCCATGCTTTCATAAGCACGTTTAAAATAATCTACAAGAGCGTTCAAGCGCAGAACAGCTTCTCGCCAAGTCGTCTCACGTGCCTTGATAATAGCCGCATACTTTTCTAGACTCGGTTCTTCAAGCCATGCCGTATTCCACAACGATGCCACCACACGATTCCACATGTTCGTCAATTCAGTTTGCAGTTTTTGTGCAATGTCAGGCGCTGTTTTAACAAGCTCATCCCAAGATTCGACATATAAATTATCGATAATTTGACTCTTACTTTTCAGAAAGCTATACTTCCAGCCTGTGTAGTCTTTAATACCCTTCAACTCATCGATTAACTGTTGACCTATTTCGTGTATCTTGTCCTGTTTTTCGCGCAGCTCATTGTCTTCTTTCAGTTTCTCAACTTTCTTGTTGATATTTTGAATAATTGGCTGAGGAACTTCATAAAACCAACGAAAGAATCCCGGAAATAAATGTTCTCGTTTCAACGTTTCTTCAAACGTATCAATAAACGATGATATAGTTGAGTCAAATTCAACTATATCATCTAAATTAAATAGTTTTTGTTGTTGCTGGAATACCTCTTCACACAATTTCAATGTAACATCGAAAATACTATCTAATCCCTGCGCAAAGCTAGCATCATTTTTCTCTAACATAGTAGCAAACGGCTTTAAATTATCATAAAATCTACTTGCAGCACTATTATACATATTAATCAAAGCAGAAAGCTTGTTATTCATTGCTCGAGTATCCCTCGTGGTAAGATCAGACCTCAACTCACGCTCATATTTTGCTCTCGATGCTTCTTCTTTCTCGCCACCTATCGCCGCATTCCACGACAGCTTAACACACAAGATAAGAAATTTTCTCTGAGTATCCTTAAAGCTTTGTTCAAAAGATTTAGATTCATAATATGTGTCCAAATTTTGTGCTAAATATTTTATCTTCAACAATGTTGGATACGGTACTTGTTTAAGCTGATTATATTGGGTAAAACTTGTCATAATCGTACAAATATTATTAAAAAAACTGTTTAACGTTACTTTCAACTTATCAATAATTCGATCAGTCATAGCATTATCTAACATTATTGAGTATTCAGAATTCTTATCAGCCTTCTGCTTTAATACCCTGTCGATATTTTCCGTAGCTCGCAAAAACTCATTAATATTACTCAAAAGATCATTAAAGTTACCCCAATCCTTCGATCTTTTCCATCGAACCTGCGCCCAATTGTCTATCAAATCAACAAACATCACAAAAAAACGTTCTGCACCGGACTGCCACGTCTGATACGACTGAGCATGACTCTCATTCAATAAAGTACTTATTGGACCAATGACCTTTTCTGCGTCAGTTCTCATGGAACGAATAGTCGCAAGTGCCCGATCTTGTATCTTATCAAAATTTTCGCGAGTAAACGCTAAAATTTCTGTATCTGTTTCTTTTATATATTCTGACAGCTCTTCATATGCTTTGTTCCATAATGCACTGAGTTGGGAGAGGGTTACATCATCCCGCACCAATTCAGTTTGAGAACTCTTCTGAGCAATGGCCAATGTTTCCATCATATACTCAAGAATCAATAGTGAATTACTACAATATAAAGATGAACTCAACGCTAAAAATAGTAAACCGATACAATACATAGACACAACCTAGCCACAGGTAAATTCTTCAGGCAATCAATAATGACTCTTGAACACCTCAGGGATCATTGTCAATACATCGAAATTTACTCGAGCGGCATGATTCGATTACTGATGTGAATATCAACAACACTGCGTCCGTAGTCTGTACGCATGGAAATCACACAAATCCGCCGTGGCTTTTCACACACCAGCGATGCATGTCGTTCGGTAGTACATTGCGACATCACTCGCCAACCAAGTTGCTCATTGTCGCGCATATAAAAGTCAGCAATATCTTGCAGCGGTTGCGAACATTCACATACCACCATCATACAATCATGAAGATGATTAAATTCTTTTACCACAGCACCAAGCGGCAACGAAACATCAACAAGTTCACTTGCAACACTATGTACAGGAATTGCTATCGTCTCAACAGGCACTATTGATGAGGGATCTACTAACGATGGCTTACGCCGACAGCCAACTATACTCAAAATACAGCAGGTGATCAAACAAGATATTTTCCACCGGTTTATCACCACAACACGCCGCACATGAAATTATTCAAGATACAATATTATTGCGCAACAGCTTGTGTCGCTTTTTTATCTTCGGCTTGACGTTCTTCTGCAGTCAACACCATTTCGCTAATACGACTCGCTTTACCAACACGGTCACGAACATAATACAATTTAGCTCGACGAACATCACCACGACGAAGCACAATAAGATCAGCTATCATAGGGGAATAGTAGGGAAAAACACGCTCGATACCGATGCTACCTGCACCCATACGTCGTACGGTAAAATTAGTCGCAATACCGTGGCGACGAATTCTAATGATGTCACCCTCAAATTTCTGCTGACGTTCTTTATCACCCTCAACAATCCGTTGTACGACAACAACGCGATCGCCAGGGCGAATTTCAGGAAATTTGCGGTCATGTATACCAATGCGCAAAATAGTCTCTTTAGTATATTTATTCGCTTTCATAATATTCCTTCACATATTTATAAGACATTATAGTCATTTAGGGTTCAGTGTATCGTACTTTTTAAGATTCGTCACGTAAAATATATCTTTTCTTCACGTTCATACCGATCCAACGGTCAAAGATAATGGCCGCCGCCGATCTGACCGAAAGATGGTTAAATGTTGATAGTCCTTCAATTGGCGCCAAAATATACTGCGCTCGGTCATACGCCTGTGGAGCAAGTCCTCTCCCTGTTCCCAATAATATCAGGACCGGTTTTCGCGACTGCCATACCACCGATTGATCATAATAAGTGATCATCTTATGAGCGTCTACTGTTTTGGCCGAAGTTGCAATCACTATGGGCCGCTCTCCATGCCTTGCTGCAATCTGAGCGATTACCTCATCGATCGTTGAGACAATCGATGTTGTTGCCAAAGCCTCTTGTCGATCTGGATTATACTGAGATCCACCCTCATATTGCCAAAAATTTAACAATTTTTGGGCTATTTTTTGCTGATCCCGAAGGGGAGTCACAACAAAGAAACCTTGGAATCCATATGTCTTTGAAGAACGTGCAATGTCATGAACATCTAATGAGGTCACCGATGTTGTCCCTGGACCATTTGGTAATAATACCTCATGATGCATCAACGCAACATAATGAGATGGGATCTCTCGTAATATTACCTCTTTTTGACGCACATTCACCTCGTGCGAACGAAGCCACTCAAAATGGTGTGCCACCGATTCCTGAATAGCCTGCTGTTCTTCCCATGCAGCAATCCGTGCATGATCACCTGATCGTAGAACTTCAGGAACTGTTCGATCACGCCATGAGACGGGAGCAGTATACGCAGGCGCATCAACAAGCGCGCCCGTAAATGAATCACGCTCTACCGACTCCATCTTGCCAACAACGCCAGGAATATATCGAAGTACTGCTTCAAGCGTCGCTAGCAACGGAATATCGCCTCCCATCATCACAAAGTTGCCGAGTGAAATAATCTCATCGGCATATTCTTCTTCGATACGCGCGTCCATGCCTTCATAGCGCGCAGCACAGAACATAACATGAGAATGCTTGCTCATTCGATCTGCAAGATGCCGAACATAGTCTTGATCCAACAATCTACCTCGAGGAGAAAAGAATATCTTTAAAGCAGAGCCATGAAGATGTTCCTGAGCTTCAACAAGTCGTTCAACCACCTCAGGCCGTAGAACCATACCCGCATGATGACCAAAAGTAGGACCATCGATACGCTCTTTCGGCACACACATGTCCATGAAACTACGAACATGACACGAAATAATACCACGCTCCTGAGCTTTACCGATCAAGCTCTGTCGCAAGAATGGCCCATACAGCTCAGGAAATAACGTTGCAATAGAAATGTTCATGGCGAATTACGCTTCTGGCTCATCCACAATGACTTCCGCAAATTCAGGAGACGCTGAAAGCACCAACGTGCGAATTGCACGAATAACAAGCCCTCTACTTCCCATGACTCGCGCCATATCACGTTGACTAACCGTAATACGAATCACGGGCTTACCGTTCCGCTCAGCTTCCATTACCGAGACCGACTCTGGATGATTAACAATACTTTTAACAATATACTCTGCGAGTGCTTGTGCCATACCAATCTCTCTTATACTGACTCGACAGCTGATGTAGCTGCCGCCGCACGTACATATCGACGCTCTATTTTACGAGCAGCATCAGAAATTGTTGCTCCTCGATCCTGCCAATATTTAATGCGATCATGCTTAAATTGCACGATTTCTTCCCGCAAAGGGTTATAGGTACCGAGAATCTCGAGCGCCCTTCCATCCCGCTTACTATGACTATCGATTGCAACAATACGATAGACAGGGGAATGTGTTTTACCGATACGAGCAAGACGTATTTTTACTGCCATTTTTTCCTTTTATCAATTAACATACAATAGTCCAACACCTATAATTCGTAAATCCAGCAATCATTCACTATCTATGGTGATTTTTCATAAGTTTAGCAAATTGTTGAGTTTGTTCAAATGCGCGTAACAATTCATTCACTTCAGCAACAGTCACTCCAGCACCCTGAGCAATTCTCTTTTTACGAGAATTATTCAATAATTTAGGAATAATTCGCTCCTTTCGCGTCATCGAATTGATCATCGCTTCAAATTTTCCCATCCCTTGCTCACCTGCCGCAAGCTCCTGATCGCTCATACCCTTGCCCCCCATACCAGGCAGATACGATACCAATGACCTCAATGACCCCATTTTACGCACCATGCGCAGTTGAAGAGCAAAATCGTCAAAGGTAAAAGAACCATTTTTGATAACCTGCTCCATGCGATTACGCTCAGCCGCTTCAATCCGAATAGTTGCACGTTCAAGGAGCGTTGCCAAATCTCCTTCACCAATCAAACGGCGTGCCATGCGCTCAGGAACAAAAAGTTCAAGGTCATCAATCGTTTCACCCATACCGATAAACATAATCGGCCGCTGTACTATCATACGAAATCCTAGAGTAACACCTGCTCGAGCGCCACTATCAAGTTTAGTAATAATGCCCCCCGTCAGCGAAATAGTACGATGAAATGTTTGAGCAACTTCCAGTGATTCCTGTCCAATCATTCCATCAACAACCAATAACCGATGCGCTGGCTGTATGCGAGCATCAATCGCCTTAAGTTCTTCAAGTAAGCCTGATTCTGTGTGAAGCCTACCCGCTGTATCAAGCAACAAGATATCGTAGTGATGGTGCTTTGCATAACGAAATATTTCTTCAGAAGCAGCGATAGGGTCAGTATGTTGCGCCCGATAAAAATCAGATCCTGCCTGTGCAGCAACAATTTGCAATTGCTCAACGGCAGCAGGGCGTTGAAAATCAACCGATCCGCACAATATTTTGAGCTGCTTTTGCCGGGTCTGTTGCCATTCACGCCGCATCCAAAGTGCCAACTTGCCAATCGTCGTCGTCTTACCTGATCCCTGAAGACCCGCTATCAAATATACACAAGGCGCATCTCCTACCTGCAAGACGTTCACCGAAGTACGACCTAAAATATCACAAATAACATCATAAACTATTTTAAGGACCTGTTCTTCGGCATGAACCCCCTCAATACCCTCTTGCCCTATTGTTCGATCGCGTACCTTCTCAAGAAATGTTGTTACAACAGCATGCGGAACATCAGCATCATATAATGCCTCTTGCAAACGAGAGCACATACCTTCAACATCTTGAGCTACTAATCGCCGCTTACCACGAAATTTATCAACCGCTGCACGAAACGCCTCGGTAATTCTTTCAAACATCTTAGCTTCTCCTTATTCATTATTTATGATAGAATACTTTATTATTATGTTTTTGACAAAAAACTTTCGCATTAGTCCTCGGATATTGATTGCAACAAGTTACATAACGTTCTTACCATAAGGCATAAATCGACATGACAAAGAGAATTAATAGGGAAACTATTTCTCATCCCAAAACATTGATCGTACCGGTCCAAACGCCGCATAACCCTGCAGACAATATACAAACATACTTTGACGAATTTACGCACTTGGTAACATCAAATAATATTCCGTTTGACCTCTGCCAAGAAATACGTCTGCGAATGATCGATACAACAACATTTTTCACGCAAGGAAAACTTGAAGAATTAGCACAGCTTGTTCAAAAAGAACAGGTCGAACTTGTCATTATTTCAGAACCTCTCTCGGTTCAGCAAGAACGAAACATTGCAACACTGTTCCGCTGCAACATTATTGATCGCACCACGCTTATCTTGCGTATTTTTGAACAACATGCAATATCTGCTGAGGGCAAACTACAGGTGCAGCTGGCATTGCTGCAACATCAAAAATCGCGACTTGCGGGACGCGGCATTCATCTTGGTCAACAAAGTGGTTACGTTGGCACCCGTGGCCCCGGGGAAACGCAAAAAGAGCGCGATATGCAACACATTGAGCATCTCATGCTGAAAATACGACGTGATCTTGCTCGTATGGATCAAACCCGGGCAACACAGCGCAAGCGACGTATGACAACAGCAATACCGCTGTTCTGCCTTATAGGATACACCAATGCTGGCAAATCGAGTATTTTAAATGCATTAACCCAAAGCGATGTACTCGTACAAAATAAACTCTTCTCAACGCTCGATACAACAACACGCGAACTTTACATCAACCATAAAAAGGTCGGCCTTATCTCAGATACCGTCGGTTTTATTCAAAATATTCCTCACCAACTTATCGAGGCATTCAAATCAACGTTACACGAACTCAAATATGCAACATTGCTTTTACACGTTGTTGACAGCACAAACCCCAATTGGCAACTACATGTTTCTTTGGTCAATGCGATGATCACCGAATTAACAATCGATAAGCCGATGATCTATCTTTTCAATAAATCAGACATGCTTTCAGTAGAAGAACGAAACAATCTTATTACCAAGCTACCGCCTGGACAAGTATCCTTTCTGACATCAACATATACCCAAGAAGGGCTTGATGAAGTGAGACAGTACCTTGCCGCATGGACAGCTGAACATCACCCCAAGCTTCATCAAGCATCTTTCGAAGATGACACTTCAATAGATGATACCTCCGCATAAGCAAACATTATTCATTTTATTGTCTTCATCATCGTAAAAATCGTATGGTAAGCAACAGAATAATCATATGTGAACGGGGGGGATCTTCACAATGAGGGGATGTTATACAATATTATGTTCGCTATTAATACTATCAATGATGGATGCTGAATCATCTCAGCAGGATACAAAACTTCTCGATGAAAAACTAAGGTCAATGCGAGTCACCGGTACTGTAGGACTCGCATTGAGCAGTTTTCTATCAAAGAGATCATCCTCAAATTCATCATCCAGCTCAAGCAGCTCATCTTCATCGTCAGGTTCCGATCAATCGTCAACAACTGCTTTCATTCGTCAACAACCACCAAAGCAAAAAAGGATTCCTACCGATTTCTTTGTCGGTAGCGACTCCAGCGAATCATCTTCTTTTGCATCATCAGAACGGCAAAATCCTGTATTTTGCGGTAGCTCTATTCCTGGTACCAATGCAGTAGATCAAATCGCATGGCTTTCAGCGGCATCAAGCTCTTCGGGATCATCATGTAGTAACACTTCGATAATATCACCACCAACAATTCCTGGGGGACGATATTTCGGTGCACAAACCTCACCTCTCGGTCGTTCTCAATTATCTGATCGAAATTCACCACCACCTTTACCAAAAAACTACGTCCAGCAACAACACCTTACGATCAACACTCAAGAATCAACACAAGCACGATATCCCAAAACTGCACATCCTCAGACACGACAGCAACAACCGCCAGCGCAACAACGATCACGATCGTGTGGTCTCTTATCATTATCATGTTGTTCACGAGATTAAAGTTAAACAAATTCAGATTGCTGTCATGATACAACTACGATAGACTGAGTTGCGTAATAATTTTTTTATGACAAGGAACTATTTTGTGACCGAAGAATATCATGCGCAGCTCAAAAAACTTTTAACACAAGAACTGACTGAACCGCAGTACAATGCAGCAACGTGCGAACAGGGAATTATTCTAGTTCGTGCTTGCGCGGGCGCAGGAAAAACGCGCGTTATTACGGCACGAGTATGTAATCTGTTGCTCAACAATAATGTTCCTGCTCCATCGGTACTCGCGCTCACCTTTACCAATAAAGCTGCTCAGGAAATGAAACAGCGAATTGCACAGTCGTTACCTCCTGAATGGCCAATACCATTTGTCGGCACTTTTCACTCATTTTGCCTCAATTTTCTCAAACGACATACAAATACACCATTCTCGCTCATGGATACCGCTGATCGTGAACAATGCATCAAAGCAATTATGAAACGAAATGCAGTGCCCAAACGTATTACGCCGCAACAGATAAGTAGTGCAATTTCTCGACATAAAAATGATATCACTTCCGTTAAGCAACTCTCGCGGCCTCTCGAAGGCGAAGCATTGTTGCAGCAGATATATGTGGCATATGAACAGGAAAAACGAACAGCGCATTGTCTCGATTTTGATGATCTGCTTCTCGAAATGCTCAAATTATTTGAAAATAATCCCGACATTAAAAAGAACTTTCAATCAACCGTTCGTCATATTCTCGTTGATGAATACCAAGATACCAACCGCATTCAACACGCACTAATTCAAGCAATGAGCTTCTCTAATCAGCACACTTTTTCACTCGATTCTTTGTGTGTTGTTGGCGATGAAGATCAATCGATTTATGGATGGCGCGGTGCTACAATTGCAAATATTTTATCATTTCCCCAACAATTCCCCACCGTAAAAACAATAACACTTGATCAAAACTATCGCTCAGTGCAGCCAATTCTCAAGCTTGCCGATCATATTATTCAGCAAAATAAACAGCGTGTTGCAAAAACAATATGGTCAAATCGCACAGCACATAACCGTGTCCGTATTATCTCATGTGCATCATCTTTCCAAGAAGGCGACATCGTTGTTGCCTGTGCTCGTTCGTTGCAACAACAGAATAGTCTTGCAAAACTTGCCATTCTCTACCGCTCTCACTTTCAATCACGATCGCTCGAAGAATCATTGATTCGTCATTCTATCCCCTACAAAATTATCGGCGGCACTCAATTCTACGACCGACAAGAAGTGAAAGATATTCTTGCATATGTGCGTGTTATCGTCAATCCGTTCGATCGTATCTCACTACAACGATGTATCAATACACCAACACGATCACTTGGTGATGCCTTTGTTGAAAAATTTATCGACATATGGTCTGAGCAACCCGATAGTTCATGTTATGACATTGCAGCCCATATGCTTAATAACATCGCTCTTCCTTCGGGCAAACAGGTTGCGCTCAAACGATTTATCGATATTATCGACCCAAAATATCAACAACAATCGATGAATATTTGCCTTGAACATATTCTCAATGCAACACAATTTTTTACCTATCTCGAACAGATCTACGAACCTGCTGAAGCAAAAGAACGGGCGGCAAATATTCATGAATTATGTAATGCGGTAAGCGCACGCGAAGCTCAGGGAATTATAAGCCCTGCTCAATTCCTCGAAGAAATTACACTCTTACAAGATCAATTATCGAGCAAAGAAGACAGTACCGATTACGTACGATTGATGACACTCCACAGCGCCAAAGGGCTCGAATTTGATACGGTTATCATACCTGGCGTTGAAGAGGGTATTTTACCAAGCACACATGCCTGGAGTGATGAAGGAGTTGAAGAGGAGCGACGATTGTTATATGTCGGCATTACTCGCGCCCGTGAACGTCTTATTATCACGCACAGTGCCATGCGACACATGTATGGTCGCGTGAACTCACAATTAGCGTCTCGCTTCATTGAAAATATACCTGACGCGCTTGCTCCCTTAACCGATATAGCCGGCTGGTACAGCCACCGAATTACCACCGATATCACCAACTGGTTTGAGTTAACGCCATGCCATCAAAAAAAATCTTCGCCAGAAATACCGCCACTCACCTTTAATAACACGATAGGTGCGTCCCAGCAAAAAATATCTGCAACAATAACTTGGCGCGTTGCCCAACGAGTTAAACATACACAATTTGGCATCGGCACTATCGTATTTATCGAGGCAAGTTCAACAACTCCCCGCCTCACGATCAAATTCCCGCACGGCATTAAAAAAATATCAGCATCGTTCGTACAGCCTGCGTAAAGGTCACTACACAGCATCAATACTGCTGCTCGTTGATGGCGCAAATGATTTCGTTAAAATATGTTTCAAATTAAGTTTGCGAGCAAGCGGCTCGCCGTCAACCTCGAGACCCCATATTGCGTTCAGATAAAGCTCAACATCGGTTTCTCGCGTAAAGATAATATCTTTGCCAACAATTTTACCATTGCTTAATCGCACGCCTTTGCCAGGAATAACATAAAACCCTTCCCGCGTTTGAATTAATTCATAAGGTATACCCTGTACCATCAAATTGCGCTGAAGATATGGACCCTTCCATTTTTCAGGATATTTTAATTGAAGGGCGCCAATTTGTGACCCGGCAAATGCTTGCACTTGAAGAAAGTCGATCGCTGCATCGTCTCTCACAATATTCACAATTTCACAGGTCGCATCAATCTGTTCAAGTATCTTTACAACCTGATCAATATCGTTCGCCATCACCCGCTCAGCTGCATTCTTTGCACCGCCATAGAATTGATACATCGTAAACACCAACAAAGCGAACAGGACTATACCAACAATAATAGTCGCTCGATATTTCAGAACATATTTTTTCATGCTCGCATCTCCCTTCAGCATTTCATCAAGCTTCGGTCACCGAGCATACAGTATCACAATATTATGTGCAAGAGCTGACCACATGAACTAATAATCAAGGTGAATAGCACTACGTACATCATGCATCGTTCGCGCAGCAACTTCTTGCGTACGTTCCGTTCCTTGCAAGAGCATGTTGCGTATATATGCTCTATCTTGTGCATATTGCAGGCGTCGCTCACGAATTGGCGCTAAGAGTGCTTCAAGCACATCGATCAAGCGCCGCTTCAACACCATGTCGCCCAGACCGCCGCGACGATAGTGCGCTTTGAGCTCTTCGACTTCGGCAGTTCGCGTATCAAATATATCGAGATACGTAAACACAACATTACCTTCAACTTTGCCAGGATCATTCACATGAATATGCTGTGGATCGGTGTACATCAGCTTTACTTTCTTGGCAATCTCGTCGGCAGAATCAGAAAGATAAATCGCGTTACCGAGCGACTTGCTCATCTTCGCTTTTCCATCAAGGCCAGGAAGCCGCGCACAACGCGGTATAAGCGCCTCCGCTTCGCAGAGAATTGATGTATGATACGTTCGGTTAAACGATCGAACAATCTCATTCGTCTGCTCAATCATGGGAAGTTGATCTTCACCAACGGGAACCAACGTAGCGCGTACCACAGTAATATCAGCAGCCTGACTAACTGGGTACATTAAAAAACCTGCCGTTACCTGTTCACCAAAACCCTTTTGTTCAATTTCAGTTTTTACCGTCGGGTTTCTGCGAAGACGATTGACCGTTACTAGGTTAAGATACAACATCGTTAATTCAGCAATCTCATGAATCATCGATTGAATGAAGATCGTCGTTTTTTGCGGATCGATCCCCACGGCAAGATAATCGCACGCAACCTCATAGACCGATTCACGCACCTTTTCTGGTCGATCATAATAATCCGTCAAGGCCTGTATATCGGCAATCATAACAAACTGCCGTGCAACCTCCTGCAAGGCAACTCTATTCTGCAACGATCCTACAAAATGGCCCAGATGCAGAGGACCGGTCGGTCGATCACCGGTTAAAATGGTGGCATGTTTACTGATATCAACTGTTCGCGAGGGATTATCATCCATGAGATTCCTCAATCATTTTCATAATTCTTGGTTTTCAATTTCTTACTTCAGTATACTACTGACGAACAATAAGGAGATACCCATGCTCGCAACAATTTTTCCTGAACTTTCTTTCATTATAACATCACTTACCGTACAAAATATCATCGAAATCGGTATGGTGATCGTCAGCGCCTATATTTTACTTACTTGGCTTGCACAAGATACCACACCTCTCCTCGAATGGTTCTGTGGGATCTACGCGTTTATGTGCACTATGAGGTTCTTCAATTTTTCAACCATCAGCATTATGTTGTGGCACCTGATGCCCTTTATCGGTATCATGTTAGCTATTTTTCACCAACACACACTGCAAAAACATTACATCACCTGGCGCACAAAAACGACACCCAACGAAGAAATTCCCGACTGGTACACACTCATGATGAAACTTACTTTACGTGCAAGCGATAAAAATATATCACTGATTTGGATTATTGAGCAACATGACGCACTTGACTCCTATTTCATGGGCGGCAATTTACGAGCATCGCTCACGCCACATCTCATAGAGCTCATCATTTCTGCACCATCATCAACGCCACATTATATCTGGATGACGACAACAGGAATTGTTCGTGCACACAACCCTCATATTATTGTGGCACAGGAACAGTTATCGTATAGTTCTGATATCGCAGCACTTGCATTACCATTACAAAAATTGCACGCTCTCAGCACGCAACATGACTGTATCATTGTACAAAGCATTGCTCACGACCGCAGCAATATTGTACTGCATCGCGGTAATACGTATGAAAAATTAACAACGAATAATTGCCTCAATCTTTTACGGCAATTGACACAATCAACACATGCAAAGGAGCGTATGCCATGTTCACCCTACGATCATTCTGCCGGCCGCCAACAGCGCGCATCGCCTGGGCAATCTTTATAGGATGCACCAGCTGGTTTATGGTATACATGACCTACCAACGCACAACAACATTACCGGTAGATAATTCATCATCAATGCCGCAAACCATCGTCATAGGCAATAATTGCTGAAGCAAAAAAAGTTCGCATGCTCATATTATGAAGACGCCTTTATTATTCGATACCACGAATTTTTGAATCTACTCAACATTCACAATAGCTTAATAATCGATTGCAGCTATTGAATACTTTCTCCATCTATCAACTGCGCCACAAATGCCAGATGCTATAGCATAATCGTAATGACCTGCTTGCATATGATTTAGCCTACAATACCACGGACTCTGTGAATCCAACACAAAACACACTAGAACTTTACGCCGAGTTTCTTCGATTGATAACGTCTCACCTGAAAGAAGGAGAACAAGATCGCTTGTAACAGGAGTAAATTCTTTTTCGAGACCGTGATCTGTTATCATTTTAGTCCATATTGTGGTGAGGTGATCAGCAGCAGGAAATACCGTCTTACTCGACTGGTCTGTATGGCGAAGCCCACATTTTTGCGCAGATTTTTCTTGGGAAACAATGGGTAAAAATGTACTCAGGTAGTTTGCGTAGCGCTGTAGTGCATAAACACTGACATGATCCGGCTGCGCTATATCTTCCTGACGAAATCCAGTAGCAAGATAGATACATGAAGACTGTTGACGACTTCTCATCAGAGGCAATTTCCTTATGGGAATCTGGCTGAAGGTCGGAATATGGTAGCACCGCACTTCATCACCAATGCCCAGTTTATGTAGCCTTGATACCTGTATATACGGAAGCACAGTACGGGACGAATCACCTACATACCCACATATCAAATTAATGTGCGCATTCTCCAAATATGGCGCAAGTGCTTCATGTGTCATGCGACGCCAACCAGCTATTTTTTGCGAACCATAACTGATCGAACATTGTTGCTGATTGTTTTGATTTGATGGAGAAATAATTTTGCTCGTGTCGACCCATCGCGGTTGAAAATATGGCACGAGCTGATCATCAATTTTTTTACCTTGATTGGCCGACTCAGTTGCACATAATGTTGGCTGCAACAATGCCAAGATTAATAGATTTACAGGATATTTAATGTTCATGTTGTGCTTTCGTCACTAAATCTTATTTC